>Ga0209515_10007816_pt1 | contig 12743 bp, 14 predicted proteins | sample Subgroupgradi54m_FD_187454 | JGI IMG/M metagenome (GOLD analysis project Ga0209515, IMG submission 187454) | Subsurface groundwater microbial communities from S. Glens Falls, New York, USA - GMW60B uncontaminated upgradient, 5.4 m (SPAdes)... ... | reverse complement strand
TATCCTCACAAGAGCTTGCCGGCATAAACAGCGCCTTTGTATCCGACAAGGCCCAAGACGTTTGCCGCCAAGCTCTTGTGAGGATAGAAGCGGTAGCGGTCTTTGTAGACCAAGACGCCGGGAATTTTCAGAGCGTCAATTTTTTTGGCCGCTTCCTCTTCAACCTTTTTACCGATAACCGCGTAGAGACTGTCTTTTTGAGAAGCGCGCGCGAAAAAGGTTTTTTGGTCAAGCGGGATGATGGTGTTTATTTTCTGGTACGCTTCTTGCGGATTCAGGAGCGCCTTCGGGTTGATGCCGATGGTGAAGCCGGTTTTCAGTATGGCCGCTCCGACAATACTGTCGTCCTTATTGCGGAAAAAAATCGTGCCGCGGTTGAAAATGTTTTCATTCGGCTGAAGATATTGGCGCTCCGCTTTCAAGCGAAAATCATCTCCCGAGATGACCTGAAGAGCGTAAAGTTTACCGATGAGAATTATGACTGCAAGACATACACCGACCGAAATGAAACGTATGCGAAAAACCGAATTAGATTTCATTGTTCAAAGACAAACCTTTACCAAGTGATTTCCGGGAAATGTATGTGGCGCTAGAAACATTCGTAAAGCCTTTCGCTTGGGCAAGGTCGGCAGTGATGCGCGCCTTTAGGTCAAAATATTTCGCTTCAAGCTTTTCAAGGCTATTTTCAAGATTGCTGATGGATTTCTCCGCCCTTTGGCGCTCCACCGCGCTCAAAACGGTCTGACTTACAAAATAGACATACAAGCCAAGCGAAATAACGACACCTAAAGTTAAAAACCAGAAGATGTTTTTGCGGTCGCCTATTTCGTTTTTCATTTTTTCCACCATACTTTTGTTCTTTACAAGGGTCGCCCTTGTGGGGGCTCTCTACTAGGCCATTTTTTCGATGATTCTCAATTTGGCGCTCCTAGACCGAGGATTTTCAATAATTTCTTTCTGTGTTGGTGTTATTGGCTTTTTTGAGAGCATAATCCCCTTTCCTCCTTTCCCCAACTCCTTAAAAAAGTTTTTCACTACTCTATCCTCAAGGCTATGAAAGGAAATAATGGCTATTCGTCCACCAACCTTCAAATGTTCAAATCCTTTTTGTAACCCTTCCTTGAGCGCGCCGAGCTCATCGTTGACGGTAATCCGCAAGGCTTGGAAGGTTTTGGTGGCCGGATGAAGTCGCCTGTGTTGCTCTCTTTTAGGAATTGCCGATTTAATAATTTCAACCAAATCAGTTGTCGTTTTGATTTCTCGTGTTTGTCTTTCAAAAACAATGGCGTGAGCGATTTTTTTGGCGAATCTCTCCTCGCCATAGCTTTCAATAATCTGGGCGATGTTTTCTTCGTCCCACTTATTGACAATGTCTGTAGCGATGAGTTCAGTCGGCTCCAGATTATTCTTAAATGTCATCAGAAGCGGCTCATCCTTCTGGAAAGAAAATCCCCTGCCTGACTCGTCAAACTGATTTGAACTGAGGCCGAGGTCAAAAAGAATTTTGTCCACCGCGGCTACTTTAATTTCGGCAAGAACGGAATCAAGATTTCGGAAACTCGCTTGCCTCAAAATTATTTTGGCGGCTGCTCCTTTCAATCTCTCCTCGGCTCTAGCGAGAGCATCCTCATCCAAGTCCGTGCCGATAATCATGCCGTCTGCTCCGAGCTTTGCCGCAACAGCCTCGCTGTGCCCTCCGCCATTTATGGTGCCGTCAAAAAAGATGTTTGTCGGCTTGATGTCTAATCCTGTTACTACTTCATTTAAAAGAACTGACTTATGCATAACTCGACACAAATTACGAATGGGGAGCGAATAACACTAATGGAGATAAGATTTTCTTTGGTTTTTTCTATTAGTGTCATTAGCGTCATTCGTTTTCATTCGTGTATTGGTGTCGTGTTATAGAACACCCACCTGTCCCAATTTTTCCGCCAAAGTGTCAGCTTGACCCGCCACCACTTTCTTGTACTCAATCCACGATTTCTCGTTCCAAATTTCCACCCGACTCTGTACGCCGATGACCACCACTCTGTTTCGGAGATTCGCCCGCTCGCGCAGGAAATCTGGAACCAAAATTCGCCCGATTGAATCAATTTCGGCCTCTACAGCGCCGCCGAACATAAAACGGTTGAAGCCTCGGTTGTCAGCTTGAAGCATGGAAGAGTTGGACAACCGCTCGGAAATCTTTTTCCACTCACTGATGGTGAACAAAAAAAGACATTTATCCAATCCCGGCGTGACCACAACTTTTTTCCCCATTTCCTGTCGGAACTTCACCGGCAATGACAGCCGGTTCTTGTCGTCTATAATATGCGTATATTCCCCGATGAGCATATGTTGATTTAAAACTTTCCAAAACACAGAACCCAAAAACCAAACAAAACTTCAAATTTTCAAAACACAAACGTTTTGTGTTTTTAGTTTTTGTGCTTTGTTTGGATTTTGCCTGCCCGCCAAAGGCTTGACGCAGGCGGGGACATTGTGTTTTGTGTTTTATCAATAAACTACTTTTTTCTTTCTTGCCGACACTTTTACTTTCACGCGCGTTTTGACATCACGCAGAGTAAAAACCAGCAACGGAAAACTCCTGCCATTGTACTCAACTTGATATATGATTCTTTCAGTTTTCATAAAATTTCTATTCCCACTTTATACCACTTACATAAAAGTATATAACACTTCTTCCCACTATTAAACAACCTTAACTGTGGATAACGAGGGGATAAGTCATGGAACATATAGCCTAGAGCATAGAACATAAGGCATAAAAACATAGACAAGATGTCCCCATTTTGATAGGGTTAGAAGCGGAAGTAAACTAGAACAAAATTGGAAAAACTATGAAAGCCTACATAATACTCTAGGATGTCGATCAACTCGGGCGTAAAAAGATACTCCTGTTGCCTGAAGCGGGATTGGAAATGGTGATTAAACCCAGCGGCACAGTAAGATTTAGAGAATTGGTGCCACGGGAAATTGAATACGAACTTTTGTTTTACCGTAGCGCTGGTGTCGATGTCGTCACCGAATTCAACCTTAACCATCCTGACGGAGACAAAATTATCAAACTGGCCAAAATGCAGGAAGAAGTCCGTGAACTTGTAGGTGGCATTAGTAGTCGAGCAATGCTAGTAGGGACCGCTGACGTAATCTAAACCACTTTACTTCAACAAAAATCCACCGCGAACTTTCTCGCAGTGGATTTTTTTACTCTTAATTTTTGATTAAGTTTTGCTTTCCGCGTCTGTCTGCGTTCGCTCCGCGTAGGTCTGCGCTCCGTCCTTCTTAGGACGGAGAGTGGGAAACAAAATCACCTCTTTAATATTTTTTGTATCGGTCAAAAGCATGGCCACTCTGTCAATGCCGATGCCGATGCCGCCATTTGGCGGCATGCCGTACTCCATGGCTTCAAGATAATCCAAGTCGCTAGGCGAAATATCCCTCTGTCCTTTTTGTTTTTTTGAATCCTGTTCAAGGTATCGTTCTTTTTGGTCAATCGGATTATTAAGTTCCGAAAAGGCGTTGACGAGCTCAATGCCTCCAGCGACGAGTTGGAAGCGATCAATAAGCTCCGGCGCGCCCTCTTTCCTTTTGGCGAACGGGTTGAAGCCTAGTGGATAATCAACAATGAATGTCGGCTGGATTAATTTTGGTCGGCAGGTCTTTTTATAAATGTTGTCCATAATTTTCTCAAGTGATTCGGATGCTGTGGTTTCCACGCCAAGCTGGTTTGCTTTGAGTATCAGTTCGTTTCGACCGATGGTTTCGGGATGGGAAATGAGTGCGTGACGCTTGAGAAGGTCAAAAAAAGTAATGACGGCAAAGGGCTTGCCGAAATCAATCTCATGGCCGCCGTACATGATTTGGCTTTTCTTGAAAAGCTTTTTGACGATATGCTTGAAAAGTTTTTCGATAAATTCGCGCTGACCTACTGCGTCGGCGTAGGCTTCATCTGATTCAAGCATGGTAAACTCCGGATTGTGCATGGCATCAATGCCTTCGTTGCGAAATTTTCGCCCGATTTCATAAACTTTGTTGAAGCCGCCGATGAGAAGTTTTTTGAGGTAGAGTTCCTGAGCGATGGTGAGATTAAAATCAATATCCAAGGCGTTGTGGTGCGTAACAAAAGGCTCCGCCGTAGCGCCGCCGGCGAGAGTTTGTAAGCGGGGCGTTTCCACTTCAAGATAGCCGGCGGCGTCATAAAACGCGCGGATTTCATTAACCAATTTTGAGCGGAGAATAAAGCGTTCTTTGACTTCCGGCGACATCAAAGTGTCAAGATAACGATGCCGGAATCGCTCCTCAACATCCTGCAGGCCGTGCCACTTTTCGGGGAGCGGCCTAAGGCTTTTGGCAAGCATCCGCCAGCTTTTTACCTCTATGGTTTTCTCGTTTCGCTTGGTTACAAAAAGCCTACCATGGACCTCAATAAAGTCCCCAATGTCAACGGCGCGCGAGAACAAGTCAAAGATGTCGGCATCCACCGAATCTTTTTTAATGAGACCCTGAAAGCGGCCTGTGCCGTCGTCAAGCGTGAAAAAAACTAGTCCGCCCTGGGGGCGCAGGGACATAACCCGTCCAGCTAGCGCGAGCGACTTTTTCTTCCCAAATTTTTTCCCGCTATGCTGGATCTCGCTAAGCGAGACAAACTGCTCCGCCGCTTCGGCTAAGGTGGCATCTCTTTCTGCCGTTACAGGATAAGGATTGACGCCCTTCTCTTCAAGCGCGCGCAGTTTAGCAAGTCTGGTATTTCGAATTTCTTCGATAGAAGCCATGTAAAAAATGTCTAATACCTAATTACTAATTCCTAATGAAATTTCTGAATTCCCAAATTATATACTTTGACATTTCCATTAAAAATTAGAACTTAGTAATTAGAAATTGCGTAAGCTATTCTATGTCTATTATCTTGTAATCCACTATTCCTCCCGGAGTTGTCACCTTGAAATGGTCGCCTTTTTTCTTGCCGATCATGGCGGCGCCGAGCGGCGAATGAATGGAAAGTTTTGACTCGGCCAAATTCGCTTCTTCTGAACCAACAATTTTATATTTCACTTTTGATTTATCCTTTTGTTTTTCAATCTGGACAATTGAACCGATGCCAACCGCTTCGCTGTGACGCATCGACATGATGACCGCCGATTTAAGCATTACCTCCAACTTGGCAATCCTATCTTCAATGTTGGCTTGCGTTTCGCGAGCCTCATGATACTCGGCGTTTTCCGAAAGGTCGCCGAGCGACTTGGCATATTCAAGATTCTCGGCAACCTCTTTCCGCTTGACGGTTTTTAACTCTTCAAGTTGTTTTGTCAGCTCGTCAAATTTTTCCTTTGTCAGATATTCATTTTTATCTTCCATATAGATATATTCGTTTGACTAAATAATGTTTAATTCTATATAAATTTAAAGACAAAGTCAATTTTTAGATTGATTTTATTAAAGCACAAAACACAGTACACAAAAAGCCAAACAAAAACTTCAAACGATTCAAAACACAAACTGTCTGTGCTTTTGAGTTTTGTGTTTTGTTTGGATTTTGCCTGCCCGCCAAAGGCTTGGCGCAAGCGGGGACATTGTGCTTTTGGTTGTTTTATTTTAGGTATTCCGGAGTGTTGACCGCCATCCACTCAAAAAGCTGGCGCATGACAAAAAGCGCGCCGATGGTGTTTGTGTACGGCCCTTTTTCCATGATGGCGGCGAAAGCGACCCCCGGCATATCATAAGGCAAGAAACCGATAACCCAAGAGTTGACGAATTTTTTGTAAGTGCCGAGCTCGGCGGTGCCGGTCTTAGCGGCGATGGCCACTTGAGGAATGTTGAGGCCTTTGGATGTTCCCACCAGAACCGATTGCCTCATGCCTTCTTTCACAACTTTAATTTGTTCCTCGCTAAACGGCAAAACTTTTTCCTGCGCGATGGCGTCCAGTTCCCCTGTCCTAAGCAAGGTCGGATTCAAAAGCCGCCCGCCGTTTGCTATACTTGCCGTGGCGCGAACCATCTGCAGAGGCGTTACTTGGAAACCGTATTGCCCGATGGCGGTGTGATAGGTGTCGCCAATTCTCCATGGGTCGCCATTGAAATTTGCTTTCTTCCATTCGGGGCTTGGAATCACGCCTGCCTTATCAAGCAAGGGATTTTCCGGCGCAGTCTCGCCGAAGCCGAACAGTCTCATGTATTTTTCTATAGCGGCAACGCCCAAGCCGGCTTGGTCTTCAAAGCCCCCGCCGATTTCGTAAAAATAAACGTCCGATGAGACGGCCAAGGCGGCGCGCATATCGACATAGCCTTGCACTCGCCAGTCCTTAAACACGCTTTTTTTGCTTGGGTCAAACGGGTTCGGAATGATAATTGAGCCGGTGCTTAAAATTTCTTTCTTCGGGTCAATCACGCCCTCTTTCAGCGCCGCCAGAGCGATGAACGGTTTTACAATCGAGCCCGGGGTGTAAAGACCGTCCGTCACGCGATTTAAGAAAGGCTTCTGGGCGCTTTGGACAAAACCCTTGATTTTCTTGCTGTTAGTCCTATCCGACATAACATTGGAATCATACTCAGGAAAACTTACGGCAGTGATAATCTCTCCGGTATTGACGTCAAGCAAAACGGCTGCTCCGCCGTCAAAGCCGATACTTTGCGCCGCGGTTTTCATCAGCTCATAGAGTTTGTTTTCAATTCGCGAATCAATAGATAGGGTCAGGCTTGAGCCGTCTCGCGGCGGTTCAAGCAGGCTTTCGCTTTCAACTTTTCCCAAAGCGTTGGTTTCAACAATTTTCAAGCCGTTTTTACCGGAAATTTCTTGATTGTAAATTTTTTCCACGCCATCCATGCCTTCATAGCGGTCTTGATAATAGAAACCGGAGCTATCTTTGCTCGGGTAACGGATGTAACCGAGAACGTGAGAGAGCCCCGCGACCGGCGCGTAGGTCCGGCGCGAAAATTCAGTGCTGGTGCCAGTATAAGCGTTTGACGCCAAAAGTGTCTTGTTTCTATCATAAATCACTCCCCGCTCCGGAAAAATAACCGTCTGACGGAGGCTATTCTGTTCGCTTTTGTTAGCATAAGCTTTGCCTTGCGTGATTTGGAGCGTGGAAATTTTGCCCAAGAACATGAGGAATATCAGGCAGAAAAAAATGCCGCAACCGATGACGGTGCGTTTTGCAATCGGTTTTTCCAGTCGGCCTTCAAACTGGCTTTGGTCAAATTGCGGGAGATTTTTGGCGTCAAGGAGAATCTCGTCAGGGTCAATTTCCCGCCCCCAGTTTTTCTGGTGGAGGTTTTTTTTGAAAAAACTTTTCGGGTTGCGTAAGTTCATGAATTATATCTCAAAACCTCAAATGTTTTTTTAGAAAACTCCGAGCGATGAAAATAATGCTCGCGGACAATGTGAAAATCGCAGGGATGGAAAGGAAACGGGTCGGCATGCCATAAAGACCGTCAATGAAAATTGCCACAATGATAATCTCGTAGAAATTTTCAAATAAAAATAAACAAATTATGGCCGCTGGGCAAATCAGCCATAGTGGCAACACAAAGACCCCGAGAAAAAGCAGAATATCAACAACAATACGCGTTCTCATATTTCCTACATTAGAAATTAGTAATTAGAATTAGAAATTTTCTCATTCATAACCACTTCCACCCATTCCAACGTGTTTATATTGACCGGCAACTTGAACAAAATAAATTGGAACGAGCTTGTCTCCGTCTGTTCAATATCCCCAACCACGCCGAAAAATCTGGGCTCTAGTCCCGGGGATTTTATCAAGTCGCCGCGTTTTATGGGAATTTCTTTCGGCAGTTTGGCGATGAAGTTGCCGCCGCCACGACCAGTGGCTTCCGTATCGATGCTACTGGTTGCGATGCGCACCGTAAACCTTTCTCCTGGAGACGAGGCGAGAACGGCTTTTGAGTAATTGGCGTAAACTGCCCGCACTTGGCCTATCACAAAATCGCCCGATAAGACCTTGTCGCCTACTTTCACGCCCTGTTTTTCTCCGGCATCAAGCACCAGTGTGTCATAGAGCGAGCGGTTGGGTTTTGCCAATACCACGGCCAGCATTTTTTTCTCCGCCGGATTTCTGCCGAGAATTTTTTTTAACTCATCGTTTTCTTTTTTGTAAGCTTCCAGGTCAAGCAGTGCTGTCCGTGCTTCGTCGAGTTTTTTCTGGAGTGATGAATTTTCAGCCGCCAAACCTGTTTTGTCGGCAAGAGTAGACCAAAGGTTCGTGAATTTCCCCGCGACATAATCTCTCGTGCTCCAAATCGGCCGGGCGAAGGTGTATAAACTTTGATTGGCGAATTGCGGGACGAAAAAATAAAAAAATCCTGTAAATAGCAAGATAACCAATGTGCTTATGATGGGCTTCCACGCGCCATTCCCCCGGCGGCTATTTTTTAGGAGGTAATTCATCTTCGTTGCGAAGCAATACTTCGTCATAGCGCGGAAGGTCTTCCAGAATAATGCCGGCGCCCCTAGCCACCGCCGTCATGGGGTCATCGGCCACATGAATGGGAATTTTCACCGACTCTGTCAAAAGCTCCCCGAGACCTTTGATTAAGGCCCCGCCGCCGACGAGATACGCCCCACGATGCATGATGTCGGAGACGATTTCAGGAGGCGTTGTCTCAAGCACTTCTTTGACCGCTTCAATTAAATTGTCAATTGATTGGGCAATGGCCTCGCGAATATCCGAGTCGGTGATAATCACTTCGCGTGGCAGTCCGGTAATCAGGTCGCGGCCCCGAATTGAGGCCTCCATGGGAGAGAGCCCCGGCAAAACCGAGCCGATGGCGATTTTAATGCTCTCGGCCGTTTTCTCGCCGATTAAAATTTTAAACTCGCTTCTGATGTAAGCGATGATGTCTTCGTTGAGCCGGTCGCCGGCGATTTTGAGGCTCTTGGAGCGCACGATGCCACCAAGTGAAATGACGGCAACGTCAGAGGTGCCGCCGCCGATGTCAATGACCATGTTGCCGACCGGTTCGTGAACGGGAAGACGAATACCGATGGCCGCGGCCATCGGTTCTTCCACGATATGGACTTCCCGCGCGCCGTTGTTTTTTGTAGCATCGCGCACTGCTCTGGTTTCCACGTTGGTAATGCCGGACGGCACGCCGACAACCACCCGAGGCCCAAGAAGCATCCGCGAATTGCCTTCGGCTTTTTTGATAAGATAAGCAATCATTTCTTCCGTCACTTCAAAGTCCGAGATGACGCCGCCCACAAGCGGGCGCACCGCAGTGATGTGGGCGGGAGTCCGCCCGAGCATTGCTTTGGCGTGAATACCGACCGCTACCACTTGGCCGGTTTTGTTGTTAACCGCCACGACCGATGGCTCATTGATGACAATGCCCTGCCCGCGCATGTAGACCAGGGTGTTAGCCGTGCCTAGGTCAATGCCAATATCGTTGGAAAGCAACCTATAAATCTTGTCGGTGTATTTTTTAATATGTTTTCTCATGGTAAATAGTTTGTAGTTTATAGTGTTTAGTTTGTAGCAATGAATAGAAGAGGGGCTGAAATTTCCTTCTCTACAAACTAAAAACTACGAACTAAGCACTCTTTTTGTCACTTCCGTCTCGCTCAAAAGTTCGGATTTTTCTTCTGTACGGCGTTTGAATTCCACCTTGTCTACCTTCACGGTTTTGTCGCTTATCACAAGACGAATCGGCAGACCCAAGAGGTCGGAGTCGGCGAATTTTTCTCCCGCTCGCGCGTCACGGTCATCATAAAGCACTTCCACGCCCGAGACCTCAAGCTTTTCGTAAAGCTCGTCAGCCGCTTTTTTTGTTTCGCCGTCTGCCGAGGCGAGAGACACCAGATGAACCTGAAATGGCGCTACTGACTCAGGCCAAACCAAACCGGCTTTATCGGCAAAAAGCTCAACAATAGCACCCATCAGCCGCCCAGGACCGATGCCATAAGCACCCATAATGATGGGACTATCTTTCCCCGCTTCATCTTTGAAAGATAGGCCTAACGGTTCTGAAAAGCGCGTACCTTGCGAAAAAATGTTTCCGACTTCAATGGCTTTCTTTTCCACAAGCTCTTCCTGTTTTACTCCAAGCTCTTTGAGAACCTCAGGCAGAAGAACCTCTTTATTGACCGCGAGCTTCTTCTTTTCATCAACGAAAATCGTGTCTTCACCGGCCTCCGAAACAGTCTGAAATTCGTGGGAGTATTTTGAAAATGATCCGCCGGAAGCGAAGGTCAAAAAAGTCTGCTCGCCGATGCCAGCGCGATTAAAAATCTGTTGGTAAGCGCTCTTGACTTTTTCATAAGCCTCGCCATGCTCCCTTTCATCGCGCGAAAATGAATACAAATCTTTCATCAAAAACTCGCGCGTCCGCAAGATGCCGCTCTTGGCCCGCTCTTCATTGCGAAATTTCGTCTGAAATTGGTAGACAAATTTCGGCAAATCCCGATAGGAGTGAATATGTTCTTTCATCAACCGAGCTATCGGTTCTTCGTGCGTAAATCCGAGCCCCGCCTCACCGCCGGTTTTGATTTCAGTTTTAAACCAGTTGTCAACGACCTCATCGCTCCAGCGGCCGCTTTTTTTCCAAACTTCCGGGTCCTGAAGCGTCGTCAAAAATAATTCCTGCCCGCCAATAGCGTTCATCTCCTCGCGGATAATGCCGACGATTTTATTGAGCGTCCGCAAACCAAGCGGCAAGTACGAATACACCCCCGCCATTTCTTTGTGAATGTAGCCCGCGCGAATCAGAAGCTCGGCGTTTTTCGCCACCTCGTCTTTCGGCGCTTCTTTGCGGGTTTTGGTAAAAAGTTGAGATTGACGCATAAGCGTAATAGTACCTGAAGTATAGGTAAAATACGATACTTGACATCGTTCTCAAAAAGAGTTACCCAATTTCACTAGAACAGCTTTGCGATATCGTGATAGGTCACCACTAGCATCAGAAAAATCAAAAGGCCGAAACCGACGGTGTTGAGAGTTTGGACAAGCTTTGGTTTTAAAGGCGAGCCTTTAATCGCTTCAATCGCGACCATGACGAGCCTGCCGCCGTCGAGCGCTGGGAACGGAATGAGGTTAATGATCGCTAGATTGATTGAAAGAAGCGCGATGAAAAATATGAGATAAGAAAAACCGAGGTCGCGCGCGTCCCCCACCAGCGCCACCATGCCGACCGGCCCGGCCACGGACGAAAGGTCAGCGCGGCCCAAGACGGCATCACGCAGAAAATAAAAAATGTTTACGGCCACGGTTTTGAAAAGCTGTATCGTCCTGACTCCACCCTCAATAAACGCTTTGTAAATCGGCAGCTTTATAATGCCAACCATATCCATGCTGATGCCGATAGCCCGCGCGCCACTGACAATACCACTTTCCGCTTCAGCTTTTGTTTCGACTACTTTTACCCCGTGTTTATAGGAAATTGTAATTTGCCCCTGGTTTGACGAGATGAAGTCGTGTACGGTTTCCGGATTTACATTTTGAGTAAGCGATGTCGTGTCGGTTTTGAGAGAAAGTAATATATCGCCGGGCTTAAGTCCTGCGATTTCCGCCGGAGATTTTGCCAATACCGAGCTTATAACAACGCGTGCGTCTTTAACTTGAAGGGCGTTAGTCGAGTCAACCGCTGTGGGTAATCCTGTTACAAGACCAAGTGAAATAATGAGCCAAGCAAAAATAACATTAAACGAAACACCAGCGGCCAGTACCGCCGCCTGAACTAACTTGCTTTTATGAGCGAGGCTTCGGCTTTTGTCTTCCACAATTCCCTCCGGTGTTTCCAAGCTTTCGGCATTCTCGCCGAAAATTTTGACAAAGCCGCCGAAGGGTACGGCGTTCAGAGAATACATAGTCTCCCCTATTTTTTTACCGAAAATTCTAGGCGGAAAGCCCAAACCAAACTCATCCACTCTGACGCCATTTTTTTTGGCAACGATAAAATGCCCAAACTCGTGGACTAGCACTAGAAGCGCGAGTATTACTAAAAAGATTAAAATATTCATATCATTTAATACAAATTACGAATTGGTACGAATTTACAAATAAAGATCAGGATTCGTATATTTGTAGTGATTCGTAATTCGTATTATCTTAACTCGAAATTTCTTTTTCTTTCCTCTCCGTCGCGTCGCTTAGTTTTTTGTTAAGTCCGTCCACCAGTTTCTGAAGCTCGGCTTTGAGCCGAAATTTTTCATCTTCCCCCATGCCGCCCTTTTTCTCTGCCGCCTCAATTTCGCTTTGGACTTCATCCCGAATTTTTCGCACCGATATGCGGGCGCCTTCAAATTTTTCTTTAGCAACTTTGATAAGGGCCGCGCGTCGCTCCGAAGTCAGTTCCGGGAAACTAACCCTAACACCGGTATCAACCGCAGACACAGACAATCCTAGATTGTTTGCGACAATCGCCTTTTCAATTTCCTTAATTGAACCAGTGTCCCAGGGTGTAATGAAAATGGTGCGTGCATCCTGGCTTGCGATTGACCCCACTTGGTTTATAGGCAATTTCGCGCCATAGGACTCAACAAGAACGCCGTCTAAAATAGCCGGCGTCGCTCTTGAAGTCCTCACATTCGCCAGTTCCTTCGCGAGCCATTCTTCAATGCCCTTGGCCTTCTGATTGAATTTGGAAAAACTGAACATGCTTAAATACTAACAGCTATTTAGAAAAAATCCAGCACTAGCAAATTATGGCGTATGCGGAACTATAAGCGCTATATATTCCAAAAGCATTTTGACGCTGGCGGAGCGGTCGGACATGTATTCTCGGCA
>Ga0209515_10007815_pt1 | contig 12745 bp, 7 predicted proteins | sample Subgroupgradi54m_FD_187454 | JGI IMG/M metagenome (GOLD analysis project Ga0209515, IMG submission 187454) | Subsurface groundwater microbial communities from S. Glens Falls, New York, USA - GMW60B uncontaminated upgradient, 5.4 m (SPAdes)... ... | reverse complement strand
CGCGTACACCGTCAGCAGCTCGTTGGTCGATCCCCCGGGGTGCGCCGTCGAGACCTCCGGGCTCAAGTCGACGAACGCATCACCGCGCTCGGTGATGTAGAACGCGCGCAGCAGCGTCCCCGGGGGTATGACCGACAGGAACGGCGCGGGCGCCGCTTCCAGCAGGCTTTGCAGGATCTGGCGCCCCTGCGCGCGCACGCCCTCGGCCAGCGGCACCTCGCGCGTGACGGCGGCAAGCGCCTGGCCGTCGGAGGTCGCGTAGTAGAGCGTCGCGATGATGTGAGGGACGCTTGCGGCGGCCGCGGCAGACGCCGGCGCGCTCGATGGCGCGGACTGCGGAGACACCATGCGCTCGAGGACGCGCGACGCGCCCCACGCCGCCAGCGCGACGACCACGATGCCGGCGCCGATCTGAACGTACCGTTTCCTGGTCATGGGACCGGTGGAGCCTCGAGATAGCTCCTGAAGCGCAAGATCGCGTCGTACAACGCTTGTGCGACGGTGGTCTGGTAGTCGCCGGACTGCGCCTGCTGCTCCTGCTTCGGGCTGGTGAGATAGGCGATCTCGACGAGCGCGGCAGGCATGCTGGCGCCGCTCAGCACGCGCATCGGCTCCTGCTGAAGTGGGCGCGGGCCCATGGCGATGTGCTTGTGGAGCTCCTCCTCGAGCATCGACGCAAAGCTCGCCGACGCGTCGACGTGCGGCGCCTGCGCGAGATCCCACCTGATCACATCGATCGGCCGCGTCCCGCCGCCGACGGCCGGCAGGACGAGCTCGGTGGCCGCGGCGTTGCGCTTCGCCTCTTCGCCTTCGCGATCGAGCCGCAGGTAGTACACCTCCGCTCCCTCGACGTTCGGGGACAGCGCGCCGTTGACGTGAATGCTGAGGAACAGATCGGCCTTGCTGTTGTTGGCAACGGCATCCCGTTCGTCGGGCGTGAGCGCATGGTCGTCGTCTCTCGTCATCACGACGCGGACGCCGAGCCGGGTTTCGATGAGCATCTTCAAGCGCCGCGCGACGTCGAGCGCGATCTGCTTTTCGAGCACGCCCTTCGGGCCGTGCACACCCGAGTCGTCGCCTCCATGGCCCGGATCGATTACCAGCGTGCGGAGTCCCGGCGCCGCCGAGGGCAGCACGGGCAGGGCCGAGACCGGCGGGGCGATGGACGCGAGGGGCGGAGCCGTGGACGCGACGGGTGGAGCGGAGAGCGAAGGCGCCGGCGCGGCGCCCGTGTCCTGTGACTGCGGCGCGAGCGGGACCTCGATTGAGACGCGCGTGGTATCGGTCCCGGTCGTGGTCGAGACGCGCGGCATCCCGGCGCGCGCGTTCAGCGCGACGGCAATCGTGGTGGTCTGGTCGCCGGTTCGAATCTGATCGATCAATCCACCGGCCGCTGGCGGCGGCGCCATATCCAGCGCGTCCGCATCGACGCGAAGCAGCACGCGCCCTCCATCGGACGCGACGCTCACCAGGGACGCGGGCGTGATCTCGACCGTGGCCCGCGTCGGCGGGCCCGTCGCATCGATGCGCGCCACCACGCGCGCGACCCGCACGTTGCCGACGATCAGCAGCCGCGACGCACGGCGGAAATCAATCGGAGCGTCGTAAATCGGCGCGAGCGCGCGCGGCAGAAAATCGATCGGCACGAACAGCCGGCGGCCGACGCGGGCGACCGGCGCGGGCAGCGTGACCACACGGCCGTTCACCGAGGCCATCGGCTGATCAGCCGATGCCACGACCGTGCGTCCCTTGTAGGTGATCGTCACGCCGCCGGCAAGCGCGTCCTCGCGCACGGCGACCTGGAACAGCGACGCGACGTCGTCGAGCGCGATGAATTCCTGGCCGTTGAGGATCGTGGTCGGAACCGGACGCCGCCCGTCGCGCGTGATGAGCGTGAGCGGTGTCGCGGGGGCTGTGCCCTGTGCCTGCGGCAGCGACGCCAGCACGAGCACGAGGGCGGTGACGCTCAGTGCAGCCGTTCCTCGCACACGGCTTCAATCATACAAGCTCAGGGCCCAGGGCTCAGGGCTCAGGCCTCAGGGAATTCCTTCAGCCGTGAGCCTTGAGCCGTGAGCCCTTCCCTACATCCCCTCGAGGTCGTCGTCGCCGCCCTCGTCGCCAAGGTCGACGTCGGCCTCTTCGATCAGCTCGCCCATCGGCATCATGTCGTCGCGTTCATGCGATGGGGCGCCGCCGGCCATGCCACTGCTCGCAGCCGGGGCGCGGCGCGGCGCGGGTGCGGCTGCCGGTGCCGGCGCCGGGGCGCTGCGACGCACGGTCGTCGAGGAGCGCTTCGGAGTGGCCGCGCTGCGCTTCCGCGCCACCGCGCTCTTCCGCGCACCGCCCTTCCGCGCACTGCTCTTCCGCGAGCCTGCGGCACGCTTGCGCGCGGCGCCCGTGCGCTTCCTGCTTGCCGCGGCGCTCCGCTTCCGGTTTGCTCCTGCGCGCGAGCTGCTGCTTCGCTTGCGCGACGCTGCGCGCTTGGTCTTCTTCTTGCCACGTGGTGGCATACTCCTCCTTCGCGAGCTCGGCTCGCACTCGGCGGCGGGCGAAGCAAATTCGCTGCCCGCGTTCGTTAATCAGTCAGCCACTAATTCCACGCCTCTTATCTCCGCGTCCCCGCCGAGGCCCGAGAGGCACCAGGGGTGGCGCGTGCGATCATAATCGCGTAGCGATTCCCGTCGTGGTGGGGCGGTTTCGTATGAACGTGGACGCGAACGTCAATCTCGCGCATCATCTCGCCGTGCCGAGGCGAGTGTATACGCGATCGCGCGCAGTCAAGTGACGAAAAAGTATCCACGTACCCCCAGTGGGCAGGTGCCGCCGGTGCATCGTCCGGCGTCCGCGCCCCGCGAGCGGCCGATCTCGCGCACGCCCAGGGGCGGGCCGATGGCGCAGGCCCGGGTGCCGCAGCCCACGCACGCCCCGAACACCCACGCCCCGAAGGAGCGCGGCATTGGCCCGACCCCGAACCCGCGGAAGCCACAGCTCGTTCGCGACGTGCACGGAAACGAGCTGAAGGATTTGTTCGAGTTCTTCCCGGATTTTCCGCGTCCGCCACGCCGCGCGGCGCGAGTTCCCACACGGCTTCCACGCCCTCGATAGCTATTCCAGCTTCCCGCCGAGCAGCTTCTTCGCGACCAGCTCCTTGTGCTCATCGTCATCATGGCTGGCGACGATGACGAGATTCTTTTCGCTGGCGGAGAGCCCGTTCAGCCATTTCAACTGGTCGCTCACCGCGGCCGTATCCTCGACGATCCACGGCGCGTCCTTGCCCGTGACCTTCCGCACGTTGTCCATGTGCCAGGCGGCGTCGCCAATCAGCAGGTATTCGCGGCCCGAGTCGAGCGTGATGAACATCATCTGCGATCCGGGGGTGTGCCCGGCGGCCTTGATCAGCGCCCAGCCGGGAGCGAACGCCATGTACTTGTCGTAGTCGATGATGCGATAGCGCTGGGCCTGCTCGTCGGTCAGCCGGATCTCCGGGAATTGCGGGGTCGTCGTCAGCGTGCGCACCTGGGTGCGGGTCAGGATGGTCTTCGGCGCCAGCTCGTTCAGGTACGGCGTCCGGATGACGCCCGAGACATGGTCGCCATGTTCGTGGGTGAAGATGATGGCGCGCGCCCCGCGCAACGCCTTGTCCACCTGCTGCGCCTGCTCGGCGAAGTAGGGCTCCTCGGCGCCGCGGCCGATCAGCTTGTGGACCGTCAGATCCATCCCCGCGTCGACCATCACGTACCCATCGGGGTAGACCACCTGGAAGACCGTGCGCGCCTGCGTGCCGGGATCGGCCGCCTCGCCCTTGATCACGAAGTTCTTCGTGCGGTGGCTTTCCGCGAACTTGAGGATGTTGACGCGGAGCGGCCTGCGCCCGGGAATCAGCGCCGCGACGCGGCGGACGTCATTGAGATCGGCCGACCATGCCGGTTTCGCGTCCGCGGGTGGCTGCTGCGCCGCGCGCATCGGAAGGGAAGTCAGGGACGCCAGTAAGGCCAGACACGCGACGCTCAAACGTTTCATGGAAGCCTCCAAAATACTGCAAATCCTCACAGTTTTCATGATGCCTCCTCGTAGTCGGGTCGTACAACTTGAGAAAGAAAACTGTGCGGAAACTAAGGGCTCGACGGCGCGAAGTCAAGCGTCGAAAATGCCTCTAAGCCGAGGTCGTAGCGTCTTTAGGGTATGCAACTCCCAACTTGTGCTACCTTACCCGCCGGACGCGTATGGGGCGCGCCCCTGTCTTGATTTCCGAGGATCGAATTCAGGAGGAACTTCATGCGATCGATGACCGTTATAGCGTCGGCGGTGTTGGCGTTGACCGTGGTCGGATCGGCCCTCGCGCAGGCGCCGAGGATGCCGGCCGCCGTGAAAGTGGCGAACGGCATGTTCACGGATGCCAAGGGCATGTCGCTGTACACCTTCGACAATGACAAAGAAGCGAACAAATCCGCCTGCGCCGGCAATTGCCTGAACAACTGGCCCGTGCTCAAGGCCGAGGCCGCCGACAAGGACATGGGCGACTGGACGGTCATCACCCGCGACGATGGCTCGAAACAGTGGTCGTATAAAGGCAAGCCGCTCTACTACTTTGCAATGGACAAGGCCCCGGGCGACAAGGTGGGTGACGGTCGCGGAATGGTGTGGCATCTCGCGAAGCCGTAATCCCGGCAAGGAAGGCTCGACGAAGAAAGTCCGGCCGGCATTTCACGAAGGAAGGTGCGATCGTGCGAATTATCTCAGCAACTCTTGGTGTCTCGCTCCTCGCCGTCGGCATGTGGAGTGTGGGGCTGGCTGGTCAGGCCAACATGGTCCAGACCCACATGGGACACGTGATGGACAGTTTCAATGGAACCCCGATGAACATGGGGCTCCTGCCGACCGCGATGGCGGAAGCGAAGACCGCCGCGCAGCACGCGGGGCTCGCGGCGAAGTCGACGACGCTGGCGATGATGCAGACCCACGCGGGTCACGTCATCAACGCGATCGATCCGACGATCGTCGCGCAGGGCCCTGGACTGGGCTACGGTTTGAAGAAAGCGGCGACCGGCGCGGCGACGCATGCCAATCTCGCGGGCAATGCGCCTGAAGCGAACGCCGGCGTGAAGATGCACGCGATGCACGTCAACACCGCGGCCACCAACGCGGCCGCGATGGCTGACGAGGTTGTCGCGCTTGCCCAGAAGATCCGCGCGTCCACGTCGCTGGAAGAAGCACAGAAGCTCGCCGCGGAGATGCAGACGAAGGCAGAGGAGATCACCAGCGGCGTCGATGCCGACAAGAACGGCGCGATCAGCTGGAACAAGCCCGAAGGCGGCCTCGCGCAGGCGCAGCAGCACATGGGGCTGATGAAGACGGCCGCCGGCTCCTAGCCTGCGGAAGCGTGTACCGTAGAGGCGGACCTTCCGGTCCGCCTCTCGTGCCGTACAATGGAGTGGTGCGTCGGAGAAGCGTCCGGCGCGCCGTCGACCGGAACGCCTCGACGGCGTTCCTTGTGACCGATCTCAACCGGGGGGCGAAATTGGTTTCGACGGGGGTATGAGATCGTGGGATGCATGCCGAGCACCATTAACTCGTAAATCTGATGGAACATCCGTTAACTGCGGATTCTCAGTACGCTCTCGCAGCCTAATACGCTGTGAGCGTTCGCCTTGACCTCGCCTGGTGGTTGAGGGCCGAATGTCATTAAGCAGGCTGGCGATCGCGCGGCGGCCCGGCGCGCGATCGTGAGATGTTCCGGGCCTGGTGCCTGGCGGTTTTTGGCCGCTTCCTCACGCCGGGCATGAGAAACCGGAAGCGGACACGCATGTAGAGTCCCACGACGCCGTGCTTTCGGACGCGGGTTCGACTCCCGCCGCCTCCACCACTCACTCGCTCACTTCGTTCGCTCGCTCGTGGCGTCGGCGGCGGTGTCCGTCTCTCGGGCTTCGCGCTACGCGCTCGCCCTTCGAGGGCGACTCCCGCCGCCTCCACCAACCTTCGCTCGCGCGAGACGGGCCGAGTCGAAGGGCAACCCTCCGCGGCCTCACTTTCAGAAGCTCATTTGGGCTCCAAATTTGACCATGCGCGCGGCCAGAACCTGCTGCGCGTTCAGCCAGGCCTCACCGTACCGGGTGTTCAGCCCAAGGACGGGGCTCGAGTTGAGGACGTTGTAGACGTCGAACATCCCTTGCACGCGGCTCCGTCTCACGTGGAAGATCCGAGCCACGCGGATATCGACCTGCGTAAACCGGTTCTCGTACCGCGTGCCGGGTTTTACAAATTCGACCGCGACGTTGCGGACGCCCCCCGCCAGATTACGGCCCAGCGTCGGCGCGATCTCTGTATTGGTGGCCACGTAGCTCGCCGCTGGAACACCGGGTGCCGCGATCGGGACACCAGGCAGGTTCTGCAACGTCACGCTGGGTTGCAGCCCCCAGGGCAGCGAGTAGACTGCCAACAATTTGAACTGAGTCCCGGCAGACCACGGCGTGCTCACGTGGCAGAATTCCGGCAGCCTCGGCGTCACAATCGTCGTTGACGCCGCCATGCCTGCGACCGAGAGCGGTTGCACGTGCGGAAGATTGTTGAAATCACAGCTGTCGTACTCCGTTCTTCCGGTGCTGAGGCCTCCCGAGAGCAGCTTGCCCTGCCCCAACCGCGCATTGATAGCGACATCGATGCCGTTGTAGATCTCGGTCTGGCCGCCATAGTGCGACGCCTGGGTCACGAGGTTGTTGATCAGGCCGAACTTCGAGGGCGTGATGTCGTAGAGCCCGCAGATCTGGTTCCCCCCGCCCCCTGGCAGCCGCGAATCCTTCGGCACTGTGACACAGAACGGATCGTAGTCCCCCAGCGTCGTCGCCTGATTGTCGGTCACGAGGAAGTTGCCGTACCAGGTTCGAAAATAGCCGGCATTCAGCGCGATACCTGGCCGCAGCTCGTGCTGGATGGACGCCGACGCCTGCCAGTCATAGCCGCGATTCCCGAAACCTCGAGTGACGTCGTCCGCATAGCGCGTGGTGGTTCTCAACTGACCGAAGTTGGCGGGTGAGAGCGGTCCCAGCTCGTTCGCTTGCGGGATGTAGTCGCCGTTGGCGTCGGTCCACGCCCGCGTCGCGCTGTTCACCGACGTGTTCACGGGGGCGAGGTCGTTGACGATGCCGCCTGTAGACTGCCAGGCCACATACCGGCCCAGAAACACCTTGAGCGCAGTCTTGCCGTTGCCAGACAGGTCGTAGGCGGCGCCCAGCCTCGGGGAAAGATCCTTCCAGTTCGGTGCGTTCTCCACCCGCGGGAAATCGCGCGCGGGCACCCACCGCCCAGCCGGCAGGTGCAGTTCGGGGATCCACCCCTGGTAGGAATCGAACCGCAGGCCTAAATTGAGCGTCAGCTTCCTGATGGTCCACTGATCCTGCGCATAGAGACCGAGACTTCTGACGCGGCCTTCGCGCTCGTAGGGCGTCGCCCAGTAGGTGACCGATTGTGGCACCGCGTTTCTGAACGTGAAGCTCACGTCGGAGTTGATGATCGCGCGGCGGTGTACCAGCGCCTCCAGCACGTAGAGTCCACTCTTGAGCGTATGCGAGCCTGTGATGTAGGACGCTGCGATCCGTTGGTTGCCTTGTTTGAAGATCTGGTTTCCCCAGGCCATCGTGGGACCAAGACCCGAGCCCCTGGAGCCGTACCGGTAATTCCTCGAGAGCTCCAGGACAGAGTAGTCGTCATACGTTCCGCCCGTCAGGACGTTGCGGATATTCCCGACGATCGCCGTCCCGCCACCCTCAAAAAGGAGCCGGTTGGTTGCAGGGTAACTCCAGGTGGCTTGCGCGATGTAGTTCGGACGATAGAAATGGCCTCCGGCGGCTTCGGGCGCAACGAGCCCATTCTGTATTGCCCAGAAACAGTTGCAATTCTTTTGCGTAATGTAGCCGACGTCGAGCTTGTGTCGCTGCGCGACTTGCCACGTGAGGCGCACGCTGCTTTCGCCGTAGTAGTCATCGTCGTACGCGGGCCGGCTGAGATCGGGCTCATAGAACAACGTGCCCTGGAGCTTGTTGTAGTAATTGCCCGGTAGATAGGAGGAGGTGTGAAACCACCGTTGGGCCGCGAAGAACCACAGCTTGTCCTTCTTGATCGGGCCTCCCAGTCCCATGTTGACGTCAAAGAGCTTCCTGATCTCGGGTTGCGCGCTCACGCCGCGGGCGCGCAGCCGGTCGTTCAGATTGACGCTCTGCAGGTCCTTGTGTCCCAGCGTGCTGAGGAAGGATCCCGAGAAGGTGTTGCCGCCCGACTTCGGCACCATGTTGACGTGGACGCCACCCGTCTCACTCTCGGCCGACATGCCGCTCGTCTCGACGCTCACTTCCGCGGTGCTCACGGGGTTAGGGCTGTACGTCCGGTTTCCGGAACCCAACAGGGTGTTCTGCACCATGCCGTCCCGAAGCAGTACGAAGTCGGCCTGACGGCCACCGTGGATCCCGAACCCCTGGTCCTGCTCTCCCTGATTGCCGCCGACATCCTGACGGTTCGGGGTGGCCAGGACAGCTCCCGGCAGGAGCGCGGTTAACAGGTTCACGTTGCTGCCGACCGGGAGCGCATCCACGACGTCGCGCGCAAACACCCTCTGTTGCATGACGTTTTGAATGTCCACCACCGGACTCTCCCCCGTGACGGTGACCGTCTCTTCGAGGGCCCCCACTTTGAGCTCGGCATTCACCGTCGCGGTGAACGCTGTCGTCAACTCGAGACCCTCGCGCCTGAAGGTGCTGAATCCGGGGAGGGTGAACGTGACGGTGTACACCCCCGGCCGCAGGTCGACGATTCTGTACAGGCCCTGCTCGTCTGTGATAACGGTGCGGACCTTTTCGATCAGGGCAGAGCTGGCGGTTTCCACCGTGACGCCTGGCAACAGTCCGCCCGTCGTGTCTCTCACCGCCCCGGCAATCGTGCCGCTTACCACGGTCTGTCCCCAGGCGGCCGCCGGCAGAAGCATCAGACACACCACGATTAGAGGACCTGCGATTCGCGAGGCTTTCATAGGCTCCTCCTTCGTCGGAAGCGAAGCTCGGTAGGCGAACTTCTGTTCCTCGCGCGCCTTGGTTGCGCGGAGGAATTTCTTACGAGGCCCTACGCGACGGTATGAGAGGTCCGGAAGATTACACCCCGCACCCGACGACGTCAATCGAAGAGAGGCGTTTGTGAGAGCGAGGAAACAGGTGGCTCGGATGAGGGGCAGTAGAATGGCGACGCATGGCGCGGCAACGTGCGTTGCCCAGACGGTCACCGCCGCCCCGTACGTCGCCGCATTCTCCGCTCGACGTCTCATGGCGCGCGTCCGCCATCGTCGTGACCGCGCTGCTGGCGTACGCCAATAGCCTGTCCGGACCGTTCATTTTCGACGACCTGATCTCGATCGTCCAGAACCAGCAGATCCGCGGATGGTGGAACCTCGCCACCGTGCTGAGTCCGGGCCGTGAGCTGCCGACGGCGGGCCGCCCGCTCGTCACTGTCTCGTTTGCGGTCAACTACGCACTGGGCGGCCTCGATGTGCGTGGGTACCACCTGGTCAACCTCGCGTTTCATCTCCTGTCCGGGCTGCTCGTTTTCGGGATCGTGCGGCGCACTCTGGAGCTGCCGTCACTGAAGGACCGCTTCACCGGGACCGCGCTGAATGCGGGGTCCCCGGCGCGCGGTCTGTGCGCGCTGGGGTGCAATCTCGGGTTCGCCGCGGCGCTTCTGTGGACGCTTCATCCGCTCAACACCGAAGCGGTGAATTACCTGACGCAACGGACCGAGTTGATGATGGCGTTCTTCTACCTGCTCACGTTGTACGCCACCATCCGCGCGGCGGCCTCGAGACCTCGGCCCTGGCGTGCGATCGCCGTGGTGTCGTGCATCGCGGGCATGGCCTGTAAGGAATCCATGGTGACGGCGCCGGTCGTCATCGTGCTGTACGACAGCATCTTCGTGTTCGAATCGCCGAGGAAGGCGATCGGCGAGCGATGGCGTTTCTACGCCGCCCTGTGCATGTCCTGGGTCGTGCTGGCGGCGCTGGTCTGGACCGGCCCGCGCGGATACTCAGCCGGATTCTCAACGGGCGTGAGCCCGTGGACGTACCTGCTCAATCAGACCGTGATGATCACGCAATATCTTCACCTGGCCCTCTGGCCTCGCGCGCTCGTGGTGAACTATGGTTGGCCGGTTCCACTGGCCCTGGGCGATGTGCTGCCCTACGCCCTGTTTGTGGCAGCGCTGCTCGCGATCACGGTTGTGGCGCTCGTTTATCGCCCGAAGTGGGGCTTTATCGGGGCCTGGTTTTTCGTGACCCTCGCGCCGACCTCCAGCATCGTGCCGATCGCCACCGAGGTCGGCGCCGAGCGTCGCATGTACCTGCCGCTGATCGCGGTGGTCGTCCTCGCCGTGCTTTCCGCATCGTTCCTCAAGCGGGCAGTGTCGGCTGGCGGCGCTGTCGCCCTGGCCGTGGTCGCCGCGCTCTTGTCGATTGGCGTCGTCGCCAGAAACCGGGAATACAGCTCGGCACTGCTGCTCGCACGGACCACCGTCGAGCGCCATCCCACGAGCGTCGCTCATCACCTGCTGGGCGTCGCATTGCTCGTGGCTGGTGATCGCGACGAGGCCATGAGCGAGCTGCGACAGGCGATTCCCGGCGCCCCGAGAGCCCATTACACGCTCGGCGTCGAGCTTGTGAAAGAAGGCAACACCAATGAAGCCATCGAGCAGTTTCAGGCGTTTCTCCGCGAGCAGCCGAACCTGGTCGAGGCCATCTCTGCGCGGCAGTTGCTGGGCCGGGCGTTCGCGCAACAGCAACGATGGTCCGAAGCGATCGAGCAGGAGGAACTGGTGCTGACGATGAACCCGACGGACGCGGAGCGCCTGGACACCCAGGCCCTGCTCGCCGAGGCATTGTTCGGCGCCAGGAATTTTCAGGAAACGATCGCTCACTGTGTGGAATATCTACGGTCGCGGCCGAACGACGGCCGCGTCCTGACGCGCCTGGGCATCGCGTTGGTCGCGACCGGGCGTCTCGAGGAGGCCATCGCCGCATTCCGTCGAGCCGCGGCTGCCGCTCCGACTGACGCCGATGCGCAGCTGAATCTCGCGAGCGCGCTCCACGATCACGGAGATTTTCAGGAGGCGCTGGTGTACGCGCAGCGGGCGCTCGCATTGCGGCCAGCTGACGCGCAAACCCATCACCTCGTGGGGCGCCTGCTCGCGCTGCTGGGAAGGTTGGACGAGGCACGAACGCAGTTCACTCGTGCGTTGCAGATCGATCCGGGTAATGCCGATGCCAAAGAGGATCTGGGACGGCTGCCGCGTTGAGGACGCCGCCGTCCCGATTCCGACGCGCGGAAAAACGCCGATGCGTCAGAAGGTGAACGTGGCGCCGACCTGCAGAATCCTCGGGAACAGGATCACGCTGGGACGCTGGTAGCTCGCGCCGGACTGCAGGACCATGGTCGTGATGGTGGCCTTGTTCAGCACATTGTAGATGTCAAAACGCATCTCCACCGAGCGTGCTCCCCCGAGATTCACCCGCTTTGCGGCACGGACGTCCAACTCATGGGTGTTGGGGAGGCTGAAGCTGCCGATGGGCTCGACGTTCAACGCGATCGACCGAATCGACTGGCCGCCTGTGAACAGCACCTGGCGAGCCACGCGCAACCCGTTTCGGATATCGTAGTTGGCCGACGCCAGAACCCCGAACGGCAGGTTGTACGCACCCGACACCTTGGCCTGCCACTCCCTCGTCTTGTTGGCCGTGTTGAAGACCTGGTTGGGACTCGTGAGGCACCGGGTGGTGTACCAAATCAAAGGAGAGCCACTGCCGAGCCCCGAGCCCGAGGCACCGCAAGAAATCGGCACGTCGACCCACGTGCTCGAGTACGACGTACCGATCTGCCATCCCTGGGCGGGCCGTTTCATGACCGCGAATTCGAGGCTCTTGTAGTTCGAATCCGCGTCCGGGTTGTTGATGATCATCGTTCTCGAGAACGCGGCGCCGCGAAGGCTCGTCGGGTAGTCGAAGTAGGTGAACGATCTGCCCGTATCGTCGGCCGTGCCGAGCCGGCCATCGGGCCCGGGATCGAGATTCGTGATCGGAATGGTGTACTGACCGTCGCGGCTGATCTCGGACAACGAGAATTGGTTGAAGTTGCGCGTATACACGCCGGTGACTCGTGCCGACGTGTTCGCGAGCAGCTCGCGCTCGAAGGTCAGCGAGAACTCGTCGGTCTTGGGCTGCTTCTCGTTCGGGTTCACGACCCCGAGGGTTGTGCCCGAGATCGAATCGAAGTCCGGTCCGTTCGGATCGAGGTTGACCTCGCCGGGGTCGTACGCCCTGTTGTTGTTGCGGTCGTGCCAGTCCCAGATCGTCGTCCCGATCACGTTCTCGTTGATGTTGGTCAGGTCCGGCTCCAGCTCGCGCAATTGATTGAACCGCCCATATCCCCCCTTGATCACCGACTTGCCGTCGCCCGTCACGTCGAACGCAGCGTGGGCGCGCGGCGCGACCGAGTTCCACGTCACCAGCCGAATCTCTGCAAAGCACTTGGCCGCGGCAAAGGGTGAGGCCTCGTGGCATTGCTTGGGCGCAAACGCAGTGTCGTGCTCGATGCGGATCCCCAGGTTGAGCGTCAGCCGACGCGCGAGGGTCCACGAGTCCTGCCCATACACGCCAAGATAGTTGCCGTGGTTCCGCGTTTTGACCGGCGCGTTCGTCGTGGCGATCTGCCAGGGTGCGCCGTTG
>Ga0209515_10007814_pt1 | contig 12750 bp, 10 predicted proteins | sample Subgroupgradi54m_FD_187454 | JGI IMG/M metagenome (GOLD analysis project Ga0209515, IMG submission 187454) | Subsurface groundwater microbial communities from S. Glens Falls, New York, USA - GMW60B uncontaminated upgradient, 5.4 m (SPAdes)... ... | reverse complement strand
TCCGATCTGTCTCGTGACGGCATGACTTCCGCCCTCCCGATTTCTCCAGACCCCTGCCCACTGCTTCCTGCCTGCTGCCGACTGCCGACTGCCGACTGGTGAAACATGCCCTGGCACAGGTCAAGAACGCTGGTGACCGGCGGCGCATCGTTCATCGGCTCGCACCTCGTTGATGCCCTCGTCGAACGAGGCGCCAGCGTGCGCGTCGTCGACAATCTGAGCAGCGGCACCTTCGACAACATACGAGGCCACATCGAGGCTGGACGTGTGGAATTCGTCCAGGCCGATCTCACCGATGCGCGCGCCGCGGCGGAAGCCGTCGATGGCATCAATGTCGTCTTCCACCTCGCCGCCGATCACGGCGGCCGCGGTTACATCGATTCGCACCAGGTGGCGTGCGCCGGCAATCTCGTCCTCGATGGCGTCGTGTTCAGGGCCTGTCGCAACGCCGGGGTGGACAAGGTGGTGTACGCCTCATCGGGCTGCGTCTACCCCGGTCATCTGCAGGCCGATCCGCGCGAGGTTGTCTCCCTTGCCGAGGACATGGTCGGCCCTCCCTACGATGCCGATCGCCTCTACGGCTGGGCGAAGTTGATGGGCGAGATGACGCTGCGCGCCGGCTATGCCGAGACCGGCGCGCGCGCGGCCTGCTGCCGTTACTTCGCGGTCTACGGCGAGCGCTGTCACGAGAACCACGCGATCATCGCGATGATTGCCCGCGCGTTCGTGCAGCAGGATCCCTTCATCGTCTGGGGCGACGGCGAGCAGATTCGAAGCTGGACGCATGTGAGCGACATCGTCGCCGGCACGCTCCTGGCCGCCGAGAAGATTGACGACGGCACAGCCGTCAACCTCGGAGCGACGGATCGGACGCGCGTGATCGACGCCGCGCGCGCGGTGCTGCGGTATACAGGGCATCACGCGGAGATCGCGCTGCAGCCCGGCATGCCGAGCGGCCCGCTCAATCGGGTGCCCGACATTTCGCTCGCGCGGACGCTCCTCGGCTGGACGCCTCGAGTCAACTTCGCCGACGGCCTGCATCGGACGATCGACTGGTATTTCTCGACAAAGGATCGCGAACGCGTCAGAACCGCGCTGGCGACGCTGCTGACATCACGATGACACTCGACAAATGCCAGGCCGTCGTTCACGCTTCTCGGTTCGATGTTCTCGGTTCGTGTTCAGGTTCGGTTCCGGCGTTTGCTGCGCGAACGCCGAACAGAGGAACATCGAACTCAGCACCGAACTTGGACACGAACAGAGAAGCGAGAACATAGAAGAGTGAACGACACCCACCCGCCCGTCCGGTCGATAACTCCAGCTCTTTCGCTCATCCTCTGTTCGCGCAACGACGAGTACATGGGCAACTCGCGCTGGCGTCTCGAGACGACGCTCAACTACGTCGGCGATCGCGTCGAGGCGCTCGGTCGCGCGGACGACGTCGAAGTGCTCGTGACCGACTGGGGGAGTGACGTGCCGCTTCGCGACGTGGTGAAGCTCGGCCCCGCTGCCGCCCGAATCGTATCGTTTGTCACGGTGCCGGCGCCGCTGGTGCGGGAGCGCCAGCACGACAGCCCGTTTTCCGACGCGCTCGCGCTCAACGTGGCGGCGCGACGCGCGCGCGGCCGCTATTTCGGGCGCATCGATCAGGACACGCTCGTTGGCGAACGCTTCCTCCGATGGTTCTTCCAGACCGTCGAGGGAGAGCGGCGACTGGCTTCTGGAGTCCAGCCGGAGAAGGCGCTGTTCTTTTCGAACCGCCGCGACATTCCGTATCGTCTCGCGGTCCGCTCGCCCGGCCTGAGAGGCATCACGACGTTCATCCGGCTGTTTGGCGGGCGTTTATCCGTGCTGCGGGAGCCGCACGCGGCTGGCGATCTGTACTGGACCGGGGCGGTGGGGATTTGGCTGACGCACCGCGATTGCTGGACCGAGTGCAGCGGCTACGACGAGCGGTTGATCTATTACAACTGGACGGAAACCGACATGATCTGCCGCCTGCGGCCGCCTCACATCCTGGTCGATCTCGGCGAGCTGACCGGGTGGGACTTCTATCACCTCGAGCACTACGATCCGAGAGCCAGCTATCTCAGGCGCGCGCCGCGCGTCAAGAACACCGCAATCGATCTCGCCGCGCCTCCCTCGGTGGTCCATCCCAACTCGAGCACCTGGGGACTTCAGGGACACGACTTTCCGGTCGAGCGCGCCGCGGCATCCGCGAGCGGCGACGGCCAGGAGCTCTTCCCGCTGCTCCTGGCAGCCGTTGCGGGCGATCTTCTCGTCGATCGGATCGTCATCGCGTGGAAGATGCGGGAGTACGTTTGGGGCGGAAGATATCGGCGTGTGCGCGAGACCTTGTCTTCTCAACCACCCTGGCGGTGGCCGGCAGTGCTCTGGAACTTGTGGGGCGGCAGGAGCGAGGCGCGGATCCGGCGCATGTCCGGAGCCCACTGGCTCGGCGTTCGCCGCGCGCTGGTGGCTGTGGCGCGCTCACTCGGCCTGCTCGGTTCCGTCCGGCGGCTTCGAGCGCGGGTCGGCGCGGTGTTGAGCCCGGCGGTTCGACGCGAGGCCCGCGAGGACTGTGCGCGCTTCGCGCGATTCGACCGGGAGTATGGTGCGTTCATCGGGTACGGTCTGGCCGCCACAGGAGCCTCGAAGACCGCCCTCGCGGTCAGCAGCCGCTGCCCGACGATCGAGGGGGAACTGTGCACGATCAAGGCGCTGCAATTGGCCGGGTTCAAACCGGTTGTTCTTCTGGAGGACGAGCGGAGCGGTCTGCGTCCGTTCTATGAGCGGACGGGCGTTCGGGATGTGCACTTCTGGAGCGACTTCGCGACCTCGTCGGACTACTCGACGACTGCAGCCGCGCTCGTGGGGCAATGCCGAACCGTGGACGAGCTCATGACCCGCACGCACGCCGGCGTACGCGTGGGGATGATCGCCGTATGCACGGCGCTGCGGCGTCTTCGGTTGGGGGTGCTCACACTGGAGAGGCCCGCGGTTCGAGCGCTGCTGACGCGTTCCGTCGCCGCGAGTATGGCTGCCGCGGAAGAGGCCAGGCGCATGCTGGAGGTTGTGAGCCCCGATCTCGTGCTGAGCGATCAGGAATACACGCCAAAGGGCGAATTCTTCGAGACCTGTCTCAACAGCGGGCGCAACGTGATCGGGTGCACCACCGCTCATCGAAGCGATGCGCTGGTCTTCAAGCGGTATGGGCTCGAGAACCGCGACGACCACCTGACCACACTGTCATCGTCTTCGTGGGCGCTCGCCCGCGATCTCGAATGGACGAACGCTCGACGCGACAGGCTCTCCGATGAAGTCACGTCGAGCTATGTGATGGGCGACTGGTACCATACGCCCTGGTTGCACTCCCGCGGACACCCGATGGAGCCGGACGAGCTACGGACGTGCCTCGGCATCGATGCGACGAGGAAGACGGCGTTCATCTTTCCCCACGTGTTGTGGGATGCCCCGGTGATGTGGGGACAGCCCCTCTTTCCCAACTATCAGGAATGGTTCGTCGAGACGGTCGGGGCCGCGTGCCGCAACACGCACGTCAACTGGGTCATCAAGGTTCATCCCGACCACGTGTGGAAGCACGAGGAGAACGGCCACCGGGGCGAGGCCGCCGAGATACGAGTATTGCGGGAACAGCTGGGGACGCTGCCGTCCCACATTACGTTGATCCCGCCGGACACGCGGATCAGCACGCTCTCGCTGTTCTCCATCATGGACTATTGCCTCACCGTGCGCGGGACGGTCGGCGTCGAGGCGGCGAGGCTCGGTATTCCGGTGCTGACCGCCGGCCCGGCGCGCTATTCGGAACGGGGGTTCACGATCGACTCTGCAAGTCGCGCGGAGTACCTCGCGAGGCTGGCGCGGATTCAGCACATGTCCCCGCTTGCCGACGAGCAGCGGGAGCTGGCGGAGCGGTTCGCCTATGGACTGCTCCTCCTGAGGCCGTTGAAGCTCACGAGCATCGCGTGGGACCCGTCCGGAAAGCCCGGCGTCGGGAGCACCGCCCATCGGCGGGCGCGACTCACTGTCAGGACAGAAGACGACTGGCGTCACGCCGCGGATCTGTCGGCGCTTGCCGATTGGCTCGTGTCGCGCGACGAGGATTTCCTGACGCATGCGGAGTAGCAAGACCCTCTCGCTCATCCTGTGCTCGAGGAACGACGCCTACATGGGCAATTCGCTGTGGAGGCTCGAGACCACGCTCAACTACGTCGGCGATCGCGTGCGATCGCTCGGGCTTGACGACGACGTTGAAGTCATCGTCGCCGACTGGGGAAGCGAGGTCCCGCTCGCGGAGGTCGTGGCGCTTGGGCCCGCGGCGGCCCGCATCGTCTCGTTTCTCCGCGTCACGCCCGCGTTGGCGCGTGACGTCCAGCAGGACAGCCCGTTTCCCGAAGTGCTGGCGCTCAATGCGGCGGCGCGCCGGGCGCGCGGACAGTACATCGGGCGGATCGATCAGGACACGCTGGTCGGCGAGCGGTTTCTCCGGTGGATGTTCGAGGCAGCGGCGGGTCCGAAAGAACCCGCCCTCCGGCGCACACTGCTATTCGCCAATCGCACGAACATTCCCTATCGCCTGGCGGTCCTCTGTCCCCCTCTCGCGGTCGTGGAGCGGTTTGTGGCATGGTTCGGCCGCTGGCTCTGGATAGAGAACGGCCGCGTGATCTACAGGAACGCCGTCGGCATCTGGCTGGCGCATCGCGACGTGTGGAGCGAGTGCGGCGGGTACGATGAGCGGATGATCTACATGAACGACATGGAGATCGACATGGTCGAGCGTCTCATGTCGACGTATCCGCTGTTCGATCTCGGCAGCCTTCTCGGGTACGACTTCTATCACCTGGATCACTACCATCCGCGCGGATCCCGCTCGTCGTCTTCGCATCGCGAGGTGAACAGCCATCGTCTGCCGCCTTCACTCGGAGTTCGACCCAGCGGTGAGGCGTGGGGACTGGCCGCGTATGCGCTCGAGCGGACGTCTCCCGTGTCACGAGCCCCCGAGGCGTCACCCACGCCCGCCGTCTTCCTGGGCTTCTCCCTCTACACTGCGATTCGCGTCGGCGTCGATCGGCTCATATATCCTCGATATCCCGCGTGGAAACGGCGGGCTGCCATCGCATGGGCGACCGTCAGAGGCAAACCCCTGAAGCGGTGGCCGTGGCTCCTCAGGCAACTCTGGCTCGATCGCCCTTCCGCCAATGGCGTGGTGATGCGATGAAACCGGTTCACATCGGCACGCGGCCCGTCGGGCCTGGATTTCCCGTCTTCATCGTGGCGGAGATCGGCATCAATCACAACGGCAGCGTCGATCTTGCCAGGCGGCTCATTGACGCGGCGGTCGGCGCCGGCTGCGACGCGGTCAAGTTTCAGAAGCGCACGATCGACGTTGTGTACACCGTCGAAGAGCTCGCGACTCCGCGCGACAGTCCCTTCGGATCGATCAACGAAGATCTCAAGCGCGGCCTCGAGTTCGGGTACGACGAGTACGTCAAGATAGACCACCACTGCCGTGACCGCGGCATCGCGTGGTTCGCGTCATGCTGGGACCGCTTGTCGATCGACTTCATCGAGGCGTTCGAGCCTCCGTGCTACAAGATCGCGTCGGCGTGCCTGGTTGACGACGAGTTGCTGCGGTGCCACCGGCGGAAAGCGCGGCCGATTCTTCTGTCCACCGGCATGAGCTCGGTGGAGCACATCGACCACGCGGTGGACGTGCTCGGAGACGACGCGCTCGTCCTTCTGCATTGCACGAGCGCCTATCCCTCGAGCGTCGATGAGCTCAATCTCAACGTCATACCGTGGCTGGCCGAACGCTATGACGTGCCCGTGGGCTATTCGGGCCACGAGGTGGGCCTCGCCACGACGATCGCAGCCGTCGCGCTGGGCGCGCGCGTGGTTGAGCGACATCTCACGCTGGACCGGGCGATGTGGGGGAGCGATCAGGCGGCGTCGATCGAGCCTCACGGGATGGCTCGCCTGGTGAAGGACATCCGGGCGATCGAGCGGGCGGTCGGAGACGGCGTGAAGCGGATCTACGACAGCGAGCTTCCGGCGCGGCGCAAGCTGCGGCGGGGCGTCCAGAGAACATGAAGATCCTCCTGGCCGGTCTCGGCAGCATCGGGCAGCGGCACGCGCGGAACCTGCGGGCGACTTTGGGCGACGACGTGGAGCTCCTCGCCTATCGGGTTCGTGGACTCAGGCACGTGATCACCGCCGGCATGCAGATCGAGCCGGGGGATGTCGAAGCCAGGTACGGGCTGACGACCTTCACGAATCTTGACGAGGCGCTTGCGGCGAGGCCCGACGCGGTGTTCGTCACCAATCCAAATAGTCTGCACATGACGGTGGCCCTGGCCGCGGCCAAAGCCGGGTGTCATCTCTTTATTGAAACACCGCTCTCGCACGATCTCGAAGGCGTCGAGGAACTGATCGCTGAGATCGATCGCCGGAAGCTGGTGTGTGTTGTCGGCTACCAGTGGCGTTTCCATCCGGCGCTGACTCTCGTCCAATGCCGGCTGAAGGCGAACACGATCGGATCGCTCGTCGCGGCGCGGCTGCAGTTCGGGGAGCACCTGCCAGGCTGGCACCCCTACGAAGACTACCGTCAGATGCCCGTGTCGCGCCGGGATCTCGGCGGCGGAGTGATCCGCGCGCAGACTCACGACCTCGACTACGCCTACGCGCTCTTCGGGCTCCCGCGCCGGATCTCGGCGATGGGTGGGCATCTGAGCCGGCTCGATGTCGATGTCGAGGATGTCGCCAGCATCCTGATGGAATGCGCCGCAGGCGATCGTGTCTTTCCAGTGCACCTGCACCAGGATTGCGTGCGCCGCCCGCCGACGCGCAGCTGCGAGGTGATCGGTGACGACGGTACGATCCGGCTCGATCTGCAGGCCCAGACGGTTGAGATATGCGATGGAGCAGGACGCCTCGTCGAATCGCACTCGTTCGATCGGCACGAGCGGAATCAGTTGTTTCTCGACGAGCTCAATCACTTTCTGGCGTGCCTGCGGGGCGAGGCGCAACCCGTCGTCGGCGTGCGCGACGCGGCCATGAGCCTGCGGATGGCCCTCGCCGCCCTGGAATCGATGGAGACGGGGCGCGTGGTTCCCCTCGCATGACGACGGATCCACGTCGCCGCGAGATCCTGGCGCTGATTCCCGCGCGTGGCGGCTCGAAGGGCGTGCCGCGCAAGAACGTTTGCATCGTGGCAGGCAAGCCGCTCATCGCCCACTCAATCGATCAAGCGCTCGCGTCGCGCCGCGTCACGCGCACGATCGTCTCGACCGACGATGCCGAAATCGCCGAGGTCGCGCGCCGGCACGGCGCCGACGTGCCGTTCATGCGGCCAGCCCGCTTCGCCCGTGATCGTTCGCCTGACATCGACGTGTTCCGGCATGCCCTCGAGTGGCTCCGCGAGCGGGAACGCTACGAGTGCGATCTCGTCGTGCACCTTCGCCCGACCTCACCCGTTCGCCGTGTCGCGCTCCTCGACGAGGCCATCGAGACGATGATCCGCCATCCGCGGGCGCACTCGCTGCGATCGGTGAGCCGGCCGGACCAGACACCGTACAAGATGTGGCGCGTGAAGAAGGGGCGTCTCGAGCCGCTCCTCCAGATTCGCGGCGTCGCGGAACCACACAGCCTGGCCAGGCAACAGTTGCCCGACGTCTATTGGCAGAACGGTTACATAGACATCGTTCGACCGCATGTCGTGCTGAATCTCGGCATGATGGCTGGACACTACATCGTCCCGTTCATCGTCGACGAGCCGGTGCCGGGGTTCGACTACGAAGAGGATCTTCCGCAGCTCGAAGAGGCGCTGTCGGCGCTCGCGCGCGGTGAGTGGCCTGGAGCCGCCGCGGCGCGCGGTACGAGACACGCGGTATGACCTCGGGCCTTGGACGCATCGGACGGCTATTCTCGCAGGACAAGGTCATCGAGAGCAGGGCGCTGAACATGCTGGGCGCCCAGGTGTTCAGAACGGTCGCTGCCCGTGTCGTCTACAACCTTCGTCGCGTCGCGGTCGCCGACTTGGTCAACCGTGAGGTCGCGGAGCTGAGACGAGACGGCATCGTCGTGTTGCGGGACTTCCTGCCGGTGGATCAATTCGAGCGCGTCCGGGCGGAGTGTGCGTGGCTCGACGGCCAACGCGCGCAGATCACCACGTCCAGGCGCGGGCCCACGATCGTCGAGGAGATTGCGATCGCCAGGTTCCCGGAGCAGCTCCTGCCGTCGACGTACGAGTTCTACGATGATCCGCGGCTGCGCGCCATCGTCGCCGCGTCGGAGCAGAGGCCACTGGGCCGCCTCGCGCTGTCGGGGGAGCGCGAGCAACTCACCCAGGGGGCAACGGGCGACGCAACAGATCCTGAGACCGAGCTTCACAGCGACATCTTCTTCAACACCCACAAGGCGTGGTTGTACCTGGATGACGTGCAGACGGCGGATGGACCGCTTGTCTACGTGAAGGGCTCGCACCGTGCGACACCGGCGCGCCTCTCGTTCGTCTATCGGGACAGTTGGACACGCGACCCGGCGTCCAACCCATCTCGTCGCATCTCGCCGGAAGAACAGCGGTGGCTGGACGCGCGAGAGACCGTGGTCACGTGTCCGGCGAACACGCTGGTGGTGATCAACGCCTGCGGGTATCACCGGCGTCTGCAGGGGCAACCGGGCCGCACGCGACGCGCCCTGCACTTGTCGGCCCGCGCCAATCCGTTCGCGCCCCACGGGCTGCATTCGAGGATCGCCCGGTATCCCGCGGTGTACGACCTTCTTCGGCGCGCCACGACGATCCGGCGAGCATGACCGGCCTGATCCTTCTCTATCACCGCATCGCCAAGCTGACGTCGGATCCGCAGCTGCTGGCCGTGACGCCCCCGCATTTCGCGCAGCACCTGGAGGTGCTGCGGGGCTGCAGCGTCGCGATGTCGCTGCCGCAGATGATTTCCGCGAGCCGGGATCGCCGGCTGCCGCATCGCGCCGTCGCCGTGACCTTCGATGACGGGTATGCGGACACGCTGGAGTGCGGCGAGCCGCTGCTTGCGCGCCACGACATCCCGGCAACCGTGTTCGTGACCACGTCGTACGTGGGAGGAGAGCGCGAGTTCTGGTGGGACGAGCTCGAAAGGCTGCTGCTGCGTCCCGGAGAATTCCCGGAATGGAACGTCGAGTGCCCGACCGATCCGTCGTCACGCCATCGCGAGTATCGCGATTGGTGTCAGGCGCTTCGCGGCGTGTCCGCTGAGGAGCGGCGCGTGACGCTCGAGAAGCTGGCGCGTATCTCCGGCGCTTCGTCGACGGGACGGCTGACGCATCGCCCGGTGTCGCGTGAACGCCTCGCCCGCGCCTGCGAGAGCGCTTTGATCGATGTCGGAGCGCACACGGCGACGCACCCCGCGCTGTCGGCGCGTTCCGAAGCGGAGCAGCGCCTGGAGATTGAGGAGAGCAAGGCGGTCGTACGGGAGATCACGGGGCGCGAGCCCGCCGGCTTCGCGTATCCGTTCGGGGGCCGTGCGGACTACACGCGGACGACCGTTGCGCTCGTTCGGGAAGCAGGCTTCGCGTTCGCGTGCGCGAACATTCCGGCGGTCGTCGGTCCGAAGAGCGACCCTTTTCAGCTGCCGCGCGTGCTCGTCAGGGACTGGGACGCGGGCACGTTCGCCGCCCGGCTGCGGGAGTGGTTTGGTGATTAGGTGGCTTCGCCAGGCGAGTCGCTGGCCACTCCGAGGGACGATCCGGTTCGGCGCGCTGCGCCGGTTCACGCCGATCAGCCGCGTCTTCGGTTTCGATCGCGGACAACCCATCGATCGCTTCTACATCGAGAAATTCCTGTCGGCTCACGCCGGTGACATACGGGGGACCGTCCTCGAGGTGGCCGGCAACGAGTACGCGCTGCGGTTCGGGCAGGATCGCGTCACGCGCTGCGACGTGCTTCACGTCGAGGCGGGCCACCCGCGCGCAACGATCGTCGCGGACCTGGCCGACGCCGGCAGCATCCCTTCAGACGCCTTCGACTGCATCGTCTGCACGCAGACGCTTCAACACGTCTATCGCGTGCGTGAGGCGGTGGCGACGCTCCACCGGCTGCTCAAGCCTGGCGGCGTCCTGTTGATCACCGTGCCTGGCATCAGCCAGATCAGCCGCTTCGACATGGATCGCTGGGGCGACTACTGGCGATTCACGACGCTGTCGGCGCGTCGCCTCTGCGAAGAGCTCTTCCTCCCGGCAAACGTGTCGATCGAGGCTCACGGCAGCGTGCTGACCGCCGTCGCCTTTCTGCACGGCCTTGCGGCGGAGGACCTCCGCCCGGAGGAGCTGCACCACTGCGATCCTGACTACGAGCTGGTGATCACAGCCAGGGTGGTCAAGTGAAGCCGGCGATGGCGATCGATCGCCAGTGGGCCATGGCCATCACCTCATTTGGCGTCCTCCTGCTGCTCGCCTGTTTCGTCTACGGACGGATCCTGGAACTGAATCCGTTTGGCTTCGGCAATGTCCGCGTCCTTTTCTGGGCCGACGGTGCATCCGCTTGGGACTTGCCGTTCGGCGACTCCGCGAGCTACCCGGAATGGCGGCCGCTGGCCTATTTGACCTTATGGTTGCCGTACCGCTGGTTTCACGTCGACTATCTTCACGCCCATCACGTCATCAACCTGCTTCTGTGGACCGGATGCGCATGGCTCGTCTGGAAGATCGTGTACCGGCTCACGCATACTTCCGCGCCGGCGCTGCTTGCCGCAGCGGTCGTGGTCACCGACCAGCGAGCGGTCGTGCTGGTCACCGTCCTTGAACACGCCAATTCGATGGCATGTTTCTTCGGCCTCATCGCGTTGCTCATCGACATCAGCGCTCGGGACCAGCGCCTCAGCAGACTCAGATGGATTGGCCTGTCGCTCCTCCTGCTGGCATCAGGTCTGAGCAAGGAATACGGGCTGGCGTTCACCGGCGCCGTGGCCGTGTCCTCGCTCCTTGAACGCCGCCGCGACGTTGCGACTGCGGCAATCGCTGCCGGAACGATGTACGCCTTGCTGCGAATTACATTCTCGGGCGGAGCATCAAGCGGCCTGTGTCGCGGATCGGCGTACTTCTTCACGGCGCGCGACGTGTGCTTCGACGGCGTTCATCCTGCGGTCGTCACACAAGCCGCATACAATGTCGTTGCGACCGCGGTCGGCAGCATCCTGCCTGGAGTGTTCGCCTTCGAGGGCCAGATCGGCATCGCGCCACGCCGGGTAGTCACGTCGGGTGTCTGGCTGGCTGCGGCGGCGCTCGGTTGGTGGAAAGGCCCCACACCCACGCGAGTGACCCTTCTTGTGGTGGCTTTCAACGCCGCCCTCAGCTTCATGCTGTACGGGGAGCGCAACCAGGTGGTCGCGCTCTGTGCGGTGGGCATTGCGGCCGGTGTCGGTCTGGCGGTCGCGAACGCTGCTGTGCTGACGTCGGCGCGGCTGCGTCCAGTCCGTGCGACAGTCGTGGCAGTCCTGCTCGTTCTCCTGGCGGCGCACGCGATTAACACAAGAAACCTTATCTCGTTCGAGGTCGCCGATTCACGTCTCCTTGATCCATGTGACACGCTCCGGAGTGACCCGCCGATAGACCCGGCATTCGTGAAGCAAATCAAGACGGCGTACGCTATGCCGAATCCCGACTGCACGCCCGGCCGCTGACGAAGGACGTGAACACCCTGCAAGCAGGATCGATGACTGCTCGAGAGCGCGCCGCCGCCATCGCCTCGTTTGGGACCCTCCTGCTGCTCGCATGGTTCGTCTACGGACGGATCCTGCAGCTGAATCCGTTCGATGGCGACAACGTCCGCGCCCTTTCCTGGGCCGACGGTGCATCCGCGTCGGAGCTGCTGCACGGCGACTCGGCTCTCTATCCGGAATGGCGGCCGCTGGGCTATTTGACGGTATGGTTGCAGTACCGGTTGTTTCACCTCGACGATCTTGCCGCCCATTTCGTCATCAACCTGCTCCTGTGGACCGGATGCGCCTGGCTCGTCTGTCAAATCGTGCACCGGCTCACGCATTCGTACGCGCCGGCGCTGCTTGCCGCAGCGGTCGTGGTCACCGACCAACGAGCAGTCGGGCTGGTCATCGTCCTTGAACACGCCAATGCGATGGCATGTTTCCTCGGCCTCATCGCGTTGCTCCTCGTCATCAGCGCTCGGGACCAGCGCCTCACCAGGCTCAGATGGATTGGCCTGTCGCTCCTCCTGCTGGCATCAGGTCTGAGCAAGGAATACGGGCTGGCGTTCACCGGCGCCGTGGCCGTGTTCTCGCTCCTTGAACGCCGCCGCGACGTTGCGACTGCGGCAATCGCTGCCGGAGCGATGTACGCCTTGCTGCGAATTACATTCGCGGGCGGAGCAACAGGCCTGTTTTGCGAAGACGCGGCGTACTTCTTCACGTCGCGCAACGTGTGCTTCGACGGCGTTCATCCTGCGGTCGTCACACAAGCCGCATACAACGTCGCTGCGACCGCGGTCGGCAGCATCCTGCCTGGAATCTTCGCCGCAGGGGGCGAGATCGGCATCGCGCCACGCCGAGTAGTCACGTCGGGTGTCTGGCTGGCTGCGGCGGCGCTCGGTTGGTGGAAAGGCCCCACACCCACGCGAGTGACCTTTCTTGTGGTGGCTTCCAACGCCGCTCTCAGCTTCATGCTGTATCGGAACCGCAACCAGGTGGTCGCGCTTTGTGCGGTGGGCATTGCGGCCGGTGTCGG
>Ga0209515_10007813_pt1 | contig 12750 bp, 13 predicted proteins | sample Subgroupgradi54m_FD_187454 | JGI IMG/M metagenome (GOLD analysis project Ga0209515, IMG submission 187454) | Subsurface groundwater microbial communities from S. Glens Falls, New York, USA - GMW60B uncontaminated upgradient, 5.4 m (SPAdes)... ... | reverse complement strand
AACCGAGCATCTCGGGCGATATAACCGAAGCTCTTTTCCAAGTTTTGATTGCTGGAGTCTGCAGCGGGTTTTTGCCAGCAATCTTTTTTAAGAGCCTCTCGTCCACATATATGCCTTTTTTGATTGACCGGGTCATGTGATTTTATACGAAAAAAGCTCGACTCGAGCTTGGTTTCATACTAACAAATAAGCGTAAAATGTCAAACTAAAAGAACTGTGCCCCAGCTCCGACAGGCGTCGAAAGCTGGGGCATGCGTGGGGCTAGTGTGAACTAGCGATAGGGTAGGAGCTGGTTGAGGAACCAGCTGGTGTGGGAGCTGGGGAGCTCCCGGTAGGATGTGGGTTGGGCCCCGATGTTCTGGGGCCGAAAATCGTCTAGTGCCGCATCGGATTTCGGTTCCGATTGCCCTCTTGCCTCGCGTTCAGCGGTGGGGCAAATCGGCTGGATTCCGACAGTCCGGATGCGACGGTCGTCAAACCAATTGCCCCCGAGCTAGGGGTGACCTTCGGTTTAACGACAGATGAGGATCCATTGGAGCGCTGTTGAGCGCCACCAACGATCTCCACCCTATCCAAGTGGGGATGGTACACCCCACTCATGAAGTTGAAAAGCGCCATAAAACCTCCCGCCAACGATTGTTGAGATTTGCCCCGGAACGCCCGGAGCGTTTTAGCCCTTTTTTTGACCTCCTTCCTTAGGATACTCGAGGCGTTCAAGTACCTCGAGGTAATTCAGGACCCAGGGCACATACTCCACGCCCTTTTCTTCTTCTCGGGATCGTTCCACATCTGGCAACGACTCCTTTTCTTCTGGCTCTTCTTCCGCCATTTTCTATCCTCCTCGGATCTGGCTGTCTAAGAACATCGAAGAACAGCAGATCCACTTACACTATACCATCTTTACTTGTTTTTACCAGTCTTCCTGCGAGAGACAATAAATATATTTGAGTATTTTTTTGGACCACGAGTTTTGCGTCCGCCGGTCACTTTACCCCACATTGTCTTTGGGCGCTTGGTACCTCGGCCCTGCCTGCCTTCACCACCTCCATATGGATGGTCTACTGGGTTCATGGCTGTTCCACGAACGGTCGGACGGATTCCCTTCCAGCGACTTCGGCCTGCTTTACCGTAATTTTCCAGATGATGCTCTTCGTTTGAAACCGTGCCGATAGAAGCCCAGCAGTTTTCATTTATCTTTCGCACTTCGCTTGAGGGCATCTTTAGATTAGTATAGCCATCAGCATTCGCCACTACTTGCGCAAAGATTCCGGCGGAACGGCCGATCTTTGCTCCCCCACTCGGTTTGATTTCAACATTATAAACAAAAGTTCCGACTGGAATATTTTTTAGCGGAAGTCTATTGCCGGGAGTTAAGGGCGCCTTAGGGGAAACGACGAAAGAATCCCCCGGCTTGACCGACTTTGGTAACACCACATATCTTTTCTCTCCGTCTTTATAAACTGCGAGCCCGATAAAAGCAGAACGATTCGGGTCGTATTCCACTGATTTTATTTTTGCGGGAACCTCTTTTTTGTTATATAGAAAATCCACATCACGGAAAAGGCGTTTATGCCCGCCACCCTTATGTCTCATTGTAATGCGTCCTTGGCTGTTGCGTCCTACTGAGCGTCTAAAGCCGGAAGTAAGAGACTTGGTCGGTCTCCCCTTATTCCCTTTGGTCAAAACTCCTCTGTAAGATACATTGGTCATTTGTCTTCGTGATTTGCTTGTCGGTTTATATGATTTCATATTTTTTTTATATAAATTCTATCTTATCGCCTTTCTTCAAATATACAAGGGCTTTTCTCCCCCCGCCTCGAACTCCGATTTTCCCTTTGGACATAATGCTTTTTCTTGGGATTGATAAAACATTTACTCTTATGGGTTTTACTTTATAAAGCGCAAAAATGGCTTTTTTGATTTCGGTTTTATTTGCCTCTTTGGAAATATCAAAAGTGTAAACATTTTGTTCCGCTCTAAAAGATGCTTTTTCGGTGACTCTTGGATTTTTAATTATGGTTGTCATATTACTCTATTATAGTGAAACTTTTTAAAATATACTTTTGGAGGGGTTTCGAGGCTGTCGAGCCGAGAACTTCAGGATTTTTTAAGCTTCAAAAAATCCGTACCGGAAAAAGTATATTTTAAAAAGTTTCACTAGCCACGGGATTCTAAAAATTTTACACTTTCGACCGGATTTTCTATTAAAAGGTATTTGTGATTTAAAACATCAAGTGGATTTAAATTTTTAAGAAAAACTATTTCTAGTGTCGAAATATTTCTAAAACTTTTTTCTGCCTTAGGACTGCGCTCATACAAGGCCACAAGTATTTTCGGTTTGGCTGATTTTGATAATTTGAATTTTCCTACTTTTGATAAATTCTTAATTATGGCCACAGCCGATTTTGTTTTTATATCAGAAACAGCCAGCGAATCGACAAAGAGTATTTCATTTTCTTTTAATTTTTTTGAAAGAACAGAAAAGAGGGCTTGCGCACGCATTTTCTTTGAAATCTTTCTTTTGTAATTTTTCTCGGCAAGCGGACCGTGCGTCACGCCTCCCCCCACCCAGATAGGACTTCTTGAAGATCCGTGTCTCGCCCGTCCTGTGCCCTTTTGCTTCCAGGGCTTTCTGCCTCCCCCGCGAACTTCTCCTCGGTCTTTGGTGTCAGCTGTGCCCGCGCGTTTATTGCTTTTCATCCCTTCTACGACTTGATGCACCAAATCACTCCTCCACTTGGCAGTAAAGACTTTTGGCGGAAGATCTATTTCTCCCGCTTCCCCCCCTTTTTGATTGTAAATCTTGGTTTTCATTTGGCTTCCATTTTATCGGCTGATTATTTCAACTAAAGTTCCCCGCTTGCCGGCTATGGCACCTTTGACAAGCATAATATTATTTTCTTTATCTACCAAAACAACTTTTAAATTCTTTTGGGTGATACGGTCAGAGCCCATTCGGCCCGCCATTCTCATCCCTTTCGGCACGTGAGTGCGAAGTCCTCCACCGATTGATCCTGCTTCTCTTTCCGAGTGCTTTTGACCGTGGGTACGCGGACCGCCGTGGAATCCATGACGCTTGACGACACCTTGGAAACCTTTACCCTTGGAAATACTCGAAACTTGCAAACTATCACCCGGAGCAAAAATTGATACATCTACTACATCACCGGTTTTCACATCAATCTTGTCGGCAGGCTTCAATCTAAACTCTTTGAGAGTTTTATTATTTTTTTTTATTCCAAAACTCACTTGGACGGAGTTGTAACCGTCTTGATCTTTGGAAAAAATTCGAGTGATTGTCACTGGCCCTGCTTTAAGTATCGTCACTGGAATAACCTCTCCCTCGGGGAAGAAATACTCTGTCATATTTTCTTTTGTCGCCAGAATGAATTTCATAATTTACAGCATCTTCACATCAATATCTACGCCAGAAGGAAGTGACAAATTAGTCAAGGCCTCGATGGTCTTTGCATTTGGATTTATAATATCAATCAATCTTTTGTGGACACGAATCTCAAATTGCTCCCTCGTATTTTTGTAAATAAAAGGAGAACGATTGACTGTATATTTTTTTATTTCAGTCGGCAGTGGCACAGGCCCCACGATCGTCGCATCATAGCGAACAGCTGTGTCCATGATTTGTTTCACTGAACTGTCGAGAATTTTACTTTCATACGCTCGCACGCGTATGCGAAGCACTACTTTACCATCTCCTCCATCTACGCGAATAGGTTTCTCTTTTTTAAGCTTTTTAAGAGAAACTTTTGGTACTTTGGGTGTTTTAAGAGCTTTTGGCGCCTTGACTTTTGTCCCGACCTTTGTCGGGATCCCGACTTTGGTCGGGAGCTTTTTTGCTTTTTTTTCTGATGTTGTCATGAATTTATTTTAAAGGACAATTTCATACCTACCCAAAAACTCCCCTGGGGGTTACCCAAGAATTTTAGTAACTACTCCTGCTCCGACAGTCTTGCCTCCTTCACGGATTGCGAATCTTTGTGATTCCTCGAGCGCAACCGGAGTGACTAATTTGACTGTTATTTTTACTGTATCTCCCGGCATAACCATCTCTGTTCCTTCAGCCAGCGTTACATCGCCAGTCACGTCCGTAGTGCGGATGTAAAACTGAGGCTTGTAACCTTTAAAGAAAGGGGTGTGGCGTCCGCCTTCTTCTTTCTTTAATACATAAATTTCAGCGCTAAAACTATCATGTGGAGTAGTTGTTCCTGGTTTACAGAGAACTTGCCCGCGAGTAATGTCTTCTTTCTTGAGCCCTCGCAAAAGGATACCGGCATTGTCTCCAGCCATACCTTCCTGCAGACTCTTGTTGAACATTTCGATACCCGTAACGGTTGATTTTTGGGTTGGTTTGATTCCGACAATTTCCACGTCTTCACCGACTTTGACCACTCCTCTTTCAATCTTTCCAGTTACGACAGTGCCTCGGCCTTCAATTGAGAAAATATCTTCAACCGGCATAAGGAAAGGCTTGGCTGTATCACGAACTGGAATTGGAAGATAAGTATCGAGAGCATTCACGAGTTCAAGAATTTTCTTTGCCCATTCATCATCAAGAGACTTTGATTCAAGAGCCTTAAGAGCAGAACCTCGGATAACCGGAGCGCCTGTGCCATCAAAACCTTGCTTCGTCAAAAGTTCACGAATTTCTTCTTCCACTAAGTCAATCATATCTTTATCATCAACCATATCGCACTTATTCAAGAATACGATTATTTTTGGCACACCCACTTGCTTCGCAAGGAGAACATGTTCACGCGTCTGAGGCATCGCTCCGTCGGTCGCCGCAACTACGAGAATTGCACCGTCCATTTGAGCGGCACCGGTAATCATATTTTTAATGTAGTCTGCGTGTCCCGGAGCATCAATGTGCGCGTAGTGGCGAGCATCAGTTGAGTACTCGTTGTGAGAAATGTTAATAGTGATTCCACGAGCTTTTTCTTCAGGGGCATTGTCAATCTGGTCAACACCTCGAAGTCGCACTGTCTTTCCAGCCATATTGAGCACATGCAAAATCGCAGCGGTCAAAGTGGTCTTTCCATGATCCACGTGACCAATGGTACCGACATTTATGTGCGGCCTGTCTCTTTTAAATTCTTCTGCCATATTTTTATTTATCCCGCTAAGCGGGATTGAGCTAATAATCAAAACTCAGTGTACAAGAACCAGTTACTGGGGCTTGATTACTAACTTGTCCCACTTACTAGTGGGGCGATATTATTAATAAATAAGCAAACAAAAACTGCAAAAGTGCAGTTATTTACATACTAACAAACTATAAATAATTGTCAAACCCCCTTATATTTTCTTATCTCTTCACAAAGCTTGCAAGCTTCTTCCTTTGGATTTTCGGCAAAAATAATTGCTTTAGATGAAGCCATGATGAGTCCTAAATGCTTAGAATTCATCCCAACCTCCATCACATCTTTCACGCTTCCACCTTGAGTTCCAAAGCCAGGCACAAGCAAGGTTATATCCCCCACTATTTTTCTTATTTCCTGTAATTCTTTTGGATAGGTCGCACCGACAACTAACATGCAATTGTTATTATAATCCCACTCCTCGGAAACTTTTTCAGCCACAATATGCCATAATTTTTTTCCGCTGAACTCTAAATCTTGTAGTTCCCCGGCCCCTGGATTTGATGTGCGACATAAGATAATACATCCTTTATCTTTTCTATCTAAAAATGGTTTTAGTGCTTCTCTCCCCAGATAAGGATGAAGTGTAACTGCATCAAAACCCAACGTATCAAAAATAGCTTTGGCGTAAAGCTCATTGGTGTAACCAATGTCTGCCCGCTTGGCATCGCAGATAGTAAAAATGTCTGGATGTTTTTCTTGTAAATACTCCATTGTCATTTCAAGCTCACGCAAACCTTTAGAACCACTAGCTTCATAGGAAGCCATATTCGGCTTAAAAGCTGTCGCATACTCATGTGTCTCTTCAATAATATATTTATTAAATTCAAATTGCGGATTATCTAAATTTTTAAATCTTTCGGGTAATTTATCCAAATCCGGGTCCAGCCCGACGCAAAGAAGTGAATTTATTTTTTTCGCTCTTTCGTTGTATTTATCGATAATCATTTATTTTTTGGATTCTAAGAACTTCTTGCCATGACCAAGTGTAGTATTTATCGGCACTCCTTCTTTACACAATGGACAATCTTCTTCATCCCAAATATCCATACCGACAATGGCCAAATAATCATATGGCACTCCGATAAAATCAGGATTAATGTGGATTGGGTCCTTATTCACAATAGAACAAGCGGCTAAAACTTTTCCTCCTTCTTTATCTACACTATTTATAACTTTTTTTACAGAACCACCGGTAGTTACTATGTCTTCTACTACTAAAACATTTTTGCCTTTTACGAATACTCCGTAACCTCTGGTAAAAATTTGATCTTTACCTGGCTGCTTTTCTGTGTAGACAGAAATAATTTCTTTGTTTTTAAGTAACCCGAGATGATAAGCTGTCCATTGGGAAAGTATAATTCCTCCCATAGACGGACCGGCCACAACATCGATCGGTTGGTCTTTATATTTTTGAGCAATTATTTCTGCAATTCTTGAAATGTATGAAATATGAGGGAAAATATAATCCTTATTGATGTAGTTGGGGGCATGTTTACCAGAAATATAGACGAAGTGGCTATTTTTTACCACTGCTCCAGTCTTTTCCAATATGTCCACGACCTCTTGATTAGATTGATACATTAATTTATCTTAACCTTTCCTTTATCTCCTTCGCAAGATATGGATTCCACATCGCGCCGGTAGCCGACATGACTATGTCCGCCCCAGCATCGCGGTATTCAAAAAAATCATCAGCGGTAGTCACTCCCCCGACTCCGATAATAGTATAAGAATAGTTAAATTCTTTCCTGAGTTTTTTTAATTTTCTGACCATATCAAGCCCAGCCCATTTGATAGCGTGACCACAGACGCCACTTCGAAGCCGGCCCTCGCCAGGCAGGGCTTGCTCCCCATTTTCATTAACTATTTCAGCTGGAATTGTATTAATAGCGGAAATGCCTTCGACCTTAGGCCCGATCTCTTTTACAATTTTTTGCAAAGACTCATCGTTGTCAAAATATGCAATTTTAATAATTAGAGGAATATTTCTTATTTCCTGCTTGATAACCTCCACCACCTTCACACTTCTTTCTGTGTCATAACAAAGGAGGTTATTTGTACCCTCATTAGGACAACTCAGATTTACTTCAATCACTTTTACCCCTGTATCTTTAAGTATCTTAGCAGTTACTTTGTAGTCATTTATATATTCCTCGGAAGTTTGCCCTATTCTTTTTGTTCCCTGAAAAGATCCGATAACCATTTGCCCTGGGTGACTATTTTTAACTGCATCTGCCAAATCCTTTTTCCAGAATTCCGGATCAAATGAAGGCACACCAAAAGAATTGGTAATGGAAAGCGGTTCGTGATAATTTCTGTCTGCCACTAATTTCTCTTTTGCTTTCTCTGGAGTTAAGTCTCCATCAACTTTCACAGATAAAACATTGGGCCATGGATGACAAGGATATTTAGCCGATCGAACAGTTTTATAAACACAAATATCAAAACCTTTATCAAGCGCAGATTTCACAAATTTTCCATTAATAAGTGGTCCGGCTGGAATTCCAAAAGGTGAATTTACCTTGAAGCCCAGAAAATCATAAAACTTGTCAACCTGCGAGGTTGACAAGTTTTCCCCGTCCGCAAAAGCCCCAAAGGGGCCTTGTTCAAAGTTTTCTTCGTAGGACTTCTCTGGATTGTAAAATGGTGTTTGTAGCATAAAATTTTTTAGGTAATTATTTTCCCATTGTCTAAAACTTTCTGCCCTCTAAAAATAACGTTCTGTGGTTTTCCATAAAGCATCATACCGGTAAAAGGCGACCAACCACATTTGGTTTCGTATCCGTTCTCGCCCGCTGTATATGCTAGGTCAGGGTCGAGCTCCACATAGGTATCTCCTTGGTCGGGAATATTAAAAATTGCCTTCGGGTTTGTGTATAAAAATTTAACCACATCTTCATTTTTTATTTTTCCGTCTTTAACGGCCTTGTACATTAGGCCGAGCGCGGTCTCGAGCCCCGGCACGCCGTAAGCCGGCGCTTCCTTTTCTTTCTCTTCCCTAGTATGCGGGGCGTGATCCGTCTCCACGATGTCTATCGTGCCGTCTTTGAGCCCGGCCCACAGGGCGTCTTGATCAGCTTGTGTTCCCAAAGGTGGCTTCATCATGGCATAACCTTTCATTTCTGCCACTGCATCCTTGGTTAGATATAAATGGTGGGGGCAGACTCCGGCAGTCACTTTTTGCTTTTTCATTTTCGCATTTCTGACTAATTCCACCTCGCTTGCTTGCGATGTATGACAAACATGAAGTCTGTTTTTGTATTTTTCTGATAAGCCGAGAGTTATTTCTAGCTGTGCACCTTCAGCATGGACCAAGATTGGCTTTTCTGATTTCCAACTGGCAAAAACTTTCTCAAGTAGAGCTAAATCTTCTATCAACATTTCTCCGGTAGTGTAATTGCAATAAAGTTTTAGACCAAAAACTTCCGGCATATCGGCAACTTTGGCAAATTCTTCAGAATTATGTCCGTTAGTACCAAAATGAAACCCAATATCGCAAAGGGATTTTTCTTTGGCCAGTGCTATTTTTTCTTCCAAGCGCTCGCGGGTTATGGTAGGAGTGGGGTTATTCGGCATATCAAGAATAAAAGTAAAACCGCCGGCGAGCGCAGCGCGACTCCCCGTATGGAAATCTTCTTTATGGGTAGCGCCCGGCTCGCGCAAGTGCACATGAGCATCGATCAGGCCCGGAATTCTTAGAAGAGACATACAAAAAGCTTATCATTTTGATACTAAAAAACAAGAAAAGATTTTAGGGGGTTGTTTGTTTTTATTTTCTAGCAGCAATAATAGTCTCCGCCACGTTGTTCGGGACAATATCGTAGCGGAAAAATTCCATCGTGAAAGAGGCGCGGCCTTCGGTCATCGAGCGCAGACCGGTCATGTAGCCGAACATTTCGGAGAGCGGCACCAGAGCACGGATAACTTTACTCATCCCCCGGTCTTCCATCCCTTCGATCAGTGCGCGCTTGGAAGAGAGATTTCCCGTAACATCCCCCATGAATTTTTCCGGAGTCACGACTTCTACTTTCATCATCGGCTCAAGGATGACCGGGTTCGCCCTGCGGCAAGCATCCTGCACCGCCATACTTGAGGCGATTTTGAAAGCCATTTCATTGGAGTCCACTTCGTGATAGGACCCGTCCCAAAGCTCAACGGAAACATTGACCATTTTGAAACCAGCCAAGATTCCACGGTCCAGCCCTTCCTTAAATCCTTTTTCACAAGGCGCTATGTATTCCTGCGGAATGACTCCTCCTTTGATTGTGTTTATAAACTCAAAGCCGGGAGAACGCTTGGTATTCTTTGGCAAATCCTCAAGCTCTTCTTTGGTGAGCATTTCCATTGGCTTTACTCTTATTTTCACGTGCCCATAGTTTCCACGCCCCCCCGACTGCTTGATGTATTTTCCTTCAGCTTCCGCTTTGCCATTGATCGTTTCGCGGTAGGCTACCTGGGGTTTACCTACATTCGCTTCCACCGTAAACTCGCGCTTCATTCTATCCACAATGATTTCTAAATGAAGCTCTCCCATACCCGCGATGATAGTCTCCCCTGTTTCTTGATCTGTAGTTACTTTAAAAGTTGGGTCTTCTTGGGCGAGACGATTCAAGGCCATACCCATTTTTTCTTGGTCAGCTTTAGTCTTTGGTTCGATGCGTAGCGAGATAACCGGCTCAGGGAAAACGATGCGGTCTAAAATGATTGCTTTGTCTTCGTCACAAATTGTGTCTGAAGTTATGGTGTCTTTGAGCCCCACCGCTGCCGCAATTTCTCCGGCAAAAACTTTTTTCACTTCTTCGCGGTCGTTCGCATGCATTCGGAGTATTCGGCCGATGCGTTCTTTGTTACGTGTGCGCGGATTGTAGATATAGCTTCCGGCAGCGAGAGTACCGGAATACACACGAAAGAAAATAAGCTGGCCGACGAATGGGTCGGTCGCAACCTTAAAAGCCAGCGCGGAAAAAGGTTCTTCGTCCGATGCATTCCGAATAATCGCATCTTCTGTATTTGGGTCAATACCTGAGATGGGCGGAATATCCAAGGGTGAAGGCAAATAGTCCACCACAGCATCGAGCACCAATTGGACACCTTTGTTTTTCAACGCAGATCCGGCAAATACCGGGAAAATCTCATTTCCGATGACAGCTTTACGAAGAGTTTTCTTTAATACATCAAAGTCCGGAATCATCCCTTCTAGATATTCTGTCATCATAGCTTCGTCTGTCTCAACTATTTTTTCCACCAGTTCCGAATGATATTTTGTTGCATCTGCTTTTAAATTCTCCGGAATTTCTTTTTCAATCACAAGGTTGCCCATTTCTCCTTCAAAATAATAAGCTTTCATTCGGAGTAAATCAATAACTCCTTCAAACTTTTCTTCTAAACCTATAGGAATTTGCACGCGCACAGCTTTTTTGCTTAATCTGTCCAAAATAGTTGCATATGAATGTTCAAAAGAAGCCCCCGTGCGGTCTAATTTGTTTATGAAACAAACCCGGGGCACTTTCGCTTCGTCCGCATAGCGCCAGTTTGTTTCCGACTGAGGTTCTACTCCAGCCACCCCATCAAAAACTACGACTGCGCCGTCGAGCACACGCAGAGACCTCTTCACTTCGACGGTAAAATCAATGTGTCCGGGAGTATCAATAATATTAAAACGATGTTTTTTGTTTTTATCGTTTGGTACGTATGTTGGCGTCCAAAAGCATGTAACCGCCGCGGAGGTAATAGTAATCCCACGCTCGCGTTCTTGTTCCATCCAGTCGGTAACTGTGTCTCCCTCATGCACTTCGCCGATTTTATGCGAGACCCCAGTATAAAAAAGCACCCGCTCGGTCGTGGTCGTCTTCCCCGCATCAATGTGCGCAATAATTCCAATATTTCTAACTTTTTCCAGAGGATAATCTCTCTCCATATATTTATATCACCATGCAAAGTGCGCAAAAGCTTTGTTGGCTTCGGCCATTTTGTGGGTGTCTTCTTTCTTTTTGATTGCTGAGCCTTCGTTTTTCGAGGCGGCGATGAGTTCGTCTGCGAGCTTGAGGTGCATTGGTTTACCTTTACCGCCTCGGGCCGCGTCACGAATCCAGCGCATAGCGAGGGCGAGCTTGCGCTCTGGTCGCACTTCGATAGGCACCTGGTAGTTCGCGCCTCCGATACGCTTCGAGCGCACTTCGGTCGAAGGACCGGCGTTTCTCATAGCTAAATCAAAAATCTCCAGCGGATTTGGATTGCCGGTTTTTTCTTTTATGATGTCAAAAGTTTGATACATCACTTTCCTGGCTGTCTCCTTCTTCCCAGACCACATAATGTAGTTGATAAATTTCTCCAATTTTTGAGAATTGTAGATAAAGTCCGGAGTAACTATATTTCTATTTTTTACTTTGCGTCGCATATATTATTTATTTCTTCTTATCTACTTTCGGCTTTTTGTTTCCATAAAGGGAACGTGCTTGTCGACGCTTTTCCACTCCCTGCGTGTCGAGCACGCCTCGGACGATGTGATATCGCACCCCGATCAAGTCTTTAACACGGCCACCTCGGAGCATCACTACAGAGTGTTCTTGTAGGTTGTGCCCTTCGCCGGGAATATAGGCAGTGACTTCCATCCCGTTTGTGAGGCGTACTCTCGCAATCTTTCGAAGAGCCGAGTTCGGCTTCTTTGGAGTAGTAGTAGAAACTTTCACGCAAACACCACGCTTGAAGGGTGCTGGGAAATAAACCGGTCGGTTTTTGAGAACATTAAAACCCTTGGCCAGAGCCACGGTCTTGTGTTTAGAGTGAACTTTCACTCTATTTTTCTTTATTAATTGGTTGATTGTAGGCATCGGCTTATAAATCTACTATAAATAGATAGAAATTGCAAATTTCTTCCCCTCTTGAGGGGTGGCGCTTGCGCCGGGGTGGATAATGCAGTCCACCTCCCCCGCTAAAGCAGGTACTCCTCAAGAGGAGAATTTTACAATGCAAGACCAGTTAGCAGGTGAAAAAGAAATGCAAGTATAGGATACAAATAATTAGAGAAAAAAATAATAAAAATGATTAGAAAAAGAAATCCATATTGCTCTATAAAATCCATCATGGAGTAAAGAGAACGGGGTAGGAGGGAGAAAAGTATCTTGGAGCCGTCTAGTGGCGGGATCGGCACCAAGTTAAATATTGCTAAAGCCAAATTAATTATCACAATTGAAGAAGTTATGAAGTAAAAGTCTGGAGATAAGTTATAACCTTGAGAAAAACGAATAGCGAACCCAAATATAATGGCAATAAAAAAATTTGCCAAAACTCCAGCTGAAGCCACTGTAATGGTCCCCCATTTCCTATTGCTTAGATTGTCTGGATTATACGGCACGGGCTTCGCCCAGCCGAAAGCAAAACCAGAAGTTAAATAAAGAACTATGGGGAGAAGAATTGAACCAAAGAGATCTAAGTGCTTGAGCGGATTTAGGGTAAGTCGTCCAGCAAAGCGAGCAGTTTTATCACCAAAGTATTCCGCCATAAAACCGTGGGAAACTTCATGGATGACGACAGACATCAGAAGTATCGCTATATAGAAAACTGTATTGATGGATTGCATACTGTTTGCGTT
>Ga0209515_10007811_pt1 | contig 12756 bp, 9 predicted proteins | sample Subgroupgradi54m_FD_187454 | JGI IMG/M metagenome (GOLD analysis project Ga0209515, IMG submission 187454) | Subsurface groundwater microbial communities from S. Glens Falls, New York, USA - GMW60B uncontaminated upgradient, 5.4 m (SPAdes)... ... | reverse complement strand
TAGGAAAGTAATCTAAAAGTGAATAAGGTGGGTCTCCCGGTACCCGACCATCAAAGTAGCGGGAATAATTCTCGATGCCATTCACATAGCCCAACTCTTGGATCATTTCCAAATCGTAATTTACCCTCTGGTTAATCCGATGAGCTTCAAGTAACTTTCCAGCGACTTTAAACTTATTTACTTGCTCATGTAAGTCTTTGCGAATCTGATCAAAGGAAGTCAGATAACTATCCCGAGGAGCTATAAAATGCTTAGCGGGATATACGACTAGACTTTGGTACGATCCGATCACATCTCCAGTTAAGGGATCTATCTTTTCCAACTTGGTGATCTTGACTCCGTCATGATGAATGCGAATGGCGATGTCTGCATACGCCGGGTAAATATCTATCAAGTCCCCCCGTACTCGATACGTTCCCCGGTGAAAGCCATAATCCGAGCGGGAATACTGCAGGTCTGCCAGGCGCAGTAAAATTTGCTTTTGATTTACCTGTAGACCTGGAGCTAACTCCAAAATACTTTTACCGTATTCTACGGGAGAGCCTAGGTTATAGATACACGAGACAGACGCCACCACAATGACGTCCTTGCGGGTGAGTAAATTAGTCGTAGCGGCCAGGCGCAGTTTATCGATCTCGGCATTAATCTCGGTCTCTTTCTCAATATAGGTATCGGTGTGGGGAATGTAGGCTTCGGGTTGGTAGTAGTCGTAATAAGAAACAAAATAGGACACGCTATTTCCGGGAAAGTATTCTTTAAATTCTTGATACAGTTGAGCCGCCAGAGTTTTATTGTGGGAAACTACCAGCGCCGGCCGATTCAGCTTCGCAATCACATTGGCCATGGTGAAGGTTTTGCCACTCCCAGTCACACCAAGTAGTACTTGGTGTTTCTGATTACGCGAAATACTAGCTACTAACTTCTGGATCGCCTGAGGTTGGTCTCCGGTAGGCCGATAGGTAGATTTAAGTTTAAACATATTTAGGTACTTGACATTTGGATTTTATTCGGTATATATTGTATACCATGCCAGTGATTCTCTACAAGAGGCAAAGACAAATTCTAGACTTTATTAACCAGTTCATTCAACGCAATGGTTATTCCCCTACTTTAGCAGAAATTGCGCAGTCGATTGGGGTGCACTCTTTGGCCACAGTGCACGAACATTTAGCCGTCATGCAGTCCAAGGGACTATTAAAACGTACTGGCGGTAAAACCCGCACCATTGAGATTGCCAATACCGAAATGGCCGGGCGAGCTACAACTCCTGCTCCCATCGATCTGCCCGTATTAGGATTCATTGCCGCAGGTCAACCTCTGGAGCCTTACACTGATCCCAACGCTGCTTTTGCTGTCCCCCCCACGATGGTCAGCGCCAAAAAGCGAGCCTTCGTACTTCAAGTTAAGGGCGATTCCATGGTGGAAGCCGGTATTTTGGACAGAGATTATGTGGTCATCGAACAAACCCCAGAAGCCAAAAATGGGGATGTGGTAGTGGCCCTTCTGGACAACGGCTTTGCCACCTTGAAAAGATACTTCAAAGAAGCTACCCGCATTAGACTAGAACCCGCCAACTCAGCCATGGCCCCCATCTTTGTCACCAATGTGCGCATTCAAGGCAAAGTGGTGGGAGTAATTCGCAGATATCAGCAGGTGAACTAGGTTTTAGGAGGTATCTCTGTCACTGTCGTAGCAGTTTCGTTTAGATTTTGTATCCTCTTAGTCACTATTATTAACCCACCGTCTGGACCAGGTGAAACCACAGTCCTAGTTTTAGGAAATATACGTTTCAGATTGGGTAGCACGTCATTTCTTGACAAAAAGCTAAATAACAATTCACCCATAGATTGGAGTTTATGATATCTTATGTTTTTTTGTCAAGGTGTCTTTGGCGAAATGGTAAGCAATTGGAACTAGGGAAGCAATAACGATAAGGATAATTACGGCTTCGTAGTGGGCATGGACAACGGGTAAATTGCCTAGAAAATACCCCAAAGAAGAAATTCCCACCGTCCACAGTAGCCCGCCCAAAAGGTTGTAGCCGATAAACGTGGAATAGGGCATTTGAGCCGCGCCGGCTACGATGGGAGCAAAAGTTCTAATAAAAGGCGTGAACCTCGCCAGGACTATGGTCTTGGCCCCGTGTTTCTCGTAAAACTTCTGGGCTTGCTGTAAATGATGTTTTTTAAATAACCAAGACTCTTCTCGGGCAAAAATTTTGGGCCCCACTTGGTGGCCAAACCAATACCCCACACTGTCCCCTGCCACAGCTGCTGCAAAACTGAGAAGTAATAGCCAGCCAAAATTTAAAAATCCTTGAGAAGCCAACAATCCGGCAGTAAATAATAAACTGTCTCCCGGGAGGAAAAAACCGAAAAATAGCCCTGATTCGGCAAAGACTATGCCAATCACCCCGGCTAAGGCGTAAGGACCTAGGGTGGTTAAAAAGATTTCGGGTTTAAGTAGTGTAGCGATATAATTAAGCACCGTGGGAACATTATATGTAGTAGCCACCCCAATTGGCAATCTGGAAGATATTAGTATCCGGGCGATTCGGATTCTGTTAACGGTCCCGGTTATTGCCTGCGAAGATACTCGCCACACTGGAATATTAATTAAATTGCTTGATGAAAAATATCGAAGTTTTTTAAATAACTCCCCCTTACGTCCCCCTCTTAATTTAAGAGGGGGATCAGAGAGGGTGATATATGTCTCGGTGCGAGACTGGAATGAAGCTCAAGTGGTAGACCGAATTTTAGAAAAGCTATCTAGCCATGATGTGGCTTTGGTTAGTGATGCCGGTACTCCACTCATCTCTGATCCGGGGTTCAAGGTGGTCAGAGCCGCTAGGCAAGCCGGGTTTACGGTTTCTCCTATTCCGGGCCCAAGTGCCGCTATTGCAGCCATATCTGTGTCTGGTCTACCCACCGACAAATTCATATTTTGGGGTTTTTTACCCAAAAAATGGGAGCTCTATCCAGGGATAACAAACATCATCTACGAATCCCCCAAGCGATTACAAGCCACAATTGCTAAAATTCAGTCTAAATACCCGCACGCTGAAATAGTAGTCGCTTCAGAACTGACTAAAATCCATGAACAAGTTGTCAAAATTAACGGAGAACCACTTACTGAAAAAGGTGAAGCAGTTATCCTAGTAAATTTCTCCCCGTCATCACAGTCCGAGACCGGATCCCCATAATCGCCAGTATAGTGGGAGCCACATCGGCTAGGATACCCTGGGGGAGTTGTTTAGCGGTCTGAAAATCTCCCCCCGTAATAATAAAAGGCACTGGATTGGCATTATGTTCGGTGTCTACTTCTCCGGTGGAGCGATTAATCATTTCTTCGACGTTGCCGTGATCGGCGGTAACGACGGCCACTCCACCTGCCGTCAATACCGAAGCCGTTAGCTGGCCTATACAATCATCGGTGACTTGGCAGGCCGTTGTAGCGGCCTTGATGTTGCCCGTATGGCCCACCATGTCCGGGTTAGCATAATTGACCACAATTAAATCATATAATCCTGAGGTGATTTCACCCAGTAGCTGAGAAGTAACTTGCGCCGCTGACATCTCGGGCTTGAGATCATAAGTAGGGACTTTGGGGGAAGGAATAATTAGCCGCTCTTCAAGGGGAAAAGGATCCTCGCGCTGACCATTAAAATAGTAGGTGACGAAACGTTCTTTTTCCGACTCAGCCATGCGCAGCTGATGTAGTCCTGCCTCAGAAATGACTTGACCTAAAGGAGTATCAACAACTTGGGGAGGGTAGGCAATATGCACAGGTAACCCCTTTTCATACTCAGTCATGGTGAGAAAGTACAGGTTTTTGAGCATTTCTCCCCGATCAAACGGAGTTCCCCGAGCAGAAGCCTCTACCAAATGAGTCTTGAGATACTTCACCGAGTACGGATCAAAACCGCTCTCGTTGGCTGAAGACTCAAAGTTAGGTAAGACGAAGGCCTTGGTGAGTTGCCGGGGCCGGTCAATGCGAAAGTTGTAAAAAATCACCGCGTCGTTATCTTTAATCAACCCCACTGGAGCCCCGTCTTTAGTAATCACTGTGGGCTCGATAAATTCGTCGGTTTGGTCTGCTACATATGCTTGTTTGATGGCCTCGTCAACTGATGGGGCAGTCTTGCCCTCTCCTTTGGTCAAACAAAAGTAGGCTTTGGCCGTCCTATCCCAGCGAAAATCCCGATCCATGGCGTAGTACCGCCCCATAACAGAAGCAAACTCGCCTTGTTTTTCTCGGGCAATTACTTGTCTAATTTGGTCAATGTAGATCATAGCAGCCGTGGTTGGCGAATCCCGGCCATCAGTAAACAAATGTAGAAAGACCTGGGGAGCTTGATTTTCTCGGCATAGCCGTAGCAAAGCGAATAAATGAGATACGTCTGAGTGTACCCCGCCGCCACCGATCAGTCCCAGCACATGCAATCGAGATTGATTTTGCTTTGCATGATTAATAGCTGCGATTAAGTTGGGGTTTTGGAAAAAGCTCCCGTCGGCTATGGCCATGTTAATCCGTGGCAGGTCCTGGTATACAATCCGCCCCGCCCCCATATTCAGATGTCCCACTTCAGTATTGCCAGGTTCTTTTTTAGGCAGTCCCACTGATTCCCCGTGGGCAATTAGTTGGGTGTGGTAAGAGGAATTCCATAGCCCTGTCATATTGGGAGTGGCTGCCAAACTTATAGCATTTCCTGGCCCCGGAGGAGCAATTCCCCATCCATCTAAAATTACCAAAACTACTGGTTTAGGTCTACCTGCCATTCAGTTCTACTTCGATGGAGAGTAAGCGATTATATTTGGCTACCCGTTCTCCGCGGGCAGGCGCCCCAAACTTGACATAGTCTGCCCCTACTCCCACGGCAAAATCTGCTATAAACGAGTCGTTGGTTTCCCCACTCCTGTGGGACACAAATATTTTCCAGCCCGCGGCTCGAGATTGGGTAACCACCCCAATTGTCTCCGTGACCGTCCCAATCTGATTGGGTTTAACCAAAATTGTATTACAGGCTTTTTCAGAAATTGCAGTTTTAACCCGCTCAGGATTACTCACTAATAAGTCATCGCCCACAATACCCACCGCGCTACCAAGTTCCGTTGTTAAAGTGGCCCAACCCTTCCAATCATCCTCATACAGAGCATCTTCTAAGAGTCTGAGGTGATACTGACCATTTAAATCCCGCAGATAATCTACAAATTCCACCGCCTCCAAAGGGCTGCTCCGGTCTTTGATCACATATCGTCCGTCTTTATAAAAGGAATTGGCAGCCACATCTAAACCCAGCTCGACATCTATACCTACTTTATGATTTGTTTCAGTAATAGATTCCGACAACACTTCTAACGCGTCCAGATTGGTAAACAAATTAGGGGCAAATCCCCCTTCGTCCCCCACACTATGAATTGCCCCCCGGCGGGCCAGAATCTTTTTGATGGTATGGTAAATTACCGATCCGGTCTCCAAGGCTGCCGAAAAAGAGTGCAGGTGATTGGGGATAATAAAAAACTCTTGGAAGTCTAAGTTTCCAGCGCCATGCTTGCCGCCGTTAATCATATTAAACACTGGTTGGGGCACAAACAAAGTCTCTGTCAAGCTCGACAGGGAAGCAATGTATCTATACAGGGGCTGTTTGAAACTTACGGCCAGAGCCTTAGTTACTGCCATAGACACTCCCAAGATGGCATTGGCGCCCAGCCTGGCCTTGTTAGGAGTGCCATCCAGAGAAATCAACGTGCTGTCAACCTCAGCAACCCCATTTAGCGGTTGGCCAACGAGCTTTGCCGCTATTTCTCTATTCACATTACCCACCGCCTTGAGCATCCCTTGACCCAGGTAACGGTTCATGTCTAAATCTCGCAGCTCTTTGGCCTCGTACGAGCCGGTTGAACTGCCAGAGGGGACAGAGGCCACCCCGACGCTGCCGTCATCTAAGATAGCCACCACTTCAATGGTAGGATTAGCTCGGGAATCTAAAATTTCCCGGGCGTATAAATTATTTAGTTTGGCCATGGGCAATGAGCTTCTCCTCTGAATGGTAAACAATTTCTCGAGTCCGATCAATGGCGTCGGGATTAACCGACACGCTGGTAATCCCCCACTTCACCAATTTTTCCACTAAATCCGGGTACTGCGACGGAGCTTGGCCGCAAATGCCGCAGGCAATGCCATGGTGGGCACAAATTTTAATCACTTTTTCCAAGGCCCACAGCACCGCCGGATCTCGTTCATTAAACTGGGGGGCCACTTCAGAGTTGTCTCGATCAGTGCCCAAAATCAGCATGGTTAAATCGTTACTACCAATAGACACTCCATCTATCCCTACCGCGATAAACTCCTCCAAGCGGATGACGTTACTGGGAATTTCCACCATCATGTAGAACTTAAAGCTGGCCGAGCGGTACAATCCGGCCGCAGTGACTAGCTGTTTCACCTCGGCTAGTTCTTCCGGCGTAGACACAAAGGGAATCATCAGCCACAGGTTGCGTAAACCGTGGGTATGGCGCACGAGTTTAATAGCTTCTAGTTCTAAGTTGAATACGTCGGGGGACTTGATATAGCGGTACGCTCCCCGAAAGCCCAACATGGGGTTGGATTCCTCGGGTTCAAAGCGGTCTCCGCCTTTGAGGGCTCGGTATTCGTTGGTCTTAAAGTCGGTGGCCCGGTAAATAACGGGCCGGGGGTGAAACGCTTTGGCAAAGATGCCCATATCATGGGCCAGCCTCTGGATGTATTCATGGCTTTTGCCTTCGGCAATCATTTTTTTAGGGTGCACCCCAATATCGGCAATCATAAATTCTGCCCGCAGCAGTCCCACTCCGTCCACATTGCGCCCGGCCATTTTTACGGCCAGCTCCGGCTCAGCCAGATTGACGAACACTTTGGTGGCCGTCTTGAGACTATGATGGTGACCCTCGAACTCGTCTGCGGACGGAGGAACGACCATGGCCGTGCCTAAGTTTAATCCCCCTTTAAATACCTCCCCAGAACTGCCGTTGACGGTGATGACCATGCCGTCGATTAAAATTTTAGTCGCTTCGGTCGTGCCCACCACGCAGGGGACGCCTAACTCTCGAGATACAATGGCAGCGTGGGAAGTTTGGCCTCCGCGATTAGTAACAATAGCCGCCGCCCGCCGCATAGCCGGCACGAAATCGGGAGTGGTCATATCCGTGACCATAATGTCCCCCTTCTTTACTTTTTCTAAGTGTTTAACATTAGGAACTAGCCTGACGGGACCGGTAACTATGCCGGGAGAAGCAGGGGCTCCGTGCAAAATGAGTTGGGCTCCCGGAAACTTTGGGCCACCAACCTCTGATTTTGCATTTTCCTTTCCAATGGTAGTTATCGGGCGGGATTGAGTAATATATATCTTCCGGCCTTGGTAGGCCCACTCAATATCTTGAGGGAAAAAGTAATGATGGTGAATTTTTTTACCCAAGTCGGCTAACTTCAAAATAACTTCGTCCGATACTTTCTGCCGACTTTGCAGTTTTGCAGGCACTCTGACCTCTTTTACCCCGTGAGTACTTCTTATTTCCATTACTTCCTGTTTAGCGCTCTGTTTGGATATTATTTTTCCAGTCGTCTTATTGACCACGTAATGATCGGGGCTGACCACCCCTTGAACGATATAGTCACCTAGTCCCCAAATGGCCTCAATGACTATCTTGTCCCGATCAGAAGTTATCGGGTCAATGGTAAACATCACTCCCGAACTTTCCGACTGGATCATCTGCTGTACAGGTACTGCAATGCCTACCTTAAAGTGGTCGTACTTTTTCTCAGTTCTATAAAAAATACTGCGGGCTCCAAATAATGACGCCCAACACTGACGCACCTTGACTAGTACATTAGCGTCCCCGGTAATGTTTAAATACGATTCTTGCTGGCCAGCAAATGAGGCATCCGGTAAATCCTCCGCCGTCGCCGAAGATCGCACGGCTACCGCGGTTGTGCTACCCAGCTTATGGTAAGCCGCAAAGATCTCACTGGCAATTTCAGGCTGAATCTCTGCTCCCAGGATTAACTGCTGACATTTGTGAGCCAAGGATTCCAATTGCCGCGAGTCTTGCACATCATGAGTTGACAACTGTTGGTGAATTTTTACCCGCAGCCGGTGGTGATCCAAAAAAGTAAAGTAAGCACTGGATAGAACTACAAATCCAGGAGGCACTGGGATACCCGCCTGGGTGAGTTCTCCCAAATTGGCCCCTTTGCCCCCAGCAGTAGCCACGTCTTCCTTACCAATTTCAGCAAACCATTTAATATAGCGGGTGGTCATAGTCTATCCTTTAGATAGTCTACCCAGGGAATGGGGCCTGGGTCAACCTGGTTGTAAGCGGCCAAATGGTAAGACAGCCAAGCTCCAGTCTGGATGGCAGCCATGGCTTCAAATAAAGGACTGGTTCCCCTCAAGGGAAATTCCACCACTTGTAGATGCTGTTTAGAAATTACTTCCGCAGTGACAGGGTACGTGCGGACAATCTGAGGATCATATAGGGTGGAGTTAAACATTAAAAAAACTAGATCGATAGGGTTCGACTTAGGAAAAGCTAAGCCTTCGAGCAAATGGTGATTGGCTTCGGGCAAATCAAAACCAAAGGAAATATTTTTGCCATTTTCATTGAGCATGTTTTTAATGGCATGGGCACTGCCCTTGAGGTGAGCGCTAGACAACAGGATTATGCCTTTGCCTACAAGTTTCTGCGCTAGCTTTTGTCCAGCCACCGAGTCAGACTCTTGTTGGGATTTAAGAAATGGAGGTAATTGCATCAGCTCTGATACCGGGGGAACTAGCTGACAGCGAGAGAGCAAAAACAGTAAGGAAGCAATGCTATAACCTAAGCCCATCCGGGGTTGACCGGAAGGATTATGTTTTGGTTCAAAGACATACGCTGGCAAATTTTGCTGTTGGGCCAGCTGAGCCAGTTTTCCTCCCGAGGTCAAAATATAGACCTGAGCCTGACGGGAGACGGCATCGGCTAAACTGGCCAGAGATTCCTGCGTATTTCCGGAATAACTACTAATTACTACCAGTGACTTATTATTCACAAAGTTGGGTAAGCTGTATTCGGTGGAGATAGTCAGAGGAATTTTGAGAAACTGGCGTTCCAGGCTACTTAAGATCCGCCCGCCCAGAGCCGATCCGCCCATGCCCGCCACGACTATGTTGTCCACCAACATGCAATCATGGGGCACTTGCTGCAAAGATATTTCTGCCATCACCTGGCTAAATTGGTCGGCAAAGGCCTGAATGGAATCTTTAATATGCAGCGAGTCAATGCTCACCGGCACCGCATGCGCAGCGACAGGATGAATTAAAGACTTAATCCAAGCCATATTATCCTGGCCTAATTTATCGGCTCGAGATTTATCCTTACTTTGGGCAAATACCCGAAACTCCGGAGCGTTACCAGATGCCCTAAACAAAACCCAATCTTCCTGCCCCAAATCTACTTTTACACCGTCCATATCGTCGATCTGTTTATCAGCATATTTTTCCCGGGCGGCTGCATAGATGTGATCGTATTGAGAGGGAGGGCAATCTACTTTATCCTTGTATAAATAGTACGCAGGCAACGAGGAGTACAGGTCCGCAAATGATTGTTTTTTAGCTTTCAGAATATTTAGTATCTTAACCATAGTTGTACCCCCGTCACGACCGTAAAAAATTTCACTACTTATCCCTCCTCCATTTGGCTCAAATCCAAAAGTAGCTCCCACCTCTTTCATTTTGGCGGCCACAAAAGTTGAACCAACTGGGGTGCGATAAACCTTTTTTCCTAACTGATCAATTACTGAACTAGTACTTATGGGGGTGACTATTTTAGAGGAAGACGAATCCTGGGCTATTAAAGAGCACGAGAAGTCGCCAGGGACAAATCTACCTAAATTATCGATAAACACTACCCGATCGCCATCCACATCAAAAGCTATCCCTAAATCCGTTTTATTTGCCAACACATCTCTGATAATTTCTACCATTCCACTCTGGCTTTCAGTATCCCGAGGCACAAATACTGGTGACTGAATATCACAATAATCAGTGCAGCTAAACTCCAAACCAAAATTGGCAAACACCTCGCGCATAATTTCACTTTGGGCACCATTGGCGGTGTCTACTGTAATTTTCCACTTAGGGTAGGGTAAATCAGCCAAATCCGTGAGCATCTCTACGTATAAGTCTTTGGCAGCTGTCTCATGTTTAACAATTGGTGTGGAAACTTGGGTTTTAAACTCCAAACTTTGAAATAACCCTTCTATTTCCGGCTCCTGCTGTTTAGACACCTCCTCACCATCTATAAACAGCTTCACTCCATTTAGATTGGCGGTGATGTGGCTACCCGTAACCATTACTCCTCCACCCACGTGAGGGGACTGTTTGACAAAATACGTCAAGGCAGGAGTGGGAATTACCCCTTCATCCAATACTTCGAAACCCACTGTGGCCAGTCCAAAAATAATATCCTCCTTGATCCTGGGGCTGGATTCACGGGGATCCATGGCTACCGCTACCCAGCCACTCTTGCCTTTATTTTTTAACCAAGTTCCAAAAACTACACCTAATTTCTGGCAAAATTCTTTGGTAAATAAAGTCTCGGCAGGACCACGAATACCACTCGTACCAAACAGTTTGGGCATTAACTCAATCTTACCACGAATATTTCCAAGGCCGTGGCCAAATCATACGGGGCCGCTGAAGTTTTTTGGGCGTAATCAATCTCTAACAGTTGGTGATTCATCTCCGCTAATTTCTCCAAACTAAACTTGGCCATTTGCTGTTTAAGTTTAGCCAATTGCCAAGACGGCAGGTTGACTACTTCTTCTTTGACCATAATCAACTTGCGGATGTGGCCAGCCAATAAGGCCAAGATTTGTTCAGGCGCGGCAGTTTGTAATGATAACTGCAGGTTACCCAGCGATAAATCATCTAAGAATTTAAATACGTATTTGGGTAAGTCAAATCGGCGCACCAACTGAGGACCAAAATCTTTCAGCTTAGCCGAGATGTCTTTGCCTTCCCAGACTAGGATGTCGGCAGTATTATGGGTCGATAAATACTCAACTACCGACTTTCTCTCATTTGACGGCCGGCCGGAAAAAACATTTTCGATAACGACTAGATTAGAACTGCCAAAAAGAGAGTTCGACTCCGCAGCCGATACCAATTGATTCATGGTTATATCGCTACCTAGCTCAACTAATTGTTTGCCCTGTTTTACGCCCGCCTGTCTAAGTGTGGTCAACTGTCCCCGTGATGCCACCTGATTCTCACCGTGCAAAATTATCATTGATAAGATTTTACGCTAAGTTGGCGAAATAACGCTTCTACTGTGTCATGATAGTGGCGGAAGGTGCGATGGCGGGCTGTGCGATGGGGCACCAGGGCTCCGGAGAAGTTTTTGGGAATATGTAGTAGCTCATGAATGAGGACTTTTTCTTGATCATCCAAAGACAATCTATCAAATTTTTCCGATAACACTTCTAGACAATAATGGGCTTCCACCCCCAAGGCCATTTGCCAAATCCGGGGTAGACTCCAAATTCGGGCTTGAGCTCGCGAAGTTGCTCCCATACTTCTAAAACAAACAATATTATCTGATTTAATATAACTTAGGTTTAATTGGCGGGCCAAAAAACTTATCCTCCCGCTAATATCCGGGGCCAACTGTAATTGCATAGCCTATGAGGCCTTAATTATTTCATCACCCGGTTTTAGAGCCTGGTCTACCTTTAACCCCACCGTATCTCCCGCCATCGCCGAGTCTACTCGCTCGTGTTCCATCTGCAACGATTCTACTTTTTGAGTAAATTCAGTCGAGCCACTCACCCGAATGTAATCACCCACGTGCACCGGGGCAGTCAAATCTACCACCGCTACCCCAATTTTATCGTAATAACGGCTGACTACGCCTATTTTGAAATCGGCCATCGTCCTCACCTCCTTTCACCCCGCTTAGCGGGGTCTAACTAAATCACCTACTTTTATACCATATTTGTCTATCGTTCCCATGTTAACCTCCACCACTTGATCCACTTTTTCTTGGGGAGTAATGATCTGCGGCTTGCCAGAAGTCTGGTCGGGTGGTGGTACGCCAGTCGTCACTTGGACCACTTTTCCTCCCCGCACCCAGACAAAATCTAGGCCAAAGTGCATGTCTTTCATCCAAAATTGGTATTGGGAGGGGTGATCAAACACAAACAACATGCCTGATGTTCCTCCCATACTAGTTCGCCCCGACAAACCCTTCTCCCGCTGGCTTTCAGTCTGGGCCACATCGACGTCAAAAACAGTGGCCCCAACGGCCAGACGTTGTTGGCCAAGCAGCCGGGCCCAGAAGTTGGCTAGGGTATCCCAGATGCCCAATGCCGGACTGGTATAAGCCGCCCCACTTTGATACGTCGAATACGAAGTTAGTGTGGTTTCTCCCAAAAGTGGACTGCCGGCATTTTTAGACAAGTGATAAATCTCTTGGTAACTAAGTTTGGGGGACTGGTTAGGGTTGAGGAGCGAAAACTGGGCAAAATCTCCGGATCCGGCATACAATAAAAACGGAGTAATGGCCACGATATTGGGATCTTGCCAGGCTTGGGTGAAGGCGACATTAAAAAATGGCTGGTCATGGGGCCAACCGGTCTCGGTAATAAATATGGGTTTGACTGGATACCCAAGTGACTTAAACAGCTTTTCTTCGTACTGGAAACTGCGCACTCCAAAGCGAGTTGTGGAATTAGGAGAAG
>Ga0209515_10007809_pt1 | contig 12758 bp, 7 predicted proteins | sample Subgroupgradi54m_FD_187454 | JGI IMG/M metagenome (GOLD analysis project Ga0209515, IMG submission 187454) | Subsurface groundwater microbial communities from S. Glens Falls, New York, USA - GMW60B uncontaminated upgradient, 5.4 m (SPAdes)... ... | reverse complement strand
CCGAGGCGGCGCGCGCGACCGCGTCGTCCTGGCCCTTGACGCGTGCGGCCAGGAAGGCGCGCACCTCGGCGTCGTCGAGGGGCAGGTCGTCGCGCAGCAGGCGCTCGGGCACGCCTGACTCGGCGGAGAACAGGGCCAGCGCGTCGGCGGCGGTGACCCGGCGCGCGAGCGCATGGGCGCGCCGGTCGACCAGGCGGCGCAGCATGGCCACCGCGTTGCCGACCAGCGCGCCGTAAGGCGAGAAGCGCAGGCACAGCGCCTGGATCTCGGCGATGGCGGCGGGCTCGACCACCAGGCTGCGCTCGCTCGACGCGGCGGTGCGCTCGGCGTAGGCGTCGCGGCCGAGCGCCTCGCCCACGCGGGCGAGGATGCGCGCGCTCGCCTCGGGCGTGGGCGCCTCGACGCGCAGGAGGGCGAAGGCGCGCGCGAAACCCTGCTGGCGCTGCTCGAGCGTGGCCCACTCCTCGGGCGTGGCCTCGGCCAGCACGGTGATGTCGCGCGCGGCCAGCGCGGGCGCGATCAGCTGCGCGACGTTCTGCTCCGAATGCGCCGACTTGCCCGCGTCGAGCAGGTCGCCCAGGTGACCCAGGCACAGCACGGCGTGGGCGCGGCGCGCCTCGCTCAGCACGTCGAGCACCTGCTGCTGCCAGTCGCCGAAGCCGCCCTCGCCGGCGATCAGGCGCGACGCGTCGACGTAGAAGAACGGGCGCGGGTCGCGCTCGGCCTCGGGTCGGGCGGCCTCCTCGGCGGCGAGGCGCCGGGCCAGCTCGTGCAGGATGGCGGTCTTGCCCACGCCGGCGCCGCCGATGAGCACGAGCGGCTCGGGATCGTCGAGGCGCAGGCGGGCGGCCAGCGCGTCGACCAGCGGGTCGCGCTCGAAGGCGGGCTCGAGCGCACCCTCGGCGGCCAGCTCGTGCCAGGCGACGCCGATGCGGGCCAGGGTCGGCGTGGGCGCGCGGCGCAGACGCTTGCGGCCGGCGGCGTGGGCGCGGGCGCGGGCGCTGCGCCGATGCTTGCGCGGCACGTCGTCCCAGTCGTCGTCGGGATCGGCGCGCTCGTCGTCGTCGAGGGCGTCGAGGGCCAGGTCCTCGAGCAGCTTGGGCCGCTCGGGCGCGCGCTCGTCGAGGCGCAGCTCGCTGCGCTTCAAGTCGGAGAGGCGCAGCGGCGTGGCCTCGACGACCAGGTCCATGAGGCTCTCCTGCCCTTCCGGGCGCAGATCGAGCAGCTGGTCGTCGCTGTCGCGCTCGAGGCGCGCGCGCAGGAGCTCCTCGGCCTCGGGCCCGAGCTCGCCGGTCTTGCCGTCCAGCCAGAAGCGCACGTCCAGGCGGGGCGAGCGGATCTCGACGAACGGCTTGTGCGCGGGCGCCAGCACCGCATTCACGCGCAGCAGCCGCTGCTCGTCGGAGCTCGCGCCCCACACGCGCAACGCCGGCACGCTCAGCTCGATGGCCTCACCCTCCGAGGCACGCGCCAGGTCGACCAGCCGGCGCGGGTGCGCGCGCGCCATACGGTCATCGAGCGCGAGGGTCAGCTCCTCGACCGCGCGCGCCACCGTCGCCGCGTGCACGGCCAGCTCGGGGAAGTCGAGCGGCGTCACGGTCACGCGTCCGCTGACGTGGCGGATCGCCTGGCACTTGAATGAAAATCGCATGGCTGCGCGGCGCGTCCCGAGGCTGGGAGGCGAAGGCAGCGAAGCTAGCACACGCTCTGGTTCACTGGCATACGAACGCGGCCCCGCTTCAACGCGGAGGCGCGGAGGCGCGGAGGCGCGGAGGCGCGGAGGCGCGGAGCCGGATCTGGGTTGGCGCGTACGCCGTTCGAGCCAACAAGAATCTGCTCTGCGCCTCTGCGCCTCTGCGCCTCTGCGTCGAGAGCGCAGCCTACCTACCCCTCGTCCTGCCGCTCCCAGTCGATCGACGGCGCGGGCTGCTGCGTCTCGAAGAACGCGCGCGCCGCGGTCAGCGCCGTGCCCAGATCGACGACCGGCCGCGCGTCGGGCGAGTGGGCGGCCAGGTGCAGCTCACGCGCCTCGACCAGCAGCACGATGCACACGACCAGCTGACCGGCGCCGCCGCCCACGCCGAAGTGCGCGCACGCGCCCGCGCTCAGGGCCAGATCGCCGTAAGCCCAGCGATCGAGGCCCTCGATGGCGCTCTTCACGTCCTGCCAGCTGGGCGGGTGGACGACCAGGGTCGTGTTGGTGGCCAGATCCCGGTACTCGAGCCGCACGATGAAACCTCCTGATCGGAGGAGCACCGGGCCCGTGAAAGTCGCGGCCTATCCGGAATAGTCTCGTGATTTCAGCTTGCTGCGCTAGTGCGGGCAGGGCGTGGGATCGGCCAGGACCGCCTGCGCAGCGGCATCGAGCGTGGCCCACGGCTGGGCCGCCGCCTGGAACGCGGTCCACAGCGCAGGCGCCGTGCTGGTGAGCTTGAATGCCTGGCACACGATCGAGCGCTGCGACCGCGCGGACAGCATCTCGGTGTGCAGGAAGGGCGCGGCCAGCGGCGCGGCCTCGACGTCGGCGAGCCCGACCAGCGCCTGCCACACGCCCACGAAGGTGCCCGCCGAGGTGGTCTCGGCCAGCCGGGCGCGGAAGAACTCGCGCCACGCGCCCCGCTCTTCATCGGGCACGGGGGTGAACTGGTAGGGCGCCTGGATCTGCTGCTCGAGGCGGACGACGGCCTCGGCGCGCAGCTTGCCGGTGGCGCCCTCAATGGCCACGCGGCCGATCGCGGCCAGGCTGGCCGCCGAGCCGTAGTCGAACGACAGCAGGTACTCGAGACGTTCGACCGACGTCGTGTCGGTGGCGGTGGCGAGCGCGAGCAGCTCGGGCAGGAGGGTCGGCGTGGTCAGCACGACCGGACAACCGGCCGAATAGGGATCGAAGTGCGGATCCGGCGCCGCCTGCAGCAAGGGCGCCAGCGCGTCCATCCACACCTGCTCCTGGGCCGCGTCGCCGGCCACGAAGCTCAGGGCCGCGCAGCCGGCGTAGATCAGATCGCGCTGCGCCCAGGGCGAATCGAGCTGTGCGTACAGGGGCCCGACCTGCTCGGGCGCCAGCTCGGCCGGCCCGCCCGCGCCCATGGCCCGCTCCTGCTGCGCGGGCGAGCGCCGCTCGAACTCCACCAGCGCCGCGGGCGACGTCGGCACCAGGAGCGGCAGCACCAGGCCGTAGTAGTTGCCGGTCAGGCGGTAGGAATAGCCCCACGGCGGGTGCACGTCGGCCTCGTCGGGCGCGAGGTAGCCACCCGGCGGCACGCTCACGGTGAGCGGCACGCCCGCGCGCATGGCGCTGGTGCTGGCCGCGCCGCTCGCGTCGACGACCGTGATGCCGATGGGCGCGATGATGCGGCCGAGCGGGTCATCGAGGGTGAAGGTGACCGTGCTCGGGTCGCCGCCAGGTGCGGCGACGTCGATCGTGGGCGTCTCGAAGCGCTCCAGGTTGGCCAGGATGCTCTGCAAGGTCGCCTCGTCGAGCGCGGGCTGGAAGTAGCGCAGGAAGGTCTCACCGTCGGCGCTGCCCAGCGCCTGCTCGTCGAGGAAGCGGCGCAGCGACGACCAGAAGACCTGCTCGCCGACCAGCACGCGGATCTGCGTGATCTGCCACGCCGCGCGGCCGTACGGCCCGGAGGTGTAGCGCGCCAGCCCGGTCAGCGTGGGGTCGACGATGGCGTGGCGGGGCGAGAAGTAGAAGGTGCTGCCGAAGAACCGGCCGGTGTGCTCGGGGTCTCGGCTGGCGCGCATGACCTCCTGCTGCAGCAGGGTGGCCATGCCTTCCTTGATCCACAGGTCCTGGTAGCGACGCATGGTCACCCAGTCGCCGAACCAGTGGTGCGAGAGCTCGTGCGCGTTGAGCTCCTCCTCGACCACGCCCATGCCCGAGGTCTCGTCGTTGAAGGTGATGGTGGCGTTCTCCATGCCGCCGGCGGGATGATGGGGCGCCAGCACCACCGAGTAGCGGTCGAACGGATAGGGCCCGAGCAGCCGCTCGAAGGTGGCCATGGCGCGCTTGACCACGTCGAGGTGGCGCGGCGCGTCGACGACGAGGCCGCGCCGGTGCCACAGGCTGAGCGGCACGCCGCTGTCGCTCTCGTCGTCCTCGTGCACCAGCTCGCCCGCGGCGAAGGCCATGAGGTAGGTCGGCAGCGGCTGATCGATGAAGTAGCTGACCAGGCGGTGCGGCCCGAGGTTCAGGTCGAGCATGCGCTGGCCGTTGGCGACGACGTCCTCGCCGCGCTCGACGATCAGGTTGACGCCGAACTGCGCGCGATCCGAAGGATCGACCTTGGCCACCAGCCAGCCGCTGGCGCGGTCGGGCTCGGAGTCGGTGAAGAGGACCCGCGCGCGCACCGGATCGTTGTCCTGCGGGGTCACCGCGTTGAGCACATCGGAGGCGACCGCCGACGCCTCGTACTCGACCACGAAGCTGACCGGCGACACGCCCGCGAGCGGACGCAGATCGACGGTGAGCGTGTGGCGCGTCGAGTCGACCGCGAAGGCCAGGTCGACCTGGCCCACATGCACCGCGTGCACGTCGACCCGGGCGTCGAGCTCGACCAGCTCCTCGCCCGGGTTGGTCGCGAGCGTGATCACTTCGCTGGCGTGGAGCTGGCGTGTGGCCCAGTCGAACTGGCCATTCAGCGAGTACGAGATGGCGTCGTAATGGCGGCTTCCGGGAGCGTCGACATGGCCGACCGGGTCGCAGGATGTGACGCGAGTCGCGACGATCGCGAGCAGGCCCAGGGTCTTCATGGGCGGGCAGGTTACGTGGAAGCAGGCAGGAGGCCGCGTGTGCACGTCACGGCGCGGTGGGATCCGGCGCGTCGCACGCGCCTCGCATCGTCAGTCCCGGGCGGGACTAGAAGTCCTGATTCGGATTGCCCGGAATCAGCTGGCCCTTGGCAATGCCCAGCCTGTGCGCCGCGATGTTGGCGAATGCCGGTCGCGCGTCGTCGGGATTGGCGATGGCAATCTCGATGGTCTGCTTGGCCGTCTTGAGCGACTGCACCGCATTCGCGCCCGCCGACATGCCCAGACCCTTGGGCTCGAGGTCGTTGATCGCGTCCTGCAGGTCCTCGACCGCGATCTGCAGGATCTGCGTGTTGCCCCCGCCGCGGTGGGCCTGCACGAAGTCGACGCGCTTGCGTGCCTGACGGATGTTCTCCGCCGCGTTCACGACGCGCAGGAAGGCGCCGATCTCGTTCACGCCGTCGTTGTCGACGCCGGGCGTGCCGAAGATCACGTGCGCGGGCGAGTCGGTGAAGCCCTGCGTCAGGTAGAAGGTGATGGCGTCCTCGAGCAGCTCGATCGAGCCGTTGTGGAAGAACGGGCCGGTGTCGGCGGCCTCGACCAGGGGCGGCACGTTGAAGCGGCCGTTGCCGAAGCCGGTGGCCAGCGAGCCCACGCCACCCATGCCGCCGTCGACGGGCAGGCCCATCAGGCGCGACAGCGACTCGACGTTGGTGTTGAACATGAAGTTGGTGTGGTTGTTGCCGCCGATGAGGTCCTGGTGGCAGGCCACGCAGAAGGCCTGGTTGAGGAACTTGTCGCGGCCGGCGTTGGCCGCGGCGTCGGCGAAGGTCAGGATCTGCGTGCGCGGGTTCTTCTGCCGGCCGGAGAACAGCTGGAAGGCCTCGAGCGCGTCGAGCTCGGCCTGGGTGGGCACGCGGAAGTCCACGCCCGGCTGGCGCGCCAGCGTGCGCGGGAAGTGCTGCATGATGGCGCCGAAGGCGAACTCGTTGAGCGTGCCGCGTCCGGGCGCGCCTTCGCCGCTCCAGCCGGTGCGCTGGTCGGGCGGGCCGTCGTCGTTGGGCGTGCCCGGGCCGGTGCCGTTGCCGATCGACGTGCTCATGGCCAGGGTGTGCGGCGTCGAGCGCATGACGAACTTGGTCGTGGGCGCCTCGGTGCCGTCGACGTTCTCGCGGATGAGACCGAAGTTGCGCAGCAGCGTCGGATCTTCCAGACCGGCGAGCGCCGGGTTGGTCTCGGCCACGAACAGGGGATCGGTGGCGGGCAGCTTGGCGATGAACGCCGCGTCGATGGTCAGGTTGTTCTCCGCCCGGTGGCAGGTGCCGCAGGTGCGGCCGTTGCCGCCGAAGGTCTCGTCGAAGAACAGCTTGGCGCCGCGGCGCACCAGCGGGTCGGTGGTCTCGACCGCGTCGGAGAGCTCGCCGGTCACGACGTCCATGGGCTTGCCCGCGCGCTCGCGGAAGAAGCGCTTCTCGAAGAGCGTGCGCGCGCCCGCCGCGATGACGCTGTTGCGCGGATTCCTGCCCGTGCGCGTGACCACGACCTGGTCGAGATCGAAGTTCACCGTCGCTGCGGGCACGGCCACGTCGAGCGCCTTGCTGTTGCCGGTCGAGCCCACGAAGGTGCCGACCTTGACCAGCCGGTCGCCGGTCTCCGCCCTGACCGAGCGCGTGCCGCCGGCGACGTTCTTGACCAGCCACAGGTCGAAGGACCCGTCGTCGGGAACGTGGTTCAGCGTCGCGCGCACGCGCGACTCGCCGAACAGCAGCGTCGCGGTGCCGCTCGCAGGCACGCCGCTCACCGCCACCGACTCGGTGACTAGGCCGGGATGCCGGCCGTAGCCGATCCTGAAGCCGACGTCCTGGCCGTCGGCGATGAACTGCTGCTTGAAGATGCCGTAGGCCTCGGCCAGCCCGTCCTCGCCCGTCACTGCCGCGGCGCTCGAGGCGACGATGTCGTCCCGCTCATCCGCCGCTCCCAGGCACCCGCCCATCGTGACAACTGCTAACAAAACCGTGAAATTCCGTAACGTTCGCATTCGGTCCCGCTCCTTCGCGCTGCGCGCCGAAGGCTCATAGCGGAATCGCATGCCGCGCGTCCCATGCCACCGCCACTTTGTTAAAAACGTAAATGCTCTTGAGCCAAACTGCCGAAAACGCGGCGCGTCATATTTCGCTTGCGCGTTCTGTCTACCAGCTGGTAGACAAAACACTGTCACTCGGTAGGTACGCGCCGACCACATGGATGTCCGCGATCAGATCCTCGCCGCCGCCACGCGCCAGTTCGCTCAGAACGGGTTCGACGGCACCACCTTGCAGACCATCTCCGACGAGGTCGGCATCCGCAAGCCGTCCCTGCTGTACCACTTCCCCTCCAAGGACGCGCTGCGCGTGGCCGTGCACCAGAAGATGCTCGACCACTGGAACGAGGCGCTGCCGCGCCTGCTGCACGCGGCCACCTCGGGCGAGGGCCAGTTCGACGCCGTGGTCTCCGAGATGGTCGCCTTCTTCACCCGCGATCCCGACCGCGCGCGTCTGATCGTGCGCGAGGTGCTCGACCGGCCCACCGAGGTCTCCGTGCTGATCAAGTCGCACGTGAAGCCGTGGGTCGACATCGTGTGCAACTACATCAAGAAGGGCCAGGAGCGGGGCACCATCTACGACGACGTCGATCCCGAGGCGTACGTGGTGCAGGTCATCAATCTGGTCGTGGCGAGCGTCGCCACGCACGCGTGCATCGGCGAGCTGGTGCCGGCGGCGCAGAGCGGCAAGGTCCACCGCCGCCACATCGACGAGCTGGTGCGCGTCGCCAAGGCCAGCCTGTTCAAGAGCGTCGCCGCGCCGGCTCCCGCCGCGCGCGCGCGCCGCGCCTCTCGGTGAGAAGGAGTCACATGGGCAATTTCCTCAAGGACAATGACGATCTCAACTGGTACCTCGACAAGGGCATCGACTGGGACGCCATCGTCCAGGCCACCGAGCTGAACCGCTCGGCGCCCGAGGCCTTCAAGACCACCGCCGAGGCGCTCGCCTTCTACAAGGACATCGCCAACATGGTGGGCGAGTTCTCCGCCGACGAGATCGCGCCGCACGCGGCCGAGATCGATCGCGAGGGCGTGCACCACGAAGGCGGCGAGGCGGTCTTCCCGCCCCGGCTGGCCGCGGTGTTCAAGGCCATCGGCGGGCTCGACCTGCACGGCATGTGTCTGCCGCGCGAGCTGGGCGGCCTGAACGCGCCCATGATGCTCTACTTCATCAACGCCGAGATCATGGGCCGCGCCGACGTCTCGGTCATGGCCCACCACAGCTTCCACGGCGGCATGGCCATGGCCATGCTGATCTTCTCCGCGCTCGAGGGCACGTCGAAGTTCGACCCCGCGACCGGCGCCATCCTCGACACGCGCTGGAAGAAGCAGATCCAGGACATCGCCTCGGGTAAGGCCTGGGGCTGCATGGACATCACCGAGCCCGACGCCGGCTCCGACATGGCGCGCCTGCGCTCCGTCGGTGAGCAGGACGACAAGGGCAACTGGTTCGTGACCGGGCAGAAGATCTTCATCACCTCCGGCCACGGCAAGTACCATTTCGTCATCGCGCGCACCGAGAAGGTGGGCGACGCCGAGGATCCCATGGCCGGGCTGAACGGCCTGTCCATGTTCCTCGTGCCCACCTACGAGGACCTGCCCGACGGCACGCGCAAGCGCGTGGTCTCGCTCGATCGCGTCGAGGAGAAGCTCGGCCACCACGGCTCGGTCACCGGCGCGCTGACCTTCGAGCGTGCGCCCGCCGAGCTGGTGGGCAAGCGCGGCGAGGGCTTCAAGTGGATGCTCCTGCTGATGAACAACGCCCGCCTGGGCGTGGGCTTCGAGTGCGTCGGCCTGTGCGAGACGGCGCTGCGCATGGCGCGCGCCTACGCGGCCGAGCGGCCGTCGATGGGCAAGACCATCGACAAGCACGAGATGATCGCCGACATGCTCGACGAGATGGAGACCGACATCGTGGGCATCCGTGCGCTGTGCATGCACGGCGCGTGGCACGAGGAGGTCGGGCAGAAGAAGGGCCTGGTGGCGCGCTTCGGCGAGGGCCGGCCCGACGTCGACGTGAAGAAGCTCGAGCGCGAGATCGTCGAGCACAAGGCGGCCGCGCGCCGGGTCACGCCGCTGCTCAAGTACCTGGGCGCCGAGAAGGCGGTCGAGATGGCGCGTCGCTGTCTGCAGATCCACGGCGGCAACGGCTACATGAAGGAGTACGGCGCGGAGAAGCTCCTGCGCGACGCCCTGGTCATGCCCATCTACGAGGGCACCAGCCAGATCCAGGCGCTCATGGCCATGAAGGACACGCTCATGAGCATCATGAAGAACCCGCAGGACTTCGCCCTGCGCGTGGCCCAGGCGCGCTGGCGCTCGGTCACCGTGCGCGACGGGCTCGAGCGGCGCGTGGCCAGGCTGCAGATGATGTCGCTGTCGGCGCAGCGCGTGCTCATCACGCGCACGGCCACCGACAAGATGAAGGGCCTGCGCGACAAGCCGCTGGCGCAGTGGCGCGAGGAGCTGTTCAAGAACTGGAACCCCAAGCGCGACTTCGCCTACGCCATGCTGCACGCCGAGAAGCTCATCCGCATCCTGTGCGACGAGGCCATCGCCGAGCTCTTGCTCAAGCAGGCGCGCAAGGATCCGGCCCGGCGCGACCTGCTCGAGCGTCACCTCGAGCGCGCCGAGACGCGCGTGCGCTTCCTGCTCGACCAGATCAACCATACCGGCGAGCGCCTGCTCGAGGAGCTGGCGGCCAGCGGCGCGAAGAGCGACGCGGCCGACGCCGCCACGAAGGCCGCGGGGTAGGCAGAGATTTTGAAACGCCAGGGCCGCCAGGGGCGCCAGCTCGGACTTACCCAGGCAATTTCTGGGCCGGGCCCGTGTTGAGCCGAGCTGGCGCCCCTGGCTCCCTGGCGTTTGGTCCCCTCTGCTCGGGGTAACGGCAGTCAGAAAGAGGATCGTCACCATGTCACTTCCCACCAAGCACATGCTGTCCCAGGGCCGCGTCGTCGCCTCGCTCGGCGGCACGGCCTTCTCGGCGCTCCTGCAGCGGGCCGGGCTGGCGTCCACGACGCCCGCCACGGTGCCCAGCCAGGAGATCGTCACCACCATCCCGCCGCTGCCGGCCGAGCTGGTGCGCGACTACCTGCGCAACGTCGGCGGCGACGCCAACGCGTACCGCAAGACCATCCCGCCCCACCTCTTCCCGCAGTGGGGCTTCCCGCTGGCGGCGAAGACGCTGAAGGGCATCCCCTACCCGCTCATGAAGGTGCTGAACGGCGGCTGCCGGCTCGAGATCCACGCGCCCCTGCCCGCGGGCGAGAAGCTGACCGTGCGCGCGCGCCTCGAGGACATCGACGACAACGGCAGCCGCGCCGTGCTGCACCAGCGCGTGGTCACCGGCACGGCCAAGGTGCCCGAGGCGCTGGTCGCGCATATGTACGCCATCGTCCCGGTCGAGAAGCCGGCAGCGAAGGGCGAGAAGACCAACGGCAAGTCGACCGGCCCGGCGCGTCCGCGCAAGGAGTCGCCGCGCGTGCCCACCACGGCGCGTGAGATCGCCTTCTGGCGCCTGGCGCCCGACGCTGGCCTGGCCTTCGCCATGCTGACCGGCGACTTCAACCCGGTGCACTGGGTCAAGCCGTACGCGCGCGCGTTCGGCTTCAAGAGCACCATCCTGCACGGCTTCGCCACCATGGCGCGCGCGTACGAAGGTCTGTCGCGCTACCTGTACGCGGGCGCGGTCGACCGCCTGAAGACGTTCGACGTCAAGTTCACCCGTCCGCTCGTCCTGCCCGCACGCGTCGGGCTCTACGTCGACGGCCACCATTGCTTCGTCGGGGACGCGCCGGGTGGTCCGGCCTACCTCGTCGGTACCTTCGAGGAGAACTAGCCATGAGTGATTTCCTGCTCCAGCTCGGCGACAATCCGCAGGCGGTCAAGCTCATCAAGAGCCTCGGGCTGCCCATCCCCATCCCGCAGAAGCTGCGCCGCGCGCGCGGCCCGTGGGAGGAGCGTCCGCTCGACGACTGGAACATCGTCACCGGCGCGGCGCCCGGCGGCGCGCTGGGCGCCGTCGTCGCCAAGACCATCGTGACCGCGGGCGCCAACCCGCACGTGGTCGGCAACGATCTGGCCGTGTTCAAGGATCTGGGCGAGGCCTACGGCCGACCGGCGCAGCCTCTGGCGCTGGGCGCCGACGGCGAGCTGCCCGAGGGCCTGCGCGTCGAGGCGCTGGTCTTCGACGCCACCGGCATCAAGGACACCGCCGGCCTGCGCGCGGTCTACGACTTCTTCCACCCGCTCGTGGGCGCGCTGCGCGCCAACGGCCGCGCCGTCGTGCTCGGCCGGCCCGCCGCCGAACAGGCCACCCCCGAGGCGGCCGCCGCGCACGCCGCGCTGGAAGGCTTCATCCGCAGCCTGGCCAAGGAAGTGGGCAAGAAGGGCTCGACCGCGCAGCTGCTGGTCGTGCATCCGGGCGCCGAAGCGCGCGTGGAGCCGGTGCTGCGCTTCGTGCTGTCGGCGCGCGCCGCCTTCCTGACCGGGCAGCCGCTGCCCATCACCGCCACCGCCAAGGCGCAGCCCGAGCCGCTGTTCGTGCGTCCGCTCGAGGGCAAGGTCGCGCTGGTGACCGGCGCCGCGCGCGGCATCGGCGAGGCCACCGCCCGCCTGCTCGCGGGTGAGGGCGCGCATGTGATCTGCCTCGACCGCCCCGCCGACGACGGCCCGCTCTCGCAGGTGGCGCGCTCGATCGGCGGCTCGCTGCTGCTGGTCGACGTCACCGATGCCAACGCGCCCGACATCATCGCCTCGCACTGCAAGCAGCACCACGGCGGCGTCGACATCGTGGTCCACAACGCGGGCGTGACCCGCGACAAGACCCTGGCGCGCATGAAGCCCGAGCTGTGGGACCAGACCATCGACATCAACCTGTCGTCGGTGGTGCGCATCAACGTCGAGCTGCTGGGCAAGAAGGTGCTGCGCGACGGCGGCCGTATCATCTGCCTGTCGTCGGTGGCCGGCATCGCCGGTAACGTCGGCCAGACCAACTACGCCGCGTCCAAGGCGGGCGTGATCGGCTACGTGCGCAGGCTCGCCGCCGACACCGCCAAGCGCGGCATCACCGTGAATGCCATCGCGCCCGGCTTCATCGAGACCCGCCTGACCGCGGCCATCCCGGTGATGATCCGCGAGGCGGGTCGGCGCCTGGCCGCGCTCGGCCAGGGCGGCCTGCCCGACGACATCGGCCAGGCCATCACGTTCCTGGCCTCGCCCGGCGCGGCCGGCCTGAACGGCGCCATCGTGCGCGTCTGCGGCGGCGCGCTCATCGGCGCGTAGCGTCGTGAAGGAGCAACGAAACATGCCCGTGAACAAGAAGAACGAAGTCCCCAAGGGTCGCCGCGCCGTGGTCGTGGGAGGCGTGCGCACGCCCTTCGTCAAGGCCTTCGGCGAGTACCTGAAGCTCGACACCATCGCGCTGGCCGTCGCGGCCGTGCGCGGCCTGCTCGAGCGCACCAACCTGTCGCGCAAGGAGATCGAGTCGGTGGTCTGGGGCGGCGTGATCCTGCCCGGCATGTCGCCCAACGTGGCGCGTGAGCTGGCGCTCGACCTGCGCCTGCCCCATTCCGTCGAAGGCATGACGGTCACGCGCGCGTGCGCGTCGGGCCTGCAAGCCATCACGCTGGCGGCCGCGGCCATCGAGCGTGGCGAGGCCGACGTGATCATCGCGGGCGGCTCGGATTCGACGTCCAACGCCGAGGTCAAGCTGCCGCAGAAGGTCGTGCACGCGGCCGCGCCGCTCGCCTTCGGCAAGGCCACCCCGGGCGACATCCTGGGCGTGCTGGCCCAGCTGATGCCGATCTCCGAGATCCTGCCCAAGATGCCCAAGATCGCCGAGCGCACCACCGGCCAGGTCATGGGCGAGTCGGCCGAGGAGATGGCCAAGCGCAACGAGATCTCGCGCGCGGCCCAGGACGAG
>Ga0209515_10007808_pt1 | contig 12758 bp, 14 predicted proteins | sample Subgroupgradi54m_FD_187454 | JGI IMG/M metagenome (GOLD analysis project Ga0209515, IMG submission 187454) | Subsurface groundwater microbial communities from S. Glens Falls, New York, USA - GMW60B uncontaminated upgradient, 5.4 m (SPAdes)... ... | reverse complement strand
TGAGTTATGGAGGAATCGCAGGGGGTACCCGAGCAGTCCAGCAACTTCGTCAAGTGGCAATAGAGTTACAGATGATACCCATTCGTGTAGGTGTGCATGTTCCACTGTATTGGACACAGCTTGATGAGAATGGAAATCTTAACATTGAATCACTCAAGGAAAATGCACAAGCGATGTTTGATCAATTGTTGTGGTGGGCAAAACTCTTGAAAACCGCAAGAAAATAATACAAACAGTGACTTGATGATATATCCTCTCTACGCTAGAGAAACTGGGGTTTTACGTCTTTTCTGAATTCCTTCATGAGTTTTTGGATTTTTGGGTCGATCACCGCTTGGCAGTAGGGGGCATAGGAATTTTTTTCATAGTAGTGCTGATGATAGTCTTCTGCCTTGTAGAAATTAGTAAACGGCACGATTTCCGTCATTGCCTTGGCTACTTTTGCTTTTGTCTCTTCTGCACTCTTCTTTTGTTTTTCATTGTGATAAAAAATTGCCGAGCGGTACTGCGACCCTACATCATTGCCTTGGCGGTTGAGTTGCGTGGGATCGTGAAGGTGGAAAAATATTTCCAGAAGCTTTTCATAAGAAATTACTTCTGGGTCAAACGTGACTTGTATTGCTTCTGCATGCCCAGTTTTTCCAGAGCACACGTCCTCGTACGTCGGGTTTTCTTTCCATCCGCCCGCATAGCCGGGCATCAGGGAAATTACCCCCTTAAGACGGTCAAAAATTGCCTCCGTACACCAGAAACACCCGCCTGCGATGGTTGCAATTTCTCTTTTTTCATTCATAGGAAGAGTATACTATGAATATACATACTACGGAAAAGGAGGTGAAGATACTATGGATAGTAAGAAAATGAAAGAATGTTTTGCGCCGCATGTGATGATGCACAGTTTGTTTGGGTTAGGATTGGGGTTATTGTTGACCACGCTTATTCCTCAATTGCGGATGGTTTGGCTGGGGCTTGGGCTTATGGCCGTTGCATTTATTCTGGACGCAACACGAAAGCACTAAGGGAGTGATATGATACAATGACTTTCATGAAAGCTTCGGTGAGAGAGGCGAGTGTTCCATCTGCCAAGTGGATGATGATAGTGTTTTTAGTGGCATTGTTCCTTCGTGTCTACCATCTTGGCGAGCTTCCGAAAACTTTTTATGTCGAAGAACTCACCAATACCTACGTAGGAAAGTTCATTTTTCTCCATGGGAAAGATATCAATGGCAATCCGTGGCCGCTTTTGTATTTTGACAAATTTGGTGATTATCCGCCGGTATTACCTCTGTATCTTTCCGGTGCAAGCGCCTTAATTTTCGGTACGAATGAATTTGCCGCTCGGTTCCCGATTGCTCTTTTTGGTGCTTTATTGGTTATAGCTGTTTACAAACTCTCATTTCTTCTTTTTACTAATCAAAAAGTAAGTATATTTACTTCTTTTATCACCGCGATATTGCCTTGGCATGTGGTGTTATCGCGGACTACTGCAGAAGGTGTGGTAGGGCTTACGCTGTATGCATTTGCCATTCTCTGGGTGTTGCGTGGGATTGGCGAGGGGAATACCAAGCTTCTTTTCAAAAGTTTTCTTTTATTTTTTCTTTGTTACTTTTCATACCCGGCTTTACGGATTTTGGTCCCTTTAACTTTGCTACCGTTACCATTTTTGACCTATCGCACCGATAAAAAGATGACGCAGATCCTTATTGCATCGTTTCTTTTATTTAGTCTGCTGACTGGATATATTACGACGACGAAGTGGGGGAGGGCACGGTTTGACCAGACGTCGTTGTTTAAAAGTTCGGAAATTGCCAAATCCGTGGCCGTGAGAAATCAAATGCTCAGCGATAGTTTAGGCGCGAACCATGTAGTGCAGGCGAGAATTTTTCACAATAAATTCACCGGTTATACACGAGAATTTCTCAATCAATATTTAAGTTATTTTTCTTCAAGATATCTTTTTTTTGATGGTGGTTTTGGACAATATCGTTACTATAACGTCGCCGATCAAGGACTTTTATTTGTTTCCTTGTTGCCATTTTTCCTTTTTGCCTTAGTCCCGATGGCCCCGCCTGGCGGGGTGAAAAAAAGCTTTTTTACGTATATGTTGTATCTTTTAGTCATTGCGCCTCTCCCTTCTGCCCTTACCGTGGATTTTACGCCTCATGCCCATCGATCTCTTTTTATGATCTTACCTCTGGTTCTTATTGCGGGGAGTGGCTTTTTTGCCCTTATTGATGGGAGCATCCTCAAAAAAGGCATTATTGCTGTAAGTGTAGGACTTCTTGCTATAGAGTTTATCTATTTCTGGAATCAGTATGAGCAGTCCAATACACTCCAGAGTGTGCTTCGAAATGATGGCGATAAAGAAATAGCGGTGTATATGCGCAATGAACACACCAAGTATGCTCAAGTGTTTGCACCCATCTACGAACGCCTTCCTTTCTATTATCTTTTTTATTCCAAAAATTTTAGTGCTGACCTTATGGGGAAATTCAAAGAAGAGCTTCGGATTGACCATGTGGACAATATTTCATTTATGGGGGCCTGGTGTCCATCGACCTTGTCTGCCGTGCAGCAGGCAGGAAAAAACATCCTCATCATCGAGCGGGCAGATTGTGATAAACCAAGTGGCTATCAAGTGCTCCAAACCATCCGACGTATGGATGGCACATCCGCATATAATGTCCTCAAATCATGGTAGAAATTTATAGTCACCGTATGTCGTATATCTTCCAGACGACATTGCCATAGTAATCCCTAATAAATGCAGAGGGGCTTGCAGCGTTCACACAACCCTCATGCACAATATACAAAAGAGGAGTAGAGCCGTGGAAAGTAGGGACACCTTCTTTCTCGTTATCGAAGCATGCCACCGTAAAGGTTACATTTTTAACCACAAAGGACTCATTGGATCCGGTATTGCGCTTCTGCCATGCACGCTGTGCCTCATTGGGATGAATCTTTGCATAGAAGGCGTATTGCAAAAAATCTCCAGATGAGCTTGTACCAATAATAATTTTATTGTATTTTTGACTATTTTCTACAATCATACGACTTATGTCTTTCAAGCTTTTAAACCAGGATTCTGCTGCATAATATGCGTACCTACCATAATAGTCGAATAGGTAACTACTCAACAGATACCCATACCCTACCATAAGCATGGCAATGATAAGAAGTCTCATTTTTTTCGGAAAAAAATTGAATAATAGGAAGGAAACTCCTCCTGCTGCAAGAATAGGGAAAAATGCTGAAAGGAAAAAATTACGGGCTGAATACGGGAGCCCTCCTACCATTCCTGGTAGACCACCAATAAGTACCATTGAAGTAATAAAAAAAGCTCCTGACTTATTGATTTTGTAAAGATACCCTATGCCGAGAATGATACATATCAAATCAAGAAAATAGATGCGTCCTCGTGACCAAATAGAGTAGATCTTACTCGGTTCTGTATAGAGAAAAAGGAACTCAGGAGAATATGCTTTTATATAATTTTCTCGCAGTTTGCTTGCAATATATGTTGGTTTGTTCAGAAAGAATCGTCGTATGAAAAGCGGTACCTGGGCTTCGTGGATCTGATTATCGATTTCCTCCTGTATGTGACTGTTATTCACACCGAGCCCTTCAGATATATATTTTTTACCATTAAGCGTAATAACAGCAAAAAGAGATGAGAGTATAAAGATGGTACTGAGTAAAAAAGCTACCAATTGTCTACGATCTATTTTAAGAACGGTCATGCCATACCAAAGTAATACAAGACCGATAGGAGGAAAAATAATATTCATACCTCTATAGCTAAATATGGCAAGGAAAAAAGATATCAACGATGCTATAGGTAGTCTTTTTTTTCTTATCTCATAGATAAAGATCACTATGCCTAATAGATAAAAGAAGAGAGAAAAATTAGGATCATAGGCGGTCCTACTAAAATGTAAATGCCAAGGAGAAATGGCAAGAAAAAGAGCAGATACCAATGCAAGTGAAGGTTTATAAAAAATTTGCTTTACAAGAATATAGACTAATAGTACGTCAAGAATGCCAAGAAGCGCAGAAGGCAATCTTCCTACGGTGGCAGAAAGACCGAAAAGCCAAAAGAATGGGACTGAAAGATAGATGGGCACGGGCATAAAAGGAGTACCCCCTGGATTGAGCCAGGTGAGAAAAGGAACAAACTCACTTAAAACATTTCTGCCTGTTATTGCAATGGAGTATGAGTTGTATATATAGCCTACTTCATCGTGGGTAACACCAGTGGGAATCTTTCCAAGCTGCCAAAGCCTCAGGAAGGAGGCAAGGATGAGTATTACTAATAACATGACATACTCTTTATGACAAAACATTTTAGGCATTGGGTTTAATACGTAACAATATGAATTCTGGATTGATCAAGGATTGCTTGGTACTTTAAGCTAGTCTTCATTTGTACTTGATAGGTTTTTGCTCCTGAATCTAACGTAATGGGAGGAGAGACCATAAGCTTGGTATCTCCTCCTTCTAAAGAAACTTCAGAAAACCAGACCGGGTGCTTATCGGTTGCATTAAACAGCCGCACGAATGCGCGTTCGTTAGCAGCTGGGATGTGTACCGATGCTTCAAACGTAACTTTTTTTATTTGGGAATAGTTTGTGATATCTACGATGGCAGTAAGGCCCGTGACATCCTGCCAATCATCAGACATGTTGGAGCCACCGCCAAACGAGATGAAAAATTCTTTGGTCCCGCTTGGCGGGATCGATGCTATGACTGGTATACTTGTTGGCGTGGGAGGCAAGGATAGTCTGACTGCGGAGGTCACTTTGTCGATCTGTGTCAGGCAGCTTTGTGGGCAGATGTCAGGCTTCGTACTTGATGCACTGGAGGGAGACGGGGAGGTTTCCACGGGTGAAGTCACTGGTTTTTGTATGAGGGGAAGAAGCATACTATCGATGTACAGTATATTTGCTACCAGGATCACTCCTGCACTCATCAACGCCAAGGGCAGAAACAAAGAATGATGGGAATGCATCTCAGGATGGGGAAGTGGTTCCATATTCTTTAAATATGATAGCATAGAATCATGAGGAAGCGACTGTTTTTTATCCGTAATTTTGCATCAGGGATATATTTGGAGACGGTATTCCTTTCTGCAGTGGTCACCATTCTCCTCATTCGATTTTTTCTTCATCTTGCCAATTATCCACAGATAGGAGGTTCAGGTCTTCATATTGCTCATATGTTGTGGGGTGGACTCCTCATGCTCGTTGCCATCATTTTGCTTCTTGCGTTTTTAGGTCAGTTTACTATGAGAATGGCAAGCGTCGTTGGTGGGATAGGGTTTGGGACGTTTATTGATGAATTGGGGAAATTTATCACGCATGATAATAATTACTTTTTCGAACCAACTATTGCGCTTATTTATATCATTTTCGTGCTTCTTTTTTTGTTTCTCCGATTTCTGGAGCGCCGTCGCGTTCTTTCCGAACAAGAGTATTTAGAAAACGCACTTGAGCTTATCAAAGGAGTGATTTTAGACTCCAGAGAAATAGATCAAAAACGTCAAGCCCAAAATTTATTGGAAAAGTGTGATCAAGCTGATCCAGTGACTGCATCGCTCCAACACCTATTGCAGTCTATTTCGGTAAGCGCCCCTTTTGATGAGAATATTTTTGCACAGGTCAAACAACGCGTGCGCAGGTGGTACCAAAAGTTTTTTCATAATCCCTGGTTTTCCTGGGGCATTGTTGTATTTTTCATTGGTTTATCTTTTGTTGGCCTCTATCGATCATCTGACGTGCTCAGTCTCTTTTTTCGTCTGGATGAGTTTACCTTGTCTTATCCTGAACTGGGTCAATTTGCCTCGTCGATTGCCAGTGCTCTCGTGGTTTTTGTTGGTATTTTGCGCTTGAAGAAACACCGTATAAGCGGACTACGATTTTTGAAAGATTCCGTCCTCCTTTCTATTTTTCTGACCCAATTTTTTGATTTCTACAACCATCAATTTGATGCATTGTTTATGCTTATTTTTAATCTTTTGGTATTAGGCGTCCTCGAATACATGCTCAGCGTTGAACAATTGTTGCCATATTCAAAGAAGGAGTATACTAAAGTATAGAATGATGAAATATTTTTTTCTTTTCCTCTTTGTTGCGTTTTTGATACTACGACCAGCTCTGGCACAACAAGACACAGAAGTAAGCGACTATGCTAAAGACGTTGCCGAAGGACAACAAGAGGTGAATAACGATTCTCAAGCACAAGAAGCACAACACGAAGAATCTCTTGCTGAAGAACCCAAAGCAGGGAATACCGAAACACAAGAAGTGAGCATGCAAGAAACAGTCGCACCGCAAGAAGCAATAGAATCCTCTGCTGATTTGGAGCCTGTTGGGGTTGGCGAAACGATTACGCCAGAACCGCAACCGGAAGACGAGGGGCCTATTTCTCCTCCCCAAACACCATGAAGCGACTATTTATTATCTTCCTTGGAGTTTTTATTATCGGCATTGTGATAGGTGTCAAGTTTTCTCCCATTTTTCGTGAGAAACAGACAACGAGTATTGAAAAACGCAGTAAATCCCCAGGAGTCATTGCCGATATTATTTTGGCAAAAACCATTGATGCGACCACCGGAAAACCTTTGACTATTACCCATGCATTTTCTAAAAAAGAGCCTACGATCTATGCAGTCATGAAATTACAACATGTTTCTTCTGGAACGCGCATTGAATATGTTCGGTATCGTAATAAAAAGTATCTGGATCACCGAAGTATACAGATTGTTCAACCAGTGCTGTACGTAAATTTTCATTGGAAATTAAAAACACCGCCTGCAGATCGTCCGGCTGGTACGTATCTTATAAAAGTCTATGCCAACGGGAAGCTGGAGAAAGCTGCAGAATATGTAGTGAGAGAGGCTCTTGACAGTGCTTCCTTCACTCCATCTATACTAAAAATATGAAGAGTAGTGGGCATAAGCATAAAACGACGTTTCCTATTCTTTTTTCATTATTTTTTTCTTTCCTTCTGGGGATTGCCGGAGGATGGTATGTGGGGCAGAAAAAAGCAGGACTCCCATGGCAAAACATATCAATTTTTTCTCTGCCGTCAAGTCTTTCTGGGCAATCACTATCAGAAGTAGAGCCGAATGATTCGCCAGACCAGGCAACACCAATAGTATTTGGGGTGCCAATCAAAGGAACGCTCAATACCGGAAAAGACGTGGATTTTTTTAAAGTCACGATCGATGCACCATCGCGGATTCGCATCAGCATGACCAAGCTTCCCCAGGAATATCAATTATATATTTACAATCCAAATAAACAGCTCATTGCCGCATCCCAGCGACGAGGATTTTCGGATACCACATCGACGTTTAGTGCTCCAGACAAAGGAATATACCTTGTAAAGATTTTTACCAATTATACTGAAACTGCAATACTCCCGTATAGTGTAATAATGACACTTCTTCCCTTGAGTGAGTAATCAACATTTTTCTATGCGTCTATGGTGGGCAGATAGTCGGGGAAAAGTAATAGTGGTTCTCTTTGTTCTTTGGATTTCTGCGCTTATTCATCAATTTCAACTGTTATCATTGTTGTATCCGTTGGTTGCCGTTATCATCACTGTTGCTATTGACATACTCACTATTCGTTTGAGATTTGGAAAAGATGTTTTTTCCCTCTCATCGGTCGTGACCGGGCTTCTTATTGGGCTTATCCTTGACCCGAAAGCTGGCGCCTTTCCATTAATTTTTGCTTGTGTTGTCGCCTCGTTTTTTAAGCAATTTATTGGACGCGGAAGTCATAAACATGTATTTAATCCAGCCGCTGTAGGTATTGTTGGATCGTCACTCATTTTTGGTAATCACATTGCCTGGTGGGCAGCTTCGTGGGGCTTTATTCCTATTATCATTCTTCTGGTCGGTATGATTCCTATTCTTTTGAGTCTTCGTCGAATCTTTCTTCCTATCACTTTTTTGATCGTCTATTTTATCATGCTCTCTTTTTCTACATCGTTATCCGCTGCATTTCATCTGACATTGGATGGTACGGTATTTCTTTTTGCACTCGTCATGCTTCCAGAGCCGATGACCTCAGCCATTAGTGGGAAATGGCGATATGGATGGGGGATACTGGTTGGTGGATTGTTAGCTCTGTTCAACATGTTGGGAATTAGTTGGTCAGACCCATTGCTTGTGAGTCTTTTGGGAGCCAACGTTATTCGGTACGTTTTGATCCGAAGTCATTAGACGCGTAATCGATACCGCTTGATGTAGGTGGCTCCTGAAGTAAGTGTTGTGGTGATCGTGAGGGTTGCCCCTTGGATGTTATAGTGCGGCGTGCAGACTCCTTTGCTACAGGTACCAAAATATAAATCTCGCAAATCACTGATCTGTCCTGTAGGAGTCAGTGACCCAACAACACCTTGCCCAATCCCATTGGCCGTATAGTTTAAGATATAGTCCACCCGTTTTGTTTTATCTAAATGGAGAAAAGTGACGACCACACTATTGGTTCCTCGAGAAAGGCGAGCTCCGGAGTAGGAGACACCAGCAACGCGTGGTGCACGAATGCGTTTTTTGGCAGCGCCAACAGGAGAGGGAAGAAGGAAAAGGAAAGAAAAAAGAAAAAATAGAAAAAGAAATAGCCTGCGGTTCATGTTCATAGTATACTACCTTTATTATGCAAAAACGATTCATTATTGGAGGCCTTGCAGCTCTCGTAGGTATTGGACTCGTAATTGGTGGCGTTTTGATTTTGTCCAAAAAGACAGCACTGTCTCAAATTTCCCAACACGTACAAGAAACACCAACACCGAGTCAAGCTCCCAAACTTATTACCTGGGATGACCCGGCAAGATTTACGTTTAGTTATCCAGAGGGAGTTTCAGTCAATAAACACGATGAGGATAAAGATAATTATGCCCATGTGGAATTTACCAATAAAGATCATCCAGGAAACCTTATTGTGTGGGCCAAAGATACGAGCAATGCTGATGTGACGGCGTGGGTGCGCACGGAAAAATCATTTGAGGGTGCAACTGCCATCGATACGACACTTGGGAGTCAACCAGCCAAAAAGATTACCTTGCCTCCCAATACATTGATTGTTGGTACGATTTATGACGAATTATTGTTTACCATCGATGCCACGTTAGAAGATAAAGCCTATTGGACACAGGTGCAAGATGCTGTTGGCAATAGTTTTTCGTTTAAACCCGTGCAAGCCGCCGCCGGGGGCGCAGTCTCTGGTGATAGCGCAGTAGACGAGGAAGAAACCATCCAATAAAATTGGTAAATTTTCCCATAGTGTGCTATACTCCTTTTTGACCTTGGAAAGAAGTGTGGAAGCCCCGCCCAAGCGGGGTAACGTCCTGTAAGAAAGCATGAGTTTACCTCTTGCCTTTCACCTTAGGCGTATGTCACCTTTAAGTCCTAAGGAGAAAGGAGTCCTATATGGCTACCAATTTGTTTGTAGGGAATCTTCCCTATACTGTAGATAGCGCCAAGCTTGAGGAGATATTTGCTCAAGCAGGCAATGTCGCCTCAGCTAAAGTGATTGCTGATAAATATTCAGGCCGATCACGAGGTTTTGGTTTTGTCGAGATGTCATCTGACGCCGAAGCCAAGAAAGCCGTTGAAATGTTTAACGGCAAAGACATGGAAGGTCGTGCGTTAGTGGTAAATGAAGCACGTCCTCGCGAAGAGCGACCACGAAGATAACCTTAAGTTACTTCAATAACTTAAAAAACAAAACCCCGATTGCAAGATCGGGGTTTTTGGTGGGCAGCATTGCCTCAAACTATGCTTTTTGGTACCATAGAAGCCTATGTTCGAAAGTCCGACATACGGAAGCCTAGAGTTGCCTGCCGTTCGCGAAAAAATCCTCGCATTTTTATCAAAAGACCCTGATGGCGAATATGCGCTCGTCGTGGGAACCGATTCACAACCTCACAACGGTGCTGGGGTAGATTTTGTCACAGCAATCGTGGTTCATCATGTGGGACATGGCGGCATCTATTTTTGGAAACGGATGGTCAATAAAAAACACTACGTGCTTCGCCAGCGCATGTATGAGGAAGCATCGCTCTCTTTGGAAATGGCAGAAACCGTATTGACGTTATTGCATAAAGACGGCATTACCAAGTATGATGTAGAAATTCATGTAGATATTGGTCAGTATGGCGATACGCGCGAAATGATTAACGAAATTGTTGGTATGATCCGAGGAAGCGGCTATCGCGTGAAAACAAAGCCGGAAAGTTATGGGGCGAGTAACGTAGCAGATCGGTATACATAAAATAGAAGGAGGTGAGAACGATGAACAAACTATTTATCGGTTTTATTGTGTTAGTAGCGGGAGCGTTGGCTGGGTGGTATTTGTTGGGATCCGGTGGGTTGAAAAGTAAGATGAATCTGTACCCAACTGGAACAACATCTGTCAATACCCCGACGCCATCAAGTCTCGCGTCAACAGCAGGCTTGGAAGGATCTCGTGGTAGCGCGCCCGGGACAAGTAAGGGTGGAGTGATGGAGCGAACCGTCATTACCTACACTGACGGTGGTTTTAATCCTAAAACCGTGACGGTGAAGGTGGGAACGACGGTGACATTTATGAATGATAGCTCGGGGCTTATGTGGGTGGCATCTGATCCGCATCCGGTGCATACGTTGCTTTCTGGGTTTGACGAGCTTAACAGCGTCAGTAAAGGTGGATCCTACGAATACACATTCACTAAAGTAGGGACGTGGACCTATCACAATCACATGAATCCTTCTCTGAAGGGGACTGTGGTAGTGACGCAATAGGTTTAAGGTTTTGGGGTAGGAGAGGGAGTAGGAGAAGGTATTGGAGCACAGCGGCCGAATGCAGGTTGGGTTTCTTGGATGAAATATTCGATTCTCCCGTAGTAACACGGGATAGCAATAACGGTATCAGGCTTGATTGGCACGTCGTCTTGTTTATCTTTCAAAAGCTCAAGCATGACATCGTGCCAGATGGGAGCTGCTCCTGTAATACCCGAGGTTAAGAGAGGATCCATCGGACTGTTATCATTATTTCCTACCCAGACTGCTACAACGTATGAGGGAGTAAAGCCCACGGTCCAATTATCTCGTTTATCATTGCTGGTTCCCGTTTTGACGGATACTGTTTTTCCCGGGATCACTAACGCAGAATCTGGACCAAATGCAGCAGTACGAGCAATATTGTCGCTCAAAATATTACTTAAAATCCATGCAATTTCTGGTTTGACTGCGGCAACGGGAGTTTTGGGCATATTTTTTTCAATACTCCGTCCTGTGTAGTCCGTAACCTCTAAAATAGGAAGGAGGTCTTCTCGTTTCCCGCCATTGGCAAGTGTTCCAAAGACGCGGGCCATGTCCAGTATGGTGACCTCTCCGCCTCCTAGTGTAAGGGAAAGCCCATATCGACTCTCATCTTCCCAAGATTCAATGCCCATACGTCGGCCTTTTTCTATCATGGTATGGACGCCAATTTTTGCCAGTGTTTTGACTGCTGGGATGTTGTAGGAATTTCCTAATGCGTAGCGGAGTGGTGTTGTTCCATGAAATTTGCCGTCGTAGTTGACCGGCGCGTAGGATTCACTTCCTGGTATTTTATATACAATGGGGGAGTCATCCAAAAGTGTTCCCGCTGTAAATCCATTTTCGAGCGCTGCTGCATAGTTGACGACCTTGATCGAAGAGCCGGGAGGGCGTAAACTCGTCGTCACGTTGACGTTTCCTTGATCTAGCAGGTTGAAGTAATCTTTGCTTCCGACCATGGCAAGGATTTCTCCAGTTTTTGGATTAGTCACGAGTGCTGCGCCGTTGCCAACACGCAGATTGGTGAGACTGGCAATATGGGAACGAAGAATATCTTGTGTTTTTTCTTGTATGGTAATATCAAGCGATGTGGTGATGCGCAGTCCGCCGCGTTCAACGAGCCTTGGTCCGTATCGGCGTTCCAGAAGATCTTTCACATAGAGTACAAAATGCGGTGCACGTATGGGAATCTTGGGGGAGGCAAATGTTAATTTTTCACCCAGTGCCCCTTGTGCTTGATCGCGGGTGATATATCCATCTTCCACCATACGTCGCAAGACTTCTTTTTGTCGTTGGTATGCACGTTCCGGGTGATTGCCAAAAGGGGAGTATTCGCTCGGAGCAGCCGGCAGACCAGCAAGGACGGAGGCTTCTCCCAGTGACAGGTTTTTCGCTGACTTGCCGAAGTATGTTTGACTGGCCGCTTCAATGCCCCACGCAGTGCCCCCATACGGCACTTGATTGAGATACATTTCCAGGATTTGGTTTTTGCTATATATGCGTTCTGCCCAGAATGCCAACAGAATTTCTTTGATTTTTCGCGCAATGGTCTGTTCTGGTGAAAGTAAAGATGACTTAATTAATTGTTGTGTGATTGTTGAGCCGCCTTGGAGTTGACCATTGAATTTCGTTTGAATGATGGCGCGCAGTATTCCTTTGAGAGAAAAACCTTGGTGTTGATAAAAATCTTTGTCTTCCATGGCAATGGTTGCGCTTTTTACATACTCAGGAATATCTCCCAGGGCAAGGGGTGTGCGATTTTGATCCGCATAAATTTCATATAAGAGGATTCCATTTCGATCAAAAATCTTTGTGGTTACTTCCAAATCGCGGTGCGAAAGAAGATACGGACTGGGGAGCGCCGTCAGCCATTGATAGGCGACATACGGGACAAAAAGGAGGAGTGCAGTTACGATGACCCCAAGAAAAAATGACTTCCATGTTTCTTGTT
>Ga0209515_10007807_pt1 | contig 12759 bp, 10 predicted proteins | sample Subgroupgradi54m_FD_187454 | JGI IMG/M metagenome (GOLD analysis project Ga0209515, IMG submission 187454) | Subsurface groundwater microbial communities from S. Glens Falls, New York, USA - GMW60B uncontaminated upgradient, 5.4 m (SPAdes)... ... | reverse complement strand
GGCGTCGGGATTGGAAGAGGGTGGTTTTTCGGGCATATTCGTTGTTCGCAAGGTTCGGGAAGGTTCGCTGTTCGGTTCCCATCTCACATCTGAGCTATGGACAGTTCTTCGTACATAGCTCAGCTGTTATTCCGTTTCTTCTTCAACGGGCGAGTAAGAAATTTCAAAATCAATTTTTTCCAATTGATCGGCCAGCACCGAGGCTACGGCGGCGGCGAGGTCTTTAGGGTGCCGCACCCGCTCGCCGTTTTTTCCCCAAATTGATTGAAAGGTCGCTTTGTCAGGTTCGCTCACATCCTCACCCACTTGAAACGCGCGCGCCACCACTCCTTGCGTTTCGATGGCAGAAACCGCATTGCGCGTATCCTGCGCCGCGCGCAGATTGATGCTGACTTCTTTTTTTTCACCATTCTCTTCATCAACATAGGGAACAGGTCCGGTCTCCGGCACCTTCGCAACGAACGGAAATCCGGCGGCGCTCACTTGGTTTGAACCGCCATCGGTAACATTAAATAAAAACTCTTTAGCGCGGCCGCTCGCGAGCTGATTTGCTTTGTCAGGGGTGATGTCACTTGAAACGGCCCACAACGCTTCGGCATCACACGTCATTCCATAACTACTGTTGATTTCACCGAATGCGCGAAAGCGATTCACGAGTTCACGATCCGGATCACTTTCCGCCGCATGCGAAAATGGTTTCACGGTTTTACTCGCTCCGACACTCCCCCACATGCCGATCTCGGTATCAATCACGAGCGGATCGGTAAGACGAAACCGCAAATTCATGGTTTCTTGAAATGTGGAAAGTCCCTCGAGCAAAAGCACACATAATTGTTTGAGCGCCAAAATGCGCGCCTCGTTCATGGATCCCGAACCATCCAATTTCAAACGCACCCGAATAACTTCCGGAAAGAGCGAAAGACGGTGCTCGAACTCGCGGCGATCAAACGTGTCGAGCCTATCCCAGGGAATCATCGCCGCGTTGCCCGTGGCAAGTTCGGCGCCATACTTGCGCACAAAGTGCTCCACATTAAATCGCCCGCTTTTGAATCCCTCTTCCCAAAAACGAATAATGCGCACCTCAATGGATTGAATGAGGCGCTCAAAAACCGCGGCAAGCGCTCCTTTATATTCATCAATCGAGTGCTCAATACGGCGATATTCGGCGGCATGCCGAGGATCAACACCGTGCTCTTTACACAATAATTCATCAACATGGCGGCGGGCGGCGTCGGCGCGTTTATCCGGCGTCAATCTCTGCCGTCGTTCGAGAACGCGTTTTTCCTGTCGCTTTTCCTTTTCTTTTTCTTTTTGTTTCTTTAAAAAATCTTCGACAACCTCTTTGTCAATCGGCTCCGGTTTGTCATCAGATTCTTTCCACGGATCATTCGGCGCCGGTTTATTCTCGCCTCCCGGACCCGGTTCACCTTGTCCACTCTCACCCGCACCCTTGTCTTTTTTCCCTTCTTCCATTTTCGGGGGCACATTTTCTTTTTTCTTCAAATCTTGAAATAACAAGTCAAGAAACACCGGCTCCACGACGCGGCGTATTTCACGATAACGCCAGCCCGCACTTTTAGCGTTCGTGTTTTTTATATCAGTGATGTACGCCGCCTCTTTTGCAAACGTGATACCGAGAGAACGCGCGGCGTCATCGGAAAATCCTCCGAGCTTTTGAAGGACGGGAGGCGAAACGGAAATCGCTTGATCCGGCACCATGCGGCCGCGCAAAATCGAGTACGTCAATTGGTAGGATTGCAGCAACGAAGTATAGTCCGCACTACGGAGCGGTTCGGGCGGCACGCCGCGACGATGGGGATCGGTGGGAAACAAAAAATCGCGATACAGTCGTTTCACTTCGCCCTCCTGCGAACCACCGGGGCCAAAAATGCGCGAACGAAGTCCCAATGGCTGGTTGATGTAGGCATCATCAAGACAGTTGTAGAGCATGTGGAGTTTGCGTTGCGTCCAATACACCACAAACGGTTTTTTGTCGCCCTTGCGATTCCACGGCACTTCTTCTACCAAGTACTCGGGAAGGACACCATCCGGAAAATGCGCACGCCATGCGTCAAGCACCTGCGGCGCCAATTCTTCCGCCTTCTTTTCCATATACTCAAAATTTTCGAGCAATTCTTTTGGTTCATTTTGCAAATCCTTGAAATGTTCCAATTCGTGACACACGCTCCACACGATCTGCCAATCGGAAAGATTGTTTTCGTGTTTCCATTTCCAATCACGCAAATCAAACGTGATCGCCCCCTCTTTCAAATCAATAAAAAAACCGTTGCCGACACGGAAACGGAGTGACCGATCTCCGGCAATGGCCCAAAATAATTCCCGATAGGTGGCAAGAAATTCCTCGGCCTCGACCCGATACACCTCAAGTTCATCTGGCACCTTCTCTTCTTTGGGCGGCAAACCGATATCGGGCGATGTTTCTTCATGATGGGGCGCGGAAAATTCACCTGATGAACCCGGCTCACGAGACATATTTTTAGATTTTTTAGGTCTTAGAAGTGCGATCATTACTCGACTTCAAATAATCCGTATCGCGCAATTTATCTATCATACCAAAGAGTTCATCGAGTAGACGTGCGCGTTCTTTTTGCTCACGAAGCTCGGCGAGTTCATCTTTTACCTCCTCGTGAGGTACGGAGGGCATTTCGCCCGTAGGTCTTCTGTCAGACATACTAAATTAATGAAGCGGCCGAAGACTGGCTTCATGGATTAAGAATTTTATTATCTGTTTTCTGATTTCAAATAACCTTCACTGCTCAATTTATCCACCATGCCAAAGAGTTCATCGAGTAGGCGGGCGCGTTCAAGTTTTTCAAGATCGTCAACCTCCGGTTTTTTTTCTTTGCGACGGACGAATTCCGATGAGATGCCTATGCGCGCAGGACGCGGGCCGTAGAGCGCTTCGATGACTTCGATCGGCGAGTAGGTACGCACCATGTACTCTGACTCCTGAAGGGGCGCACGTAGTCCGCCGATACCGGCAGTGCCATACATTTTTTGTTCAATGGGATACGCAAGCACTTTTTCAGACTGCGCAAAAATCGGCCACCCCGCACCTTCGGAGAAAAAATCGCCCTGCGTCTGCAAAATTTGATACAAATATGTTTTTTCAGCAGGCCGCGCATTTGAGCGATCAATGTACTCGAGGAATAAATAATCAGCAAGCGGGCGCATGAAGCCGTCAGCTTTCCATTGATCAATAATCGGAAGGAGATGGCGAATCGAAAGCACGTTTTCTTTCAAGACATCCTGCGCCTTTATCTTGACGCCGCGCTGATCTGCATAATAGGCAACAATATCTTTTCCTGCAAAAATATCTTCAAGATTGCGCGCCACAACCGCAAGCGTGCGCAGTTCTTCAATCGCGCCCTCGGGTAATCGCGCCCCAAGATCGTTATTCAAAAGCCGTGTCACGAGCATGTGATGCAATTCGTTTTCCGCGCGCACTTCACGCAAACGTTCTGGAGGCATGCCCGGCGCCTCAAGTTCGCGGCTCATGGGCAGATAATCGTATGAAATAAGTCCCCACCGCGACAAAAATGCGGCATCAATCGGCTGACGACCTACGTACATTTTCCCGTCTTCGGGTTTGTAGTTGCCGGTTGCGATGACCGTAAAACCCTCTTGCACCTGAAATGACTCGGCGCCCGCTATCGGCGGCGTCACCCAATCGCCCGGTTTTTTCAAAAGATAATCATTCAAAATAATAAGTGCGTGGTGCGGTATGGCATTCATTTCATCAATAATAACGGGACGGCCTTCACGCATCGCGCGGAGCACCGGTGCGAGCACGACGCCCGTCTCGACAGGTGTACGAAACGCTTCGAGATACGCCCGTTCATAGAGTCCACGATCGGCCGTATCAATTTTTTTGATCTGTGTTTTGAATTCGGCATCAGATAATTTTTGAGATTCAAGTTCGGCCACCAAACGTTCTCGGTAGGTTTTCCACCCTTCGCTGATGCGCTGCGCTTGTTCTTCAGGAGGAGGCGTTTCTTTGACAGTAACGGAGCGTGCAGCAATAAGTTGCTCCGCTTCAATTCCCTTGTAACCCGGAATGATGAGCGACTCCACTTCTTCGGTGCGACGCGCCGTCCAATCGCGATAGGCGTCTCCCTCTTTATCAGCAGGCGCAGGGTGCGCCGCTTCCCATCGCGCTACATGCGCCGCGGAAAGTTCGCGTCGCGCAAAATGTTTTGCCAATTCCGTTTTACCGGAACCAAGCTCGCCATGAATAAAAATGGGGCGACTGCGCCGCGCGAGATCCCGCATATGCGCGAGTTTCGATTTCACGTAGGGCGTTTCAACAATAGTGCCGTGTGCATCATACGTTTCACGCGCATCGCGCAATTCCTCCGCGCGCACCAAAAAATAGGCTTCCGGATTTTCCTCCGTCAATTTTTTTATTTTAAGAAATTGTTCTCGATACTGGGTTTCATAGAGTCTCAAAACTTCAGGGGCGCGACGTGATGCGCGCGGATCTGATCTCACATAATCCATTTTTTGCTCAAGTAATGCCGCCGCCGCGCGCGCTTCATCGAGAGACCGACGCGCCGCACCCAATTCTCCCCAGCGCATATCATAGTACGCTTTGATATCTTTTTCTTCATCGCTTTCTTTACGATTGCCAAATGAGCCGCCTTCACGTTCAAGCGCTTGATACGATTGAACGGCGAGCGCGAGCGCCGCCTCAATTTCATCATGCCGCACCTCACGCATCATTTCCATGGCACTCGGCGCAACGCCTTCTTTTTTCAATGTTTCCAAAATAGCTTCATCGGCAATAAGATCATCGGGTGACCCGCCACTCATGAGATGCGTACTTATATCTTTGACGGTTAACCGCCACGCGAATTTCTTTTCACCCGGTACGTCCACGCGGCGCACATATTTCAAACCATAGTCGCGATAAAACACGGCAAGTTCCCCCCGCAGGCGATACACCTCATCGGTTTTTGTTTCGAGACCCAAAATCCCTTCCTTTTCTTCAGGAGGAAGACTTTCAACCGGAATATACTCATGTGACGGGCGTTCATTCATAAGTAAAACGAGAAAAGTATAATGATATTATTATACCAAAAATAGACAAAAAAGTCAAATCTCTTGAGGTTGCACCTCCGGAGGTGCAACCTCAAGGTTCGTGCTAGCCGCGTACAATGCGCACGAAGTGGCGTTTGCCTTTTTGTAAAACCACTCCCTTTTTTGAAATCGTCACTTCGGCGTTCATATCACGCACGACCACGCCATCAATTTTAATGCCCCCCTGTTCGATGAGCCGACGGGCTTCGGTCTTTGATGAAACCAATTTTGTTTCAAGAAGAATATCAACGATATTCCCTTTTTCTTTTTTAACGCGCACTTCGGGCATTTCGTCGGGCGCCGCGTGATCGCGAAACAATTTATCAAAATGCACCGCCGCCGCGTCGGCATCTTTTTTTGAGTGATACATCGCAACAATCGTATGCGCGAGCAATGCCTTGAAGTCGCGCGGATTTCCACCTTTCTTCATCGCCTCTTTCATTTTTTTGATTTCATCCATCGTGACATCCGTGCACAATTCAAAAACCGGCACGATGACATCGTCGCCAAGCGCCATAATTTTTCCATAGAGTTCATCGGGTGGGTCAGCGATGCCGATCGCATTCCCTTCGCTTTTTCCGATCTTTTTTCCGTTTGCATCAGCAAGAAGTGGGGTGGTGAGTACGATTTTTTCTTTCTTTTTGAGAGAACGCATGAGATCACGACCCACGAGCATGTTGAATGTTTGGTCCGTACCACCAATTTCAAGATCAACATCCAGCGCAACGGAATCATATCCTTGGAGGAGCGGATACAAAAGTTCGGGAAGCGTCACGGTACCCCCTTCTTTCCTACGTCGTTCAAACATATCGCGCTCGAGAAGTTGCGGTACCGTAATCTCGTGGGACACGGTCACAAAATCACGCAAAGTCATAGGATCAAGCCACTCATGGTTGAATCGAATGCGCACCGGATTTTTTCCATCGAAATCCAAAATCTTTGACGCCTGCATTTTGTAGGATTGCGCATTCGCGAGCACTTCTTCGCGCGTGAGCGGCTTACGCGTTGCATCTTTACCGGTCGGATCCCCGATCATGGCCGTGAACGACCCGATCAAAAGCACCACCTCATGCCCCAGCTCTTGCAATTGCCGAAGTTTGCGAAGTGAAACCGTGTGGCCGATGTGGAGCACCGGACTTGTCGGATCAATACCATGATACACACGAATCCGTTTTCCTGATTTCAACATTTTTTCGAATGCTTCACGCGTCGGGTACACCGTATCCACCCCCCGCGTCAAAAGTTCTTCAATTTTTTTCGGATCGGTTGAAGTTTTCATATTTTTAATCCAATGTCTTAATTTGATCTGCGAGCTTTACCAATTTTTCTTTTGCTTCCGCGAGTTTTGTGCGTTGTGTTTCAATGATAGCATGCGGCGCGTGGTCTACAAAATCTTTGTTGGCGAGCCGCGCTTCGAGTCCGTGCACATATGCTGTCGTCTCGTCAATCGCTTTTTTGATACGTTCGCGTTCTTTTGCGACGTCAATCAATCCGGCAAGCATGACCGAAACTTCAATTCCGCCGACGACGCTCATCACGGCACCCGCCGGCCGCGCCGCGCGTTCCTCGATCGTGAGCGTTCCCACGCGCGCGAGATATTGTATGATGTCCTTGTGATCACGAAGCCGCTCCGCCTCGACCCCGGCGCTCATCACAACGTCAAGAGGTTTTGCTGGTTCAATACCATACTCCGCGCGCAGGCCGCGCAGTGCCGTCACGATATTTTGTATTATCGCAAACACGTGTATGGTTTCTGTTGCGTCCTCATCACGATAGTGCACCGACGGCCACGATGTCACCATCAAAAAGTCTTGTTCGCCCATTTGTTTCCACAGTAACTCGGTCACAAAAGGCATGAACGGATGCCACAGTTGCAAAAGCTGTCGCAGGCCGTGATGCAAAATGGCTTTGGTATTTTCTGATAATGATGTTTGCGTGATCTGCCACTTGCTTATTTCGAGATACCAATCTGCAAACGAGTTCCATGTAAAATCGCGCAACGCTTCACCGGCCGCGGAAAATTCATATTTTTCAAGGTGTTCAGTCACTTCTTTCGTCACCCGATCGAGCTCGGAGGTAATCCACCAATCAGCAAGCGTGATACGATCAAAACCGTATTTTTGTTTTTCCGTCACTACGCCCACGGTCGTCAAAACATACCGCGCGATGTTCCACAATTTATTCGTGAAGTTTCGATAGCCCGCGATTTTTGCTTCCGATAATTTCACATCATTGCCAGGCGCCGTACCCAACACGAGGCTTAGCCTCGTAGCGTCGGCGCCATATTTCGCAATCGTATCGAGCGGATCAAGCACGTTACCCAACGACTTTGACATTTTGCGCCCCTGTTCATCACGCACGAGGCCATGCAAGTACACGGTCTTAAACGGAATCTCATCTAATATATAGGTAGTCATCATGATCATGCGCGCAATCCAGAAAAATAAAATGTCATAGCCGGTTTCGAGAACCGCCGTGGGATGATACACGCGATTTTTTTGCCACTCTTTTTCGTCAGGCCACCCCAAAGTCGAAAACGTCCACAATCCCGCAGAAAACCAAGTGTCGAGGGTATCGGGATCTTGCGTCCACCCATCCCCTTCCGGCGCCTCGATTCCTACATATATTTCCTTGTCATCCTGAACGGAGTGAAGGATCTCTCGCGTATGCGAGCCCGAGCCCGCATGCGCGGGAGTTTCTTCATTGCGCTTCGCTTCATTCAGAATGACCGAGTGAGAACGATACCAAACGGGAATCCTGTGCCCAAACCAAATCTGGCGCGAAATGCACCAATCGCGCAAATTATCAATCCAATGAAAATACGTTTTTTCAAATCGCTCCGGAATAATTTTAATACCGTCGCCGCTCACCGCCTCGCGCATCCGTTCTTTGAGCGTCTTACCACGCACTTTTTTATTGACATCAATAAACCATTGCAGTTTCGGAAGCGGCTCAACCGGCGTGGCGCACCGATAACATATAGATAGGTTGTGAACGTAATTTTCGTCAATGTGATCCACGAGGCCTTTGTCGGCCAGTTTTTTCACGATGTCTACTCGCACATCGTGCGCATTGCGCCCCGCAAACGCACCGGCCGCCTCGGTGAGATTCCCGTCCTCATCAATAATTTTCACGACCGGCAATTTATTTTTTTGCGCCAAATCAAAATCTTCAAAGCTGTGCGCAGGCGTGATCGTCATGGCTCCCGTACCAAACGCACGATCAATCTGTGCGTCAGCGATGACATTCGCTTTGATCTTTCCTTCGATCCACTCGATCTCAAACGAAGTGCCGATCAATTTTTGATACCGCTCATCATCCGGATGCACGACGAGCGTTTTGTCCTGAAACTTGGTTTCCGGACGCGCAGTACCGATCACGACCGGTCCATACTTAAAATAGTAGAACGGCGTTTTTTCTTCGCGATACTCCACTTCATCATCGGCGAGCGTGGACTTACAACGCGGGCACCAATTCACGATGCGGTTGCCGCGATAAATCAAACCATCGTCATACATTTTTTTGAACATCGTACGCACGGCAAGCGATCGCGGCGCATCAAGCGTATATGCCTCGCGCGACCAATCGCACGACGCACCCATCTTGCGTATCTGCGTTACAATCCGATCATGCGACGCCGTGGCAAACTCTTCCACCTTTTTCAAAAATGCGTCGCGGCCAAGCGTGCGTCGCGGGTCGGCCACGCCTTCTTTGATCAATTTTTTTTCAACCACGGCCTGCGTCGCAATCGCCGCGTGGTCAGTTCCCGGAATCCACAGCGCGCGTTTTCCGCGCATCCGCGCAAACCGAATCATAATGTCCTCAAGTGCAAGCATCACGGCGTGACCGACATGCAAAGTGCCCGTCACGTTTGGTGGCGGCATGACGATCGTGAAGGTAACTGGTAATTGGTAATTGGTAATTGGTAATTTTGAAAGAAGTCGGCGCCACCATGGAACACCTGACACCTGACCTCTGACACCTGATGCGTTGTCGGGATTAAAAAACCCGCTCGCTTCCCAGCGCGCATAGATATCATCTTCATATTTCTGCGGCTCATAGGCCTTGGGCAATTCTTCCATACAATGCATCCAGTGTAACTCAATTTCGTGGCATTGACAATATCCGTAATCTTATGAGATAATATTTTTAGCCATAAATCGATCACCGATCTAAGCACACATCATCCAGGAGGCTAACGATGGCAGACTTCAGATACTTTTACTGTGGATGTTGTAATTACAAATTCGAATGGTACTTTGAATCCCAGCTACACGCCGTCTGGTGTCCAAGATGCGATGCTGGGTATTATTATTGCCTCAGTTGCAAACATAGATGGTGGGCTAACTGGCTCCAATCCTGTCCAAGTTGTCACAGAGAGTGTACGTTTACGTTCCGTGTGGAAGCCTAGTTTCAATGACTACTTTTTTCTCAACACCCAACCGCCACGTCTCTAACGCGCGGTTTTTTTATTTCCCACCTTTTAACAATTTGACTAAATTGTTAAAAGAAACATTTTCATGATGAAAAGCATGGAAGTGCTTTGAAAAGAAAAAACGGCTGAAGATTCAGCCGTATACAGTTATGTTGTCTTGGGTGGATCGGCACGTTCTTTTTGTTTCTCCGCTTCAAGTTTCCAAAGCGAGGGTACGATCCACACGGCGAGCGTGGCGAAAAAAATCGCAAGTCCGATGATGAAAAAAATTTTGTGTGGCCATGAGGCGTCACCGATCAAACGAAGTGCCACGAGTGACAGAAAAATCCAATTCGTCCAAAGTGTTTTGAAGAACACAAACCAACGTGCAAAAAACTTTTTCATGTTTCACCTCCACCTCAAGGATAACAAAAACGAGGATAACCGTCAACGACCATGCACAGTTTTTCTTTTTTACCTTTTAACAATTCGCGCGAATTGTTAAATGATGAAACGACTCTTACTCTTGACATTCCACCACCTATCTGATACTATTTGATCCAGTAGTAGACACCTGTTCTTTTCAAAAAATCCTTATCAAAAAGGAGACCTCTCATGAACGCGGAAAAAAGTTTCAAAAAGCGAATGATCGAAAATCGGGCACGGCGACAACTTTTGAATCGCTATCTGGGAAAAGAATTTCCTCATCTGACGCACACCATATGGCACGTTGACAAATTCGTGCCGGCGCAATGCCCCAACTGCAATTACCGATTTAAGAGCGACGAAGATCACACCTACCTCGCGATTGACCGATCCGGCCGTTCTCATTTGATGAGCAAAATCGAGGCAACGCTTGTGTGCGGAAAATGCGACCGGTGCACGACGACCATGTCCATTGAATCACGCAATGTCCGCACACATCGTGAAGCGCGCAGTCTCATTCGAGACCACGGCTTTACGATCGCCTTTCCTCGGCTTGTCTCCAAGAAAGATTTTGATGACTGTCTCGCTCATCCGTCCGAACTTCATCCGCTCGGGATTGGACTTGCCATTATGACCGCCGTCAAAGACAATAAAGAGCTCACCACAAACACCCCCGGAATCTTCTTTGACCAAGCGGCGCAAAAGAAATTTGCGCATGCCCTTCGTCGCATTAATACACGCAAACTTGCCGCGGACTATGCAAGTGATCTGCGCGCATTCTTCGAAATCTCGAAAACGAAGAACAGAAAACCAAAAACTGCCGCGCCCAAACGCGTGCGCCGTACGCCAAAAAAAGACGAAGACAGCGACGGCTACTCTCCCGTAGTCGCCTAGCAACCACCCACCTCGACATCAGTCGAGGTTTTTTTATTAAAATCCTTATTTAACCATTTGCCTAAAAGATTACTTGATACTTCCATGCTACGTAGCATGGAAGTATCTGAAAATGACTTGAAATCGCATTGCTGTTGACACCACTCTCCTTTCCTGCTAAAGTAACAATCACTATCAACGAACCAACAAAAGGAGCGGCACCATGAAGACGACACGGATCGGCGGACTACCGGGGAAAATTTTTGATGATGCGAATCGAATGAAGAAAGAGAAAGAGAAAAAGGGACGCGCAAGTCCCCCTAGCGATGATCTGAAAAGGGAATGGAAAAGACACGAGGCGCGCCAAACGCGCACCGTGTGGATGGTTGAAAAGTTTGTGCCGGATCATTGTCCGACATGCGGTGATAAATTCACCACGGGCTTCGATACATTGAGTAGTGATGGAAAAACACGGCGGCGCTATCCTATTGGCGGACTGTATCGCATTGCGATCTGCCCAAAGTGTCATGCCTATACGGCAGTCGTAAGCATTGAGAATCATTGTTTGAAAAATGAACGCACCGCGCGACGACTTGTCGCAAAAGAAGGCTTTACGATGGCGTGGCGGCATCGCACGGATCGGGAAGGCGAACGCTTTTTCTTGGGGAAAGGCCACATCGTCTTCCCGCTCGGCAAAGGCCTTGCGCTTCTTCCCACGGAAGAACGCGACGAGACCATGCGCCGCAGCGATCCTCATGCGGCGTACCAATCTGCCGCGCGTCGTTATGGGAAAAAACGCCCCGCACGCACGAGCGCCCCACTCACCGCCGGCACCCCGAGCACGGAATACTGATCTCACACCCTGACACCAGTCAGGGCTTTTTTCTTGAGGTTGCACCTCCCGAGGTGCAACCTCAAGGTGATCGTGGTGGCCTTGACGAGAATGGTAGCCTCATGATATACCTATCGTGCTCATAATGAGCATACAAAAGGAGGACGACATGAGAAGGTTTACTGATCCTTTGCACGAAGAGCTTCGGTTGCATCTTGGTACGATTGGCGGGACCGCAAAGCTATATGCGAAATGTGGCTACTTCGAACACGTGATCACCATGTACCGCGCTTTGATCGACGGACGCGCGCCGCTCACGGTCACGCTTCCGAATGTCAAAGCATGCTCCACTTCCGCCCACGCTCTTGCGCGTGAGACCGGCTCACTCGGCGCTTCACGTGAACAAATCGAACGTCTCGATCGGTGTACTGATCGCCTCTACGAACTTGCGAACGATAACACTCACTTCGCACGCATCTTGTCCGGCCTCCAAATCCTCGGCCGCGCCGGCCACTAACCCACTTTGCCGATGACACCCATCGGCTTTTATTTTTGAAAGAGATAATGCAGACAACAAAAATTATCAGTCAAATCTCAAATATCAAGCACCAAATAACAAATAAATCATAAGCACCAATCAATAAATCTCAAGCGACGACCGGCTCGGGTTTAGATATTCGATCATTTTGGGATTTCGTAATTATTTGTGATTTGGTACTTGGTTATTGTTATTTTACGATCACACAACATAACTCCCCCTCGTCCCCCTCTTGCCTCAAGAGGGGGGCGGATCGTGCAAATCCTCCCCTTGGGGCAAGGGGAGGCGGGGAATTGACCCGAATGGATTAAAAATATCTAAGAGACAGAATAAAAATCGCGACCGATTCGTTTCACACATCGGTCGCATTCCTTGAGAAAACCTGTGAGCGAACCTTCACGAGAGACTGAAAGAACATCTGACACCTGACATCTGACACTTAACACAGTGATTGTGAGCGAGGAGTGATGCGTCTACCATGAGAGACCGGAGGGCACACGCTCACGCCGACGGAGGGGTTCTCGCGACGAGAGAGTGAACTGCTTCACTCTCGACATCGCGAGAACGGGGTCGAGG
>Ga0209515_10007806_pt1 | contig 12761 bp, 14 predicted proteins | sample Subgroupgradi54m_FD_187454 | JGI IMG/M metagenome (GOLD analysis project Ga0209515, IMG submission 187454) | Subsurface groundwater microbial communities from S. Glens Falls, New York, USA - GMW60B uncontaminated upgradient, 5.4 m (SPAdes)... ... | reverse complement strand
GGCTCCGCCGCCTTTCCTAATTTTCGCGGGGGGACTTCCTCGCCGCCGCAGGCGGCGAAAGCGGTTCGGACTAATTCAAGTATTCTGCACCAATTTGACAATGGCAGAATGTTTTGTTATTCTCTTTTTAGATAAAAAAGAGGGGGAACAAAAAGATGGAGGAACGGAATGCCGAGGCGATGGCACAATAAGCGGGCACAGCGAGAATTGGCACGGATTAAAAACTTTAAGAGAGACGCTCGGCGCGTCACCGGAAGAAGAAAAAATCAAAGCGGTAAGGATGCGGAAAGATTGGTGTTCGAGCTTTTATTTAAAGCTACGGTCCTCGGGAGGTTAAATAGAGTCATAGCGTCGCAACGGCATAGCTGGATGGATTTTGTATGGAAGGTGGATATTATTTCCCAAAATATCCACGGGTTTCATGTGCCTATCCAGGTAAAAAGATCCTATAAAGATGCCGAAGAATTTGTGAGAAGGCACAAAAATTTCTTTGAGAAAAAATTTGGAGCGCTTCCGGTTATTTTTGTTTTGCGACATCATGACAATGGCGAAAGCCAAATGCAAGGTATAATCGATAAAATAAATAATTGGAAAGGGCGATTTCAATATAAAGAAGGCCACTTGCGGTATAGTGAGTTTTTTGATTGGAGCAAGCACAAACATTTAGGAAATTCTCGCACCTTACGAGTTCAGGAGTTTTTCAAATGGATTAAAAATAAAAAGAAACAAAGAAATATTGAAAAAGCTATCCCATCCCCTGATTCATCATAGAACAGGGGATTTTATTTTGTAGGAACGGTGAAATAAAAAATTGTTCCCTTTCCCTCCTCGCTCGTAAAATCAATATTTCCCTTATATTGTTCAATGATATTTTTAGCAATATAGAGCCCCAATCCGATGCCTCCAGAGTACATTTCTATGGCTGTCTTGCTTCTTTGAAACTTTTTAAATACCGTTTCTTGTTTTGATTTTGGAATGCCAATGCCGGTATCTTGGATGGAAAAATAGAGCTCTCGTTTGTCGGTCATTTTGCTTGCGAGCGTTATCGTGCCCTTTGCGGGAGTATAATTAAATGCGTTTTCCACTAAATTGCTTATTACCATCTCCATAGAGTCAAGATCAAGAACAACCGGAATATCTCCAAAGTTAAGATTATAGATGATCTCAATTCCTTTTTCTTTAAATTCTTCCGCGATTTTTTGAACAACATCTCGCGCGAGCACGTCAAAATTATATGGTTTGAAGGATAGTTTTTTGTATCCTTCCTCAACCATCACCATGCGCAGGAGCTTATCTATCAGCTGTATCATGTTTTCAACTCCTTCGTATATTTTTTCTACATGGGCAGTTTGGGCAGAAGTTAATGCACCCAACGCTCCGGTACGAAGCATATCAATTCCCCATTTTACTTCTGTGGCCGGTGTCCGTAACTGATGCGAAGCGATTCCGATAAAATCAGTTTTAGATTCAAGCAATTTTTGCAGGCGAATATTTTGGTCCGCAATCTCAAGGTTTTTTTCAATTAAAAGCTTAGACGTTTTTTCAAGAGTCTCTATTTTTTCCTGCAATGTTTTGCGTAGTACCGTAAGTCGCTTTCGCTGCCAAATAAGCACTATCGCGCACAGTGCTATTGCCATGATCAATAGAATAAAAAAGAAGTAGTTCATTCACCAAAGATAGTAATAGAAATTGATTGTTCGTAAAAACCAGGATCACAGGTATTTACATCTGTGGCGGGTGAATGCAAGGGAGCAATTTGCCCATACGAGTAAAAACCGAAAAGTTCTGATCCTGGTCCCCCAATATTTTTTAGCAATGCGAGCTCATCTTTTCCGTGTTCTCCCAAAAGAATTTTTCGGGCAACGCAGTCAGAAACGAATATCACTCGCTTGGTGGTATCCAAAACTCTTTCCATGAGTGATCGAGCCGTGTTTTCAGCAGCCCATAGAGCACTCGCAAGCGTACCGATCATTAAATATATCTTGCTTCCTTCCATAACTTCAGCGCCGCATACAATGGAACCGTCGTCTCGCACTGATAAAGGCGCGCGAATCATAATTTGATTTGAGTTTTCGGTTTGCATGCCCAATGGATAACTTACTGCCGCAAGGGAAAGTGCGCTTTTGAAATCTAACGCGCGGTCGCCAAAATAATCTTTATAAATAAGAAAAGCTGGCTTATGATCGAGTTCGTATAAGGTTGTGCCTTTGGCTTTTGTTACCACTCTCGCATTACCAATTGGTTGCCAACCATGATCTGCGCCTGATGCGAATTTAATATCGCCTTCAATGGCGAGTCCTACCGCAGCATCGTTTAATACCTCATCATTATAATATTGATATGTTTTTTTGAAGTTCATATCATCCCCTGCCGCGCCTCCTGCCAAATGAAAATCATTGCCAAGAACTTCAAGTACACCGCGAACAAGTTCGGTGCCATTTCCAGCTAACGCATCTGAAAATAAGAATGCAAGTTTGGAGGAGCCACCGGTTGTTTTTTTAACTTCTTCTCCAAATTTTTTCCCCGCAGAACGCATATCTTGGGAGATAGAAGTTATTTTAATAGGGTAAAATTTACTCTTATTTGAACGGAGCACGAGAACAGATACTGCTTGTTCTTCTGGGCCATTATTAGTAATTGCACCCGCGCTGGTACAGCCGACCACGGGGGCGTTTTTAAGTGTTTCACGAACACCCCGCAACATCTCCTCTTGATTATACAGCGATGATGCAAGCACGATAGCAATATCAATTGTATCTTGTCCCGATTGCTTAAGAGCCTGATTCGCGGCTTCATGGCCCGCGGCATAAGAATCTTGCAAGTTTTGGCTTGTGCCGACTCCAGTATAAAACGACATCATAGTGGTTTTAATCCAATAATTAACCTAATTATAGGATATCACAAAGTAAAATTTTATAAAAAAATGTCGGGCTGCTGGGAATCGAACCCAGTCTATCTGCTCCCAAAGCAGACGTACCACCATCATACGCCAGCCCGATATTGGCTCTACCCTATCACGATTTTTGATTAAAAAAAAGCCGCAGTTATGCGACTTTTGGAGAATTCATTTTATTTAGAAAATATATTTTCATTCTATTTGATGTTCCTTTTTCAAACGTCCGGTAATAAGTTTTATATTTATCGTAATTCGTAAACACAAATGGCGTGAGGTCGAAATAAATAAACAAATACCACGCAAGCAATCTACCCGTTCGCCCATTACCGTCGACAAATGGATGAATTATTAAAAACCAAAAGTGAAATGCGGCTAGCTGTTCAATGATTTCGTTTCGACCAGGCGGATTCTTTGCATTTTTTCTAGCTTGAAATGCGTTGATTGCGCGAATGAGCCTCTTCATTTTACTTGGTACGGTTTTTGCAGGTGGGCATATTTTGTTTCCTACCGAGACACCACAATCACGATAATGTCCGACATGTCTTCCTGAAATTAAATTCTCTGTATTTGCACAGATCGCATTTTGTTCCTCGATTATCAACCCTTGCCAATCGCGCGCCATCCTTTCTGTAATTGGTTTATTTTCCGCAGCATTTTCATTTGCCGATAGCAGTGCACCAGCATGTCCCCCAAATGAAGTTTTTGGATCGTGATATCCTAACTGAATCAAAATTGCTTGCAGAGGAATATCTACACTTTCAATTAAATTAGATTCTCTAATGAAAACAGCCGCAAGCATAAGTTTTTCTGATTCTTCTCTTGTTTCCACAAAACCTCCTAATGTAAAAGAACATTTTCAACTAACCTAAATTTAGCTTTTTTAAGTCCAAAGTCAAGAAAAACTGCCAGGACGTCTATTTGAAATTCTTGCTCATCCCCTATTTTTTTATCAAGGAGATATGTTCTAATGGCTCGACTTAGCCTTTGTTTTTTCCAAAGACGAACATTATCCTCTGGCATGTATGTTTCACGCTTGTCCGCCGAAGCTTTAGCGAAGGTGGATGAAACACTATTAGCTTTTACCTCTATAAAATGAACTATATCGTCTTTCTCGGCTATAATATCTATTTCTCCCCATTTTTTACGGTAATTCCTATCCAATATTCGATACCCCTTCGATTCAAGAAATTTTGAGGCTAAATCTTCACCAACTTGACCAACTTTTTGTTTCACGCTTTTCATCAGAGCCTTATAATATTTCTAAGATTTTTTTTGGGAGCCCATCGAATCCGCGGCAGGACATTATGATTATTACGTCTCCAGACTTAGAATCGTGTTTCATATGAAACAACATCTTATCCATACTATCGAAATTTTTTGCTACAAATCCTGATTTTTTTAATTTTCGTGAAACATTAGTACCAGAAAAAACTTGGCGTTTGTTCATTTGTTCCACGTGAAACGGCCTATAAATATAAGCTAGATCAGCGTGTCGGAACGCTTTTATGTATTCATTTTCAAATATTTTTCTTTTGGAAGATGCGGATCCTGGTTCAAACACAACAAATAAACGTTTCACGGGAAACATTAATCGTATTGAATCTAAAGTTTTTGCTACTGCAGTTGGATGATGAGCGTAGTCATTTATAACTATTTTTCCGTTTTTATCTCCTATTATTTCACATCGACGTTTCACGCCGTTAAAAGATTTTATTGCGCCACTAATTTTATTTTCTGGAATTTTTAAAAATTTTGCTATAACTATCGCTCCAAGTATATTAGAAATATTATGATATCCAATTAACTTTGTTTCTATGTCCGTTATAAAATGTCCTTTATTAAATAATTTAAATGTAGTTCCCTTTTCTGAAAAATTTATTTTTTTTGCATAATAATCACCACCATTAATGCCAAAAGTAGATACGGGAGATTTTCTTTTTTCCATGGATAAATCATATGTATTTTTGTCTTCTCTGTTTACTATAAGAAGCCCGTTATTTGGTATTAAATTCATAAATCGAGAAAAAGAAAATTTCACCGCATCCAAATCTTTATATATATCAACATGATCTAATTCTATATTGTTAACTAATCCGATGAATGGGCGATAATGCCAAAATTTAGGGCCTTTATCAAAAAATGATGTATCGTATTCATCACCCTCTATTACTATATATTTGCCTTTGTTAAGCTTAAAACTAGAATTAAAGTTTCCCGTGAAACCTCCAACAAAAACCGTTGGATTTAACCCAGCATGTTCAAGAATCCAAGCCGTTAAGGCTGTGGTTGTTGTTTTTCCGTGAGTGCCAGTTATCACAATGGCTTTTTTTGCAACGTTTCTTTTATCGGACATTCCAATAATTTCTTCCCTCAAAACCTCCGGAAATGACCGATATGTTTGTCCGTTAGATAATACATATTCTAGTTCCGCATTTCCTCTTCCGATAGCATTACCTATAACGACAATATCTGGTTTATATTGTTTCACATGAAACGCATTGTATGGTGAATAAATTTTTATTTTTAAATCATTGAGCATATCTGACATCGGGGGATATATTTCTTTATCCGAACCAGCAACGTCATGGCCCATTTTTTTAAGAAGGCCAGCCAAGCTTGCCATTGCCACTCCGGCTATTCCTATTAAGTAATATTTTTTCTTTTTCATAATTTTTTATAATGCAATATTAGCATACAAAAAAAGCCCTCCGATGGCCATCGGAGGGGATAATTTTTTATTGTTTATTACTTTCAAATAGATCTAATGATTTTAGTGAATAGGCTATTGCTTCAGCAACATTTAAAGAATCATCTTCTTTATTGCGGAGTTTTCCTTCCGCATCAATGCTTAGGTTCGGGAATTCTTTTGCTAATGGCTCAAGAATATCCAGCGTTTGAGCGCTTAAGCCCCCGGCTGTTCCTAGGCCTATTTCTGTTTTTTTGGCTTCAATTGCTTCAAGATAACTACGAATTTCTGCTACATCAAATGGTTTCCCTAGGCCGCCGCTTGGATCCAGCAAAACATAATCAACAACTCCGGAGTATCTTTCAACATGGTTGGCTAAAATTTCCGGTGATTTCATTACCAATTCAATGGCTTTATTGCCGATTTGCAAAACAATTTGTTTCTCGGGACATTGCCTACGGTAGTATACCAACACTTTTTTGGATGGCCAAGCCATATTGAGCTGAAAGCCGTGAAGATTTGGGCCGCCGAGCTTTGTCATTACCAACAACTGGGCCAACAAGGAATCGGGCTCTTTTGTATTATAGTGAATCAAATTCAACGCCGCAGGATGATCGATAAAAATATTTTTTATTTCCTCAACCTTTGGATACCTTCCGGGCCATTTATTAGTTTTACCGCGTAGAGATTTTAAGCCGGCCAGTACTCCAATCATAACTTTTCGTTTCACATTTGCCGGAAAAGAATTTAGAACTGACCCAACCTCGGTGGATGTCATAAAACCCGTAATCCCGATATAAGGAACTTTCATATTTTTACCTCCCATTTTTATATCAGCATATAGAAGCGGCGACATCAAGCTATTTTAAAAAATAAAAAAGAATATAATTAAATTATGTCATTAGTAACTATTACCGAAGCATCAAGGTGGGCGTCAGAACATCTCAAAAAAGACGTTTTGCCTACAAATATTTCTTATCTTGTCCAATATGGAAAAGTAAAAAAACATGGAGAGAATGGCTCGACTATGGTTGATTTGAATGATTTAAAAAAATATTATGATTCGTATAATGGCACATGTGAAGTAAGTTGGAAAAAAAATCTAGGCAATGATTTAAATTGGACGCTTTCTTTTGATAACTTAAGAGAGGTAGACACCACCAAACATGTCCATCGACTCCACCCCTATAAAGGTAAATATATTCCACAGCTTGTTGAATATTTTATAGATAATTCAAAAAATGCTAAAATAAAGCTATGCGGAATGTAACAACAAAAATACTGCTTGGTGATTCGCGTGAAGTACTAAAAGAAATTGATGACAATTTAGTTGATTTAATTGTTACTTCACCGCCGTATGCAGACAGAAGAAAAAATACCTATGGCGGTATTAGTACTGAAGAATATGTTGAGTGGTTTTTACCTGTCAGCGAGCAATTATTGCGTGTGTTAAAACCGACCGGTACTTTTATTTTAAACATCAAAGAAAAAGCAGAAAATGGTGAGCGTAGCACCTATGTACTTGAGCTTATTTTAGCGTTGCGTAAACAAGGGTGGCTATGGACGGAAGAATTTATCTGGCATAAAAAAAATAGTTATCCTGGTAAATGGCCAAATCGTTTTCGCGACTCATGGGAACGAGTATTGCAATTCAACAAGGCACGCGATTTTAATATGTATCAAGAGGCAGTAATGGTACCAGTAGGTGATTGGGCGAACGGTCGACTAAAAAATCTGAGCGAGACAGACAAAATACGAGATAATTCTAAAAGCGGTAGCGGGTTTGGCAAAAACATCTCTAATTGGTTGGAGCGGAGCATGGTGTATCCTAATAATGTTTTGCAATTTGCGACCGTTTGTAACAACAAAAATCACAGTGCGGCTTTTCCAGAAGAATTGCCGGAATGGTTTATCAAATTATTTACTCAAGCAAACGATTGGGTTTTAGATCCATTTCTGGGTTCTGGCACTACTTCGGAAGTATCACAAAGAATGGGGCGTAATTCTATTGGTATTGATATAATGCCAGAGTATGTTGAGATGGCTAAAGAAAAAATTGCGCAAAAAGAATCGTCTTTATTCAGCCATAGCAAAATCGCTGTATGAAAAAATTTAACTTACAAGAAATTTATAAATATGTGGAGAAACATATTTCAATCTTTCACCAAAGGAGGCTGGATTATGTGCAAAACAAAGTTGATTTGCTCAAGATTCTGAAACAGAAAAATCCCTACCTTTTCAGAGCCAAGAATGTTTTAACGGCTCAGGATTTAATCAAGGGATTTTTGGATGCTTTTCTGCAATCTCAAGAGGAAACATTATTTGGTGATTTTATCGAGGGTCTGGCTATTTTTGTTTGCGACAAAGTATATGGTGCAAAAAAATCAGAATTAACAGGTATCGATCTAGAATTTGAAAAAGATGGAGTAGTTTATGTCGTTGAAATTAAAGCGGGCTGGAACTGGGGCAATTCAAGTCAAATCCGCCAGCTTAATATTAATTTTGCAAGTGCAAAAAAATTGATGCGGACAAAAACTGGCAAAAAAGTCATTGCAGTAAATGGGTGTTGTTTTGGTAAGGACAATAAACCGAACAAGGGTGATTATTTAAAATTATGCGGGCAACAGTTTTGGGAGCTTATTTCTGGGGATGAAAAATTATATATAGATATCATTGAACCGATTGGTTATGAGGCAAGAGAGAAAAATGAGGAATTCGCTGAGAATTATGCTCAAATAATAAACAAACTGACATTGGAATTTTCTCAGAAATTTTGTGATGATGGAAAAATTAATTGGGAAAAGCTGGTCGAGTACAATTCTGGGTTTGAAAAAATTAAAAATAAATTATTATGAAAACATATCAGGTAGTTTTAACAAAATCATATGCCGTAACCGTTAAAGCAAATACTAAACAACAAGCCAGACATGTTGTGGTATTTTATACAGGAGATGTTAAGGATATTTCTAGAATTCAAGATCGAAAAAAATATAAATTTGCTATTGAAGAAATTGATTGCAGAATGAATGAGGGATTAGAAGTTCAGAATATTTAATATTGTGAAGGTAGCAGATGAGTTTTGGGATTTTCTTGGTGGTAAAAATACCTATAAAGATTTACTCGATTGTTTTGAGAGAGTAGGCATTGAGCTTCGAGATTAAATTAAGCATATGAACAAAGTTACAATGTACACAACTCCTTCGTGCGTTTACTGCAAAATGGCCAAGGCTTTTTTTCAACAAAACAGCGTGGATTATGAAGAAAAAGACGTGGCCAGAGATTTAAAGGCCAGAGAAAATATGATTCAGCGCTCCGGACAAATGGGAGTTCCTGTTTTTGAAGTCGGCGGAAAAATTGTGATCGGCTTTGACAGACCAAAATTATCCGAGCTCATCGGAATAAAAAAATAACGTATAGCCAGAATAATGATTATGTTTGAATCGATAAAAAAAGTTAAAGAACAGTTTGGGTGGGTTCCGGAAATAAGCGGTTCTGTCATCCGACCGGGTTTCAGAAGAGTTATCGTTTGCGGGATGGGCGGGAGCAATATTGCCAGCGGGTTTTTGGAAATGTTAAGGCCGGATTTGGAAATTGTTGCTCATCGAAGTTACGGCCTGCCTGTGCAGGCATGCCTTCCGGAAAATGCCTCAAAAGATGATTTGATAATAATAAGTTCGTATTCCGGGAATACGGAAGAGGCCCTGGACTCATTTGAAAAAGCACTGGCTGGTGGTTTTCAGATGATCGCGATTTCTACCGGAGGAGAATTACTAAGGCGAGCCAAGGAAGGTGCAATTTCATTTATTGAAATTCCCCTTCTACGCCAAGGCTTCGGAGGGCAAGCCGCTTCCAATCTCCAACCCCGAATGGCTTTAGGATATTCTCTTTTGGCGATGCTAAAAGCCGTCGGTGACGAAGAAAATTTAAAAAATGCCCAGGAGTTTGGAAAAAATTTTAATCCTGACGGATTTGAAAAAGAGGGGATGGCTCTGGCCGAAAAACTGCAAAATAAAATTCCTGTTATTTATTCTTCCTGGGATAACAAGGCCATCGCTTATGCCTGGAAAATAAAATTAAACGAAACTGCGAAAATTCCGGCGTTTTTCAATGTATTTCCAGAAATTAATCACAATGAGATGATGGGGTTTTTGGCGTCGGGCGCCGCGCCGGAAAGCGTTGGCGGCAGAGCCATGAATCCATACTTTATTTTTTTAGAAGACCCGGAAGATCATCCTGGAATACAAAAAAGAATGAAAATTACTCAAAAAATGTTTGAAGATCAGAATCATTGGTGTCACCCGTGTGTACTCGTGGATTCGCATCGCATTGCTAGAATATTTAATTCTCTGGCTCTTGCCGATTGGACGGCATATTATTTAGCTAAAAATTATGGCGTTGATCCCGAACAAGTTCTTTTGGTCGAGGAGTTTAAAAAAAGAATGAAAGAGTAGTATTTGTGGAAATTCTCTGGACAAATGGAAAATTTTTGTGAGGCCTGCCTGCTGGCGGGTAGGGAAATTGCATTACTCGCTGGAAATTTGTTTTTCTATATTTTTTGTTTTAACTCTTCAAACTTTTTACGTAATTGTTTTTCTGTTGCGCCGCCCATGGCGAAGAATTCATCGTTGATTAAAATACCGGGACTTGAGAGAATCCCGTGCTTTATGATTAACGCCTGACCTTCCGGCGTCGTCGCCTCGACTTCCTCAAGAACGAGATCGGGATAATCTGTTTTTAATTTTTCAAGCGTTCCTTTGACTTGGACGCAATGCTGACAGCCAGAGGGACGAATAAGGGTTACTTTGATCATAGTGCTTGCCCATCCGTAGCTTTAGCGAAGGAGGGTTGGTTGTTGTTTTTTAATGATTCGACTTTGTTCACCATTAATCCTGAGCTTTAGTCGAAGGATTAATAAATAATTTTACGACCAGCGGTACAACAATTAACCCTACCGCGAGACTGACCGCTCGTAAGTCTATCGGTGTTGCTAATATCCACCACCCGCGAAGATTAAAGACACCGGTGGGGATAAGGAACGTGCCAATTAAGACAAGGAGCCAAGCAGTGAATTTCTCGATAGCGAAACGCTTCTCCGAAAGAGTCTTAGTTGCTTGAATCCCAAACATAGAAAGAACGGTGAGGAGAATGATTGGGAGGGCACGTCCCGCGCCATGAATAAAGCCGAGGAGCGCGCCAGTTCCCACGTTTGCTGTTCCTGCAATATAGAGAAGCAGAACATAAAAGAGCGGATTGGGGCATCCAATTCCCGCATTGCCCAAAAGAAGTCCTAGCGAGAAACTTTTTATGTAGTCGCCTTTTTGCTGGAGGGGGCGTGGCATGATATTTGCCGCAAACGGAATTCGTAATGTAAATATTTTCAGTTCCGAAAGTCCGAAAAGATAGGCGGCGACACCGGCAATCATAAGAAGTATTGGAGTCGCCGCCGCAATGCCGAAAATCTTTCCGGCAAAAGCCATGGCAACACCATATAGAGTAATCGTAATGGTTAAGCCCAATCCAAAAAGGAGCGCCATCGCGAGGCCTTTTTTGTAACCCTTGCCAGCCGCGAGCGGCACAACGACAAACACCAATGGCAGCGTACACGGAAGCACGATCATGGAAAGTCCTGCAGCAAATGCCAAAATCATCATAAAGCCGAAGGTTCCACCAACGGCGGCCTGTTCTCTTGCGCCAGCAAGCCACAAGAGTCCGACTATAAAGATGATAAAAAGGAGGGTCGCAAGCGCAATCAGTTTTTTCGATACTCCATTTTGATTGGGAAGTTGATTATTCATATACAGCAGCTTAATTTAGAAATATCTCTGGTGAATGACAACGCGACAATTTTTATCGCTTCGGAAAGCGTCGGGAACATTGGCAGAGAATTGACTACATCATCAATCGTGTTTTTATTCTTTATGAGCATCATCGCCTCGGCGATCAGCTCGCCCGCGTTTGGCGCAAGAATATGCACGCCGAGAATTTGTTTGGTTTGCGGATGAATCGCCATTTTTATCATTCCCTCGGTGCGGTGCATGATGATCGCTTTGGGAACATCGGCAAACGAAACAGTTCGGCAGGCGCAAACCCCCATTTGTTTCATCTGCTCGTCCTCGGTAAAACCGACACCGGCGAGCTGTGGGTCGGTAAAGATAGCGTAAGGCACAGTATTGTAATCAATAAATAATTGCGTTCCCTTGAGCGCATTTTCAGCGGCAAGCGTGCCCTCGCGCCCGGCGGTTGTCTCCAGTCGCAGGGGGGCGTTGGTAACATCACCAACCGCAAAAATATCTTTGTTTGAAGTTTGGAAATACTGATTGACGACAACCGCCTGCTGTTTGCTTATTTCAACACCAACTACATCAAGGCCAAGTCCTTGCGTGTTGGGGGTTTTGCCTGCCGCCAAAAGTATTTCGTCGCCCGATACTTCTTCCGATTTTCCGTTTACGAGATACGAGATTATCTTTTTATCGTTTTCCTTTCGTGCGCTTTTTACCTCAACACTGGTCTTAATAGTGATTCCTTCTTTTGACAACACTTCGGCGAGTCGATCGGTAAGCGTTTTTTCGGAGTGCGGAAAAATTGAATCGCCGCGTTGTAAAACATTTACCTTCGTGCCAAAGCGTGAAAACATCTGCGCAAACTCCAAGCCAAGCGGGCCCGCGCCGATGATAACCAACTCTTTTGGCTGACGCTCAAGACGCAACGCTTCAACGTGCGTAACAAATCCAACTTCGTGGATGTTTTCTATAGACGGTACTATTGCCGTTGATCCGGCGGCGATAATAAATTTTTTCGCACTCAATTTTTCGCCGTTCACCTCCACCTCATTTTGAGAAATAAATTTTGCTTTTCCCTCAACGAGCGTTACATACTCTAAACTTTTCAACACCTTTTCATATTTTTCTTGGCGCAATTTTTCCACAAGCGACAGTTCGTCTTGCACGACCTTTTGAAAATCAAAGTTTTTCACTTCAAGCTCAATGCCGGGAATACCATGATGTTTTGCGTGGTGTAAAATTTCGCCAGCATAAAGAAGCGTCTTTGACGGCACACAGCCGACATTGACGCAGGTGCCACCTAGCGGAAGCCCGGCGTTCACGATTGCCGTTTTCGCTTTTAGCTCGTTGGCGCGGATAGCGGCCGCAAACGCGCCTGCTCCTCCGCCAATAATGATTA
>Ga0209515_10007805_pt1 | contig 12761 bp, 12 predicted proteins | sample Subgroupgradi54m_FD_187454 | JGI IMG/M metagenome (GOLD analysis project Ga0209515, IMG submission 187454) | Subsurface groundwater microbial communities from S. Glens Falls, New York, USA - GMW60B uncontaminated upgradient, 5.4 m (SPAdes)... ... | reverse complement strand
CCTGGCGCCCCCGCTCGGGGCCGGCGGCGTGCTGTTCTACCTCCTGGTCTACACCTTCACGACGGTCGGCGCGTTCGGGGTGATCCTGCTTCTCGAGCGGGGGCGCCAGGAAGCGGTGAACCTGGACGACTACGGGGGGTTGGCCGAGAGTCATCCCGTGCTGGCGCTCGTGTTCGCGCTCTTTCTCCTCTCGCTCACCGGGATGCCGCCCACGGCGGGCTTTGCCGGCAAATTCTACCTCTTCGGCGCTGCCGTCCGATCGGGCTATATCTGGCTGGCGGTCATCGCCGTGCTCAATTCCGCGGTGGCCGCCTACTACTATCTCCGGGTGATCGTCTACATGTACATGCGCGACCGGGAGGGCGTGCCCACCGGGGCGGTGCCGTCCTTTGCCGGCCGTTTGGCCCTGGGGATCGCGCTGTGGGGCGTCCTGCAGCTGGGCGTGATGCCGGCGCCGGTCCTGAACCTCGCCCAGGCCGCCGTGGCGCCGCTCTTGCGCTGACAGGGTGAGAGGTCGGCGGGCCCCGCGATGCCAGCGATCCGCTTCTCCTACCGCGGCTGGCTCCTGGATCTTGACGGCACGGTGTACCGCGGGGAGAAGCTCATCGACGGCGCGGTGGAGGTCGTCTCGGCGCTCCGCGGGGCGGGCAGGCGCGTCGCCTTCCTCTCGAACAAGCCGATCCAGACCCGGAGCGAATACGCGGCGAAGCTGAGCCGCCTCGGCATCCCCACCGCGGCCGAAGAGGTGGTCAACTCCTCCCTCGTTCTGGCCCGCCATCTGGGGCGCCTGGACCCCGGGGCCCCCTGCTTCGTCATCGGCGAGCCGCCCCTGATCGGGGAGCTGGAAGCACACGGCTTCGAGGTACGCCAGGACGATCGGGTTCGCTGGGTGGTGATCGCGTTCGACCGGACGTTCACCTACGCGAAGCTGAACACGGCGCTGCAGGCGGTGAAGCGCGGCGCGCGGCTCATCGCCACGAATCCCGACCGGACGTGCCCGGTCGTCGACGGCGAGATTCCGGATTGCGCGGGGATGATCGCCGCGGTGGAGGCCGTGACCGGCAAGCGCGTGGAGCTGGTCGTCGGGAAACCATCCCCGCTGATGCTCGAGGTGGCCCTGGCGGTCCTGGGTCTGCCGGCGGCGGAGACGGCGATCGTCGGAGACCGGATCGAGACGGACGTGGTGATGGGAAAGGCGCTCGGGCTCGCCACCGTGCTCGTCCTGTCCGGCGTCACGGTCCCCGGCGATCCGCGGATCGCCGAGCTCGGGCCTGATCACGTGCTCGCCTCGATCCGGGAGCTGATCCAATGAGCCGTCTCGCCGGGCTCGGCGATCAGGCGTTCGACGTCCTCGTCATCGGGGGCGGGATGGCCGGGGCAGGCGTGGCACGCGACCTCGCGCTTCGGGGCGTCAGCGTGGCGCTCTTTGAAAAGAACGACTTCGCGTCCGGCACGACCTCGCGCTCTTCCAAGCTCGTCCACGGCGGGCTCCGCTACCTTGAGCTCTTCGACTTCGCCCTGGTGCGCGAGTCGCTCCGCGAGCGCGAGACGTTGCGGCGCCTGGCCCCCCACCTGATCCGGCCGCTACCCTTCTTGCTCCCGATCTATCGCGGCGCGAGCCGGGGTCTCATCAAGGTGAGGATCGGTCTCACGCTCTACGATTGGCTGACGCCGGAAACAGCGGCGGAGCGTGACCGGGTGCTCCGGCCGGAAGGCGCGCTGGCCCTCGAGCCCGAGCTCCGCGCCGAAGACCTCAGGGGAGCGGGCTTCTACGTGGACGATCTGCTGCTCTCTCCGGAACGTCTCTGCCTGGAGAACATCCTCTCCGCCTGCCGGCACGGAGCCCGGGCGTTCAACTACGTGGAAGTGGAGGAAGTCCTCGTCGGCCCGAGAGGCATCGAGGGTCTCCGCGTCCGGGACCTCCTGACCGATCGGGTCCGGACCGTGCGCGGGCGGGTCGTCGTCAACGCGGCCGGTCCATGGGTGGACCGGATCCGCGCGATGGCTGGGCTCGCCGACAGGAGGGCTCGCGTCATCAGGACGACGAAAGGCATTCACTGTCTCCTGCCGCGGCTGACGGAGCACGCCGTGTACCTGGGAACGAAGGACGAGCGGATGGTTTTCGTGATCCCGTGGAGAGAGTTCTCCCTGGTCGGGACCACCGACACGGACTTCGAAGGCGACCTCGATCGCCTCTGGGCCACGCGGGACGAGGTGACGTATCTTCTCGCAGAGGTCCGGCGGGTCCTTCCGGATCCGAGGGTGACGGCCTCCAACATCCTGTACACCTATGCCGGGATCCGGCCCCTGACCCACGAGGGGGGCAAGTCTCCCTCCAGAGTCTCGCGGCAGCACCGCGTGTGGGAGGAAGGCCCCCACGGGATGTTCCTCACGATCACGGGGACGAAGTTGACCTGTTTTCGCAGCCTGGCCGAAAGGGTCGCCGACCTGGCGACGGCCCGGCTTGGACGCCGGGCGCCCTCGCGCACGGCCTTTCTCGCGCTCGACGGGAGCGATGAAAAGGTGCGTGGTTCCGTGGAGGCCCGGGCCTGGATGGACGTCTCCGGCGAGATGGCGGCGACGGGGCTCGGCCGCGAGACCCTGGAGATGCTCGTCGAGACCTACGGGCGCAACTACGTGCGCGTTGTGGACCTCGTCCGAAAGCTCCCGGACGGGGAACGCCGGCTCTGCCCCCGGAATCCCGAGATCGTCGCTCAGCTTCACCATGCGGTCACCGAGGAACTGACGGTCTCACTCCAGGACTTCCTGCTTCGTCGAACCGGCATCGGAACGAGCTCGTGCCAGGGGCTCGACTGCGCCGGACCCATCGCGTCCCGGATGGCGGACCTCCTGGGGTGGAGCTCCCGGCGGCGGGAGGCCGAGCTGGTCGCGTACCATGACACGGTTGCGCGAAGCCACCGGTTTCGGGATCGTTGAGGCGCGCCGGGCAAGGACGCACCTGTCAGGTAGCGGCCCACCGGGGCGGCGCGCTGCTCTGGCCGGAGAACAGCCTGTTCGCGTTCGGGAACTCCATCGCCCTCGGGGTGGACTTCCTGGAGTGCGATGTCCACCTCAGCAAAGATGGGGAGGTGGTCGTGATCCACGATCCGACGCTTCCGCGGACGACCACGGGGACGGGCGCCGTGCGAGGGCGGACGCTTGCCGAGCTCCGGACGCTCAGGCTCCGTGACAAGGACGGGAGAGCCACGGACGAGATCGTTCCGACGCTGGATGACGTGGCGACCCTCGCCGCTCCCACGGGGATCGGGCTCCTGGTCGAGATCAAGGCGGATGCGCGGCGCGCTCGGTACCCGGGCATCGAGGAAAAAGCGCTGGCCGACCTCGACCGTCGCGGGATCACGGCCCGGACCATTCTCACGTCGTTCGAGGCCGATACGATCCGTCGCGTGCGCGAGCTTCGCCCCGACGTCCGGGTCGGCGCGCTCTACTCCCCGCGGACGATGAGGGGGCGGCGCGCGGGCGTGGGGTCGGAGTTCGAACGGCTGGCGAAAGCCGGGGTCCTGTTCGTCGGGCTCCAGCACTCGCTGGTCACCCTCGAGGCCGTCGTCCTGGCGGCTCGAACGGGACTCCTGCTGGGGGCGTGGACCGTGAACGAAGCCGATGGTATCCGGCGATGCACGGACCTGGGGGTGGACGTCCTGATCACCGATCGCCCGGACCTGGCCAAAGCGTTGGTGCACCCATGAGGGAGGCAGCGAAATGTTCGGCTAGGCGGGTCCGGGCCACCCTTTGTGCGAGACTCACGGTCGCGAGGACTCAGAATCCCCTTTGAGATCAAGAGGTTTCCCGCGCTTGTCTTTGGCTCCCCGGTGTGATAGTTGTTTTGTTCACATGGTAGAGCCGTCCCCCTGGCGGGGCCTCGGCCTCGTGGCCAGTGCCGGCATCACCCTGGTGGTGGCGACGGCGGGCGGTGCCATTGTCGGCTATTTCCTAGACGGCTGGCTCCAAAGTTCTCCGTGGCTCACCCTGATCGGGCTCGGCCTCGGCGTCGTCGTCGGGTTCAGGGAACTCGTTCGAACCGTCAAGGCCGCCGAGCGTGAGGAGAAGAATGGATCGTAACCTGGTCGCGCGCGTGACGGGCGGCGGCGCGCTGGCGCTCGTGCCGATCTCGGCGGCAGCCTTTTATTGGGCTGACCTTCCGGGACTCCTCGGCGTGCTCGCCGGGGGGGGCGTGGCCCTGGGGAACTTCCGCTGGCTCAGCACGGGAAGCCACCGGTTCCTGGCTCTCTTCCGGAGCGGGCGCGTGGAGCCTTGGGGGCTCGTGGGTTTCGGGCTCCGACACCTCTGCCTCTTTTCGGTGCTCGGGGTCCTGCTCTGGAGCGGGCATGTGCATCCGCTGGGGGTGATGGTTGGTCTCTCGGTGTTTCCGCCGGTGCTCATTGTCGCGGCGCTTCGGAGGGCGGCGCTGAACCGGTAACCCGGAATGGAAGCCATCGAGCATCCGCCGCTCTTCGCGATCCCGGGCGTTCCGGACCACCTGACCTACACGTGGCTCGTGATGGTCATCCTGATCGTCGTGAGCGCCGCCGCCTCCCGCCGCCTCCAGCTCGTCCCGCGGGGGCTCCAGAACTTCATGGAGATCGTGCTGGAGCAGTTCCTGAGCCTCCTGGATGACGTGGTGGGGCACGAAGGACGCCGGTATCTCCCCCTCATCGCGACGCTCGGCCTGTTCATCCTCACGTCGAATCTGCTCGGGCTCGTTCCGGGGCTCATGGCGCCCACCTCCAACATCAACACCACGGCCGCCTGCGCGCTGATCGTGTTCTTCACCTACCACTGGATCGGGATCCAGAAGCAGGGGCTCGGGCGGTACCTGAAGCACCTCTGCGGCCCCGTCTGGTGGCTGGCGCCGCTCATGTTCGTCGTGGAGATCTTCAGCCACCTGGCCCGACCGCTCTCCCTCGCGCTTCGGCTGTTCGGCAACATGACCGGCGGTCACATTCTCCTGGCGGTCATATTCTCGCTGACCCTCGGCCTGGCGAGCTGGGCGGCCGCCGGCTCGCTTCCAGGGGTGCTGCTGGGCGTGCCCGGCACCGCGCTCCTGGTCCTCTTCACCACCGGCTTCCTGCTCCCGCTCAAGATCCTGGTGGCCTTTCTGCAGGCCTTCATCTTCTGCATGCTCTCGATGCTCTACATCGCCGGCGCGATCGAAGAAGCCGAGCACCCTTGATTGCAGCGCGCCTTCTGCGCCGTGAACCCACGAAAGGAGGAGACGTCGTGCGACTTGTGTTCGTTCTGACGGTTGTGGCTGTGGCAGCGGTGTTGGCGGGGCCGAGCGCGGTGTGGGCCGCCGAGGCCGGGGCCTCGGGCGGTTGGGTGGGTCCCTTTGCGGTGATCGCGGCCGGGATCGGGATGGCCATCGCCTCCGGCCTGTGCGCTCTCGGGCAGGGCCGGGCCACCGCGAGCGCGGTGGACGCGATGGCGCGCCAGCCTGGCGCTGCTGGGCGGATCCAGACGGCCATGATAATCGGTCTCGCCTTGATCGAGTCGTTGGCCCTGTACGTCTTCGTTATCGCGGCGATCCTGCTTTTCGTGCAGCCCGTGAAATAGGCTCGCGGTGGGGGTGGCCCCCGAAGGGGAAGGGACCCGGCGCCCCCGCCGGGGACGGTGGTGATGAGACCTCGGTCGAACTTCAAGATTCCCAGGATCCCCGAGATGACGATTCGCCGTCTCTCGGTGTATACGCGATGCCTGCTTCAGCTGGAAGAGGACGGGGTCAAGACCATCTCCTCCGAGGAACTGGCAGAGCGCTTCAACCTCAACTCCGCCCAGGTGCGGAAGGACCTGGCCTACTTCGGCGAGTTCGGCGTCCGCGGCACCGGCTATTACGTCTCGGGCCTCAAAGCCGAGCTGCAGAAGATCCTGGGGCTCGATCGCGAGTGGCAGGTGGCCCTGGTCGGCTATGGGAACCTCGGGTCCGCGCTCTTTCACTACAAGGGGTTCACCCGCCAGGGATTTCGGATCACGGTGATCTTCGACGCCGATCCGCAGAAAGCCGGGCGGAGTGTCGAAAGCGTTCCGATCCTGCCACTCCGGGAGCTCTCGCAGGAGGCCAAGGGGCGGAATCTGCAGATCGGGATCATCGCCGTGCCGGCGGAGTCCGCCCAGGCCGTCGCGGAGCGGCTCGTCGCCGCGGGGGTGAAGGCGATCCTGAACTTCGCCCCCTCCCGCCTGAAGATTCCCAAGGACGTGCGGCTACAGAATGTGGACCTGTCCATCGAGCTGGAGACGCTCTCCTTTTATCTCGCCCAGGCGACCCGCTGACCGGCGGCGGTTGACGCCCTCTCGCTCTGGTGGTATGGGATTTGTGTCGTCGATGATCGTGCGGGCCCCACTCCCCCTGCTCGCGCGGTGGGCCCCGTTCCAAGCGCTCTCCGGGGCCTTCGCCAAGGGAGATCCCTGCCTCGTCGCGGACGGCCTGTGGGGGTCGTCGCGCGCGCTTACGGTCGCAGCGCTCCTCCGCGAGTCGGGCGGCTCCGCGCTCGTCCTGGTGCCGGATCTGGCGGCGATCCGCCGGATGTGCCAGGACATCCGGTTTTTCGCGACCGCCTTCGGTGATCCTCCCTCTCGCGTCGAGGAGTTTCCGCCTCCCCAGCCGTCGTTCTGGCGCGGCGGGCGGCAGCGGGAGGAGGAGGGTGAACGGGCCCTCGTCTGCCATCGGCTCCTCTCCGTGGAGCCGCTGACCATCGTCACGACACCGGTTGCCTGTGCCGCGCCGCTGATGGCCCCGGAGGAATTCCGGCGTCGCACGTTGTCGCTCGACGTCGGCGGCAGCTGGAGCCGGAAGGAGCTGCTGGAGCGGCTGGCGGCGGCGGGGTACGAGCGCGTGGAAACGGTCGGAGAGGTCGGGCAGTGGAGCGTCCGCGGCGGGATCGTGGATATCTTCTCGCCGGTCCGGGAAGAGCCGGTGCGCGCGGAATTCTTCGGTGACGAGGTCGAGTCCCTCCGGTGCTTCGATCCGACCTCGCAGCGCGCCGTGGATGCGATCCGCTCCGTCCAGATCCTCCCCCTGACCCTCGGCGCGGACCCGCGCGCCACCCTCCTCTCCTACGTCCCCGCCGAGACTCCCACGATCCTGGACGGTCCGAGCCTCCTGGACGCCCCGCCGGATGATGCGCCCTCGCCGGTCCCGCTGGGCGAGCTCTTGAAGGGGCGCCAGCGGCTGGAGCTCGGCCTCCTGACTGCCGCGCCGCCCGAGCCCGGGGCCGGTCGGTATCGCCTCGAGACGCGATCCGTGGAGAGCTTCCGGGGGCAGTTCCGCCGGCTCGCGGCCGAGCTCGGCCACTGGCTCTCCGAAGGGTTCACCGTGCGTCTCGTCTGCCAGGACGAGGGACAGGCCCGCCGCCTCAAGCAGATCCTCTTCGAGCACGGACTCGAGGCCCTGGAAGGTGCCGCGCTCGATGGCCCGGAGAGGCTCGGGATCCTCGTCGGCGAGTGCGGGGAAGGATTCTCCGTTCCCGCGCTCGGCCTCATCGTCCTGACGGAAGGGGAGGTCTTCGGTGCCCGGCGCCGGACCTTGCGCCGTCCCCGCTACCAGCGGGGCACCGCCCTCAGCGCGTTCACGGACCTCGTGGTCGGCGACTTGGTCGTTCACGAGGAGCACGGGATCGGGCGGTACCTGGGCCTGAAGACGCTGCCCGTGGACGGGCGTCAGGGGGATTTTCTCCTCCTGGAGTACGCCGAGGGGAACCGCCTCTACCTGCCGGTGGAGCGGCTCGGGGTGATCTCCAAGTACCTGGCTGGCGACGGTGCGGGGGCCCGCCTCGACCGGCTGGGAGGCATCTCCTGGCAGCGGGTCAAGGAAACGGTCCGGGCAGCGCTCCGCCAGATGGCGGAGGAACTCCTGAAGCTCTACGCGGCCCGTTCGGTGCTCGAGGGGCACGCCTTCGGCGGGGACACTCCCTGGCAGCGGGAGTTTGAGGCGACGTTCAGGTTCGAGGAGACGCGCGATCAGCTCCGGGCCATCGAGCAGGTCAAGGCCGACATGGAGCAGCCCCGCCCGATGGACCGGCTGGTGGCGGGGGACGTGGGTTACGGCAAGACCGAAGTCGCCCTTCGGGCCGCCTTTAAGGCCGTCATGGACGGCCAGCAGGTCGCCGTCCTGGTGCCGACCACCATCCTGGCCCAGCAGCACTGGACGACCTTTTCGGAGCGTCTGGCCCCGTTTCCAGTCCGCGTGGAGCTCTTGTCGCGCTTTAGGTCGCCCAAGGAGCAGAAGGCGGTGGTGGCCGGCCTACGCCAGGGCACGGTGGACCTGGTCATCGGGACCCACCGTCTGCTCTCCCGGGACGTCGGCTTCCGGGACCTGGGGTTGCTCATCGTGGACGAAGAGCACCGGTTCGGGGTGTCGCACAAGGAACGGATCAAGCAGCTCCGAAAGGCCGTGGACGTGCTGACGCTGACCGCCACCCCTATTCCGCGCACGCTCTATATGTCGCTGGCCGGGGTGCGCGACCTTTCGGTCATCGAAACGGCCCCCCCGGACCGCCTTCCCGTGGAGACCGTGGTCGTCCCGTTCAGCCGAACGCTGATCCGCGAGACCATCGAGCGAGAGGTCGCTCGGGGAGGTCAGGTCTTCTTCGTTCACAATCGCGTCCAGTCGCTTCCCTCGATGACCGCGTTCATCCAGCGGCTCCACCCGCGGGCGCGGGTCGTGATGGCGCACGGCCAGATGCGGGAGAAGGACCTGGAAGAGGTGATGCTGCGCTTCGTGAGCGGCCAGGCCGATGTGTTGGTGTCCACGGCCATCGTCGAGTCGGGTCTCGACATTCCAGCCTCGAACACCATCGTGGTCAACCGGGCCGATCGCTTCGGGCTCGCCCAGCTCTACCAGCTGCGGGGCCGCGTCGGGAGGGAGCGTCAGCAGGCGTACGCCTACCTGCTGATCCCGGCGGATGGCCGGGTAGACGAGACGGCCCAGAAACGCCTCGCCGTCATCCAGGAGCTGACCGAGCTGGGCTCGGGCTTCCGGCTGGCGCTCCGGGATCTGGAGATCCGGGGGGCCGGGAATCTGCTCGGGGCCGCGCAGCACGGGCACATCGCCGCGGTGGGTTTCGATCTGTATTCAAAACTTTTGGCAGAGGCCGTGCGAGAATTGAAGGGAGGTCCCGCGGAGGAGGCTCCCGAGACGGTCGTGACCGTGGAGGTCGAAGCCCTGCTGCCCGAGGCCTACGTGCCCGAGGTGAGCCAGCGCCTGGCCCTCTACAAGCGCCTCGCCGGGATCACGCGCTCGGAGGAGATCGCGGAGGTCCGCGATGAGCTGCGGGATCGGTTCGGTCCGCTCCCGGCCCCGGTCGCGCGGCTCCTGGAGATCGTCGAGATCCGGACGGCGGCACGGGCGCTGGGGATCGAGCGGGTGGAGGCTAAAGGGGGGAGGGTCCACCTGACCTTCGCGCCCTCGACCCCGGTCTCGCCCGAGCGGCTCCTCCGCGCCGTTCGTGCCCACCCCGCAAAGCTTCGCCTGAAAAAAGAGTTCGTCGTGGAGGCCACGCTCCCGGCCGAGCCCTGGCCCGCGGTCCGACAGGCCCTCGGCGAGCTCCTGGCCGCCTTTTGATGGACACGCATCGGGCCATTTGCCGCCTGGTCCCCCTCCTCCTGGTCACGTCGCTGGGTGCGGAGGGGTGCGGGTGGCTCTCGCGCGAGACGCCGGCTCCCGCCGGTTCGGTCTCGGAGGCCGTCCGAGAAACGCAGGCGAGGGCGCGGGCGGCCGTCGCGACGCCCCCCCCGGCCGCCCCCGTTGCGCCCCCCGAGGGGCCGGACGTCCTGGACCGCGTGATCGCGGTGGTCAACAGCGACGCCATCACCTTGAGCGACCTCCAGGAGAACCTTGCCGCCTACCTCTACGAGTCTAAGCAGTCGGCAAAACCGGAGCCGGCGCAGGAGCAAGAGCTCAAGGAGCGTCTGCTGAAGCGCATGATCGAAAACCGCCTCCAGCTTCAGGAGGCCACGCGGGAGCAGGTCACGGTGGAGGACACCGAGGTCGATGAGCAATTGGCCGACGTGATGAAGCGGACCAACGCGACGAGCCAGGAGGAGTTCGACAAGCTCCTCAAAGCCCAGGGGCTGATGCTGGAGGGGGTCAAGAAACGGCTTCGGGAGCAGCTGTTGATCCAGAGGGTGGTCCACCGGAAGGTCCAGCTCCGGGTTTCCGTGACGGAAGAGGAGATCGAGCAGTACCTCTTCGAGAACCGGGAGAAGCTGGAGACAGGGCTCTCCTACCATGCCCGCCACATCCTCGTCGCGCCCGACCCCCCGGGGCAGGAAGCGGCGTGGGAGGCAGCCCGGGGCCGCGCCGAGGAGGTCTGGGCCAAGGTCCGCGCGGGGGAGGATTTCGCCGAGCTGGCCCGACAGTTTTCGAATGATCCCGCGGCGAAGGAGGGAGGGGACCTCGGCGAGCTGAAGCAGGGGGAGCTGACCTCCGACCTGGAGGGACAGATTCTCCGCTTGCGGCCGGGGGAGGCGTCGGCGCCCTACCGCTCCAAGCTGGGCTTTCACATTTTCAAGCTCGAGTGGAAAGAGGGGCTCTCGGGAGAGACGCTGGCACAGACCAAGCGGCAGATACGGGATATCCTCTTTCGGCAAAAGTATGCCGCCCGGCTGGCGGCTTGGCTCGAGGAGATCAGAAAGCGCGCCATCATCGAAGTCCGGCTGTGAGAAAAATAGTTGACAAGCCTGACGGCGGTGTGGGAGCATGAGATCGTACACGTCGTAGGATCCCGCATAAAAATTAGAACCCACCCTTGGAAATAATCTCACAAGGCGTTTCTTGAGGGAGCCTCACAGAGCGACTTTGTCTGGTCGAACTCACGTCCTCCCGCCGTTCGGCGGGATCTCGACAAGGAGTCATTGGATGCCTACCCGCCCCCACCGACATCGCCCGGCCATCCGTTCTTTTAATGTCCCGCCGCCATGCTCGGCGAGGCTCAGAGGCCAGGAGGTAAGAGGATGAACCTCTCGGAGCTGAAAGAGAAGACGATCTCGGAGCTGAACACGATCGCCAAGGACCTGAGCGTCCAGGGGTTCAGCGGTCTCAGGAAGCAGGAGCTGATCTTCAAAATCCTCCAGAGCCAGGCCGAGAAGGACGGCCTCATCTTTGCCGAGGGCGTGCTGGAGGTCCTTCCCGACGGGTTCGGCTTCCTGCGAGCTCCGGACTACAATTACCTTCCGGGCCCCGACGACATCTACGTCTCTCCCTCCCAGATCCGACGGTTCGACCTGAGGACCGGCGACACGATTTCCGGGCAGGTCCGCCCGCCGAAGGATACCGAGCGCTACTTCGCCCTGCTGAAGGTGGAGGCCATCAACTTCGAGACCCCCGATGCGGCCCGGGAGAAGATCTTTTTCGACAACCTCACCCCGCTCTACCCCATGGAGCGGATCCGGCTGGAGCACGAGGGGGACGAGCTGACCACCCGGGTCATGGATCTCCTCACGCCGATCGGCAAAGGCCAGCGCGGTCTCATCGTGGCGGCGCCACGCACCGGCAAGACGATGATGCTCCAGAACCTGGCCCACGCGATCGCCAAGAACCATCCGGAGGTGTACCTGATCGTCCTCCTCATCGACGAGCGCCCGGAAGAGGTGACCGACATGCAGCGCTCGGTGAAGGGGGAGGTCATCTCATCCACCTTCGACGAGCCGCCGCAACGGCACGTCCAGGTGGCGGACATGGTCATCGAGAAGGCCAAGCGACTCGTCGAGCACAAGCGCGACGTGGTGATTCTACTGGACTCCATCACGCGGTTCGCCCGCGCCCACAACGCGATCATCCCCTCATCGGGGAAGGTCCTCTCCGGCGGCCTTGACGCCAATGCGCTCCAACGCCCCCGGCGCTTCTTCGCCCAGGCGCGGAACGTCGAGGAGGGCGGCTCGCTGACGATCATGGCCACGGCCATCGTGGACACCGGCAGCCGCATGGACGACGTCATCTTCGAGGAATTCAAGGGTACGGGTAACATGGAGGTCCACCTGGATCGCCGCCTGATGGACAAGCGCATCTTCCCCTCCATTAACATCGAGCAGTCGGGGACCCGGAAGGAGGAGCTGTTGCTGGAAAAGGACGAGCTCTCGAAGGTCTGGCTCCTCCGCAAGGTCCTGTCCCAGCTGAACCCGGTCGAGGCCATGGAGCTCCTGCTCGACAAGCTCAAGCTGACCAAGACCAACAAGGAGTTTCTCAACGCCATGAACCAGCTGGGGTAGGGTGCCCGCCCCGGGGCGAAGCCCCGATTACCCCTGAAATTCCTTGCGTTTTCCCCGCACTGCTGCTAGAGTTAGGTGTTCCTGAGGAGGTGCGCCGTGAAGGCGGGCATTCATCCTGAATACGTCGAGGCAACGATCACGTGTGCGTGCGGGGAGGTCGTTCACACCCGCTCCACCCATCCCCAGATTCGGGTGGAAGTGTGCTCCAAGTGCCACCCCTTCTTCACCGGAAAGCAAAAGCTGGTGGACACGGCCGGTCGGGTCGAGCGCTTCCAGCGGAAGTACAAGAGGAAAACCGCGACAGAGGGGTGAGATCCGCCTCGGCGGCCTGCCGCCTGCCGGGTCGGGGAGGATGTCGGTCCTGGGGCTCTGTCCCTCGGCGCTGATTTTTTCGAGTCGTTCCGGTCCCGCCTTTTGCGTTCCCCCGCCCGCGCTCCTCCCGGTCCCGAGTGCCCGCTCTTGCCAGGTGAGGTTCCGGAATGTTTGAGAGGCTGCGCCAGATCGAAGAACGGTACCGGGAACTCTCCCGCCTGTTGGCCGAC
>Ga0209515_10007804_pt1 | contig 12761 bp, 11 predicted proteins | sample Subgroupgradi54m_FD_187454 | JGI IMG/M metagenome (GOLD analysis project Ga0209515, IMG submission 187454) | Subsurface groundwater microbial communities from S. Glens Falls, New York, USA - GMW60B uncontaminated upgradient, 5.4 m (SPAdes)... ... | reverse complement strand
CTGAGAAATGTCGATGCTGCGTTACGAATCGAAAAACATTTCATTTCTGGAGCTCTGGTTCGACGCGCCTGCGCCGTCGCGGCACGACTGTCCAGCGGATGTCCTGCGGTATCGGCAAAGGCCGGATCCACTTCCCGGCAGTCAGGGTGCCCCGTTTCACACGCTACTGGTGGATCTGCAGCAGCCGGAAAGCGAGATCTTCGCGGCCATCCGCAACACGACGCGAGCCAAGATCCGCCGGGCCGAGACGCAAGACCGCATCGACTGCTACATGCTCGATGAGACGTCCGAAACCGTCCGCGGCGAGTTCTGCGCCAGATACCTCGAGTTCGCCTCGCTTCGAGGCTTACCTGACGTCGATCCCGACCGCCTGCACATACTGGCCGATCGACGCATGCTCGCCCTGTCGAGCGCGTCGACGACGGACCTCGGCACCATCGTGTCGCACGCCTACCTGATTAGCAGAGGGCGCGCGCGCTTGCTCCACTCGGTGACAGCCAGAAGATACGACGATCAGACCACCATCAGACAATCAGCCGGGCGCGCCAACCGGCTCCTGCACTGGGCCGACATGAAACACTTTCGACTACAGGGCATTCACACGTATGACTTCGGCGGCTGGTACGAAGGTCAGGAGGATCGTGAGCGGCTCGGCATCAACAAGTTCAAGGAAGAGTTCGGCGGCCGTCACGTCTGTGAGCACGACGGTGTCGTCCCTCTCACCTGGAAGGGCAAGACGTTCATGACCCTTTCGCGCATCGTTGGCGGACGTGGACGATAGGCTCGTGCTATCGAGGTTCACAGCATGATTCCGGGAAGGCGCTACACACCGTCCGACTGGCTCGCGGCAGTGTGGCGGCGACGATGGCTTCCCGTCGTCTCGTGTCTGGTGATCACCACAGGCACGGTGGTCGTCGTCAAGAAGATCCCGCATCGCTACCGTGCCGAGGCGCTTATTCTCGTCGAGCAACGAAGCGTCTCGCCAGAGTACGTGCGGGCGAATGTCACCACGGAATCGGTCAAGGACAAGCTGCCGACCATCAGCCAGCAGATCGTGAGCCGGACCAGGCTCGAGGACATCGTTCGCAAGCTGCACCTTTATGCCGAAATGCGTCAGGTGAGGCCTCTGGACGCCGTGGTCGAGCAAATGCGCAGGAACATCCAAGTGAAGCTCGTCGAAGGGTCGGAATCCTTTCGGGTGAGCTACGACTCCGAGGATCCCGAGGTGGCGGTGCGAGTCACTGAGCAGCTGGTGGGACCCTTCATCGGGGAGCGGGCACAGGCCCGTGCCGTGATGGCGCGCGACACGAGCGTCTTCCTGCAGAGCCAGCTCGAGGAAGCCAGGGCTCGCCTGGTCGAGCAGGAAAAGCGATTGGAGGAGTACCGCATGCGGTACGGCGCAGAGCTACCGTCCCAGCTCCAGTCGAACATTCAGGTTATTCAGAACGTCCAGACTCAGATCCAGGCGATCGGCGACAACCTCAACCGCGATCGCGACCGTCGCCTCGTGAGCGCCCGGCAGCTGGCGGACCTTCAGTCGGAGCAGTTCCTGCCCGAGGCTGGGCCGTCCCCGACCACTCCCGCCGCTGGCGAAGTCGCTACGGAGAACACGCCCGCCTTGCAGCGCTTGGAGGCCGCCGTCGCCGACGTTCGAAGTCTGGAACTGCGTCTGACGGCGCAGCATCCCGATCTGGTGCGCGCGAGACAGCTCGTCGACGATCTGCGCGCGAGGGCACGAAGCGAATCCGCGGTCGCGTCTGCCGTGCGAAAGCCAACCGCAGCCGAGAACGCGAGACGCAATCGCATCAGGGAGCTGCAAGCCGAGATCGAGAGCCTCGATCGACAGGTCACCGATAAACTTGCGTCACAGGAGCACCTGCGGAAAGAGCTGACAGCCTACCGCGCCAGAGTCGACGCGCTGCCGACTCGCGAATCGGAGATCGCGTCGCTGACACGAGACTACGACACGCTGCAGAAGGTCTACCAGACACTGCTCGCCAAGAACGAAGAGTCGAAAATCTCCGAAAACCTCGAGCGGCAGCAGGTGGGTGGTCAGTACAGAATCGTCGATCCGCCTCGGCGGCCCCAAACACCGCTTGGACCCGACCGGCGTCTGATGATGCTCGCTGGATCGGCCGCCGGCTTCGGCGTCGGCATCGCATGGGCTGTGCTCCTGCAGTTGCTCGACAAGCGTCTCTTCACGACGGCCGACGTGCTCGCCGGTTTGAGCCTTCCCGTCGTCGCGACGATCCCGTTCATGCCGGAAGACGCCGAGCGTCGGACGAGGCGTGCCTGGCGAGTCGCAGAGCTGTCTATGGCGCTTGCCGGACTCGTGATCCTCTGCGCAGTCGCCGTGTGGTGGCGCGTCCGCGTCTGACATCCAGGAGCCAGCGACGTCATGTACGAGCGTTACTACGGTCTGCGGGAAGCCCCTTTCAAGCTGACGTCGAATCCGCGCTATCTCCTGCTGACGTCCGGGCATGCCGAAGCGCTGAACTCCGTGCAGTATGGCATCAGCAGCAGGCGAGGCGTCATCGTGTTCGTTGGCGAGGCAGGAACCGGGAAGACGACCGTCATTCGCGCGGTGATCGCGGCCGCACCCGCTGGAACACGGATTGTGCAGATCAACAACCCACTCCTCACGAGGTCGGAATTCCTGCACTGCCTCGCGGAGGGTTTCGGGTTGGACGTCGGACTGGCTGCGTCAAAGCCGCGTTTGCTCGCGGCGCTCACGGACCTCCTGGACTCGCTCGCCAGACAAGGGACGCAGACTGCGCTGATCGTCGACGAGGCCCACGCACTGCCGTTCGAGATCCTTGAAGAGGTTCGGCTGCTGGCCAACATCGAAACCGACGATGAGAAGCTTCTGCCGGTGGTCCTGGTCGGCCAGCCTGAACTGTCCGATCGGTTGAACGAACCGAATCTTCGCCAGCTCAAGCAACGGGTCGCCCTCCGCTGCACGCTTGGCGCACTGGGGCTGCGGGAGACCGCTGCTTACATTGCGGGCCGCATCCGGGTGGCGGGAGGCGATGCGTCCCAGATGTTCGGACACGACTCCGTCGTGCTCATCCACCGATGCTCGCGTGGCGTGCCTCGAGTGATTTCCGTGATCTGCGATAACGCCCTCGTCACCGGTTTTGCCATCGACGAGCGGCCGGTCGGCCAGGACACGGTGCGTCAGGTGTGCCGCGACCTCGATATCGAAGTGCCCGAGGTGCCATCCGAGGTTCGACCGATCCGGTCGCCGGCGGCCGATCCCGTTGGAGCGATCAGGCGGGTCGCGATTCCTGAGCGCGTGAACCGGGGCCGCGTGTTTGGTTTCTAGGACATCGGACCACCACCCAGCTGTTGGAGAATCATGACCCGAATTACCGACGCCCTGAAGCGCACGCGTGCGGGCGCGCTGGCCCCGTTGGCGGGCGACGAGCGTGCCGCCGATGCGATTCAGTTCTTCGCGCCGGGCCAGCCTGCGGTGGCGATTTCTTGGGAGCTTCGCGACGAGTCGCCGGCGGCTCAACCGGTCAGCGTTCGCACCGCGTCGTCCGGCCCAGGCCAGGCACGGTACCCGATGCGAGCCGCCCCGACCGCTTGGCCCAGCACTCCCCAGCTCGTCGTGTCTCCAGAGGTCAACCCCGGGACGCGGGATCAGCTTCGCAGGCTGGCGGCGATGCTGCTCGAGGCGCAGCACGATCATCACATCAAGGTGATCGTGGTGACCAGCGCGACTGAGGGCGACGGAAAGACCCTGACGATGGTGAACCTCGCGCTGACGCTGAGCGAATTCTACGAACAGCGAGTGCTCCTGATCGACGCCGACCTGCAGCGTCCGTCGGTGCACGCCCTGCTGGGCAGGTCGAACGCTCGCGGACTGTCCGACGCGCTCTCCGGCGCGCGGCCGCTTCCCGCAATCACGGTGAGCGAACACCTGTCAGTCCTCACGGCGGGGACCTCACACGACGATCCCCTGAAAGCGCTGGTGTCCGATCGCTTACGGGTTGTCGTCGAGGTGGCGCGCTCGCAATACGACTGGGTGCTGATCGATGCCGCGCCGGGCGCCCACGCGACCATCGTGGCGTCCACGGCCGACGTGGCGCTCCTCGTGGTGCGATCCGGTCAGACTCCCTACGACGCAGCCCGACGCGCCGCGGAAGTGATTGGCGTGGACCGCATCTTCGGCGTGGTGCTGAACCACGCGCGAGTCGGGCCTGCCCGAACCGTGGCCGCAGATCCATCCAGCCGCGCTCACTGACTCGCTTTTCACGAACACGCGAATCATATCGATGGGATCAACCAGCCGAGCGAGAGTCGTCCGGGCATTGATCATCGGTGTCTCTTCATTGGCGACGGATCTGATCGAAAAGCTCGACCGCCATTCGGGGTACGAAGTGGTCGGCGTCGTCGCTGAGCGGACCGACAGCGACCAACTCGGTCGTGGCCTGCCCATTCTGGGGGCCCTGGCCGATCTCGACCGAATCGTCAGACGGGCCCACCCTGACTTGATCGTGATCGCACAGACGGACCGGCGGGAACTGCTGCCCATCCGGCAACTGCTCGATTCTCAAATTCATGGGCGAGTCAGCGTACAGGATGGATCTGCCTTCTATGAACGGCTGACGGGCGCGCTCGAGTTGGCGACGATCACGCCAGCGAGCATCCTCTTCTCCCAGGCGTTTCAGCCGTCGCGTTGGCGCCTTGCGAGCACCCGCGTGTTAGGCGTGGTGCTCGCGGTTGTCGCACTCGTCGCGACGCTTCCGGTGTGCGTGCTCATCGCGCTCGCGATCAAACTCGATTCTCCGGGTCCCGTGTTTTTCGTCCAGGATCGGCTGGGCGTGTTCGGGAAGCCGTTCAGGCTGGTCAAGTTCCGGACGATGAAGCCGGCCGACGGACAGACGTCGGAGTGGGTGCGGGACAACGACCAGCGGATCACCCGGGTAGGCGACCTGCTGCGAAAGTTCCGGCTCGATGAGCTCCCACAGCTGTTCAACATCGTAAAGGGGGACATGAATCTGGTGGGTCCACGGCCCCATCCCGTCCGCAACGGCGAGATCTTGACCATGCTGGCGCGGAACCTCTGCGACATCAGCGGCATCGCCATTCCGTATTACACACTCCGCTGTCTGGTGCGCCCTGGCATCACCGGCTGGGCGCAGGTTCGTTACGGGTACGCCAACGACTTCGCCGAGGAACTGGAAAAGATCAAGTACGACCTGTACTACATCAAGCACGTGTCACTCGGACTCGATCTCTCCATCCTGCTCGAGACCATCCGGGTCGTGGTGCGTGGCCGCGCGTCCTCTCTGCTCGGGTCGAGTGCGAGGGCTGAACGATGCCGCCCCGTGCTCCCTTGGGGACTGAGCCGGAAGATCGTGGACTCGAAGCCGGCATGAGGACGTCCGCGCTGCGGTTTCTCTGTTGTCCAGAGTGCCGAAAGCCTCTACGGCTGGAGCCCCGGATCATCACCGGCCCCGAGGTCGACAGCGGCTGGCTCGTGTGCGCCAACTGTCCGAAAGCGCATCCAATCGTTCGTGGCATTCCGCGGTTCGTGGCATCGCACCGGTACGCCGGGCGCTCGGACGTGCCTTGGAGGGTCTTTCGCGACGGGCTGCACCGAGCCGGCTTGCAGAGTCGGGATGCGCAGGACGCGCTTGCGGCCTGCACCGGATGGAGGCGCGGCGATTACGGCGGGCGACTGGTCCTCGACGTGGGTACGGGTGCGGGTAGGTTCGCAGAGGCGGCCGCGAATTGTGGTGCGGAGGTCGTTGGGGTGGATTTCAACGCCGCGGTGGACGCCGCGTACAGCCGGTTGCATCAGTTCAAGAACGTGCACTTCGTGCAGGCGGACATGTGGTCGCTGCCCTTTCGCGACGAGGTCTTCGATCTGGCCTATTCGATGCGGGCCCTGCACCACACGCCGCATCCGGACCTTGCGGTCGCGAGCGCGGCGCGAGTGATGAAGCCTTCGGGCACGTTGGCGGTCCTGCTCGACGAGCGAGGTTCCGTGGCGCGTGGCGTCGGCGGTGCGATTCGCCAGTGCACGACACGCCTGCCTCTCGGCGTGGCCCTCGCGCTGACCGCCGTCTGGTCGACCTTCTCCTGTCCCGCCCGGATGTCCGCAGGGCGCAGTGGGTTCGAGGCGCCGTCCCTAAGCCGACTCGATCGATACTGGCGCGACCGCTGGTTGGCGGCCTTCGAGTGGTCAACCGCCACCTACCACTCGGCGCTGCCTGTGGACGACGTGCGTGGCTGGTTGCAGGCCAACGGATTTCCCGATGTCGAGCGGATCGAGGGCTCCGCTGGTGTGCGAGGCCGTAAGGCGACGGACCGCGCCCTCGGCCTGATCGCACCGTCGCCGAGGCTCGTCGCCCATGGTTGATGCGGTGTCTCGCATGCCGACGGCAGCCGGATTCTCCCGCGACGTGTCGGGCGGTGCCGTGCGCGACCGATGGCCACGCACGGAACCGTCGCCGGACGCCGCGTCGGCGATCGGGTCGACGAATGGCCAGGCGTTTCGGGCACTCCTCGTGCTCAGCGCGATCATGTTTCTCTCACCCCAAAGCTATCTGCCTGTGCTCGCCCCGTTTCGGGTTGCCCTGCTCGCCGCCTTCGTCAGCCTGGCGATGTTGCTGGCCGAACGGTCGAAGAGGCACGAACCGTGGATCGGATCGGCGCCTCAAGTGTTGTGGGGGTTCGCGTTGGTGGCCTGGTCGATCGTGACGGTGCCGTTCTCGTCGTGGCCCTCGGGAAGCGTCAACTACATCACCAGCCTCTATATCAAGAACTTCGTTGTCTTCTGGCTGATCGGTGGAGCCGTTCGAACGGTGGCCGAGCTTAGGACGTTCGCGTGGACGCTGAGCCTGCTCGTCCTCCCGACGGCGATCAAAGTCGCGCTGGATTTCGCTGCGGGCAACTTCGTGACGACCGCGGGAGTGTCTCGAGTCGGAGGAGATGGTGGCCTGACTGCGAACCCCAACGACATCGCGCTGCTCCTGAACATCGTGCTGCCACTCACCATCGCGCTGCTTCTCACGGAGCGATCGGTGCGGACCAGGCTGCTGCTGGTGGGGATGATCGGGGCCAGCGCACTCGCCATCGTCCTGACGTATTCGCGAGGAGGCTTTATCACGCTGATCGCCTCGATCGCGCTGCACCTCTGGCGCGTCGGGCGCGGGCCGCGCCACCGCTGGGTGTGGGTCGCCGTTCCGATCGCCCTGGCCGCGACAGCGCTGCTGCCGAGTTCGTACGTCAGCCGACTCGCCACGGTGTTCGACAGTAGTTCGGACGCCACGGGATCGTCGCAGGATCGACAGAGGGACATGGAGGCGGCGCTGTCATACGTCGCCGCGAATCCCATTGTCGGGTCAGGCATCGGCATGAATGCCCTGGCGCTCAACGACATTCGTGGCGGGAGATATACGGCCGTGCACAACGTTTACCTGCAGCATGCGGCGGAGCTCGGTCTTCCGGGGTTGATGTTGTTTCTCTTCCTCTTTCGGTCGAGCCTGAAGGGAGCCGCCGCGGCATCTCGGGCGTTGCCGAGCTCCGATCCGGAGGGCGATCGATTGATGTGGCTCGCCCAGGGCATCTGGATCAGCCTTCTGGCATTTGGTGTCGCGGCGATGTTTCACCCGGTCGCGTTCCACGCCTTCTTCTACTTCCTGGCCGGACTCTCGGTGGCGGTCGCGAATGCGCATCGGGCACGCTTGCGTCAGATTTCGCCGGGGGCTGTGGCTGAAGATGCCGTCCAGGTACACGGCAGACGGGCAGCGCAGCGGGATCCGCAGATCGACTGGCGGCAGCCCGTATGGCCACGCCAGTCGCGGACGTCGCGGCAGTAGGTCGTTCCACTTCGACGGATCACAAAAACATCATGTGCGGAATCGCCGGCATCGTCAGTCTGAACGAGCGCCCTGTCGCCGAAGCGGAAGTGCGGGCGATGTGCGACGCGATGATTCACCGCGGCCCCAATGGACAGGGATACTACGTCGCGCCGGGCGTCGGGCTGGGGATGCGAAGGCTGAGCATCATCGACCTGGCGACCGGTCAGCAGCCGATCGGCAACGAGGACGGCACCGTGTGGGTCGTTCTCAACGGCGAGATCTACAACTTCAAATCGCTGCGGCGTGACCTGAAAGCGCGAGGCCATCAGTTCTCAACCGAGGCCGACACGGAGGTGATTGTTCACCTGTACGAGGACTTCGGTGTCCGATGCGTCGAACATCTGCGCGGGATGTTCGCGTTCGCCGTGTGGGACACACGCCGGCGTCAGGTACTCGTGGCGCGAGATCGCCTGGGCATCAAACCGCTGTACTACGCGAATGTCGAAGGGCGGCTGGTGTTCGCGTCGGAACTGAAAGCGGTCCTCGAACTCCCGGAGATTGAACGGCGGTTGAACTGGAATGCGGTCGCCCGCGTGTTCGCGTTCCTCACGTCCCCGGCGAGCGAGAGCGTGATCCAAGGGGTCCACAAGCTGGAGCCTGGCTGCCTGATCATCGCGGGGCCGGATCGCACGATTCGGACGGAACGCTATTGGAGTGTGGCATTCGAACCCGACGAGAGCCACGACGAGCCGTTCTTCGTCGAGCGCCTCCGTGAACTCCTGGACGAGTCGGTCGCTCTCCACATGATGAGCGACGTGCCGCTCGGCGCCTTCCTCAGCGGCGGCGTCGACTCGAGTGCCGTGGTCGCAGCCATGGCGAAAGCGGCCAGCGGCCCGGTGAAGACGTTCTCGATTGGCTTCGCCGATCGCGCGTACGACGAGCGGCCGTATGCGGCCCGCGTGGCTCGCCACTTCGGCACCGACCACATGGAACTGGTCGTCGAACCCACAGACATCGGGACAATCGAGGATCTGGTCTGGCACCTCGACGAGCCATTCGGGGATTCGTCGGCCGTGCCCACGTATCTGGTTTCGAAGCTTGCGGCCGAACATGTCACCGTGGCGCTGTCCGGTGATGGCGGCGACGAGCTGTTTGGCGGCTACGAACGGTACCGCGTCGAGCAGCGCGAGCGGCGGCACGCGCTCCCGGCCGCCGTGCGAAAGGCGTTCGGTGTCGCCGGTCGGCTCATGCCCGAGGGCATGCGCGGACGAGGCTTCGCGCGGCACTTCTCGCTGGACGGCTGGGCACGGTATGTCGATGCGACGACGCTGTATCGGCGCGACGACCAGGCGCGTCTCTTCCGCCCGGAGGCCCGCGCGCTGTTGTCGGCAGCCGACCCGTGGGGGGACGAAGTCGAGCGCCTCGGACGTGCCGGAGCGGAGGGCGATTGGCTCTCCTCCCTCCAGTCGTTCGACCTCGACGGGTATCTGCCGCTCGACGTCCTGACCAAAGTCGACCGAATGAGCATGGCCCACAGCCTGGAGGTGCGCCCGCCACTTCTGGATCACAAGCTGGTGGAATTCGCCGCGACCATTCCCTCCTGCCTCCGCCTGCGCCGCGAGCGTGGAAAGCACATCTTCAAAGAAGCGATGCGCGGCCGGCTTCCGGAGGACATCGTCGACAGGCGGAAACAGGGGTTCTCGGCGCCATTCGCGCGCTGGTTCACAGGCTCGCTCTCGGAATTCGCCCGGGACCTGCTGTTGTCGCGGCGCTCGGTGGAACGTGGCTTCTTCGAGCCCCGCGCGGTTGAGCACTTCTTGAACGGACGACAGGAGTGCAACTTTTTCGTCTGGACGATGATTGTTTTCGAGCAGTGGTGCCGTCTTGCGCTGGACGGGAGTTCGTCGAGTCGTGCACCGGCGCGTGAGCCGTTGCCGATCACGATCGAGTCACGCGGACTGACGCCCGTGAGGGTCTCCTCATGAACCCGGTCGTCGAAATCGCCGACCTCACCTTGTTCTGGCTGACGACAGTTCTGCTGACGTACGTGTATGTCGGCTATCCGGTTGTGATGATCCTATGGGCGAAGCTCTATCCACGCCGCATCTCCAGACGCACGAACCGCTCCTGAGCGTTCTGATTGTGGCTCACAACGAAGCCGCGACCATCGGGGCGAAAATCATGAACTGCCTGGAGCTGGACTACCCTCGAGAGCGACTCCAACTCGTGATCGCCTCCGATGGATCCTCCGACGAGACTGCCGCGATCGCTGGCGCGTTCGCGTCCGAGGGTGTCAGGGTGGTCGCGTTTCCTGGGCGTCGAGGCAAAGCCGCGGTGCTCAACGACGTGCTGCCCCGCCTGGACGCCGAGATCGTCGTTCTCGCGGACGCGAGGCAACAGCTCGACAGCAATGCGCTGCGGTCGCTCGTGCGACCGTTTACGGACCCGAACGTCGGCGCGGTCAGCGGAGAACTCGTACTGAGAACTGCGACGAACGGCGTCGGCGGGGGCGTCGGCTTCTACTGGCAATACGAAAAGCTGCTTCGACGGAGCGAGAGCGCGGTGGACTCGACCGTCGGCGCGACCGGAGCGCTCTACGCCATTCGACGCCTGCTGTTCGAGCCGATTCCGGAGGACACGCTGCTCGACGATGTGCTCATTCCGCTGCGAATCGTGCGGCAAGGGTACCGTGTCGTGTTCGAGGATCGGGCGCGCGCCTTCGATCGCCCGCCCGAGACCACCCGCCAGGAGCTGCCGCGAAAGATACGGACCATGGCCGGGAATTTTCAGCTGTTCGCGCGCGAGCGGTGGCTGCTGAACCCCATTCACAACCGGTTGTGGTTTCAGGCCATCTCACACAAAGGGCTTCGGTTGGTGCTGCCGCTGCTGCATATCGGCCTGCTGACAGCGAATCTCACCATTCTGCAGATCAGTCGCTTCTACGTGTGGACGCTTGTGGCCCAGGTGCTCTTTTATGCGGCGGCATTCGTCGGCCATGCGACGAGACACCGTCAATATTCTAGCCGGCTCGTGTCGGTGCCCTACGTGATGTGCCTGATGGGCTGGGCAACGGTCGCCGGATTCATGCGATTTCTCCGCGGTCGGCAATCCGCCGCTTGGGATCCGACGCGTTTCATCGAACCGGATCGCGCGGTTGGCGTAACATCAACCGGCGCGCGCTGAAAGCAAACCGCGGACAGGGCAGATCTCTAGAGTGAGCTACTAGACGAGAGTGGGTACATGCACACGTTGAGAGCGATCAAGAACGGCGCGGTGACACAGGTCCTGATTACCTCACAGGCGGACGTCGTCCATGCCCGGATGCGTGCGCGATCGCTGGCCATCGCGGCCGACTTCGAGCCAGCGCAGGTTGTGGTGGTGGCTGCGGCGATTTCCGAACTCGCCAGAAACATCGTCCTGTACGCCAGACGCGGGCACATCGCGCTGGAGCTTGTCGAGAACGGTGATCTCCGCGGCATCCGGATTGTGGCAACCGACGAGGGTCCCGGCATCGCCGGTCTCGATCGAACCACGCGACCCCAGTCGACAGGCGGAGGCCTCGGGTTTGGCCTCCGAACAGTTCAACACGTCATGGACGAGTTCCAGATCGACTCCAGCCCAGCCACGGGAACCCGCGTGCTCGTGACCAAGTGGCGCACCTAAACGAAACCGTCACGTCGTCACCGCTTTTGTAATGAGGCTGCGGGTGGGGATGGCGAGGGCAATACGAGGTGCGGGGATTTCGGCTAAACGTCACAATAGAAAGGCTTGCTGTACCATTCAACAATTATGGCTTCCGACTTGCTACCTGCCGATCTGACAATGGCTGAACAGTCGAACGCTGCCCAGCGACGACGGCACCTGAGAGCCAGTACGTTCTTGCTGGTTTGTGCACTCCTGTCGTCCGTCGCGGTCCTGGTGAAGGCGTCGATCTTCGACACGCTGTCTCACCCGCCGCCCGACACCGGAGGACTCGGATACAACAGCTTCGCGCCCGCGAACACTCCCGGCGCGATCTATGTAGACCCGGTGTTTGGATCGACCGTGCGACGCATCACGACCGATCATGCCCTCGACGACATCTACGCGCGCAACATGTGGTGGAATGCGGACGCGACCAAGTACCTGCACAACACCTCGATCATCAACACGTTGACGGGCGCAGAGACCCACACCGGTATCCCGGGTGGGTCGCGATCGTTCGACCGCGGGTTCGACGCGGCCGATCCCAATATCCTCTTCTACCACTCGGGCTCGAGCATCCGGCAGGTGACGCTCGGTGCCGGCGGCGCCAAGACTGACGTCCTGTATCTCACGACGCCGGCCGCGACGAAGAGTCTGGGAGGCACCATCAACTGGATGGATGGCAGCGGTCGCTATATGGTGGTCCGCTACGGATCGGAACCGTCGGTCCGGGTGTACGACCGGCAGAATCTGGCGGCCGGACCCTACACCAACGCCGTCAATGGCGCAAACGTCGAGGCCGGAGGATACATCGGGCTGACTCCCGACGGGAACTTCGTCGTGAGCGGCGATCAGGCGTGGAGCATCAACCACGCCACGCGTACCGTGAGCGCGTCCGGAACTCACTATTGGGACCTCTGTGGCGATCACGGCTCGTTCGTCTCGGCGTCCGATGGACGTAACTACAAGATCACGTCGAATTGCAACGATGCCAACGAGTTCTGGCGCGTTGACATTACCAACGACGTCGCGGGCCAATCACCGGCGGCACAGAAGGCGGCGCCTCACAACCTGCGACTGCTGGCCCTGCCGAGCTGGAATTTCGCTCAACACGCGACTGCCGTTACCCGCGGCCCGATGCGGGACTGGGCGTTCATGTCGGTGGAAGACATCACCGACGACTTCAACGTCGCGGTGAATTCGTGGCTGCCGTATAGGTCGGAAATCGTCGGGTTGAATGTGGTGACCGGCGAAATTCGG
>Ga0209515_10007800_pt1 | contig 12768 bp, 14 predicted proteins | sample Subgroupgradi54m_FD_187454 | JGI IMG/M metagenome (GOLD analysis project Ga0209515, IMG submission 187454) | Subsurface groundwater microbial communities from S. Glens Falls, New York, USA - GMW60B uncontaminated upgradient, 5.4 m (SPAdes)... ... | reverse complement strand
GCCGACCTATGATCAATCCGGGATCTATGAAGTCCAATTCGTCGTCTCGGATGGGAAGTTGGAAGACCGCCTAAGCCTTACCTTAACGGTGCTCGATGCAAACCCGCCGTTCGACGAAGGGTTCCACCGTCCGGTTCCTTTTCATCCGGTCGTTAATCAACCGGCCACTCAACCTTTGGCGCCCGTACCGGCGGAGGTTTCTAGCTTCGAAGCGGTCCTCACCGATCACGGTGTTGAACTTTCCTGGGCGCTTCCCGAAACTCCTGACCTGCAAGAGTTGCAACTGACTCGTCTCAACCGAACCGAGGCGACGGAAGAAGTCTTGTTTGAAGGAATGGCCGAATCATTCACCGACACCGGCGTCACACCGAATCAGACCTACAGCTACTCCATGGCGACCCTTAACGATACCGGAGATCTCTCCTCAGGCATTCTTGCCTCCCCTCCTGTGATCGAGATCCCGAGCCAGATCGATTCGAACGAACCGAATGTTCCGGCAAGTACCCCTGATCCAACCGAACCGAGTGTCTCGGGAACAACTGGAAAAGAAACCCCAGACATAGGAGCTGGATCGTCTCAACCCCTCCCCTCCGGCTGTTCATTGATTCCCCAAACTTCTCGAAATCAGATTCAAAGCCTTTGGGGCCATCTTTTTGATCGGTTGAGGAACCTTCAAATTTAATTTCTGCATCTGTCCGGTAAGATAGGCGAGATCCAGAGGACGCCCTGCCAAAAAGATCGATTTGAGATCGTCGAGATCATTAAACCGGCTGGAGTCATTTCCTAAAGAATAGAACTTTGCGATGATCACATCTTCCACCGTCAGACATGGCACCCTGCCAAATCCGAAGTCGATCGGATTCGATTCGGCTCGCTGCAGCGCCGATTCGAACCAAGGCATCTGCGGCAGGATAAAATCAAGACCGATGACGGAAGGGTCACCCTCTCCTCTGCCGGCAATGATATAGGTGGGAGTGCTCTTTCTTTTCCTGGCGAAGAGAGGCCCTCCTTCCAAGTCGGCCTTGCGAATCAGATTGGGATTAAGACCGAAGAGATGAATAATTTTTAAAGCCTTCTTTTCCGTCTGGGGGCCTGAAAAAATAAGGAAGTCGAGATCCTTCGTGAGCCGTTCGGTCGCACGATACAGAGAAGCAACAAGGCCGCCGGCTAAGGCATAGCGGACCTTTTCTTTTTCTAAAACATCAACCACTTCAGTAAAAAACTTCTTTAAATCCATTCGCGCCCCCTGGCTAACAGTCGCTGCGCCGCGCAAGAGAAATCGAGAGTCCCTTTGGCTTTTTGTCGGTAATCATTTGATGAAGAAGCAATCCGATCTTGCATCTCCAAATCAAATATCTGTTTCAGAAGAGAAAAAGCCGGATGAATTTGATCGAGCGCAAATAGCACAAGATTCCCTTTTTTCTTTCTGAGGATAATCTTTTCGTCCGTCAATTGTTGCAGCACACGCTGGACGGAAAAAAGAGGGGAATCCGAAAGGGAAGCGATTTGCCTCAAGGGGAGAGGGGCCGATTGGCAAGAGAGGGTCCTCAAAACCTTCGTTTTAGCCCTGGAAGAGAAGAGAGAAGCGAGATCAGCCATGATTTAAGTGTACAAATTTTTGTACAAAAGTCAAGGCTAGATAGAGGAGAGAGTCATACACAAACCTCTGGATAAGATTAATATTTTTCCACAACCTTTTGTGAATGAAGACGAGACTCACGTGCCTATGAACCTCCTTACGGCCCTCCGTAGAATGGTTGCCCGGTTTGAACCGCCTTCTCACTATGCACGGTTTTGTGTCGGTCCGCAGGGGATTCAAAATGCCATTCAGGCGGTTTCTCGCGGGCCCCAATGTGGCATTCGAACTGGAACACCCTGGAAGGTGAACGCGCTTATCTGCGGCGAAGAACCGGGAGGGATCCTTCGCGTCACCACCAGCTGAAAGGACCCCCTTGGTTGCAAAAAGGTCGACCGGCCTTGAATCATTCCGTCAGAAGAATTGCCGAATGTTTTGCGCCGACAGACGCCTTTGCGCGTTTTAACGTCGGTGTGGATCGGATTCAGAAGGCCCAGAGGGTCATTGCCGACGCCGGGATACAGGCCGAGGGTTGCGACGATGACACCCACTTCCGCGAGCTTGGATTCAATTTCATGCTCTGCCGAAGATACAACGGACGACATTCCGGTGTGATCGGATTCAGTCATTATGGATCAACCCTTCCGATCTCCGCAATGGAGGAACGATTGCAGGCTCCGCGTCTTCCGGAATCGCTGATGGCAACCGCCGAACTGGATCTTGGGGGAAAAGATCGCCAACGAAGCAAAATCATTCTGATGATCTATGCCGCGCTTGAGGCCTCTGGATTTACATTGCACCGTTACCGCGACGACCCCTGGATGCGCGATCTCAGCGCTGTCTTCCAAACGAACCTCGTGAGGTTTAGCGTGACGACTTCGGTGAGGTTTGATGACGATAAAGACGGGCGTATCAGGGCCCTTCTATTCGCCCACCGAAAAATCTCTTTTCGACTCAAGGTCGAGCTGCTGAACATGGAAGATAAAATTCGGCCTGAAGGACATGGCATTCTGCAAAAAGAGCTGCGAAGCCTTCTGGAGCCTCTCGTGATCGGAAATGAGACATTTTTTCTGAGAGAGGTGGTCGGTGACGGTGTTTCCAGTTATCTTGCCTAAGATCGGCCTTCTTTGATCTCCGCGATCAGATCATACTCCTTGGCCTTCGTGATCTTGACCGAGGCAAATTCACCCGTCCGAAAGGTACCAGGTACCTTTCGGATATAGGTGATGCCGTCGATCTCGGGGGCTTGGGTGGCGAGACGGGCTTGGAGCGATTTTGGGTCGTCTTCGGAAGGGCCTTCAATGAGGGCCTTGAAGGTTTTACCCACTAAGGATTTATTTTTCTGGAATGACACCTTCTGCTGGAGAGTCATCAGTCGGTCGTAGCGTTCGTCTTTCAGCTCTTGAGGCAACTGATCGGACAACTCGGCGGCGGTTGTCCCCTCTTCGATCGAATACTTGAAAACACCGACGCGGTCGAAGGTCCTCTCCTCCACAAAATCATAAAGCTCCTGAAACTCTTCTTCCGTCTCTCCGGGATAGCCGACGATAAAGGTCGTTCGCAAGGCGATGTCGGGAATCGCGGTCTTTAGTTTTCCCAAAACCTTTCGGACATATCGCCCCGGAGACCCCCTCTTCATCGAGAGAAGGACCCGCTCGCTGATATGTTGCAGCGGCATATCGACATATTTGACGACATGCTCGCTGTCGCGAAGGACGCCTATCAGACGATCGTTGAATTCCAAGGGATACATATAAAGGGGGCGAAGCCAAAAATCCCCTTCGATGCGATTGAGCGCTTCGAGAAGGCCGGCCAGATCGGTTTTATTTTTCAGATCCCGTCCAAACTCATTCAAGTCCTGGGCAATCAGGTTAAATTCTTTGACACCTTCTTGAACCCCCTGCTCCACCTCTCGGACGATCGAATCGATCGTCCGGCTCTTCAGACCTCCGCGGATCTTGGGAATGATGCAAAAAGAGCAGATATGAGAGCATCCTTCGGAGATTTTCAGATAGCGGTAATGGTTGGGAGTCGCAAAGATTCGTGGAAGGTCGGGATCGGGAAGGATCTGGCGGCGGGAGACATGGATCCCCGCTTTCGCGGGGATGACGCGTTTCAAAAACTCCGACAACCGATCAAACTCCCCCGTGCCGATAAAGAGATCGACCTCGGGCATCTCACGCGCCAATTCATCGGCATATCTCTGAGACAGGCATCCGGTCGCCACCAGGACCTTGCACTTCCCCTCCTTCTTATAGGCGGCCATCCGGAGAATCTCGTCGATCGATTCCTTCTTCGAGGCATCGATGAAACCGCAGGTATTGACGACGATTACCTCCCCTTCTTCGGGCCGGGTCGTGAAACCGAAGCCGTCTTTCTTGAGAAATCCCAACATCATCTCGGCATCGACCAGATTTTTGGGGCAACCGAGGGAGACCAGACAGATTTTATTGATTTCTTTCACGCGCTTCTTCTACTTAAAAAAATAAAGAAGGTAAAGGGGGCCTACTATGGTAGGGGCACGCCGATGAATCCGGATCTCCCTCAGACACTTCGTTCCCTCTTCGGCCTCGATCAATTTCGCCCGGGGCAGGAGGAGATTCTCCAGGCCGTTTTGGAGGGGCGCGACGTCCTGGCTGTGATGGCGACCGGGTCCGGAAAATCGCTCTGTTATCAACTCCCTGCGGTTGCCGCAGGCAAAAGATGTCTCGTCATTTCTCCTCTGATCAGCCTGATGAACGACCAGGTGGCGAAGCTCGATCTCCTGAATATCCCGGCCGCCGCGACCCATTCGGCCCAAGCCGACAACGGTCAAGACTCGGCCCTTTCCGCTTGGGCCGAGCGGCGCTTGAATCTCTATTACGTCTCTCCCGAACGGGTCGCGATGCCCGATTTTCTCTCCTTTCTCAAAAAAAATCGGCCCGATTATGTGGCGGTCGACGAGGCCCATTGCATCGCCCAGTGGGGACACGACTTTCGCGAGGACTATCGGGCGCTCGGCCGGCTCAAAAAAGAACTCGGTTGCTCCGTCATCGCCGTCACGGCGACCGCCACTCCGGAAGTCCAAAAGGAAATTGTGGCCTCCCTGGCACTCCAATCTCCGTTGGTCCGAGTCCATGGATTCTATCGGCCCAATCTGAAATTTCGCGCCAGAATGATCGGAGGAAAGAAAAAACGGTCGGTCGAAATTCTCAACTTTCTCCAAAATCTCACCGAGGGGGCCGCGATTGTTTACTGCGGAACACGTAAATATGTGGATCAACTCACGGAACTCCTGCGCCGACATCATCTGCCGGCCCATTCTTACCACGCCGGACTTGAGAGTTCCGTTCGAGAAGAGAGCCATCGTCGTTTCCGGGAAGATCCCCGTGTCGTCATCGTCGCGACAAACGCCTTCGGGATGGGGGTCGACCGTCCCGATGTCCGGGCGGTGATCCACGCCCAGATGCCGGGTTGTCTCGAGGCCTATTATCAGGAGGCCGGAAGGGCCGGGCGGGACAGTCAGGAATCAGACTGCCTGCTGTTTTTCGGAGGAGACGACGTCGCCTTGCATGATTTTTTTATTCAACAATCGATCAGCAGCCTCCCCCAAGGAGACCGGGAATCTTGGAAAAATCACCGCGAAGGGATGTTGCGGCTGATGCAGCGTTACAGCTACAGCCAGACCTGTCGCCAAGAGATGATGATGGATTATTTCGGAGATCGGGAGCCGCTCACCGAAGGTTGCCGTTCTTGCGATAACTGCCAGGAAACCGAATCCCTTTCGCTCTCTCCACAACTCAAAGAAGACATCCGGAAAATCCTCTCCGGAATCGCCCGCTTTCGAGCCCCTTTCGGAAAGGGAGTTTTGGCCGACTGCCTTTTGGGAAGAACGACCGACAAAGGATCTTTCTATCAGCACGATCAGCTGTCGACCTTCGGAATTTTGAAAGAAAAGAAGCGGGTCGAATTGATCTCGCTCATCGATCTCCTGATTCGACAAGGCTATATCGAACAAAACGGATTCAAATTCCCCACCCTATCGCTCACCGAGGCCGGGACCGATGTGATGAGGGACAAAAAAGAGCCGACCCTGCCTAAGCAATTCTTTGAAAGAAAAGTCGAGGAAAGAAAAAGCGAGGTTTTACAAGAACACTCCGAACTCTGGGAAACGATCCGACAGTGGCGGGCCCAAAAGGCCAAAGAAAAGAAGGTCCCGCCCTACACCCTCTTTTGGGACCGGACGATCGACGACCTTTGCCGCCGAAAACCCCAAACCTTGGAGGAGTTGCCGGACGTTTTTGGACTCGGAGAGAGAAAATGTGCCGCTTTCGGGAAGGAATTGCTTGCGGTGATGGGCGGGAAGATTTAAAATTTCCGAAGAATGACAACGACCGACCGCGAAACCTTCCGATCCAAAATTCTTCAAGAAACCCCTTCCTGGTACAATCCTTATCTCCACTTCCTTGTCCCCTCTGTTTTTGGCCTCGGCATGATCGTCCTTGCCGGTTTTCTGGTCGAAAACATTTTGTGGTGGGAGTGGTTCACGATTCCTCTGACCTATCTCCTCTCCAACACGCTCGAATGGTACGCCCACCGGGACTTGCTGCACAAACGCCAGCCTTGGGCCCCGGTCCTCTACGACCGGCATACCCCGCTCCATCATCGCCTCTACGTCACCGATCAGATGGCGATGAAAGATATTCGTGAATTCCGCCAGGTCTTGATCCCCGCTTATGGAATCCTCTTGCTCTTTTTCATCACGACTCCCCTGACCACCTTCCTCTGGCTGGTCGTCTCTCCGAACGTCGCCTGCCTCTTCGCCGCCACGAGTATGGGGTATGTGGTCGGCTACGAATGGCTGCATCTCTCCTATCACCTACCGGAAAACCACCCGATCGGCCGACTCGGCCCGATCCAAAAACTCAAACACCATCATGCCGTTCATCATAACCCACAACTGATGCAACAATGGAATATGAACGTGACAGTGCCATTTTTTGATTGGGTCAAGGGGACGGTCTACAAAGGAATCCCACTTTAATTGAGGTCGAAGAGAAAAAACTCGCCCTTTTCTTTTGTCTGAAGGGTCAATAGCTTCTCGTCGCTGACGGCCGCGCCGTCCCCTTCGCGCAGAAGGTTGCCGTTGAGATCGACGTTGCCGCGCGCGATTTGGATCCAGGCAGCGCGTCCCGGTCGTGGCTTCCATTCGATTTTCTTTCCGGCCGTGAGAAGCGAAAAGTAGAGATCGACATCTTGATGAATCTTGACCGATCCATCACGCCCGTCACTGGAAGCGATGAGACAAAGGCGATCTCGTCTCTTGTCCTCGAGAAATTCTTTTTGTTCGTAGCCCGGCTTGATCCCTTTTTTCTCCGGCAAGATCCAGATTTGATAAAGATGGACCGGATCGGTCTTTGAATGATTAAACTCACTGTGCGTGACGCCGGTCCCGGCGCTCATCCGTTGGATTTCATTCGGACGAATAATCGATCCGTTCCCCATACTGTCTTTATGCTCGAGCGCCCCTTCGAGCACGCAGGTGATGATCTCCATGTCGTTGTGAGGATGGGTGCCGAAGCCTTCACCCGGTTGGACGACGTCTTCATTGATCACGCGGAGCGAACGGAAGCCCATCTGCTTCGGATCGTGATATTCGCCGAATGAAAAGGTGTGGTGCGTGTCGAGCCACCCCATATTGAAGTGGCCTCTTTCAGCGGACGGCCGAAGCTTGATCATGCCACCTCCATAAAAACGAGCGTCACGCCGGGATTCAACGGAGCCCGCTCGAATCGGTCGACATAAGGATAATTCCGCAACCAATCGGATATTTTTTCGGCGATCATCCCCCGCCCGTGGATGATCCGCCCGCTCGTTTCGCCGTGAAAATAGAGTTGATCGACGAATTTCATGACCGCCGCCTCCGCCTCTTCAATTCTAAGACCGTGCAGATCAACTTCAACAATGACATCTTCCAAGGAGTTCATCGAGGTTCCAGGACCGCCAAGGTACACCGCGAAATACAGACGAGCTTTTTATCCTCATCGACGATCTTGATCTCCCAGATCTGCGACGTTCGTCCTTGATGAAGAGGAATCCCGATCGCCGTCACGAGACCCGACTTGACCGAACGGACATGGTTCGCATTGATCTCCTGCCCGACGACCCATTGCCCCTTGTCCATCACCAGAAACATCCCGCCGATACTCGCTACTGTCTCCGCCAAGGCGACCGACGCCCCGCCATGGAGAAGCCCATAAGGCTGATGCGTCCGTCGATCGACCGGCATCGTCGCGACGATTTTTTCTTTGGAAAGCTCGAGAACTTTAATTCCGAGCGTCTCCCCCATCGTGTCTTTCATTGCCTGGGCGATTTGGTCGAGTTCGACAAAGGTTTGGGTCATAGGGTCACGATATTCTTGATTCATTGTCCGAGGTCAAGGTTTTAAAATCCTCGGAAATCTGTGGTTCACGTTGCACTTGAGACCAAAAATCGCGAGCAGCGATTACGGCATTGTTCCAGACAGGAATCTCAAAAAATTTTGGGGGGGCCGGATCGAAAGATCTGACGACCAATTGGTTTTGCTGAGGAGCATACATCATCGGAAGCATGTCATAGGCGGGAGCAAGTCCCGTGATTTTTTCTCCATCGGAATAAAAAGAAATGTTGCCGTGATGCCTGTCGGTATTACCGATCAACTTGCCAAAAACTTCGAGCCAAACAATATTTTGACAGGTGTCTTGATCAATCTTTTTTTGGCGAAACAATGACTCAGCCGTCTCCGCCCAAGATCGAAGTTCGCCGACAAACTCCAGATCGAGCGCACGCAGCGATAAGACCCCGCGGCGACCTCCAGAAATATTGCGGTCAAACCGTTCCATTTCCAAAAAGAGCCGACCTCCGCCTCTGACCAGAGAGGACTGAGGAGAGGCTCGCCCGTGTTTTCTCAGAACTTCGTGAGCGATATGCTCACAAACTAAAAGATCCGCGATGCGACGACTGATCGCCTCCTCAATCGGAGGGGAGAATTTGACAATGACGGGAAGCAGTCCCCCTTGTGTCTCGCGAATGGAAAGAAATTTTGGTTGTTCGCCCGCAGCGGATGAACCTGCTATGCCGGTGGAGAGGACGAGGTCGGCAAGTTCCGGATAGGCCTTTTCCCGATCATCTTCGGGGATAACATCCAGTCGTCGCATTCGATTTTTAGAATATTCCTCGTAAGACACCTCTCCGATCATAAAATTGCCGATGAGATCCCATCCACAACGAACGAGATAAAGGAGGCAGTCATCGTCCGTCCATACGTTAATATCTTCAGGAAACCCAAGATTCAAATAAAGGCGGGGAACGAGCCTTCCCAGAAAGCCGGAAGGTCGCAAGTCTTCAAAAAAATAAGGGAGACCTTTGTAATACCGAGTCGAGAGCGTTTCAACATGTGACTCCAGATAAAAACCTCGGGGAGAAATCGGGTGTAAAGTTGCCACCTGACCAAGGGTTCCTTTTTCATCGATAGAAGAAACAGGGATTTCCGGCTTTCCCCAAGGGCCCAGTTTTTTGCGAGCATACAGCGTGTGTCGACCGCGCCCGATACGAAGGATCGAGTGCGGCCCCTGGGCGATGATTCGCGAAAGAGCCGGCTGGCTGATTTTAAGAAACTCGCACAGATCCTTGGCCTTTAATGGTCCTGATTGAGCTAGATGGTTCACGAGCTTTTCAAAGAGAGACTGTTGATCCAAAACCGGTGCTTTCGACATACATTTAGAATAGATTAATAACTAAAAAATATCAATAAATTTATATATTTAGTTAAAATTAACTCTAATTTAGAATAGATTTTAAAATAAAGCTGACTTACGCAAGCAACAGCTTGACCGGAAGGGCGCCGTTCATCAACACGATCGCTTTGGGAGATTTGAGTCCAAGCCAATGAATCGGGGCATCGACGGGAACGAGCAAGGCGATGCGCCATTTTGAGAAGCGCTGTTGGATAACTTTCCCGACATCTCGATACAACGCATCGACAGCACCAGCTCCGAGACGTTCGCCATAGGGGAGATTGGCGACCAGCAAACCGCTCGGCGCCGGAGGCGTCCACTCTTGAAAAGGTTTCACCGAAAACTCGAGATGCTTTTCAACACGGGCGCGCAGCGCCGAAGCACGCGCCACCTCGACATACTCCGCACGAATGTCTGCAGCATAAATCGGCGCCGACAAGGCGTCTCTCTTCGCCGCCCGCAACTGATCTGAAACACGCCGCCACAAAGCGCGATCAAAGCCGGCCAAATGTTCCAACGCAAAATCATCCTTACCGCGATGAATGAGCGGCGCCTTACTGAGCGCGATGTAGGCCGCCTCAATAGCAATGGTACCGGAACCACACATCGGATCGAGAAGCGGTTCTTCACCGGTGTAGCCAGCGAGCAACAAAATCGAAGCCGCCAGAGTCTCCTTCAAAACAGCCGGATGCCCACCCAACCGCCATCCCCGCTTATGAAGTGCCCGCCCCGCCGTATCGATCCCAAGGACGCAAGTCCCGTTTCGAATAAACAAGACAATGGAAATAGGATTGTCCGCCTCCGGATCAAACCGAGGAGCCGATTTTTCAAACGCGCTTTTTTGAATTGATTCAACAACGGAGGTAATGACCGCCTCCTCACCCAAAGCCTGAGCCGCCGGATCAGTAAGCGCCGGAGTCACCGTAAAAACCCGATGCGACCGCAACCAATCGGCCCACACAATCTTCTTCAATTCCGATTGCAATGCGACCATGTCCGAAACTGAAAACTCCCCCACCACCCGCTGAATCCGACTCGCCGTCCGCAAGGATAAATGGGCACGATATGCTGTCTCAAGATCGGCACTAAACGCAACGCCGCGATGTAAGAGATGACGATCCTGAACGCCAAGCTCACTCAGCTCTATATCCAATACTTCGACAGTTTCATGTGGGCAGGTGGCAATCCAGCGCATATGGTGAATTCTTCAAGCCGCCAGATTAAACTCAACAGTATCGTACTCAACAATGGGCCTTTTAACTTCACGCCCTGACACAATCGACGTCTTTACTTTAAGAGCACCCGCTTCTTCAAAAAAGAGGATCACTTTATTTAAATTGGACACATCGATTTTGATCAACTTTGCAAGCTCATAAACTGACTTAGGTTTAAAGATCAGAATATATTTCAACACATCAAGATTCCGAACAAAGCGGTCAAAGTCGTGTTTGTTGTCAAAGCTAATCTCGTAATGAGCTTTTTTTGACTTTCCCTTCTTTGCCTTTCGATAGGCCTTCTTAAAGTCGTTAAGTATTTCATTCGACGTTTTCAAAGAAACGATGAGATGTTTCATATTTTCACCTCCATATGCGTTAAGACTAAATTTTTAAAATCTTCAATCAGCTTTCCTTCGTCAACATAGTGATAAGGGACTTCCTGTGCATTCAGATGAACATGAGGCCCCTTTGGATGATGATTATCCATGAGAACTCTGTCTCCATTATGGAGATTCTTCAGAATCAGTCCGTACTTTATCCCTTCCGGATATTTTGCCGATTTCCCGACCCGGTGAATTTCCATTTCAAGGGCATACTTATTTAAAAGACGCGCCTTGTGCCAATAGACCAATTGGGCCTTCATATTGGTTAGATATTACCTATATACGGGGGATTTGTCAATTTGTGCCGATATCAGACGGTAAAACCACGAGTCCCGAGGCGTCATTCTCCTCAGGAGCCTGGGGCACCGATAGTCGTCTGCGCTCAAACGCCGCGCAGCCGCTATCTCGATTCTCGGACCGCCAAAAGAAGATTAAAGGCTAGCTGTTTGGCGGCCCTGCGAAGCGCGCCCTGGCAGCTCCTTGCGGGAACGACGCCTCGGGACTCTGGGAAATCAAAAAATAATTCTTTTAAAACAATAAGTTGATTCGGGGTCTGACCCCGAATTATGAGTGATTGGCATATGACTGCTAATATAGACGATTTTAAATGTTTCTTTTGTAATCAACGATCTGGCGTTCTCTTACTTCCTCCTCGCCACAATCACTCCATCCCTTAGAGGGAGCAGAGTGACATCGAAATCTTTATCCTGATAAATCGCTTCATTGTGTTCACGAATCGCTTCGGTCCAGCCGGGGGCGATGTCGTCGGTCACCTTCTTTTCGGCGACTCGGCCGAACCAGAGGGTGTTGTCGGCGATGTAGAGGCCGCCGGGGCGGATTCTTTCTTTGGCGGCTTCCCACGCCTCGGGGTAGGCGCCTTTGTCGATGTCGTTGTAGACGATGTCGAAGAGACCTTCCGATTTTTTCAATGTCCGGATCGCTTCGCCGACGCGGAAATTAACCCGGTTCCAGAGACCCGCCTTGGTGAGGAAATCTTTCGCCAGTTTTTTGTTCTTTTCGTCGCCGTCGGTGCAGTGAATCTCCCCTTTCGGCCCCGTCGCCTTAGCGAACCAATAGGCAGAGTAACCAAAACCGCTGCCGAGTTCGAAGATTCGTTTGGCACCAATCGAGAGAGCCAACAGATGGACGAAGGAGCCAACAAGACGATCGATGATCGGGAACTTATTCTTCCGACCATAAACCTCCATCGCCTTCAAAACCGGCTCGTCATACCGGGAGGCGAGAGCGAAGAGATATTCTTCGATGGCGGGGTTAGTGATTGGGATCATAGGTTCTTCCTCCTCAGACTTCTACTTTGACACCCCTTTTGTCTATGATAAACCACTCGAGCACTATTCCGGGGTAGCTCAGTGGCAGAGTAGGTGACTGTCAATAGGCAGCTTCTGCAGGCAACTGCGGTTGAAAAAGTGGGTGAACTCAGGGAAACCTACGTCCCAGCCAAGGGATACGGCAATCCTGAGCCAAGCCTCCCAATATAAAAGGTGGGGGGAAGGTGCAGAGACTAGGGAGTGACGAAAGAATAATCTCCCCTCGAGCGCCCACCATCCTGAGCAAGGCCTAACAGGCCGAGTCGAAGGATGAAGAGATAGTCCAGGCCTCCACGAAAGTGGTGGAATCCCTGTAATCACTTGGTCGTGGGTTCGAATCCCACCCCCGGAGCATCGTAGGATGAGAGGCCCATTCTGCCATTAGGTGGAATGGGCTTCTTAGCGTGGGCTCTAGCTTTCCGCCGATAAGCCGCGAGTTCGAGTGGACCAATTTGAGCAATTCGCGCTTTTCTTGCCTAGTTCCCCGCAAATATAGATCGTACGCGTGTT
>Ga0209515_10007798_pt1 | contig 12769 bp, 11 predicted proteins | sample Subgroupgradi54m_FD_187454 | JGI IMG/M metagenome (GOLD analysis project Ga0209515, IMG submission 187454) | Subsurface groundwater microbial communities from S. Glens Falls, New York, USA - GMW60B uncontaminated upgradient, 5.4 m (SPAdes)... ... | reverse complement strand
CTCGGGGCCCTCCCGGTGATGGAAGGGAAGTGTGCCTTGTTTAAAACCTTTGCAGATGTCGACGCGTTCCCGATTGTGCTGGACCCTTCGACTTCGCTCAGGGCAAGTACACAAAAATATGTTGATTTTATTGTTGAAACTATTTGTGCGATTGCGCCCGCGTTTGGTGGGATAAATTTGGAAGACTTTGCCGCACCCAACTGTTTTGAAATAGAGGAGCGGGTTAAAAAAGCGCTCGACATCCCCGTGATGCACGACGACCAGCACGGCACAGCAATCGCGGTGTTGGCCGCGCTTATCAACGCCGCCAAGGTAGTTAAAAAAGATTTAAAAAAATTGAAGGTAGTTATTGTTGGTGCGGGGGCCGCCGGCACGGCGGTTACAAAACTCTTATTGCTGGCCGGTGTGCGCGACGTGGTGGTGCTCGATAGCCGCGGCGTACTCAACCAAAGCCGCAAAGAGAAACATAAAAAAGAACTCGCGAAGAAAACAAACCCACGCAAGATAAAAGGTGATTTGCGCGAGGCACTCCTCGGGGCCGACGCGGTAGTTGGCGTCTCGGGGCCCGGCCTCTTGCGCGCGGCGGATATCAAACAAATGGCGCCGCGCGCGATTGTCTTTGCACTCGCCAACCCCACCCCCGAGATACTGCCAGGGGAGGCTAAAGCAGGCGGGGCGGCAGTGGTTGCAACCGGCCGCAGCGACTACCCAAACCAAATCAACAACTCGCTCGTCTTCCCCGGGGTGTTCCGCGGGGCGCTCGACAACCGGGTGCAAAAAATCACTGATGTGATGAAGCTGCAAGCCGCAAAAAACCTCTCCGCGCTTACAAAAAAACCAACTGCCGACAAAATAATCTCCGGCCCCTTCGACCGCGGGGTGATGCAAGCGGTTGCCAGAGCTGTTAAATAAACTACCCCGCAGCAAGCTACGGGGTAGTTACCCGTTTGGGAACAAAAAACAGCGGGAGGGTTACCTCTCGCTGGTTTGCACTGGTGTGCGGGTTAACTCTCGCAGAAAAAATTTTGTTGCCTCGCTTCTCCCGATACCCGTTACGATGGTGATGCCGTCGATGTCTTTTGCCAACTCCGGCGGCGCGGCACAGCCACCGAGGTTTACAAGCCCGGCAAAAAACAGACTCCCAGCCAAAGCCCACAACAAAAAGTCTTGCTTCTGCACCGCTCCCTCCCGAGCTGGAGACACCTCATCTGCCGCAACTATAACAAGCCGCACCTATTACGCAATCGACCCGCTTGTTTCCATAGGACAGCTCCTTCTTTGTTTTAGTTTTTGCAATCGTTAAACCTCCCGCTACGCTGAGCGTTCCCCCTGCTGCAAAACTTGCCGCCGCTGAAAAACACATATCTAGTCTCTTAAGTGCGGTTCAACCCGCTTTAATAGTACCGCGTTTGTTGCGACGATGATCGAGGAAGCGGACATCAGAAGCGCCGAAATTTCCGGACGCAGCGACCAACCGAGCCACATATAAAAGACTCCGGCAGCGACCGGTATCGCAAGTACGTTGTAAATTGCGGCCCAAAAAAGATTTTGCTTCATTTTAGTAACGGTTGCCTTACTCAACCGGATTGCCGCAACAATGTCATACGGGTCAGACTTCATCAGCACGATATTGCCGGTTTCGATAGCCACGTCAGTGCCCGCGCCGATTGCGATGCCGATGTCGGATTGTGCCAAGGCGGGCGCGTCGTTGATACCATCGCCCACCATTGCCACAAATTTTCCTTCGTCTTGAAGTTTCTTCACATACTCCGCCTTGTCTTCGGGGAGTACCTGCGCGAAGTAACGTTCAATACCAAGCTGTCCTGCGACCGCTTTGGCGACCTGCTCATGGTCGCCGGTGAGCATCACCACTTCCAAGCCCATCTCTTTGAGTTTTCGCACGGTCCTCTTTGCAGAATCGCGCACGGTGTCGGCTACGCCTATGGCCCCCGCGACTTTTCCCTCGATCGCAACGATGCTTATGGTGTTTCCTGTATTGAGTAGCCGGTCAATCTCATTTTTTAGCGGCGATAGGTCGATATTGTTCTGCTGCATAAGTCGCTCCGTTCCCGCAATAACCACTTTACCGTCAGCAAGAGCACGAACACCCAAACCCCCGAGCGACTCAAATTTTTCAACCTTTTTCTCAATCACAACGTTTTGCTTCCTCGCTTCTTCGATAATAGCAAGACTGACGGGATGGTTGGAGCTTTGCTCTACTGCCGACGCGTAACCGAGCACATCTTCATTTGTGTACGGAACAGTCGAGACAACCTCGGTTACCTTTGGTTTTCCTTCGGTAAGCGTGCCCGTTTTGTCGAGCACGATTGCGGTAAGTTTTGATGTGTTCTCAAGCGTCGCCGCATCTTTAATTAAAATATTGTGTTTTGCGCCGAGGCCGGTACCTACGGCGACAGCGGTAGGGGTGGCGAGCCCGAGCGCATCGGGGCACGCAATGACGACAGTGGAAACAGCAAACGTGAGTGCTCCGAGAAGTCCTGCGTTGCCAAAGAAGTACCAACCGATAAAAGCTGCGATGCCGGAGCCGACGGCAACAATGACGAGCCGCCCCGCCCAGATGTCGGCTATCCGCTGGCCGGGCGCTTTGGAGTTCTGCGCGGTCTCGACCATCTTGATGATCTGCGCGAGTACCGTATCAGAGCCCACCTTGGTCGCCTTGAAGCGCACGGCACCGGTGAGATTGACCGAGCCTCCGACCACCTTGTCGCCGGTCTTTTTGTTGACCGGTATTGATTCGCCGGTGACGAGTGATTCATCTATCGAACTTTCGCCTTCAGTTATTTCACCATCTACCGGCACCTTGTCGCCAGGACGCAAGAGAACGATATCGCCTTGCACTATCTCCGCGCTTGGAATGGACATTTCTTTTCCCTCGCGGATGACAGCCGCCTTCGGCGGAACGAGATCAAAAAGAGCACGCAGCGAATCCGACGTGCCTCTGCGTGACTTCATTTCCATCCAATGACCGAAGAGTACGAACGTAACGAGAAGGGCTGCGGCCTCATAGAATGTCTCGCTTGCAGGCTGTATAACGGTGATAAGCACGCTAAAGAGATACGCCGCCAAGACGCCGGTCGCGATCAACACCGACATATTCAACACACGAGCCTTCAGCGAGTAGTATGTGCCGGTTATGAATATCGAACCGGTCCAAAAGACAATTGGGGTTGTGAGGATGAGAAGAATCCAACTGACGGGAATCGGCGTGGGAAGGTTAAGCCCGAAATAGTTGACTCCTACCGGCGAGTAGAGAAAAATCGGGATAGAGAGGATAAGTGAGATAAAAAACCGGCGGCGCATATCCGCCTCCATCTGCTCGGCCATCTGCGGGTTGGCCATCGCAGACTCGTGATCCATGTGGTGGTGATCGGGTTTTTTCATATGTTTGTTTAGTTCTGCTGCCCATCCATATTTCTACAACGCAATGAGACTGAGGCAGCGGATTTATTTTAAAGAATCTTTAGGAGTGCGCGTGAGTATAAGTATCGTCATGAGCGAGTTCGCCGCGATCATAACAATGGAGTGCAGTGTAGTTGCGACATTGTATGCCTCGAGGGCGAAAAGGGCCAGCGTATGTCGCAGCACGTTTGCGCCGTAGAGGAGAGGAGTCTCGGTTGTGGGGTGCCGCCACGTTTTGCGGATGGTAGGAGCAAATGCAACGAGGTCAATGCCTACCGCGATGACCACAGAAAAGGTGGGGTCTCCGACGAGCAACCAGGGGACAAGGCCGCCCAGCGCCAACAGCAGGAAAAAGGTGTCAGCCTGGATAATATGCTTTACGCCATATCGCAGGGAAAATAAAAAAATTGCCAGTGTAAAAACCCACGAGACGCCGGTGGGCAGCGCGCCGACACCCGCGCCTTTGGCCATTTGTCCAAAAAAAGTAATGGCCGAGACAAGGGTCCACACGAGCCAGGTATACGCGTGCGGCTCGACCCGGCCTTTTGCAATGTCCCGCAGGTAGGGGACATTGCCTGCAACCGCAAGCAGGGCGGCGACAATGGCGACACCTTCCTTCACCACGCTACTGTAGCACGAGGGGCCCGGGGCTAGCGGTTGAGCTCTACTTCCTTAAAGACGTGCTCGCTCCCTTTTTGTGCGAACGCATAATCCGCCCAACGCACCCACGTGGGTGTAAGTTGCATAAGCCCTACTTCGCCCGGGTCGAGCTTGAGTGTCGGCCAATGGAAGCTATTGTTTGACATCAACACCTCGACCAGGGGGGCCAGCTCCTGTTCCATTTTTTGCTCGTCGGTGATTTCTGAAACGAGACCCTCTATTTGCAGCGTTTGGGGGACATCTTCGGTTGCGACCACAAAACTGGCCTGGGGGTGGGCGGAGAAGTCCTCATATTTTCTTGTGTTTAAGAGTGTGGAAAAATAAATCCGGAACTCGTTGTCACACACATAATATATCAAGCGCGAGCGCGGGACCCCCTGCGCCGAGAGTGTGGCAAGGACACCAGTCTTGTGGCGCTTGAGAAATGCGAGAGCGTCGGTACGGGTGCGGTCTTGGTCGCTGTCCATACCCGCCAGTGTAGCACGAGTACCGTTTGCGGAGGTTATAACCTCTTTACCGAAATGTATAGCATATATCCGCTGGTACGATTGAGTTTAGAAAACCTCCAAAAACTTTCCTACCTCAATTGACCGTTATGGTTTTTATTTCAAGAGGAGTAATTGCGGGGTCATTCCCATACGGCTCTTGGGTGTCTTTTTTGAAAATTGATATTTGTACTTGTATATCGTTCAGCCATTTCGCATAGGGGATAAAAGCGGGGAAGGCATCATACGTTCCAAGTGTATCTCCTACGGGTGCTTGCAGGATAATTTTTTGGGCAATGGCTGTAGTGTCCAAGACAATCGCTTTATCCTCCAGTGTTATTAAAAGATTTTTACCATCGGGAGAGGGAAGAATTTTTTTACTAAAGTCCCCGTAATCAACGTCGATACTTAAATCTTTCAAGTTCTTTCCAGCAATATCACCAACAAATAATTTGCAATCTGATTCGGTTCCAGACATCTCGCGACAAAAGAAAGTTTTTGACTTTGTCTTGTATATCTGGCTGTAGGTGTAATTAGGTACGGGAGCGGCAACGGGTTTATAAAAAAGAAAGAAAACAGTTGCTATAGCAATTAAAACCGCAACCCCGATGAGATACTTACTCATACCAAAAGAGTAGCATAAGTTCGAATCCTTTCGCACCCCACGCTGAAAAACGCTTATAGCTCGTACTTTTTTGGTCGGCGGAGGCGGATGGATTCGAACCATCGGTCCAGTTTCCCGGACAGCAACTTAGCAGGTTGCTGCATTCGACCGCTCTGCCACGCCTCCAGTGCATCCTGTGCGAGCCACTCGGTTATACCTTTTTTCGGGCTTTTTTTCCAGTTACGAATGGGCGAGCGCGATGCACTCGACCTGGCGGGCGCCAGCTTGGAGGAGCGCCCGGCGCGCTTCGGCAAGTGAGGCCCCGGTTGTAGAGACATCATCAACGACTACACACACCCTCCCCGCTATCCTTCTTGCATCAGGACCTGCGGCGCGCATCGAATTTTTTACGTTGGTGAGCCTCCGGTATTTTTGCAGCCCCTGTTGCGGCGGGGTTGCGCGCTCGCGCACTAATGCGTTTGGCGCATAGTCGAAAACTCCGTCGAAATTTCTCTCCAAAAATTTTGCAGGGAGAGCGAAGGCAAAACTTCTTGAAAAAAAGTCTGGCCTGCCGGGGGCAGGAGGCCCGAGCCCGCCCGAACGTGCCGAGGCACCTTCGGTACGGGCGGGGACTTTTTTGAAAAAAGTTTTGCCGGAGCTTCCGTCAAGAACAGCGAGCGCGGCCTCGCACAACACCTCGGCTTGGTTGTGCCCGCGCTCGCGCCGCCGCGCCGCGTGCATCGGCATCGGCACAAGCAGTGGTTTGCCGAGCTCTTCCTCGGCGATACCCAGCAATACCTCGGCAAGCATTTGGCCCGCGAGTGCAGCCGCCTTTTGGTTGGCGTAATATTTAACCTCCCACACCAGGGCCCGCACTGCGGGCTCGTGGTAGGGAAGCGCGCCCGCGCGCGCGCCGCGCAACGCCAGAGTTTGCAGCTGGGCGAGTGTCACCTCGCGCAGCATACGCAGGGTTGGCCGCGGTGGCGCCACTGCATCGAGCAGAGTAGAGAAAAAAATTTTAACGCAGGCGCGCATAGCGAGTATGCTTACTGTATAATAAGATATCCGTTTCTTGCTATGGCATTTTCTCTCTCCTCAATCTTCTCCAAAGAGACCAAAAGCGCGCTTGGCGTAGACATCGGCACCTCGTCTGTCAAGGTGGTGCAGCTGCGGCGCGAGCGCGGCCGCGTGGTCTTGGAAACCTACGGCGCGATAGCGCTCGGCCCCTACGCAGGGCTCGAAATCGGCCGCGCCACCTCGCTGCCAGCCGACAAAATCGCCGAAGCGCTCAAAGATGTCATACGCGAGGCCAACGTTACTGTGGCTGACGCCGCTATTTCTATCCCGTACGCCTCCTCGCTGGTCTCCGTAATTTCCCTGCCGGCCTCGGTCGAGAGCCAGCTTGCGCAAGTGGTGCCTATTGAGGCACGCAAATATATCCCCGTCCCGATAGGCGAGGTGCAGCTCGACTGGTTTGTGATCTCGGGCGGCGAGAACAAGGCCGACCCAAACGCCAAGATAGAGTTGCTTTTGGTGGCGATACACAACGACACAATCTCAAAGTTCCGCTCTATTGCCCAGGAGGCCGCGCTCACCGTGGGTTTTTTTGAGATAGAAGTGTTTAGCGCGGTGCGTGCCGCGCTGGAGCGCGGCATCGCGCCCGTTGCGGTGGTTGATATGGGCGCCGCCACCACCAAGTTCTATGTCGTCGAGCGCGGCCTGATACACGAAAGCCACATCATCAGCCACGGCGCTCAAGACCTTACCTTGTCTGTCTCGCGCGCGCTGGGCATCAGCGTGGTACAGGCCGAGGAGCACAAACGCAAACTGGGCCTTACCGAGGTGGGGAACCTCAAGACCTCGCTCGAGCTCTCGCTTGCGCCGCTTTTTTCCGAGTTGGCACGCACTATCGCCGCGTACGAGGCGCGCGCCAACCAGTCGCTCGAGGCGGTGGTCTTAACCGGCGGCGGCGCCACCCTGCGGGGGATGAAGGAGTTTGCCCAAAGTAAAATCCAAAACGAAGTGCGGCTTGCCGACCCGTTTGCAAAAACGCAGGCCCCCGCGTTTTTGGAAGCGATTTTAAAAGAAGCCGGCCCCGAGTTTTGCGTCGCCGTTGGCCTCGCCCTGCGCCGCTTGCAGGAGATAGGATAAGTGTTGACAGCACCGCGCTTGCGGAAAAATTAAGGCTATACTAAGGGGAATGGACCCTCTGCCGCAGGCTTCTTTTATTCCAAAAAAACCGCTCGGTGTTGGCCCCCTGTCGCGCGCGGCCGGCGGGGGCTGGGGCGGAGTGCTGTTTTTGATATGTCTTTTCGCGTTTGTTGTCTCTGTGTTGGGCGCGGCTGGCGTGTTTGGGTACCAACAGCTTCTCAAAAGTTCGATTGCGGGTAAAAAAGATTCGCTCAAGAAGGCCGAAGGAGCTTTTAACCCCTCTGTTATACAAGAGCTCATACGCATCGACTCCCGTATAAGCGAGGGGCAACACCTCTTGCAAAAACACATCGCGCCATCGGGCATTTTTACTTTTCTCGCCGCACAGACGCTCGAAGCGGTGCAGTTTGACAACTTCGACTACACTTCCGGGAGCGATGGTGCGGCACAGATTACACTCGCCGGCCAAGCCAACAGCTTTGCAACCATAGCCCTGCAGAGCGACCAGTTTAGCGCCAGTAAAGTGTTAAAAAATGTCGTGTTTTCGGGTATTGCGCTTGGCTCGGGCGGCAAGGTTGCGTTTAGCGTCACGGCGCGAGTGGACCCGGCGCTTATCAACTACGCACAAAACCTTGGTAGCGCCGCGGCTCCCCAGCCGGCAGCGCCCCAGCCAGTGCAACAAATGCAAGACACCACCACTTCGGGAAGCCAGGGAGGAGCGGCTTCGACTGGCTCGACTACGCCCGGCACAAGAGGCTTACCGCAAGCACTCCCGGCGTTTAAAGCGCCATAGTTTTATATGACCCGCTACTAAATATATGACACGATTCCTACTACCCCTTGCGCTGTTCGCGGCCGCTGTCGGCCTCTTTGTCTTGTACACCAACCCAACCTACCAGACTATAAAAACACTCGGTGTCGAACAGGCGTCCTACGACGACGCGCTCGCCAAGTCTTCGGAGTTGCACGCCGTGCGCGACCAGCTGCTTGCCAAACGCGCCACCTTTGCCCAAGCAGATATCGACAAGCTCCAGCACGTCTTGCCGGACAATGTCGACAACATCCGCCTGATTATCGACATCAACAACATTGCCTCAAGACACGGCCTCTCCCTGGCCAATGTGGCCCTTGGCGAGGTTTCTGGCGGCTCCACGGCGGCCTCGGCTGCGGCGGTGGGTGCCTCGGGCAGCCCTATCGGTTCGGTTACGGTGGGTTTTTCCCTCGTGGCAAACTACGACAACTACCTCGCCTTTTTGCAAGACCTTGAGCATAGTTTGCGTATCGTCGATATCGAAAAGATTTCCTTCCGGGCCGACGGGGGAGTGCTCAACACGTACACCTTCCAGGTGCGCACCTACTGGCTCCATTAACTCGATTGTCTCACCTACTATGATTACATTTATCAAACAAAACAAATGGCTTGCTGCGGGTGTCGGGGTAGTTGTGCTTGCCTTGCTGTATTACTTCTTTTTTCTCTCCGGCCCGACTTCGGCGCCGCTGGCGAGCCCCACAGGCAACGACTCGCCGGTTACCCAAAATCTGTTGGTAACGCTCTCCAGCCTGCACACTATCAAACTTAACGGAGCGATTTTTGCCGACCCGGTGTTTATATCCTTGACCGACTTTGGTGTCGTGATACCAACGCAAAACGTCGGCAGGCGCAACCCGTTTGCGCCTTTGTCCGGCGCTCCAGGGCAGGGGTCTGCGGGCGGCGGGATACCGATCCCGGGGCGGTAACTAATTGACATGGACATCCTGACGCTTTTAGAAAAAAATGGCATCATCAAGCGCGCCCAGGCGGTGAAGTTGCGCTCGGATATCGCGGTGCCGGGTGCCAACCCCGAAGAGATTTTGGCAAAAGCCGGCGTCCCGCTTAAGGAGGTGCTTAGAGTAAAAGGCGAGTATTTTGGCGTACCCACCCGCGAGTTGGGCCAACACACCGTGCCCTTTGATATTTTGCGCTACATTCCCGAAGAGTCCGCCCGCCACTACCGCTTTGCGCCGCTCGGGATAGAAGACGGCGTGCTCGAAATAGGCGTCACCGACCCGGACAATCTGGAGGCTCGCGACGCGCTCACCTTTATCTCCGCCAAAGTAGGGATGCCGTACAAGGTGTTCCTCATAGCTGACACCGACTTTGACACCCTGCTCACACAGTACAAAGGCCTCTCGGGCGAGGTGGGCAAGGCGCTCGGCGAGCTGGAGGAAGAGATCACGGTCGAAGGCAAAAAGGGGGCAGCGCCGCGCACGCTGTCTTTGGAGGAAGAGCAAGTCACCGACACCGAGGCGGAAGCGATAACCGAAGACGCGCCGGTTACCAAAATCGTCGCGACTATTTTGCGCCACGCGGCCGAGCAGCGCGCCTCCGACATCCATATCGAACCGATGGTCGAGCAGAGCCGCGTACGCTTCCGTGTCGACGGCGTCTTACTCACCAACATCACCCTGCCCTCCAAGGTGCACTCGGCGGTCGTGGCGCGTATCAAAGTACTTTCTAATATGCGTTTGGACGAAAAGCGCAAACCGCAAGACGGGCGCTTTTCGGCCCGGGTAGGCGGAAACAAAATCGACTTCCGCGTCTCGACATTTCCAACCTACTACGGCGAGAAGGTGGTGATGCGTATTTTGGGTTCTGCGGCGCGGGAGCTGCGGCTCGACACGCTCGGTTTCCCCGAGCGCGACCTGGCGCTCTTGCGCGCCGCGATAAAAAAACCTTACGGGTTGGTGCTCATTTCGGGCCCGACCGGCTCGGGCAAGTCGACCTCGCTCTACGCGCTCCTCAACGAGGTAGACCGCGACTCGCAAAACGTGCTCTCGCTCGAGGACCCGGTCGAGTACACGATACCCGGCGTTAGCCAGTCGCAAGTGCGCCCCGAAATCGGCTACACGTTTGCCAACGGTCTGCGCACTACCCTGCGGCAGGACCCCAACATCATTATGGTCGGCGAGATCCGCGACAGCGAGACCGCCAACCTGGCGGTGCAGGCGGCACTCACCGGCCACCTGGTGCTCTCGACGATACACACCAACAACGCCGTCGGCATCGTGCCGCGCTTGCTTGATATGGGTGTCGAGCCTTACTTGATACCGCCGGTCCTTATTCTTGGGATGGCACAACGCTTGGTCAAAACCCTCTGCCCGGGCGGAGGTAAAAAAGTGACCGTCGAGGCCAGTATGGCCGAGATGCTCGAAAAGCAGTTTGCCGACTTACCCCCGGAGTACGCAAAAAAAGTGCCCTCGCTTAAAGAAGTATACCGGCTCGAGCCCACACCCGAGTGCCCCTCGGGCACCTCGGGGCGTATCGCCGTGTTTGAGACATTTGAGATGAACGCCGCGCTCGAAAAAGCGATCCTCGCGGGCAAACCGGAGGAAGAAATGTTTGCGGTCGTGCGCCGCGAAGGAATGTTGACGATGAAGGAAGATGCTATCATCAAGTCGGCAAAAGGCGTTATCCCGTTTGAGGAGGTAAACACGCTCGGCGGCCAGTTTGAGTTGCCGGAAACAGATACCCCTCAAGTGACACCCGCACCGGCCCCAGAGATGCTCGACATCGAAGACCGCGACACCGCGGCCGGCGGCGCTACAAAAGAGATCGAAGTATAAAACGATGGAGTATAAAAAGAAATTAGCAGAGCTTATCGAGTCGGTGGTTGGCCAAGGGGCTTCCGACCTGCACCTGGGCGCCGGGGTCCAGCCGGTGGTGCGCGTGTCGGGAAACCTGACACCCCTGTTGAGCGAGCCGGTTTTGCAAAACGAAGACGTGATGGGGCTCCTCTCGGAAATGTTGAGTCCCGAGCATAAAAAACGTTTTTTGGAGACGCAGGAAGTTGATTTTTCCTACCACGCCGCCGGCAAAGCGCGCTTCCGCGGCAACGCATTTTTTGAGCGGGCCAACACCGGCGTGGCGCTCCGGCTTATCTCGAGCACTATCCGCACTATCGCCGAGCTCAAACTGCCGCCGGTCTTGGAGACATTTGCCGCGCGCGAGCAGGGCTTCTTTTTGGTGGTGGGGCCGGTGGGGCAGGGCAAGACCACGACACTCGCGGCGCTTATCGAAAAAATAAACACCACCCGCACCGAGCACATCATCACTATAGAAGACCCTATCGAGTACCTGTTCGAAAATAAACGCTCGCTCATCGACCAGCGCGAGGTGCGGGTGGACACGCAAGATTTTGAGCACGCGCTCAACTCGCTGTTTCGGCAGGATGTCGACGTGGTGATGATAGGCGAGATGCGCACGCCGGAGACAATGGCCACGGCGGTTACCGCCGCCGAGACCGGGCACCTTGTCTTTTCGACCCTGCACACCAACAACGCCGCGCAAACTATCGACCGCATCATCGACTCGTTCCCCCCAGGCCAGCAAGAGCAGATCCGCATCCAGTTGGCGGGCTCCTTAGCGGGTATCTTTTCCCAGCGGCTTGTGCCGAGCATATCCGGCGGGCTGGTGCCCGCGTGCGAGCTTTTGGTCAACAACAACGCGGTCTCCAACCTGATACGCGAGAAGCGCACGCACGAAATCCAAACCGTCATCGAGACCGGCCTCGACGAGGGGATGATAGATATGAACCGCTCTTTGGCCGACCTCGTGCGCCAGGGCACCATTACTGTCGAGAGCGCCTACCAACGCAGCTGGAACCCCAAAAACTTGGAGCGGATACTATAATTGCTATATGGAATTTACGTACGAAGCACTCGACAATACAGGCAAGGCGCAGGGCGGCGTGCAGAGCGCCGTGAGCCAAGACGCCGCTATCGTCGCGCTCCAGCGCAAAGGGTTTACGATAACCAAACTCGAAAGTAGTGAGAAAAAAGGCCTCAAAGATTTGCTTGGCGCAGTGTCTTTTTTTGACGGAGTCTCCAGCCGCGACGTGGTGCTCCTCTCGCGCCAGCTGGCCACCTTGTTTGAGGCGCAGGTCTCCGCGTTGCGCATCTTCCGCCTGCTTGCCGAGCAGTCGGAAAAGCCTTTTTTGCGCAACGTGCTGACGCAAGTGAGCGACGACCTCCAGGCAGGCAACAGTATCTCAAAGTCTTTGGCCAAGCACCACAAAGTGTTTTCCGACTTCTACGTCAATATGGTGCGCGCGGGCGAGGAGTCGGGCAAGCTCGACCAAACATTCCTCTACCTGGCCGACTACATCGACCGCTCCTACGAGCTCACCAGCAAGGCGCGCAATGCGCTTATTTACCCCGCGTTTATTATGGCCACGTTTATCGGCGTGATGACCCTGATGTTGACCGTTATCATCCCTAAAATCGGTGACATCCTCACCCAAGACGGCCAAACTCTGCCCTTTTACACGCAGATTATTTTGGACTTTAGCACTTTTTTGGTCGACTACGGCATTTTCCTCCTTGTTGCCCTGATTATCGCCGGCTATTTCGTCTGGCGCTTTTCTCAAACGCCACAGGGCCGGGTTACTCTAAGCCGGATGAAACTCTCGAT
>Ga0209515_10007796_pt1 | contig 12774 bp, 12 predicted proteins | sample Subgroupgradi54m_FD_187454 | JGI IMG/M metagenome (GOLD analysis project Ga0209515, IMG submission 187454) | Subsurface groundwater microbial communities from S. Glens Falls, New York, USA - GMW60B uncontaminated upgradient, 5.4 m (SPAdes)... ... | reverse complement strand
ATGCCCATTGAGTCGGGGATAGAGTGGGTGACGCCGAAGAACCGCACCAAAAGCGACCCGAGCCGCAAGCGTTCGTCGCCCTCCACAATCTTGATATTCAATTTAGGGAGATGCGCGAACTCTTCTTGACGCTTCTGTATCATCAGCGCCGTGAGGTTACGCGTATAGAGCGGTGGGTTGCCGATGCGTGGCATCAAGTAAGGAATGCCGCCGATATGGTCTAGATGTCCGTGGGTGATGATGACGGCGCGAATCTTCTCTTTTCTTTCTTCCAGATATTTCGTGTTGGGGAGAATGAAGTCAATGCCCGGCGTATTTTCGTTGTTGAACTGCAACCCCATATCCATCACGATGATGTCGTTGCCGTACTCTACCATCGTCATATTGCGTCCGATTTCCTCCACGCCGCCAAGCGGAATGACCCGCACCGTTTCTTGAGCGAGAGGAGGAATGGGGATAACGCGCGGCGCGCGGTGGTCGTGGGGCGGTCGCTCGCTGCGCATTCTCGGTGCACGGTGAGCGCTGTGTGCATTCTGCGCGCCGCGCGGGGCGGGCGGCCGACGCACCGCAGAGAATGAGCGCGCGCGCAATCGCGGATGTTGTGTGGGGTCCATACGAAGAAATTAATTAATAAAAAAGTTAAATACCTTCTTTGTCTTTATGTACCACTGATGTATCTCCAGAAATCGTTCGGAGGGAATCGCGACGCTCCCCTTCACAAAACCCTGAATCTTTTCGGGTAGGAGGTACATAAACTCGGGCGAGTAGAGAAAGACGGCGGGCGCGTCGCTCTTTATCGCGGCGAGCGCGTTCGCGTAGTCGTTCGCGCGTTTCGCTTCGTCGGTCGTCTTTCGCGTCTCGTCCAGCCATCTGTCCACTTTGGCGTTTGCGTAGCCGCTCACATTGAGTCCGGGGTCGTTACGCTGAGATGAATGCCAGAAAGCGAAAAGGTCTCGGTCGCGCCCGACAATCTCACCGAAGAGCAGCGCGTCAAACTTACGCGGACGAATGACATTTTGATTGAGGTCTCCCGCTTCAAATATCTCTACCTTCACCTCGGCGCCGACGGCGCGCCACATCTTTGCAAGCATTTCGGCGCTTGTCTTGAGTTCCGTCACGTCCGAGGTCGCGAGCGAGAAGGACAGCCGCGCGACACTCTTGCCTTTTTTCTTTTCACGAATGCCCGTCGTCTTGTTTATCTTCCAGTTTGCTTTCTCTAACAATGCATTCGCGTCCGCCACTCGTTCGTCAAGCGTCTTTTCAAGCACCAGTGTTTCGTTGTCTGGAAAGAGCAAGGGCGGAACTGGCGCGTCAATCGGCACCCCAAACCCTTGAAGTACCGAATCAACGAGCGCGGCTTTATCGGTCGCGAGGGTAAGCGCTTGACGCACCTCTTTCTCGGCAAGAAGCGGCGCCTGATTCTGATTGAAGAAGACCGAAAAGATGCGCGGAAGCGGCGCGCGCAGAAGTGAGACGCCTTTCTTCACCAGTTTCGCGGCGGCGGTTGAAGTGAGTCCGTCCATACTTTCAACCTCCCCCCTTGCCTGCGCGGCTATGAGTTCATCTTCATTTTGATAGAACCGCACCGTCAAGTGCGCGAGGTAAGGCGACCCTAGTGCGTAGTTCTTGAATGCGGCAAGCTCAAATGAAGAAGGAAGACCTGTGGAGCTCTCGTTGATGCGCGTAATACTGAAGGGGCCGCTCCCAACCGCCTCGGTATTGTGGGGCGAGAAGGGAAACCGTTCCGCGTCTTCATTCTCCCAGAGATGCTTGGGCAAGATGCCAAGTGTCGCATTCTCAAGAAAGGGGGCGTAGGACTGCTTCAAGGTGAGTTGCACGGTGTGCGCATCTATCGCCTGCGCTACCACTCCCTCCCAGTTGGCGCGCCGCGGACTCTTTAACCATGGGTCCTGCGCCTTCTGAATAGTGAAGACGATATCATCTGCCGTCACCGGTGTATCGTCGTGGAAGCGCGCATCGGGACGCAAAAAGAATGTGTATGAAAGCCCATCTGTCGAGAGTTCGTAGCGCAGGGCAAGGTCGGGAACAAGTGCCCCCTCTGCTGTTGCTTTGAGGAGGCCAGAATAGATGAGCATCGTGAGGTCGCGCTCGCTGTCGGAAAGAGCGAGTAATGGATTGACGAATCGTGGCGTGCCGACAACTCCCTCGGTGAGCGACCCGCCGAAAGCAGGTTTTTCTACCAAGAAGAGCCCATTTATTTTAAGCAGAAGTCCCGCACTACTTGTTATTACGAGCACGACCAAGAGACCACAGAGTGCTTTTTCTGCGGGCGAGAAAGAGCGAAAGGTCTGCTCAATGTTCGGTGCAAAGGGAAGAGAGCGTCGCTTCTTCAGGAGTTGTTTCAGTTTTTCTTTCACAAGTTGAGAACCCTTAACGAATAGGGCACACGAATGACTTCATTCGTATCATTCGTAGATTGGTATCTTTTAATGTATAACGAGCGCGAGGAGCGCGGAGGCGATAAAAAGCACGGCAATGACGATACTCGAGTTGAAGAGCGTCTTCTCAAACCCGCGGCGAGTATGAAACCCCGCCGCGAAGTTGTCGCCGAAAGCGCCGCCCGAACCCGCCGCCGACTGCTGGAGCAAGATGGTGACGATAAGCAAGACCGAGAGGCCTATCTGTATGTAGGGCAATAGTGGAACGAGTGCGGACATTGATAGAGGTATCCTAGCATAGTGGGTTCAGATTTGCAAATCCATAAGAAGAATGTATATAATATCTCCCCCTAAATGCGGGTTGTAGCATTACCAGTTAATTTTTGAGATATGACGAAGATACCGAAAACAGAGACAGGAAAGAACAGTACGAAGGTCAAACCGCTCGGCGACCACGTGCTTGTGCGTGAGTTAAAAACAGCGGGCGAAAAGAGTATTTCGGGCATCATCATCCCCGAGACGGTCTCCGAAGACCGCGGGGCGAAGAAAGGAAAAGTGGTCGCAGTGGGTCCCGGCAAACACGAAGACGGCAAAGTTATTCCGATGAGCGTGAGGGTTGGAGATAAAGTACTTTTTCAGTGGGGCGACAAACTCACGATTGACGGCGAGGAATATGAGATGATTTCAGAAAGCGGTATTTTAGCAATCATTAAATAGACGATCATATGGCGAAAATAATTTTATATAACGAAGAGGCGCGCCGAGCTCTCAAGAGGGGTGTCGACGCGGTCGCGAACGCGGTCAAGATTACGATTGGGCCGCGCGGACGCAATGTGGTTTTGGACAAGGGCTACGGCGCGCCGACCATCACCAACGACGGCGTCTCTATCGCCAAAGAAATTACGCTTAAAGACAAGTTTGAGAATATGGGAGCCGAGATTGTGAAGGAGGTTGCCGAGAAGACCAACGACCTCGCGGGCGACGGTACGACCACATCGGTTGTCTTGATGCAGGCAATTTTCGGCGAAGGGCTCAAGCAGACGGTGATGGGGGTCAACCCAATGGGCGTTCGCGCCGGCATTGAGCGTGGCGCCGAGAAGGCGGTTGAGGCGCTCAAAGCGGCCGCGACTTCGATTAAGAGCAAAGAGGAGATTAAGCAGGTCGCGACCATCTCTGCCGAGTCGGCGGAACTCGGCGAGACCATTGCCGAGACCATCAACAAGGTGGGCAAGGACGGCGTCGTGACGGTAGAGGAGTCGCAGTCGGTTGGTATTGAATCCGAAGTAGTCAAAGGCCTTCAGTTTGATAAGGGCTATGTTTCGCCCTATATGATTACGAACGCCGAGCGGATGGAGGCGGTAATGGACGATGCGTCTATCTTGATTACCGACAAGAAGATTTCGGGCATCAAAGAAGTTCTGCCGTTTTTGGAGAAACTGGCGCAGGCGGGCAAGAAAGATGTGGTGATTATCGCCGAAGAGATTGAGGGCGAGGCGCTCACTACTTTTGTCTTGAACAAACTGCGCGGTTCGTTCAATGTACTCGGCATCAAGGCGCCGGGCTATGGCGACCGAAAGAAAGAGATGCTCGCCGATATCGCCGTAACGGTCGGCGCAACGGTGGTCTCTGAAGAGGTTGGTCTGAAGTTTGAGACAGTGGGACTTGAGGTGCTTGGCTCTGCGCATCGCGTCATCGCGACCAAAGACCTCACCACGATTGTTGGCGGCAAAGGGAAGAAAGCCGATATTGAGTCGCGGGTTGCGCAACTACGCAAACAGAAAGAGAGCACCGACTCCAAATATGATGTGGAGAAACTGGACGAACGGATTGCGAAACTCTCGGGCGGCGTGGCGGTCATTCGCGTCGGCGCGGCCACCGAGACCGAGATGAAGTATCTGAAGCTGAAAATTGAGGACGCGGTGAACGCGACCAAAGCGGCAATCGCAGAAGGCATCGTCTCGGGCGGCGGCGTCGCGCTCATCAAGGCGGCGCAGAAGGCGAAGCATTGGCTAGAGAACGAGCGCGGCAAGGCGAAGGTAGAGATGACAAAAGAGTTTGAGGTCGGTTTCAATATTGTGGTGAAGGCGCTAGAGGCGCCGCTCCGCCAGATTGCGGTCAATGCCGGCAAGGACGACGGCTCGGTTATTGTGGAGGAAGTGAAAAAAGGAAAAGGCAACTTCGGCTATGACGCGCTCAAAGACGAAATGGTTGCCGATATGGTTGCGGCGGGCATCGTTGACCCCGTGAAGGTGGCGCGACTTGGTGTCATAAATGCCGCCTCCGCCGCCGCCATTCTCCTCACGACCGAAGCAGCGGTTGCGGAGGAACCCAAAGATGAAAAGCCCGCAATGGGTGGTGGAATGGGGGGCGGTATGCCGGGCGGAATGGGGGACTACTAAGGTCGCTCGAGAAGTGCTCTGAACGGACACGGATATTTTTCTGCTGAAAAATTCCTCGTGCTCGCCCCGTCGGGCTCGCAAGGACCGTTCAGAGCACTTCCCTCGCTTTTCGCTGTCTTTTTGGTATGCTTGTGATATGAAAAACTCACAACAAGGCCTCGCGCCAATCGTTTGGATAATTATTGCCGCCATTGTACTCGGCGGCGGGTATGTGGTGTACAGAACGACCAACCCTAGTAGTACAGCAGAACTGACTACGGGGCAAAGCAACCAATCACTAACCGCCAGCGACAAAGAAGTTGCTGAATCAGCGGACACAAAGAACTGGAAAACCTACCGCAATGAGAAGTATGGGTTTGAGTTTAAGTATCCAACAACTTATACCGCAAAAACAGAAAATAGTGGTAGGAATACCATCGTGTTCGGGTCGGATGAGTTAACATTTGGCGTTTTCGTTCCAGACGAGTCAGAGAGAATGGGATTCCTAGCGAATGGATTAGGAAATAAATACGATTTCCGTTTCTCTGGGAATGGGGTACTGTTTAATCAGGTTTTTTCCACCTTCAAATTCACGAAATAATTCCGGGTTTGTGCTATACTTTCGGTATGAAAAAGAATGGGACAAGAAAAACTAATGACGCGGTCAGTCCCGCATTGAAACAGGAATTTCGGAACCTGGGCGTGCTTATTGAGGATAATAATCACAAGATATCCGCGATTGCCGAACAATACGGCGATATTAACAAGAAACTTGACTCTCATACTGAGATGATAGGAGGGCTTGCCGTTCGAATGACGAGTATGGAAATTAAGATAGTCAATATGGAGATGAACATCGCGGTTATGCGAGAAGATATTGAGTTCATTAAATCGGGCATGAAGCGCAAAGTTGACCAAGACGAGTTTGACGCCCTTATCCGCCGCGTCTCTGTATTGGAGAAGCGAATTATCAAATAGGTTCCCCACTATGCACTCACAAAAAGGCCTCGCGCCAATCGTCTTAGTCATCATCGCCGTCGTTCTTCTCGGCAGCGAGTTTTTCGCGGTTGCGAGGTTTGCCGAGGCGACAGTCGGCGGACCGACCTATATTTATGACTTCAGATACAATCCGTCAGATGAAGCGGTCTACTATATAAGCGCCTCGCAGAGCGGCCGCGGTTGCCCGCCGATTTTGCAAAAGCTCCCGCCTCGTTCGGGTGCTTCAGAAAATGTGGTTTCATGCGAGCAGGCGGAGGAACTTCTCAAGGGGAGTGTTCCCGGCCAGTGGTACCCCGCTCCGCTTATGGCAAAGTTTGAAGAGATAACGGAGCGATTTGCGCGCCTTACTCCGATACACTTATCCAAAAACAACATCTCGATTGACCTCGACTTTTCTGGTACGGAAGGTTTGCACGGAGCAGAAGCGATTCTGCGTTGGACAAAGTTCCTCGCGACCGTGTATCAGAACGGGCGAAAAGTGTCGGAGTTTCCACTCGTCGGTTGCAGCAGGGAACAGCCGTTTACATTTGCCGGTTACGCTATTCCCGGCGTACCTGACCGAATGATGCTTTTGAGTTCCGCAAAAAGCGACTGCTTTGAAGGGGGCTATATCGGCGAGACATTGCACATTGTGGAAGGTATTGCAAATCTTGACACGACATACTGGACAAACTTCTACAAGGGTAACGAGCCCCTCATCCCGAGCGAGGTAACCCTCGTGATATTTGAAAAAGACGCTGTTCCTGGAATAGCAAGCGTCGCCGAGAACGCTCGCGAAGATGATTATGTTAATGGCGCGTTACCGGCGAAACTTCTCGGCGGTTATGGACTCGGAGCGGTGCTTGCCCTTACGGCTGTCATTTTCATGCTCGTGGGTATTGCGCTCGGCAGAACCCTCTTGCGCAAAAGGGGTACATCGGAAAGCGAGCGAGGTTCAGGTCTTTCTCCAGTGAATGTCAAGCAAGGCCTCGCGCCTCTCGTCTGGATTATCATCGCCGCTCTCATTCTTGGCGGCGGCTACGCCGCTTATCGCTATTCGGCAGACAAGCCAGTTCCCGTTTTCGTGCCGGAGGAGGAGTCGACGATATCAACGAAAGACAATTCGTCGGGTACGGCGCAATTCTTCACCACGATACTCTCGCCGAATGGAGGAGAGACCTATAAAATTGACGACACGACCAACGTGCAATGGAAAAGCAACATAACTTCTTACGGCGGACGAATTTATGTTGCAACCGGGAAAGGTGATTCGGGCGGTATAGTGATTGATAATTTTGCTTACGGTGCTACCAGTTACTTATGGAAGGTAGGAAAGGTTGTCTACGCAGATTTTTCCAGTACTTTTACTCTAGAACCAGGAATATATAGAATCGGAGTTTGTTACACAACCGGTCTATGTGATTGGAGCGATTCTTACTTTACCATCACGAAGTAGTTCTCTGGTATATAATGACGGGTATCTATGCCGTCGCGTCTTCTTGAAGTTCTACAGAATGACCCTCAGTGGATGAAGCGGCCGTTTTTTGTGTGGATAGAACGACACGCCGCACTCATTCTCCTCTGTCTCTCACTCTTTTTGCTCTACGGGTACTTTCTTGCCCACAAAATTGACCTCACGACGGCAGACCTCGGCAGACACATTAAGAACGGGGAAATGCTCCTTCAGGATTCATCCGTCCTTTCGGAGAATCTGTATTCGTACACGCATCCTGATTTTAAATGGGTAAATCATCATTGGGCAAGCGGAGTTCTTGCCTATGCCGCGTGGAAATTATTCGGATTTGTTGGAATTCAAGTCATCTTCATTTTGTTAAGTTTCGCGACGCTTGCGGTCTTTCTTTTCTCCGGAAAGTCATACGCGGGGTGGGGAATTGCCGGACTCCTTACTCTCGCGACTATTTCCCTCTTGGGTGAGCGGACTGAAGTCCGGCCCGAAGTCATCAGTTATCTTTTTGCCGGACTTTTCTTCTTGTTGCTCTGTCGGTATCGGGACTCTCCCGATATTCGAAACAGCAAACTCATTTGGCTTCTGCCGCTCATAGAGATTCTGTGGGTCAATACGCATGTTTATTTTCTGCTCGGTCCGCTCATCATCGGTGCATTTCTTTTAGAGAGTTTGTTAGTGCGTAGAGTGGTCTTTTTTAGAATCCTTTCCGTCTTTCTTGGAGTGCTTTTCGCGATGCTCATCAATCCTTTTGGAGTGAGGGCATTCACCGCGGCGGCGACTATCTTTCAGAATTACGGATATCGCCTTGCGGAGAATCAGCCAGTGTGGTTTATGGAGAAACTGATGCCCGAGCCGAACTTTCTGGTCTTTAAACTCCTTTTTCTCCTACTCCTGCTCTCATTCATTGGTGCGGCGATAAGAAACTGGCGCGCCGTCCGCCTGTCGAATCTTTTTGTCGTCGCCGGGATGAGCATTATGGCGTGGTTTGCTATACGAAATCTAGCGCTCTTTGGTCTCTTCTTCATTCCGGTCGCGGCGGCAAATGCACGAATTATTTTTGGGAATCAGACCAGAAACCACACCCTTATTTCGGTGGCTGCATTCTGTGCCGCAGTCGTGTGTATCATTTTCGCTTTGTTCGGCATTCCACGGTACTTTCCCTATTGGCGGGAGTTTGGATTGGGGCTTGAGACGGGGAACAGTAGATCTATTGAATTTCTTTTTGAGCAAAAAATACAAGGGCCAATCTTCAATAATTATGATATCGGCGGGTATCTTATCTTCTACCTCTTTCCCAAAGAAAAGGTCTTTGTGGATAATCGCCCCGAAGCATATCCGGTTGCTTTTTTTACCGACCTGTATATCCCTATGCAAGAAAAAGAAGAGAAATGGCGCGAAGCACTCTCTCGTTACGATTTCAATGTCATTGTCTTCGCCTATCACGACGCGACGCCGTGGGCACAGCAGTTTCTGACGACGCGTATTAAAGATGCCGAGTGGGCGCCCGTCTTCGTTGATGGCCGAGTCCTCGTCTTACTTCGCCGAACCGAAAAGAATGAGGAAACAATTCGGCAATTTGAACTTCCGCGCAGCGTCTTTAACATAAAACAGTAATATGTGATATACTCTCCCATTATGAACACCACTTATATTCTTATCGGTATTGGCGTCTTACTCGTTTTGTGGCTTGTCTTCGGCTACAACAGGTTTATTACACTCGTAAATCGCGCGAAGGAAGCGTGGTCTGATATAGATATTCAACTCAAACGCCGCTACGACCTTATCCCGAATCTGGTGAGTACGGTCAAGGGCTATGCGGCGCACGAAAACACGGCGTTTGAGAAAGTAACGCAGGCGCGCGCCGCCGCGATGGGGGCAGGGAACTTGGCGGATAAGTCGCAGGCGGAGCTCGGGCTCACCGGCGCGCTCAAATCCATTTTTGCGATTGCCGAGGCCTATCCCGACCTCAAGGCAAATGCGAATTTCGTGGAGCTTCAACGCGAACTTTCGGACACTGAGGACAAAATCCAAGCATCTCGCCGCTTCTATAACGGCACGGTACGCGACCTCAACACGGCGGTGGACACCTTCCCGAACAATCTTATCGCCTCGTTCTTCAAATTCGCCAAACTTGAATTCTTTGAGTTGGAAGAAGAAGCGGCTAAGAATCCCGTAGAAGTGAAGTTCTAAATGGCTTCTCTCTATACTCATCAATCGGAAAATTCTTTCAAGACCTGGCTGTTGATGTCTTGCTTTTTCGTCGTCGTTATTCTTCTCGGCTGGTTCGTGAGTGTCTATTATGGCTCGCCGACTATTCTATATTTCTTTGTCGCCTTCAGCGTCGTGATGAATATCGCGAGTTACTGGTGGTCCGACAAGATTGTGTTGAAGATGAGTGGAGCAAAGCCAGCGAGCAGGGAAGAGTTCTTTGACCTCTATACCGTTACTGAAAATCTTTCTATCACGGCGGGACTCCCGATGCCTCGACTCTTCGTGATTAACGACCCCGCGCCGAACGCGTTTGCAACGGGGCGAAACAAAGAACATTCGGTCGTCTGTGCGACTACCGGACTTCTTTCAATCTTGAATCGGAGCGAACTTGAGGGCGTCATCGCGCACGAACTCTCGCATATCGGCAACCGTGACATCTTGCTCTCCACCGCGGTCGTGGTGCTTGTTGGATTCATCACCCTTCTTGCCGATTTTTTTATGCGTTCAATGTGGTTCGGTAGCGGGAGGCGCGAGAGCCACGAAGGAGGCGGTCGGCTCGGTGCGATTTTGATGATACTTGGCATTGTCTTTACGATTCTCTCGCCCATTATCGCGACTCTCATCCAACTCGCCGTCTCGCGCAAGCGCGAATTTCTTGCCGACGCATCGGGGGCACTTCTCACCCGTTATCCAGAAGGACTGGCGAATGCGCTCCAAAAGATTGCGCAGTCATCGCGCCCGCTAGCTCGCGCCAACCACGCCACCGCGCACCTCTTCATCGCCAATCCGTTTGGCCGTAAGGCAAATGGCTCGGTCGGATTTCTCACCAAAATCTTCTCTACCCACCCACCTGTTGCCGAACGGGTGAAGGCGTTGCTCGGTTAACATCACCATTTCTAATTCATACTTCATAATTCATTCTGTATATGCCTCCCGAACCAACTCCTCACTTTACCTCCGGTCCCGAAGCGCTCCAGTGGAAGCGCTTGCGGCGGTTGAACCTTGAAGGCGCTCGGTTGGAGTATCTCACGCGCGTCACGCCGTTTGACCGCTTTTTCAAAGTGACATTGTTGCGGCTTATCCCGCGTTCCGTCTCGCCGAATGAAATGACGACATTCCGGTTTCTCTCAATCCCCGTCATCTTGCTGCTGCTTTTCTTTCAGTACAATCTCGCGGGGACCATTCTTTTTGTCATCTCCGCGCTCTCGGACGCGCTGGACGGGGCACGGGCGCGCACCGAGCGCCGCATCACCAAGTGGGGTATCGTTGCCGACCCGATGGCCGACAAACTTCTCATCGGTTCAGTGGCGTTGCTCACGGTCTCGAAATATCTTGGCTGGCCGCTCGTTGCCGCTCTTGTTGCGATAGAGCTTGTCCTCGCGGGCTCGGCGTACTTTCGCTATCGCGGAAAACTGATGCCCGCGAAGACCGTGGGGAAACTGAAAATGATTTTGCAGTGTTTTGGCGTCGGGTTCGTCCTGCTTTACGGCATTGTCCCGAGTCCAATCATTCTTCTTATCGGCCAGTTCGTTCTCTACGCCGCGCTTGCATTCGGGCTCGCATCGCTGTTCGTCTATCGGTCTATATAGGCATTGCTCGGCCGCTGATTCTCTTGTATCGTAGGGGCTGTTGGAGACGTCGCATAGTGGCCTAGTGCGCTCGCTTGGAAAGCGAGTAGGGGTAACACCCTCGCGAGTTCAAATCTCGCCGTCTCCGCAATTTTTCGAAAAGGGCTTCGGAACCAAAAATATGGTCGGCACGAAGTGCCGTCTGTTCTGAATTCCCCCCAAAAAGTCCTGAATCCAAAAGGGTTCGCCACGCAGAGCGTGGCTCAAAAAGTACGGTTCGATCTTTAATTAAAAAGTTCGAACCGACTTTTTTAAACAAATGAAGATTTTCTTCATTTGTTTTCTCGTTAGCCAATTCCACCATATGAATATTAGCTTTTAGAAAATTTTCGGTAAGTTCGAACCGATCATGAGATTTTTTCTCAAAAGCTGATAATTTCTCTTTTAAAAGTTGTTTTTGATTCACTAACTTATTTTTAGAATCACGATATTCTTCCAAAGATAAAACATTTTCTAAATATAAGTTCATCAACTTTTCAACTTTTGAATCCAAAAGAGAAATTTCGTCTTTTGTTTTTTGAGAAAAAATCTCACTCGATTGGGTTTCTGATTGCCGATCTTTTTCATTTTCGGCAATCATCCAATTTGCCCAATCGAGTGGCAAAGAAACTTTTTTGATTTCCTCTTGAATTTGAGAAGTGATGAGCTCTTCACGAACATATTTTTGTTCACAAGGATTTTTCCGTTTCGTACATCGCAAATAGTTATGACCTTTTTGTTGCTCGGTTGTGATAAAACATCCACATTCTCCGCAACGGAAAAATCCTCTATACAAAAATGGTTTTAGTCCTTTGCTATGCGGTTTAGATTTTCGGCTCATCACTTCTTGAACGGAATCAAAAAGTTTCTTTGTGATAATCGATTCGTGCTTTCCTTCGTAGATTTCACCGTTATATCTCATTAAGCCAGTGAATATCGGATTTCTCAAAATTTGTTGATAGTTGGAAACGGAAAGCACCTTTCCATTCTTTCTACTCAATCCAAGAGCGTTAAACTTATCGTGAAGTTGGCGCAAAGTGAAATTTCCAGTTGCATAGGCCTCAAATGTTTTCTTGATTAACGGAGCGATATTTTCATCGGGTACTATTCCAGCACCTTTCACATTTACATAGCCCAGAGGCGACATTTGAGGCCATATACCGTCTTTCACTTTGTTTCTATGTCCACGCTTGATATTCTCCGATAAGTTATCGACATAGTATTTGGATTGAGAGAAAGCAATGGAAAGCATGAACTTACCTTGTGGAGTAGTATCACACCAGAAAGTTGGGAATTTTAGCTCGGTTATTTGTTCAGTATCAAGCAGATAGATTATTTTTCCACCATCAACGGAATTTCTAGCTAATCTATCGGGATGCCACGCTAAAATCCCACTCGCCTCATTTGCTTCGATACGAAGAAGCATTTCATTAAATACTGGCCGACCCGGAGCTTTAGCGGTTTGTTTTTCCACGAAAATATCTACTACCTCAATTTGTTCTTTAACCGCTAACTCTTTTAATTCGGCCAGTTGATCCGAAATGCTTCTAACTTGCCGATCTTCTGTGTCGGTAGATTTTCTGGTGTAGATAAAAAATTTTCTAGTTTGGTTATTCATATTGTTGCATTGGCTAACGAGGAGCCACGCTCTGCGTGGCGAACCCTTTTGGATTCAGGACTTTTTGGGGGGAATTCAGAACAGACGGCACTTCGTGCCGACCATATTTTTGGTT
>Ga0209515_10007795_pt1 | contig 12778 bp, 8 predicted proteins | sample Subgroupgradi54m_FD_187454 | JGI IMG/M metagenome (GOLD analysis project Ga0209515, IMG submission 187454) | Subsurface groundwater microbial communities from S. Glens Falls, New York, USA - GMW60B uncontaminated upgradient, 5.4 m (SPAdes)... ... | reverse complement strand
AAGATACGCATAACAATTGATTCACCGTAGGCTCCGGGAATAAGAGAAGTACGAACATTTATTTCTTCTTTTTCTTCCATAATGCTAAAACGTCCATCTTGCGCAATTTTTGAAATTAACTTCATACCGGAGAGGAGCTTGATGCGTGAATTAAGCAGGCGATATATCTCAAGTCCAAAAAAATTTATATCCTGAAGCACGCCATCCAGACGCAAGCGCAGTCGTCCTCTATCTTTTTCTGGTTCTATGTGTATATCTGAAGCTTTAATGGCGATGGCGCCAGCCAGAATTATTTCAAGTAGATGAGAAATTTTATGAATTTTGTTTCCTTCCAGCGCTTCTGTCACTAGCTTTGTAATATCTTGCAGATACTCAATTTTTTTTGCTGTATCTCTCAAAACTTCAGGAGATACATCCAGTCCTCCAACTTTTGAACTTTCAGCCATTGAGATTTCTTTATATCTATCCCAGACCTTATTTAAGCTTGCGTTAGATACCATGTAAAAAGTAGGTATCAAGTTATGTCTTTCCATTGCGTCTTTTAACCTTTTAAATAAATCATCTGAAGGCGAGCGGACAGCTATGAAAATATTCCCCCCAAAAAGCTTAAAAGGCGCGACTTTCATTTCTCGGGCCTCAGTCTCTGATATGGCTCTTAAGGCTTCATTGTCTATACCTAGATGATATAGGTCAATATAAGGAAGATTGTATTTTGATTCTGCCAAGCTTGCCACAAGCTGTTCTTCTTCTTGTTTATAAAAATCGTCCAGTTGTTTATTTTGTTTTTCTTCATCAAAAGTTGCCATTTATGTATAAAGTATATATTAAATGATATAATTTTCATAATGTCCAAAGACACTAAAACCCTCGTCTTACTAGATGCTCACGCGATAATACATCGCGCTTATCATGCGTTGCCGGAGTTTTTATCGTCAAAAGGTGAACCCACAGCAGCATTGTACGGACTAACAAATATGCTGATGAAAATAGTCACTGATTTAAAGCCGGATTATATTGTGGCTTGTTATGATTTACCCGGAAAAACATTTAGACACGAGGCATATGATGCCTATAAAGCTGGGAGAGCAAAAACTGATGATGCTCTCATAATACAACTAAAAAATTCTCGCCAAATTTTTGAGGCGTTTAATATTCCCATGTATGATAGCCCGGGTTTTGAAGCGGATGATGTATTAGGAACAATCGTACATCAAATAAATCCCGTTAGAAGTCGCGAGGACTTGCAGCGACCCCCTACTTTTAACGGGATAAATATAATTATTGCGTCAGGCGATATAGATACGATGCAATTAGTGGACGATAAAAAGGTGCAAGTTTATACTCTCAAGAAGGGGATTAATGACACTATTTTGTATGATGAGGATGCGGTTATGGCGCGTTTTGGTTTTAAACCTTCTCTCTTGCCAGACTACAAGGGACTTCGGGGGGATAGCTCAGATAATATTAAAGGCATTAAAGGCATCGGAGAAAAAACTGCGACTATCTTGGTTAAAACTTTTGGCACGATTGAAGAAATTTACAAAAAAATATCTGCCAGAGACGGATCCATTTCTGACGGGAAAGATGATGAGAAATTGGCAAGAGATATGGGTATTTCTCCAAGAATGTTGCAACTTCTTAAAAATAATGAGGAAGAAGCCTTGTTTTCAAAAACTTTAGCTAAAATTAGAACTGATGCGCCGATTGATTTTATTTTACCAGAGAAAACTTTTTGGGAAAGTGCGGATTTAAAAAAGGTAGAAAAAGTTTTTGCCTTGTTTGAATTCAGAAGTTTATTCGGACGTTTGAAAAGCTTCTTTGGAGAAAAGAAGACAAAATCGGAAAATTTTTTCGGGTCCTCGGAAGGGGGTCAGCCAGACCAGCTCAAAAACTTTCTGATTTTGTCTTCTTTAGAAAATGTAGATTCTCTAAAGCTTCAAGAAGCCAGCATCGCTCTTTGGCTTATAAATTCTGATATTTCAAACCCACAGTTAGATGACATTTTAATGTTTGCTGGCTCTGATTCGTTTGATGTTGCCTACGATTATGTTTTCAAAAAGCTAAAAGATGACAAGCTGGATAAAGTTTTTGAAGAAATAGAACGTCCAATAATGCATATAGTAAAAGAGATGGAGAATTATGGGATTTTGACAGATAAAAAGTATTTTAAAAACTTATCAGTTGAATATCATAATGAATTAGATAAATTAATTTCCAAAATATATAAAATGGCTGGTACAGAATTTAACATCAACTCACCCAAGCAAATGGGTCAAGTGCTTTTTGGTAAGATGGGCATGAAGACATCAAAAAGAAAGGGAGCCGGTGGATCTTTTTCCACCAAGGTTTCAGTTTTGGAGGAATTAGAAGAAACAAACCCAATAATAAAAGAAATACTTGCTTATAGAGAATTGCAAAAATTACTCTCTACTTATATTGATGTGATTCCAAAAATGGCCGGCATTGATAACAGACTGCATGCAAAATTTTTACAAAATGGCTCAACCACGGGAAGATTTTCTTCCCAAGATCCAAATTTACAAAATTTACCGATAAAGACAGAACTAGGTAAAAGAATTCGAGGTGGATTTGTGGCGCCAAAGGGTTACAAGCTTTGCGCTTTTGATTATAGTCAGATTGAATTGCGGGTAGTAGCCATGCTTTCAGGCGATAAAAAAATGACGCAAATATTTCGTGAAGGGAAAGACATTCATTCAGGAATCGCATCTTTTGTTTTTGGTGTTCCAATAGAGGAAGTAGACAGTGAAATGCGTCGTAAGGCCAAAACAATAAACTTCGGTATAATTTACGGCATGGGAGTTTCCGCTTTACACAAGAATCTCGGAGGTACGCGCGAAGAAGCGCAAAAATTTTATGATAATTATTTTAATCAATTTTCTGGAGTACGGGATTATTTAGAAGAAGTAAAAAAGTTTGCGCGAAAAAAATCTTTTACCGAGACTTTATTTGGCAGACGCAGATATTTCCCCAATATAAATTCTAGGATTCCATTTTTAAAAAACATGGCAGAACGTACCGCTACCAATGCGCCGATTCAGGGTACTGCCACAGCAGATATTATCAAGCTTGCCATAAGGTATACAGAAGAAGATATCAAAAAGGCGGGGATTTTAGATAAGGTTCATCTTGTGCTTCAAATTCATGATGAGCTAGTATATGAAATAGAAGAGAGTCTATTGTTAAAAGCTGATAAAATAATAAAAAACGCCATGAGGGGTGTGCTAGAGAGGTCCTATTTACATTATAAAACCGACATTCCTCTTGAAGTGCATTCCGGCTCAGGAAACAATTTCGGGGAAGTTAAATAGCGTATTTGTGCTACAATAGGAAAATGGAGACAGAAAATAAATATAAACATAATGTGCATAAAGTTTTGGCGCATTCATATACCACTTATTTTATTTTACTTTTAATTGGTGTTTGTCTTGACCTTGTTTTTGATTATGAGATTTTTTCAAACTCCGTTATAGTACCAGTCGGTTTCCTTTTTTTAATATTAGCTACCATCATCATACTCTGGGCGCAAAAAACTGGACGAGATTTGAGAAAAGTGGAAGAAGTAAAAGCAGAACATTTTTGTCGCGGACCATATTGTTATACTCGAATTCCCACCCAGTGGGGACTTTTCTTTTTAATTCTCGGATTTGGTATTATCACTAATTCTTTTTTTATAATTTTATCTACCGTTCTTTCATTTTTTATTTCTAAATTTATATTTACTCCCAAGCACGACAGAACTCTGATAAAGAAATACGGCACTGCTTATATGGAGTACAAGAAGTTAGTTAAGTTTTAATAAAATACTGTGAATTACGAAATTCACAAAATATCAACTTTTCTCCAGTACGGATTTTTTGAAGCTTAAAAAATCCTGAAGTTCTCGGCTCGTCAGCCTAGAAACCCCTGCGAAAAGTTATATTTCATGAATTTCGTAATTCACGAAAAATATGATCTATCTTTTTTCGGGGGATGACGCAAAAAATAAACTTCTTTCTTATGAGAAATTCATAAAATCCCTGCCTGCGCAGGCAGGCATCCCGAGAGGCGCAGAATCTTTTTTCATCAGTCGAAATGATTTTGACCCGGTTGTTATAGAGAGTTTTTATTCCGGTTCCAGCCTTTTTTCTGCAAAATCGGCAGTGATTTTTCAAAACATTTTTGAGCATGAGGAAACGAGGGATTTTGTTTTAGATAAGTTAGAACTCATGAGTCAGTCAACTAATTCTTTTATTTTTTTAGAAGGGAAGTTGAACAAGTCAGTACTAGATGCTTTTCGAAAAGCGCGAGGAGAACTCAATATTTTTGAATTGCCGAAAGAAAAAAAGGAGAAGTATGACAATTTTTTAGTGGCCAATGCCTTTAGCAGAAAAGATAAGTTAAATATGTGGATTTGTTTTCGAGAAGCGATGGACAGAGGAGTTGGGATGGAGGAGCTCATTGGCGTTCTTTTTTGGAAAATTAAAGATATGCTGCTCAAGAAAAACTTTACTAAATTTTCTGAAAAAGAGTTGAAGAATTTTATTACAAAACTATCTTATTTATTACCAAAAGCTCGCAAAGAAGGCCGTGATGCTGAGTCTGCCTTTGAGCAATTTCTGCTAGAGGTTTTCTAATGTTTTATCATGGTGCGCCCAGTTGGAATCGAACCAACGACCTTATCCTTAAAAGGGATCTGCTCTACCAGCTGAGCTATGGGCGCATTTTTTAATAATACAAAAAAGATGCTTAAAAATCAAGGAAATTTGAGTAGTTTTATTTCTTCTTTGTTTTTATGCTAGGATGAATCCATGTACGGAGTCTTTAAATTAAATCTTCCATTCAAGCCTTCAGGTGATCAGCCGAAGGCTATTTTAGAGCTAGTAAAGGGTCTCAATAAGGGGATGAGAAAGCAGACATTGCTCGGCGCTACGGGGACAGGCAAAACTTTTACTATGGCGAATGTTATCGCGCAGTACGGTAAGCCGACATTAGTCATAGCGCACAACAAGACTCTCGCCGCTCAGCTTGCCCAAGAATTTAGATTATTTTTTCCCGATGCCGCGGTGCATTATTTTGTTTCTTATTACGACTACTATCAGCCCGAGGCGTATATGCCCATATCGGATACATATATAGAAAAAGATGCTTCAATAAATAAAGAGATAGATATGCTTCGCCATGCTTCGACACAAGCCTTGCTCACCAGGCCGGATGTGATTATCGTCGCGTCAGTGTCTTGTATTTATGGATTAGGTTCTCCGGAAGAATATGAGAAAGTTAATCTCAAACTCGAAGTTGGAATGAAAATTGACAGATTGGCGTTGATGAAAAAATTAATTGAGATACATTTCGAACGTACAAATGCAGATTTGACTCCGGGAACTTTTCGCTCGATTGGCTCGCGGGTGGAGTTTATGCCCGTATCTGAAACCATAATGTATCAAATAGAATTTTCTGGTGGTGTAATAGAAAAAATAACAAAAATAGACCCGATTTCTGCGCAGATTATTGAAGAAATAAAACCCGCCAAAGGACGGTCAGGTATTTTTATTTTTCCGGCCAAACATTTCATTACTGAAGATGTAAAAAAGAAACGAGCGCTGACAGAGATTAAAAAAGAACTGGAAACACAGCTGAAAAAATTTAAGAAAGAGAAAAAACCTTTAGAGGCCGAGAGAATTAAACGCCGGACTAATTATGATTTGGCGATGATAAAAGAAGTCGGCTATTGTAGTGGGATTGAAAATTATTCTAGGCATTTATCTGGAAAGCTTGAAGGCGAACCACCAGAAACACTTTTATCATATTTTAAAAACGATTTTCTCACTATTATCGATGAATCTCACGTCACCTTGCCCCAACTTCAAAGCATGTATGCCGGCGATGCTTCGCGTAAAAATACCCTTGTGGAATATGGCTTTCGTCTGCCTTCGGCCAAGGACAATCGGCCCCTCAAGTATGAAGAATTCAGAGAAAGTATCGGACCCGTAATTTATACAAGCGCGACTCCAAGTGAGCAAGAACGCAGTCAAAGCGAGCAAATCGTGGAGCAAATAATTCGCCCGACTGGCTTAGTAGATCCAGAGACAGTAGTTCGGGGAGTAAGCGAAAAAGGAAATTACAAGGGGCAGATTCAGGATTTTATACTTGAGATAGAAAAAACGATTAAAAAAGGTTTTCGAGTTCTAGCGACTACACTGACAAAAAAGATGGCGGAAGATCTTTCTACGTATCTCAAGGACCTGCCTGCACAGGCAGGAAAAAAAATCAAAGCAGAATATTTGCATAGCGATATCAAAACGATGGAGCGAATAAAAATTCTCACAGAATTTCGAAGAGGCACTTTTGATGTATTAGTGGGAGTAAATCTTCTGCGTGAAGGGCTAGATCTGCCGGAAGTCGCCTTGATTGGGATTCTGGATGCCGACAAAGCAGGATTTTTGCGTTCGGAAACGTCGCTCATTCAAACCATCGGTCGCGCTGCGCGCAATAGCGAAGGAAAAGTTATTCTTTATGCGGATGTTGTCACTGGCGCGATGGAATATGCGCTCAAAGAAACCAAACGCAGGAGAGATATTCAACTTGCTTACAATAAAAAGTATGGCATTACTCCGAAAACTATTATGAAAAAGATCAAAGACATTACTGAGGAACTTGAAAGCGAACATGGCAAAGCAGTGAATGCAGAGCTCTCTCTGGATCTCCAAGTTTTTGGCAAAGGGAAACTCACGTATGAGAAAATAATCAAACTCAAAGAAAAAGAAATGAATAAAGCGGTGAAAGAATTGGATTTCGAAACTGCGGCCATACTGCGCGATGAAATAATAGTTTTAAAGAAACGTTTGGAAAATAAACAATAATGTGTTAAATTGTAATTTAATAATATATTGATATACACCCCCTATGAACATGGCGGGGTGTGATTGCGTTGTGTATGAAAAAATCAGAAGAAAATACAGGCAAAATAATAGTAAAAGGGGCAAGGACGCACAATCTCAAAAATATTGATGTGGAAATGCCGCGGAATAAAATGATTGCCATTACTGGGGTTTCTGGGTCGGGCAAGAGTTCGCTTGCTTTTGATACTATTTTCGCCGAAGGGCAAAGGCGATATGTGGAGTCGCTCTCTTCTTACGCCCGGCAATTTTTAAACCAGATGCCTAAGCCCGACGTGGATGAAATCACAGGGTTATCTCCGGCAATTTCTATCGACCAGAAGTCCCGCTCCAACAATCCGCGCTCCACAGTAGCGACAATCACTGAGATTTACGATTATCTGCGTGTGATGTACGCCCGCATCGGGCATCCGCACTGCCCGCAATGCGGCGAAGAAATAAAAAAACTTTCCAATGAAGAAATTCTGAATTTTGTTTTGGAGAAAATCACCACCCCTGCCCCCTTGAGTACAAGGAGAGAAGGGAAGAACCCCCGCCTTGATAAGGAGGAGGCAGGGGGTGGTATAAGTATTTTCTCTCCAGTGGTCCGCGGACGCAAAGGAGAATATTATCAGTTGCTTTACGATCTGCTCGGAAAAGGATTCTCAGAAATTCGTCTCGATGGCGCAATGAAAAAATTGCGCGAGAAAATTGTTCTTTCTAAAACCAAAGCTCACAATATTGATGTTTTAGTAGATAGTTTTGCGGTTGATGGGTTAAAAAAGGAAGATTTGCTCATGCGGCTCTCTGAAGCTATCGAACGAGCTTTGATTGAGTCAGATGGTTTGGTGACGATTAAGTTTTCAGGCCCCTCTACGAAGGGGGATTTAGGGGGTGTGGATGAATTTATAATGTCCGCCAAGTTTGCCTGTAAGAACGATGGATTTTCTTTCCCAGAGATTGAACCGCGGCTGTTTTCTTTTAATTCTCCTTATGGAGCTTGCCCTGCCTGCAATGGTCTCGGCTCGAAATATTTCATGGGCGACGAACCGTGCGATGTTTGCCACGGAGCACGATTGCGGACGGAAGCGCTGAATGTGTTTTTGGAAGACGGGAAGAAAAAAATAAATATTTTAGATCTTTCATCTCTTTCAATCAAAGACGCACATGACTTTTTCAAAAATCTTAAACTTTCTGAAAATGAAAGGGAGATATCCTTACCTGTTGTCAGAGAAATTGAAGCGCGCTTGCAATTTATGCTAGATGTGGGGCTCGACTATCTTCAACTCTCCCGTAAGGCTAATACTCTCTCCGGTGGGGAAGCGCAGCGTATCCGTTTGGCTTCCCAGCTCGGCTCTAGGCTCGTAGGGGCACTGTATGTTCTCGATGAGCCAACTATCGGTCTGCACCAGCGAGACAATGATAGACTCATAAAAACCTTGCAGAATCTACGTGATTTAGGAAATACTATCCTAATAGTGGAACATGATGAAGATACAATTTATGCTTCGGACTATATTGTCGATATCGGACCGAAAGCTGGAGTTCACGGCGGGAAAATTATTGTTTCGGGTTTTCTCGAAGAACTCTTGACTGCCAAGCGAAACACTAATAATTCTCGAACACTCGCATATCTCCGCGGAGAAGAAAAAATTGAAATTCCTAAAAAGCGTCGTAAGGCAAAGGGAGTACTTCGAATAGTCGGCGGAAAAATTTTTAATATTAATAATTTAAATATTGAAATACCTCTAGGAGTCATGACGACGATTACAGGGGTGTCTGGTTCCGGTAAGAGCTCTTTTATGTATGAGATTCTCCATAAAAATTTTCAAGCGCGCTATGAACGCAAATATCGCACCGCAAAAGTTTTCAATTGTTCGTCTTTTTCCGGTACAGAATACCTAACTCGAGCGATTCTCATAGATCAGTCGCCGATCGGCCGGACCCCACGCTCAAACATTGCCACTTACACCGGAACGTTTACTCACATCCGCGATATTTTCGCTTTGACCGAAGAAGCCCGCTTACGCGGATGGAAAGCGAACCGTTTTTCTTTCAATGTCAAATCTCTCTCCGGGGGTGGGCGTTGTGAGGCTTGCGAAGGCAATGGTGAAATCGCTGTTGAGATGCATTTCTTGCCGACGGTTTATGTTACTTGCGATGTCTGCTTAGGCAAACGTTTCGACAAAGAAACGCTCACGGTGAAATATAAAAAGAAAAATATTTACGAAGTCCTGCGAATGACCGTGGAAGAAGGACTGCTATTTTTCAAAGATATTCCAGCGATATCGGATAGGCTACAGACGCTTATGGATGTGGGGCTGGGATATTTAGAGCTCGGGCAATCGGCAACGACGCTCTCCGGTGGGGAAGCGCAACGCGTGAAAATTTCGAGCGAACTTTACCGTCCACATCTAGAAAAAACAATTTATCTTCTTGATGAGCCTACTGTCGGACTTCATTATGATGATGTTCATAAATTACTCGAAGTATTAAATAAGCTTGTAAACAAAGGGAATACTGTAGTTTTGATTGAGCACAATTTGGACATTGTGAAAAGTTCAGATTATATAATTGATTTTGGTCCCGAGGGCGGGGTGCATGGCGGTAATCTAGTAGCTAAAGGTACGCCCGAAGAAGTGGCCAACAACAGCAAGTCATACACAGGAAAATATTTAAAAAAGGCACTAAGAAAATAAAAAGATGGCCGATTCAATATTTATAAAAAAATTTAAACTTCCCGACAAACCCGGAGTATATTTTTTTCTTGGCCCGCCGAAGCAAAACGAAGGAGGCCGAAATGGCCGAGAAATTTTATACATCGGCAAAGCGACATCTCTCCGCGATCGAACCAAAAGTTATTTTTCAAAAGATTTGATAAATACACGTGGCCCACTGATTGTCGATATGGTTTTCAAGGCAGACAAAGTGGACTGGCAAGTTGCCGATTCTGTGTTAGAAGCATTAATATTGGAGGCGAATCTGATAAAAAAACATCAGCCGTACTATAACACTCGAGAAAAGGACGGTAAAAGTTTCAACTACGTTTGTATCACAAAAGAAAAATTGCCGAAGGTAATTATTATTCGTGGCAGCAATCTCAAAAGTATGCAAAGTTCGACTTTGAACACTTTTGGGCCATATACCGGCAGCTCACAACTTCGCGAAGCACTGAAGATCATTCGCCGAATTTTTCCGTTTCTGGATGAAAAAAGTAAAAATTATATAGAATTCTACAAGCAAATGAATTTAGTTCCCTTCTTTACGGAGGAGGGGGCTCTGGGTGGTAATGCTTTGAAACAATATAAAAAAAACATTCGAAATATAAAATTATTTTTTTCAGGTAAAAAACCACAGATTTTTAAAAACCTAAAAAAAGAGATGAAGGAATATGCAAGAGCGCACGAATTCGAAAAAGCGGGAGAAACCAAACGACAGCTTTTTGCGCTGAAGCACATAAATGATGTGGCACTCATAAAAAATTCACCTCACCCCGACCCTCTCCCCGCAAAGGAGAGGGGGAATTCAAATAGAATTGAAGCCTACGACATCGCTCATATGTCTGGCAAAAATATGGTCGGGGTTATGGTCGTAGTAGAGAATGGCGAGGTACAAAAAAATGAATATAAAAAATTTAGAATTCGAACTCAATCTGGCGCGAATGACACAGGAGCGCTCAGGGAAATTCTGGAGCGCAGGCTGGCGCATCCAGAATGGATATACCCAAAACTTATTGTGCTCGATGGGGGAATTGCTCAGCTTAACGTAGCCAAAAAAGTGTTATCCCAATCTGGAATTCAGATTCCAGTCGTTGCAGTACTGAAAGACGAACGGCATAAGCCGAAAGATATCTTGGGGAACAAGGAAAGAGCGCAAATGTATGAAAAAGAAATTTTACTCGCAAACAGTGAGGCGCACCGCTTTGCTATTGCTTACCACAAAAACATGCGTGCAAGGAATTTTCTAAAATAGTACAATGTTTTTATGGATAAAGTTACAGAATTGGAGAAACTTAAAATGGAAATGACGGAAGACAAAAGCTTGCCGTTGCAGGAATCTAACCTCGTTTTTGGCGAAGGCAATCTAGATTGCCAAGTGCTTTTTATCGGAGAGGCGCCGGGTTTCAACGAAGATCGCGAGCAACGGCCGTTTGTTGGACGAGCCGGACAGCTTCTTCGAAAATGTATTCGAGATATAGGATGGCGGGAAAAAGACGTTTATATTACTAATATCGTTAAACGTCGACCGCCGGAAAACCGCGATCCGAGCCCGGAGGAAATTGAGAGCTATAAACCGTATCTGGCGCGGCAAATAGATATTATCAGTCCGAAAATTATCGTACCGCTCGGCCGGTTTGCGATGAATTATTTTTTGCCGGCGGCCAGGATTACTTGGGACCAGGGCAAGCTATTTAATACCGGAAAGTGTTTCATTTTGCCGATGCTCCATCCGGCCGCGGCGTTGCGCGGCAATGAAGCAATGAGAATGTTTGAAGAAAGTTTCCAAAAACTGCCGGCGGCGCTTGATAAAATAAATACGGGAGGATTTGAGGAAGTGAAACAAGATGAAGGTACGAGGAAACAACAAAAATTTGAAGACGTACAAAAAAAACTTTTTTGACCCTATAAAAACAAATGCGTAAAGAGAATGTTTTAATATTTCATAATATCAGAAGCGCGCAGAATGTCGGCGCGATGTTTCGCACGGCCGATGCGGCTGGTGTGAATAAAATTTATTTGACGGGTTATACGCCGACACCACTGGATCGTTTTGGTCGGAAAAGAGAAGATTTAGCTAAATCAGCTCTGGGTGCGGAGGAATTTGTAGTTTGGGAACATAGAAAAGGTGTTTTACTGCTACTTTCGAAGTTAAAAAAGGAAGGTTTTCAAATTATTGGCATAGAACAAGCTAAAAATTCTGTTGATTATAAAAAAGTCGCCTTTTCGGCGACCTACCAAAAAGGCGGGTTGGTTTTTATAGTAGGTAGTGAAGTAGGGGGCATACCCAAAAGTATTTTAAAAAAATGCGACATAATTGCCGAGATTCCAATGCGAGGCAGAAAAGAGTCGCTGAATGTCTCTGTAACGTTGGGTGTAGCTTTATTTAGGATGCTTAATTTATAAAAAAGAGAAATATAAAAATTTTTAAAGCAATCTATCTGGCGAAGCTTCGCCAGCGAACTGCTCGTCGCTCAAGAAAATAATAAATGGAATACCATTTTTATTTTCTAAGCTCCTGCGCAAGGCTTTCTAAATTTTATATTTCTCTTTTTTATTTTTGATGCACAAAACAAAAATGGGCGCTGCGACCGTTGATTACTTTTCTTTTTATAATGCCTTTACAGTTTTTCTTTCTGCATTTTTTTCCTGTGCGTCTATAGGCCTCATGATGCATTTGGAATTTACCCGGCAGACCGTGAATGTTCCGATAATCCGACATTGAATCTCCGCCAAAATCTATGCCTTTTAATAAGATTTTTTTCATCGCCCGAAACATCAATTTTATTTCTTTTTCTTTTATTTTTAACACCCTTCGTTCTGGATTGATGCCTGCTCGCCATAGAATTTCATCAGAATAAATATTACCTGCGCCAGCAATAATGCTTTGATCCATTAAAACTGTCTTAATTTTACCGTTTAATTTTTTGTTTAAACATTCTTTGAATTTTTCCAGATTAAAATTTTTTTCCAGTGGTTCAGGTCCGATATTACTTAAATGCTTACTGTCACGCATAGTAGCCCTGTTCAATAAAGTAATTTTCCCGAATTTACGCGCATCCGAAAAAGCGAGATGTTTATTGTTTGAGAAAGTAAAAACAACATGCACAAATCTATTATAAGGGTCATTGAGCGGACCATCTTCAGCCGGTACCCATAACCCCACCCCTTGCCCTCTTCTTGCCA
>Ga0209515_10007794_pt1 | contig 12779 bp, 12 predicted proteins | sample Subgroupgradi54m_FD_187454 | JGI IMG/M metagenome (GOLD analysis project Ga0209515, IMG submission 187454) | Subsurface groundwater microbial communities from S. Glens Falls, New York, USA - GMW60B uncontaminated upgradient, 5.4 m (SPAdes)... ... | reverse complement strand
CTTGTCTGTTGCTGGTGCTCAGGCTTGGTCAATTGTCGGGTGCCTGGTTCGCCTTCAGCCTTGTGCTGGTCTATTTCACTGGAGGACAGATCTACTCCCTGTTTCCATCCACCACGGGCGATTACTTCGGCACCAGGCACGCGACGTCAAACTATGCCGTGCTGTACACGGCAAAAGGCGTCGCGGCGTTCATCGGAGCATTTGGTGGACCGCTGCTCTTTGAGAGGTACGGCAACTGGGATGCCTGCTTCTACGGCAGCGCGGTGCTGGCCCTTGTCGCCGCAGTGCTCGCGTTTGCTCTCCGCGCGTCGCGCAGCGCGGCGCCTCGCGCGGCCCGTATCGAGGTACCCGCGTAGCCCGAGTCCATGGAACTCACCAATTACCTTGGCGGCGGCTGGCGCCGCCCTCATAGCAGCGCGTACGTTCCAGTCATCAACCCCGCAACGGCTGAATCGATCGCATCGGTGCCACTGTCGTCGACCGCCGACGTGGCCGACGCGGTGGCTGCCGCGCGTGCCGCGTTTCCGGCGTGGCGGCGCACCCCGCCCGCCGAGCGCATCCAGTACCTCTTTGCGTTGAAGAGGCTTCTCGACGACAACATTCGCGATCTGGCGAAAACGATCACGATGGAATGTGGCAAAACGCTCTCCGAGGCGGAGGGTGAGCTGCGCCGTGGCATCGAGAACGTCGAGGTCGCGTGCGGCATCCCGACGCTGATGATGGGTGCCAACGTCGAGGACATTGCGCGCGGCATCGACGAGTTCATGATTCGCCAACCGGTCGGCGTCGTGGCAATCATCACGCCTTTCAATTTCCCCGGCATGATTCCGCTCTGGTTCATCCCGTACGCCATCGCGTGCGGCAACTGCGCGATCGTCAAGCCGTCGGAGAAAACGCCGGTGACGATGGCGCGCTTCTTCGAACTGCTCGAGGCGACTCACCTCCCCGCCGGCGTGCTCAATCTCGTGCACGGTGGACGCGAGGCGGTGGATGCCCTGCTCGATCATCCAGGCGTGCGCGCCGTATCGTTCGTCGGATCGTCACCCGTGGCGCGCCACGTGTACAGCCGCGCCGCGGCCGCCGGCAAACGCGTGCAATGCCAGGGCGGCGCGAAGAATCCGACCGTCGTCCTCCCCGACGCGGACATGGAGATGACGACGAAGATCGTGGCGGACTCGGCGTTCGGCTGCGCCGGCCAGCGCTGCCTGGCGACGTCGGTGGCCATTGCGGTCGGTGACGCAGCGCGCGTATTTCCAGGGATGATCTCCGACGCGGCGGCCTCGCGGCGTGTCGGCAATGGGCTGGACGAGGGCATCGAGATGGGGCCGGTGATCACCCCGCAGAGCAGACAGCGCATCCACGGGCTGCTGGCGGGCGCGGCGCGTGATGGCGCGAAGACGCGCGTCGGCGGCGCTGAGGCCCGCGTGCCTGCCGGACCAGGGAACTTCGTCGCGCCGACCGTGCTGGAAGACATCCGCCCGGATGCGGAAATCGCGCGCTCCGAGGTGTTCGGTCCTGTGCTCAGCGTCATGCGCGTGCAGACCATCGACGAAGCCATCGAGTATGTGAATCGATCGGCCTACGGCAACATGGCGTGCCTGTTCACGCGTGACGGCCTCGCGGCGCGGCGCTTCCGCTACGAGGCCGACGTGGGCAATGTGGGCATCAACGTCGGCGTCGCTGCGCCGATGGCGTATTTCCCGTTCTCAGGGTGGAAAGAGAGTTTCTTCGGCGACCTGCACGCACAAGGTCGCGACGCGATTGATTTCTACACGCAGAAGAAAGTGGTGGTGGAACGATGGCCGACCGAATGGTCTCGAAAGTTCTGACATTGGCGCGAATGGTTTGGATCCTGCTTCTCGGCGCGGCGCTGCTCGCGCAGGGAGACAGCCAGCCCACCAACAGTCTTGCGAACCCCTATCGCACGGTCGAAAGCTACTTCAAGATGCCCGAGGGGCGAAAGTGGGGATCGACGAGCGCAGTCGAAATCGACAAAGACGGCCGGAGTGTCTGGGTGGCGGAACGCTGCGGCGCCAACACGTGCACCGGTTCGACACTGCCATCGGTTCTGAAGTTCGATGCGTCCGGCAGGCTGGTCGCCAGCTTCGGCGCGGGCATGCTGATCTTTCCGCACGGGATTCACGTGGATCATGATGGCAGCGTCTGGGTGACCGACGGACAGGACAATGCGCCGCGCCCCGCGGGCACGGTCGCCAACACGCTCGTAGGCCCACCGTCGGGCGCAACAAAGGGCAACCAGGTGTTCAAGTTCAGCCCGGCGGGCAAGCTGCTCATGACACTCGGGACCGCGGGCGGCGCCGCCTCTCCGGGATTCTTCTACCAGCCGAACGACGTGCTCGTCGCGCCGAACGGCGACATCTTCGTATCCGAGGGGCACGGGGGCGCCAACTCGCGGATCCTGAAGTTCTCCAAGGACGGGAAACTGATCAAGACGTGGGGTACAAGAGGGTCTGGTGACGGCGAGCTGGATGGCCCGCATGCGCTGGCGATGGACTCACGAGGCCGGCTGTTTGTCGGCGATCGCAGCAACAACCGGATCGTCATCTTCGATCAGGATGGCAGGCAGCTCGCCGTGTGGCGGCAGTTCAGCCGGCCGAGTGGGATCTACATCGATAAGAAGGACAACATCTACGTCGCCGACTCGGAGTCGGAATCGGTGTCGCGCAATCATGATGGATGGAAGCGCGGCATTCGCGTCGGGAGCGCACGCGACGGATCCGTCACCGCGTTCATCCCCGATCCGGTCGAGAAAGCCACAACGACGAGCGCGGCCGAGGGGGTGGCGGCCGATGCCGACGGCAACATTTATGGCGCGGAAGTCGGTCCGATGGGCGTGAAGAAGTACGCCAAGCTGCCCTAATTTCCCCCAGTAACCTGTGGACAGATCCGCCTCATTGGTCCTGCTGTTTCGCGCGCGTGCCGCCTGGATCCTGCTTGCCCTTGTGGCGGTCGGAACGATACCGACAGATCTCGCGTCTGCGCAGTCCACAGCGGCCGTTGTCCAGGCCATCGCCAACCCACGAACCATCCCACGCACTCCAGACGGGAGGCCGGACCTGCAGGGCATCTGGCAGGTCGGTAGCCGCGCGGCATACGACCTCGAGGATCATCCCGCTCGGTACGGGATGCCTGCGGGCCGCAGTGTGGTCGAGGGCGACGTCATTCCATATCAGCCCTGGGCGGCGGCGAGGAAGGGCGAGAACTTTGCCCAGCGCGCCACCGCCGATCCGCTCGCGCAGTGCTACCTGCCGGGAGTGCCGCGCATCATGTACATGGAGTTTCCCTTTCAGATTTTTCAGACGCGCGACCATCTCGCGATGACCTTCGAATGGCAACAGGTCTTCCGGCTGATTTACACGAACGGGAGTCGTTCACCGACGCCACTCGAGTTCTGGATGGGGGACTCCCGGGGCCGCTGGGAGGGCGACACGCTGACCGTCGACGTCACGAACCACAACGACCGTACATGGTTCGACATGGCCGGGAGCTTCCACAGCGACGCGCTGCATGTTGTCGAGCGCTACACCATGCTGGATGCCGACACGATCCGGTATGAAGCCGCCATCGAGGATCCCAAGGTGTTCACGCGGCCGTGGAAGATGAGCATGCCGCTGCGCAGACAGAAGGACATGGCGCGCGTGCTCGAGTATCAATGCCGCGCGGAAATGGAGGAGGCGAACGGCGATTTCAAACCGGACCCACGCACCTGGTACCAGAAGGCATCAGGCGGCGCAACGCCCGCGGCTACTCAGAAGGTTCGTGCGACAGCACCTGCGAACCCCGCAGTCTCTAGGCGCCGCATGCCTGACGGGAAGCCTGATCTGTCTGGATTCTTCCAGGCCGATGCCGGAGGGGCCAACTGGGGGTTCGAGCCGCACGCGGAGCCGTTCACACCGGGAGGCCGCGGCGTCCTGGTCGATCCTCCGAATGGAGGGCTGCCGTACCAGCCGTGGGCGAGAGCGGAAAAACAGGACCGCAATCGACCCGAGCGCGGATACGACGACCCGACGGCGCATTGCTTCGCCGGCGGTGTTCCCCGCTCACTCTATGTCCCTTCTCCGTTTCACATTCTGCAGACGCCGACGTACGTGGTAATTCTGCTCGAGCGCATGTCATGGCGTATCGTGCCGCTGGATGGGCGCCCCCACCTCCCAGACACCATTCGTCTCTGGCACGGTGATTCGCTCGGGCGCTGGGAGGGCGATACGCTGGTCATCGAAACCACGAACCTGAACGGCAAAACCTGGTTGAACGAGGTCGGCGACATCGTCAGTCATGCCGAGACGGTCATCGAGCGATTTACGCCCATCAACGCCGACACTGTTCAGTACGAGGCGACCGTCAACGACCCGATCGTCTACACGCGTCCGTGGACAATCGCGATGCCGCTCAAGCGCCAAGAGGGCGGCTTACTCGAGGTCGCGTGCCTCGAGGACAACCAGGACCTTCAGCACCTGAAGGATGTCAGGGATGGGACCAAGCAATGACGAGACACGTCTGGCTCGCCACGATGCTGTGGTGCGCGATGGCCGCGACCGCGGCCGCGCATCACTCGTTTTCGGCCGAGTTCGACATCAACAAGCCGACTACCATGACCGGCACCGTGACGATGGTCCGGTGGTCGAACCCGCACGGATGGATCTACGTCGACGTTAAGGACGCCAATGGAAAAGTGGTGAACTGGGCGTTCGAAACGGCGGCTGCCAATCAGTTGTACCGCCGCGGATGGCGGCCGGAGGATATCCCAACCGGCACTCTCGTCACGATCGAAGGTTGGCTCGCGCGAAATGGTACGCCTATGGCCAACACGGACAAGATCGTTTTGCCGGATGGCCGTAAGCTGCTCGGAGCGGCGGCGTCCGCTGGCCCGCTAACGCCATGACCCTTCGGCCCCGCCCTCGCTAGATCGTTTTTCACTACGACGGACCACCGAGGCACTGAGGCACCGAGGCAGAACCAAAATGAATTCCTCGGTGTCTCGGTGTCTCGGTGGTACGCGGCTGTGAAATACGCTCTGGTCACGCCCGTACGTCAGGAAACAGGCAGCGTAAAGGTGATCGTCGTCCCCTGCCCTGCCCGGCTCTCAGCGCGAATCTCCCCACCATGCGCGACAACCAGGTTGCGCGCGATCGTCAGCCCAAGCCCTGATCCGCGCGATCCGCGCCCCTTGTAGAAGCGATCGAAAATCTTCGGGACGTCCTCCGCGGCAATGCCCGCGCCGTTGTCACTGACTTTCACTTCAATGACGTCGCCACGCCTGACCGCATCGACCGATACGGCGCCGCTGGGCGGCGTGTGGCGCATCGCATTCGAGACAAGATTCGTCACGACCTCGCGGATGCGAAGCGGGTCAATTTCAACGAGGGGTAAATCCGGCGGCGCGTCGACCCGGACCGGCGCCTGACCCGCTGTTGAATCGATCGCCAACGACGCGACCGATTCGTTCAGCAACATCCCGAGATCGGTGGGCTCCTTCTGCAGCGCCAGCATCCCGCTTTCCGCGTGCGCCAACGTCCGAAGATCCTCAACGAGGCGCGTGAGCATGCGCGTTTCCTCGAGCACGGCAGAGATCTGCGCCTCGTCGCGCGGATAGACGCCGTCCAGCATCCCTTCGAGCCGCCCCTGCATCACCGCAAGCGGATTCCGCAGCTCGTGCGCGACATCGGCCATCAGGTGCCGTCGTTGCGCATCCTGCGCCTCCAGGCGCGTCGTCATGCTGTTGAACGCGCGCGCGACCGTGCGGACCGACGGAGGCCCCTCTTCCGAGAGACGCGCAGCGAAATCGCCGACCGCGACACGATTGGATGCCTCGACGATATCGCCGAGTGGCGTCCCGAAGCGTCTCATCACAACCCGCGCGAGACCAAGCACGACGACAACGATAAGGACGCCTATGGGGATCGCGGGAAGCCGGAACGGCTGCCCGTAGGGGCCGCGTGCCGCCGTCAGCCAGGAGAGAACCGTGGTCGCGCCGATCACGCTGAGGAACAGGACGACGGTAAAGAAGCACCCCGCACGCCGCGCGAATCGCGCACGCCCGCGCCGCCATGCATGCGGTCCACCCTGCGGGGGCCACGGTTCGTTGACAGGCCACCAGGGGGGCTGCGATCGACCGCCGCGCCAGTCTCGTCTTCTCATTCCGCGAACTTGTAGCCCATCCCGTAGACGGTGAGAACGTACCGCGGGTTGCGGGAATCGGGCTCGATCTTCCGCCGGATGTTCTTGATGTGGGTGTCGATGGCACGCTCGAACGATTCAACGTCGGTCCCACGCACGGCATCGAGCAGCTGGCTGCGTGTGAAGATGCGGCCCGGCTGCCGCGCGAGGGCGGCCAGGAGCTGAACCTCGGTGGTCGTCAGATCGATCGCGGCGGTTCCGCGTGTCACCTGCATTCGCGCAAGGTCGATCGTCAGATCCAAGCGCCTGAGCACGTCACCGCTCGCGCCCGCGGCATCGACGCGCCGCAGGACCGACTTCACGCGCGCGACCAGCTCCCTCGGGCTGAACGGCTTCGTCATGTAGTCGTCAGCGCCAAGCTCGAGGCCGGTGAGGCGATCGGACTCCTCAATCCGCGCCGTCAGCATGATGATCGGAGCGTCCCCTTCGCGCCGCAGCGCCCTGGCAACGTCGAAACCACTCATCCGCGGCAGACCGATGTCGAGCACGATCAAGTCGGGTCGGCGGGTGCGCGCCACGGTAAGGGCGTCGACGCCGTTGTCTGTCGTGATCACGTCGAACCCCGCGTGACGCAGGTAGTCGCCCGCGATGGCAGCAATCGACGGCTCGTCATCAACGACAAGAACGGTTTTCATGAGGTCGGGGTCGGGGCGCTTCTGATCCCGAATTGTGGACCGATTGTGGAGGGCTCGAACGTGCCACCTCTCTCTCGCAGGCGGACCTGCGTGACCGCTGAGCGCCAGATATTCGTCGTCCGACAACGAATAGCAACCACGAAGACGCGAAGGGCACGAAGCAAATTGGACTTCGTGTCCTTCGTGACCTTCGTGGTTGACCTCCTTGAGGTCAGGGCGCGCTCGGGGGTGACGAGGGCGCGTCGCGCATGCGATCGTGGGCGCGACGGTGCCAGTCGTCGAACCGCTCGGGCCAGTAGTTTGGATCGCCGTGCCAGCGGCGGCGCCACCCGTGTCCGCCCCAGAAGAAGATCCCGCGGAACAGAAAGATCCAGAAGAACACGAACAGCAGCGGACCGAAGAACCCGAATCGCCACGGACGGTAGTAGCCGTACGGGTAGTACGGGTAGGGCCCGGGGGCCACTGGCGGTGCGCCTGCTGCCGGGGGCGCGGCGACGACGGGCGGCTGAAGCGCCAGCCCATGAGATACGCCCGCCTGATACGTCACGGTGCCGATTGCGACAGCCGCGAGTACGGCGAAGAGCACCACCGCCCACCGCCTCATTCCGAAACCATTGTGCATGACATTCTCCTTGTCCTCACGTAGAGGCGGACTTTGAGGTCCGCCTGTCTGGAGAATGCCGCGCGATTGTGAAGGAACTATGAAGAGGGTTACGGGATGCGCTCGAACCAGCCATGCGGTTGCACTCAATTCGATGAAAGATCCACACTGCTGCTCATGCCTACTCCTCGCGAACGCGCGCCGTACTCCGCGATCGTTGATCGCCCGCCCCTGCCTGCCTTGCCAGGCGGCAACCGAATTGTGTTCTGGACGATCGTCAACGTGGAGGTATGGGACATCTCACGTCCGATGCCCCGGGTGCTCCTGGTCCCGCCGCAGGGCCAGATCAGGCATCCCGACGTGGGGAACTGGGCGTGGCACGAGTACGGGAATCGCGTCGGTTTCTGGCGGTTTTACGAGCTGTTCGAGCGGCTCGGCATCCGTCCGACGCTGTCGGTGAATGGGCGCGTCTGCGTCGATTACCCGCGCATCATGGAGGCGGTGACCAAGGCGAACTGGGAGATGCTGGGACACAGCTACGAGCAGATGCCCATCCACGTCGAGCAGGATCCCGAGGAGATGATCGTCAGGACGCTCGACACGCTCGAGAAGTTCACGGGACAACGGCCCATTGGCTGGCTGAGTCCCGGATTCGGCGAAACATTCCAGACGCCGGACCACCTCGCCGGCGCCGGCCTCAAGTACACCTGTGAGTGGCCGTACGACGACGAGCCGACGCGCATGTCGACCAAGCATGGCCCGCTGGTCACGCTGCCGTACCCGATCGAATGCCAGGACGTGACCACGCTTGCCGTCCAGACGCAGGAGGCGCCGTACTTCGCGCGCAAGTGCATCGATGCGTTCGAGCGGCTGTACGAGGAGAGCGCGAAGCGGACGAAGATCTTTTCGATCGCCATCCATCCGTACGCTGCGGGACAGCCGCATGCGATCAAATACCTCGAGCAGATCTACGAGCACGTCGCGAAGTTCAAGGGCGTGCAGGTCTGGAACGGGAAGGAAATCTACGACTGGTACTCGAAGGCGCCCGAGAAATTCGTCGGCCCGCTGAAATAGCGTTGCCCCTTTTCTAAGCCACGAAGACGCGAAGGACACGAAGAAAATTATTCCTCTTCGTGGTCTTCGAGTCCTTCGTGGTTGAATGACCACCCATGGCCCCCGAAACATTCCGCATCGGCATCACACGCGACACGCTGCGCGCGGATGGCACGTCGATCTTCGACACGCGCGCGCTGCAGTTGCTCGCCGATCCGCAGTATGAATGGGAATTCATCGCGGAGAATGTGAAGGAACTGACAGCGGCGCACGCGGCCAATTACGACGCGGTGTGCGTGCTGAACCCGCGCGTCACCGCGGCCACGCTATCGGCCCCCGGCCAGCGGCTGAAGATCGTCGCGAGGATGGGAGTCGGTTACGACAGCATCGACGTGCCGGCGTGCACGGCGAACGGTGTGATCCTCACGAATACGCCTGACGGCGTGCGCCGGCCGGTTGCGACGAGCATCCTTCTGCTCATCCTGGCGCTTGCCCACAAGCTGCTGATCAAAGACACGATCACGCGTGCAGGGCGCTGGGCCGAGACGACGTCGCATATGGGCGACGGCCTGACCGGCAAGACAGTCGGTTCGCTCGGACTCGGCAACATCGGCAGCGAGCTCTTTCGTCTGCTGGCGCCGCTCGACATGGTTCACATGGCGTGTGACCCGTACGCCAGGGCGGAAGACGCCGCGAAGCTCCGCGTCCGATTGACCGACAAGGACACGGTGCTGCGTGAATCCGATTTCGTCTGCGTCAACTGCCCGCTCACGCCGGAGACGCGGCACTTAGTCAGCGCTCGAGAGTTCTCCCTGATGAAGCCGACTGCGTATCTCATCAACACCGCGCGCGGACAAATCGTCGATGAAAACGCGCTTCGCGCGGCGCTGGTGGAACGACGCATCGCCGGCGCTGCTCTCGACGTCTTCGAGCAGGAGCCGATTGCACCCGACAATCCGATCCTCACGCTGGACAACGTCATTGTGACGCCGCACTCCATCTGCTGGACGGACGAATTCTTCCGCAACAACGCGGAAAGCGCGTTCCGCTCTGTCATTGCTGTCGCCAAAGGCGAAGCGCCGACGTACGTTGTCAATCGCGACGTACTGAAGCACCCAACCGTTCAGGCTCGTCTGAGCGCGCTATAATCGTCTTCCTTACGAGGAGTTTTCATGCCCCATGTACCTTCCGTGATGCTCGACCTCGGTACCACTCTCCCTTCGTTCTCATTGCCTGACCTCAACGGACGGACCGTGTCCGACACCGATTTCACGGGGGCCCGTGGACTGCTCGTCGCCTTCATTTGCAAGCATTGCCCCTTCGTGCAGCACATCCGACCGGAATTTGCGCGGTTCGCGAAGGAGTACGAGACGAAGGGACTCGAGATCGTCGCGATTGCGTCAAACTCCGTGAAAGAGTTTCCCGAAGATGGGCCTGAGGGGATGAAGGAGGAGGCGACGGCGGCGGGCTATGTCTTCCCGTACCTGTTCGACGAAAAGCAGGAGATTGCGCGTGCGTTCAACGCCGCCTGCACCCCCGATTTCTTCCTGTTCGATGCCACTGGCCGCCTCGCCTACAGAGGCCAGTTCGACGGCAGCCGTCCCAAGAGCGACGTGCCTGTGACAGGCGCCGACCTGCGCGCCGCGGCCGATGCGGTGCTCGCGGGCAAGCCTGCGCCGGCGATGCAGAGGCCAAGCATGGGCTGCAACATCAAGTGGTACCCGGGCAACGAGCCGGCGTATTACAAGACCTAGCCACGCGACTGCTGGCGTGTCATCGCGCGCCACCCTGACTACGGTTAAAGCGGAATCTTGTTCTTGTTCTTCGCAATCCACTGATCGAAGGTCTGCAGCTCCGGATTGAGCGATCGCGCGATGTCGACACTCCGCGCGCCGAGCACTTCACGTTCGAAGTCGCGATAGACCTGGAACATGTTGCCCATCTCGTCGGCGCCCGGGAATCCGAAGCCGCGGTAGGCATCTGGTTCGACGGCGATGTATTTGATCGAGCCGATGCCGAGCGCGGGCGACAGCTTCTGGCTCATCTCATTGAGCGTCAGGTTTTCGCCGACGATGCCAACCGTCTTGCCAACGTACTGCTGGCCCGCCTTGAAGATTCCGTACGCGACCTTACCAATGTCCTCCGCCGCGATGCCCGCCAGGCGTTTATTGCCCATCGGGAACGTCCAGCTGTAGTTGCCATCGTCTCCCTTCTTCGGCGCCATCCCGAACATGTACAGGTTGTCCCAATAGAACGACGTCACCAGGAGAGTGACCGGCAACCCCTGGAAATACGCGTCTGCTTCGGCTTTCCCGTCGAAGTGCGGAACCCTGTACTTTTGCTGGAGCATCGGCATCCGAGTATCGCTGGCGGCCATCAGGTTGCGCGTGTCTTCCAAAGTCGACCAGATGACGTGCTTCAGGCCGGTGGCCTTTGCGGCCTCAGCCATGTTTTTGGCTTGAGCCTTTTCCTTTTCTGCGGAGAGATGTTCCCAGAAATTGGTCACGCAATACGCGCCGTACGTGCCTGCGAAGGCCTTCTCCAGACTGGCTTGGTCGTCGAGGTCGGCCTGGACCACCTCGGCACCGCTGGCTGCAAGCGCCTTGGCTTTTTCTTTATCGCGATTGCGAGTGATGGAGCGGCACGCGAAACCGCGCCCACGGTCATTCAGGATTGCCGCGCACAGTCCGCCACCTTGAGAACCGGTCGCACCCACGACGGCAATGATCTTGTCGGCCATGGTCATTTTTCCCAGATCTTCTTGTAGATGTCTTTGTAGCCGTTCTCCGGCTCGTACACGTTGTTCTGTCCGCCGTCGCGATCCAGGTTTGAGGCAATGAACAGGTGCGGCGGCGGAACGAATCCGCTCGGCGGCTGGCCCGCGAACGCGCGATTGAGCTCGTCGATGCACATCCAGCCCTGGAGGCGCAGCGGCTCAGCGACCGTGGCGATCTGGTAGCGGCGCTGGCGGATGCGCTGGAACGCCGTTACCGATCCATCACCCGACGAAATCTGCCGTGGGTAGCCGTCGGCGGCGTTGACGCCCGCAGACTGCAGCGACGGCGCTGAGAAGTCAAAATACAGATCGTTGACCGCAATGCTGTAAGTCCACGCCTTGCCGTACTTCGTCAGCAATGACGTGGTCAGGCTGGCCATGCGGTTGGCGAGATCGCCCATCGGCGTGTCATCGATCGTGATCACCTTGCAGCCCGCGCACCCCTTGATCACCTCGGCCGCCGTGTCGGTTTTTGCCGTCGAGATGGTGGTGATGCTGTCTTTGAACAGAATAACGCTCGCGGTGCCGTTGGAATCGACCACCGCATACAACGCCGCCGCTCTGGCCACTTCACGGGGATCGGTGGTGACGTTGGTGATCACGGGCTGCCCCTGGACCGGACCAGGAGCGGCGGCGGCGTGCCAGCCGATCACCTTGATGCCAAGCGTGGCAGCTTTCTGGATCGCCGGAGCCTGTTCAAGCGTATCGACGTTGCCGAGGATGATGGCGTCCGGCTTCAGCGCGTTCGCCTGGTTGAGCGCGGTCAGACGCCCCTGCACAGAGCCCTGGCCGTCGAGGATGCGTAAATCCCACCCAATGACTTTGGCAGCCTCCTGCGCGCCGTCGCCCGCGCCCTGCGGACCACCGTTGCGCTGATCGGAGGAGACGTAGACGACCAGCTTCCTGCTCTGCGCCTGGGGACCGGTCGTCGGACCGGTCCACGGCGTGCCGGGCGCGGTGACCTTGGCGATGTACTCCTTCGCCATCGTGAGATAGGCCTCGTCGACACCAGCGTCCACACCCGGCTTCACACCGGCGCTCGTTCCGGCGTCGCCTGCGCCTGAAAGGGTGCCGCCGCCTCCGCATGCGACGGAGAACGCCAACAGCGCCGCGGCGGCGATCGGCGAGCGCGGGGCGGACCTTGGCATCCCTCGACCTCGCTCGGGATGACCCTGAGCCTGTCGAAGGGTAAGGTCCGCCAGTCTACGTGGCAGGCGAGACTTCACCATCTCCGTCGTCCTTTTCTGAATTCGCAAGCGAAGGCCGACCTGAAGGTCGGCCTCTACGTATCGTCGTGACCGAGCGCCGCCGCTGTGCGAAGCCCGCAAGCGCGATGGCGATGAGAAGCGTGACCCCGTTGAACAGGGGCTCGACGAAGAAGGCGCCGCCGAGCTGCTGAATACCGGAAATGCCGACCGCCAGAATCAGCACGCCCACGATCGTGCCCCACACATTGACGCGTCCTGGCCGGATCGTGGTCGAGCCGAGGAAGGTGCCAACCAGCGCCGGCAGCAGG
>Ga0209515_10007793_pt1 | contig 12780 bp, 12 predicted proteins | sample Subgroupgradi54m_FD_187454 | JGI IMG/M metagenome (GOLD analysis project Ga0209515, IMG submission 187454) | Subsurface groundwater microbial communities from S. Glens Falls, New York, USA - GMW60B uncontaminated upgradient, 5.4 m (SPAdes)... ... | reverse complement strand
CCCGCCCGCCAGCGCAGCTGCCACATGGGAAACGACATGGTTCCGAGTCCTGAGGTCGTGACATCGATCGCGGTTTCGACCTGCAGCCTCGCGGCGGCGGTTATCGACCTGCGTACGCGCCGCGTACCGAACGTCCTGACCGGCGCTGCGGGTGCGATCGGAGTCGCGCTCGCGCTCACGGGGACGGGACGAATCGGCCTCGCGGCGTCGCTGGTCGGCGGCGCGATCGGCTTCTTTCTGATGATGCCGGGGTATCTCTTCGGCGCGACGGGAGGCGGCGACGTCAAGCTGCTCGCCGCGGTCGGTACGCTGCTCGGACCCGACCGCATCCTGGTCGCCTATTTCGGCATGGCCATCGGCGGTGGGCTCATCGCGCTCGCCATCGCCGCGTATCGCCGCCGCCTGCGTCACGAGATGTTCGCGTATGCGCCCGCGATCGCCATCGGGGCCATCTTTGCGGTGCTGAGATGAGGAGAACAATCATCGCGGGTCCGGCGAGAGCGAACGAGCGCGGAAGCGCACTGCTCGAGATGGCGCTCACGCTGCCGATCATGCTGCTGGTGTCGATCGGCATCGTGGAGTTCGGCCGCGCATACCAGACATGGCAGGTCCTGACCAACGCCGCGCGCGAAGGGGCGCGCATCGCCGTGCTGCCGGGCACCGATGACGCCTCGGTCACCTCGCGCGTCCGGACCTACATGTCAGACGGCCAGCTCTCGAACTCGGCGACCGCGACCGTGACGATTACACGCAACAACGTGATCGCGATTGGCGCGGGCACCGCGTCCGCATCGCGCGTCACCGTCGATTACCCATTCACATTCATGATGCTTCAGCCGATCGCCAAGCTCGTCGATCCGCATTCGACCGCCGGCGTTCCGCTGACGATGACCGCTTCCGCATTGATGCGGAACGAATGAGAAAGCCGGAACCAATGGCACGCATCCGACTGTTTGCCGTATTCGCCATCGCGATCGTCGCGGGCGGCACGTTTGCCTACGCGACCTATCGCTACATCCAGGATCGTCCCGCGGCGGGTGCGCCCGTGCAGACGCGACCCGTCGTCATCGCCGCGGCGAACCTCGACGTCGGCGCCGAGCTGCGCCGCGAGGACGTGCGCGTGATCGATTGGCCCGCGGAGTCGGTCCCGGCGGGAACGTTTTCCAATCCGCAGGATGTGATCGGCCGTGGGCTGATTCAGCCGGTCGTGCAGAATGCGCCAATCCTCGAAGGCGCGATGCCGCCGAAGGAAGCCGGCGCCGGACTGCCTCCGGTCATTCCGCAAGGGATGCGCGCGATCTCCGTCCGCGTCAACGACGTGATTGGCGTGGCGGGCTACGTCCTGCCTGGCACGCGCGTCGACGTGGTCGCGACCGTCAGCCCGACCGACCAGCACCCGGATACGACGTCGAAGGTCATCCTCACCAACGTTCAGGTGCTGACCGCCGGAACCAAGATCGAGCGCGATACCGATCAGAACAAGCCGGTGACGGTCAACGTCGTGACGCTGCTCGTCGATCCGGCGCAGTCCGAGCGGCTCGCGCTGGCCAGCACGGAAGGAAAGATTCAGCTCGCGCTTCGCAATCCGCTCGACAAGACGGCGCCGCAGACGCCGGGGATCAGGCCGGCCGCGCTGCTTGGATTCGCGCCGCCGGCCCGCCCGGCAGTCATGACGCGCCGCATCGCGGACGCCGCGCCGAAGCCGGTGCCGCCGCCGCCCACGGTTGAAATCATCCGTGGCGACAAGCGGGCGCAGGAAGTTGTTCACCAGGAGTAGCCATGATCGCCCATAAGAGATTTCTGTCTCGCCGGGCCCAACAGGGCCCGGCCTCCGCCGCTGCGTTCATCCTGCTGATCGTGGTGTGTCATCCCGCGTGGCTGATGGCGCAGTCCGGCGACCTGTCCGCCTCGTCCGCCGTAGCGCGCAGCGCGGAGGCGGAGCCGATCGCCGTGCGCATCCTCGCCGGACGATCCGCGATTGTCGATACCGGCAGTCCGATCACGCGCGTGTCGTTGACCAGCGCCGACGTGGCGGATGCGCTCGTCACGTCGGCATCACAGCTGCTCGTGCACGGGAAGACGCCCGGCACGATCTCGATGTTCGTCTGGGATCGCGGCGGCGCGATCCAGCGCTACGAGGTGTCGGTGTCGCGCGATGTCGCGAAGCTCGCGGATCAGATCCATCAACTCTTCCCGAAGGAATCGATCGCGGTCGAGAGCAACGGCCGGAACATCGTCCTCGCCGGGTCGGTGCCGTCGAAAGAGATCGCCGATCGCGCCGTCGACGTCGCCGCCGGGTTCACCGACAAGCGTGATGAAGTCGTGTCGCTGCTCCAGATTGCGCCGCTCTCCGTGCCGACGAACCAGGTCCTGTTGCGCGTGCGATTCGCCGAAGTGAGCCGCAGCGCGCTGACGGAGGCCGGCCTGTCGTTCTTCACGAGCCCGACGGGGGTGCAGAACACGCTTGGACGCGTGACGACGGAGCAGTTTCCGGCGCCCGGCTTCGAGGACCTCAAGTACGCGAAGGACAGCAGCGCCTTCGGTGGGCCGGTGAAGAGCGCCGAGGGGAAGTTCACCTTCGGCGATTTCCTCAACCTGTTTCTCTTCAGCGAGAAGTACGACATCGGTCTGATGGTCAAGGCGCTGCAGAGCCGAGGGCTGTTTCAGAGCCTCGCAGAGCCGAACCTGGTCGCCGAGAGCGGCAAGGAAGCGAGCTTCCTCGCCGGCGGTGAGTTTCCGATCCCGGTGCTCCAGGGAAACGGCGCGAACATGGGCATCACCGTCCAGTTCAAGGAATTCGGCATCCGTCTGAACTTCACGCCGACAGTGGTCGACGGGGACCGCGTGCACTTGAAGGTCCGACCCGAGGTGAGCACGCTCGACTTCAACAACGCCGTTGTTCTCCAGGGATTCCGCATTCCTGCGTTATCGACCCGTCGGACCGAGACCGAGCTCGAGCTGCGCAACGGGCAGACGTTCGCCATCGCCGGCCTGCTCAACAACAGGTTGAACTCGACGCTTCAGAAGATCCCCGGCATCGGCGACATTCCGATTCTCGGCCAGCTGTTCCGCAGCAAGGCGGCGCAGAAGGATCGCACCGAGCTCGTCGTGATGATCACGCCGGAGATTCTCCGAAGCGATTCATCGGGTGTGACGCCGGTCCTCCCGAAGCTGAGTGAGCCGTACCTGTCAGCGCCTCAGGACGACAAGTCGATCGCATCGCCGCCGCCTGCCTTTCAGCGAACACCGAGGCCGTAGCCATGTGGAAAAGATTTGGGGACCTGCGCCGCGACGAACGCGGCATGTCATTCGTCTTTGTCGGCCTCGGCTTCATGGCGTTCATGGCCGCGACGACGCTGGCGATCGACGTCGGCATGTTCATGACCGCACGCTCGCAGGCGCAAAACGCCGCGGATGGCGGCGCGCTCGCCGGCGCGACGGCGCTCGCCTTCGACAGCTTCGACGATCGATCGGCAGGAGGGCCCGCCGTCCAGAGCGCGGTCAACACCGCCCTCGCCAACCCGGTGATCGGCGCGGCACCGTCAGCCACGCCCGGCGACGTGACGTTTCCCGTGGGGCCGACGGGCGCGAACCGCGTCCGCATCAACGTGTTCCGCTCGGCGCCGCGCAGCAACGCGATTCCGACGCTGATCGGGCCGCTGTTCGGCGTGCCGGCCGTCGATGTCAGCGCAACCGCAACCGCGGAAGCGTCACCCGCGAATGCGATGACCTGCGTGAAGCCGTTCACGATTCCGGACCGCTGGACTGAAAACAAGAATCCGCCCTGGACGGTCAACAGCTCGTTCGATCGGTATGACAAGAAGGGGAACGTGATCCCCAACGCGGACGTGTATGTGCCTGCAGGACAGCCCGGCTACAACGGCTACGACGCGACCCGCGACAAGGGCCTGCTGTTGACCATTCGCGCCGGCACGGGCAACAACGTCGAGCCGTCGATGTACTGGTCGTGGGACATGCCTGGTGGCACTGGCGCGAACTGGTATCGCGACAACATCAGCGGTTGCAACACGACGCTCGTGCACTTCGGCGACTCGATGACGCAGGAGCCGGGCAACATGGTCGGGCCCACCACGCAGGGGATCGACGATCTGATCGCGCAGGATCCCTACGCCTATTGGGACGGGACGACCAACTCGGTCCACTCGACGATGAACCCGAGCCCGCGCGTGTTCCCCATCCCGCTCTACGACCCCGACTACTACCAGAGCGGCAAGGTGAACGGCCGTAACGCCACGCTGAGAATGGCGAACTGGATCGGCTTCTTCGTCGAGAGCCGATCGGGCAACAACATTTTCGGCCGCATCACGCCGATCCTCGGCGTCATCGACAACAGCGCAGGGCCGGCACCTACCGGCACGTTCCCCGTCTCAATCCGGTTGGTGCAATGACCATGGCAAGACTCACAGGAACCATTCTGACCGACGACGATCTCTTCAGGGCGCGCCTCGTCGAGATGCTGCGCTCGGGCAGCGTGCGCGTCAGCGTCATCGACGAGCGTGTCGCGCGCGGACCCGCTGCGCCCGATATCGCCATCGTCGATGGCCGGCGCGATCCGGCGGACGCGATGGCCACCGTCGAGCGGCTGCGATCGGGCGGCGCCGCGGCCGCGATCTTCGTGATCGCCGCCGAGGCGAGTCCTGACCTCATTCTTCGATCGATGCGCGCGGGAGCGAACGAGTTCTTCGCGTGGCCCCCGCAGGAGGCGGCGTTTCACGAGGCGGTGGCCCGCACGGCGACGCGCGTCGAGTCGTCTTCGGCGACGCGGTCGCAGGCCTACGTGCTGATGTTTCTCGGCGCGAAGGGCGGGGTTGGGACCACGACGCTGGCGGTGAACTGCGCGGTCGATCTCGCGCGGCTCAGCGGCCGGTCAACCGTGATTGTCGATCTGAAGCCGGGCATCGGCGAGGTTGGCCTGTTCCTCGGCGTGAAGTCGCGCTACACGCTGCTCGACGCGCTCGACAACCTGCACCGCCTGGATGGCGAGTTCCTGCGCGAGCTCGTGGGGAAACACAAGTCAGGTGTCGACATCCTCGGCGGCTCCGACCAGTTCGATCGGCCTGGCGTCAATGACGGTCCGGCGGTCGAGGAAGTCATCCGCCTGCTGTCGGCGCAGTACGACTTCGTGATCATCGATGCAGGGACGCCGCTCACTGCGGCCAACACCGCTCCGCTCTATACGGCCGATGCCATCTGCATCGTCGCCAATCCGGACGTGGCTTCTGTGCGCAATACGCAGCGCGTCCTGGATCGAATTCGCCAGCTCGGTCCTTCGCCGGATCGCATCCGCCTGCTGCTGAACCGGGCTGCGGAGCCGTACCCGATTCCGCCGGCGCAAATCGAAGCCGCACTGGGGCATCCCATTCACCAGCGCTTTCCGAGCGACTACCGCACGGTCGCGATGGCGCTCAATTCGGGCGTGCCGCTGACGCTCGCCGGCAACAGCGATCTGGCGACGCAGTTCGAGCGGCTGACGCGTGCCTTTCTGCCGGGTTCGACGGAACCCGAGCCCGCAGCGCCGCGCCGCAACATGCTCGGCTTTGACCGCCTGGCTTCACTGTGGTGACCCCGATGAATGCTGCTGTTGCGACCCGTCCACAGCCACTCCGCGCGCAATACCTCGACCTGCGCGCCAACGTTCATCGCAAGCTGCTGAATCGCCTGAACCTCGAAGCGCTCGCGCAGACGGATCGCGCGCGCGCCGAATCGGAGATCCGCGCGCTGCTCATGCAGCTGCTCGCCGAAGAACCGACGCCGCTCAGCCTTGCCGAGCGCGAAGTCCTCTTCGCCGAAGTGCTCGACGACGTGTTCGGGCTCGGACCGCTGGAGCCCTTGCTGCGCGACCCAACGGTCAGCGACATCCTCGTCAATACGCACCGGCATGTCTTCGTGGAACGCGGCGGCCGGCTCGAGCGCGTGACCGCCAGCTTCCAGGACGACCGTCATCTTCTTCGCGTAATCGATCGCATCGTCAGCCGCGTGGGACGGCGCGTGGACGACAGCTCGCCGATGGTTGACGCGCGGCTCGAGGACGGGTCGCGCGTCAACGCGATCATTCCGCCGCTCGCCGTCGATGGACCGCTGCTGTCGATCCGCCGCTTTCCAGTGGAGCGCCTGAAGGCCGAAGACCTCGTGACGCTCAAGGCGTTGACGACGCCGATGCTCGAATTCCTCGCGCACGGCGTGCGCGCGCGATTGAACTGCCTGATCAGCGGCGGCACGGGCGCGGGCAAGACGACGCTCCTGAACGTGCTCTCTGGCTTCATCGGCGACACCGAACGCATCGTGACGATCGAGGATGCCGCGGAGCTGCAGCTCAGGCAAGAGCACGTGGCCCGACTCGAGACGCGCCCGCCGAACGTGGAAGGGAAGGGCGCCATCCGCCAGCGCGAGCTCGTCATCAACGCGCTCCGCATGCGTCCCGACCGCATTATCGTCGGCGAGGTGCGCGGCGCCGAGGCGCTCGACATGCTGCAGGCGATGAACACGGGCCACGACGGATCGCTGACGACCGTCCACGCCAACGCGCCGCGCGATGCGCTCGCGCGCATCGAGACGATGATTGCGATGGGCGCCGTCAATCTGCCCGAGCGCGCCATGCGCCAGCAGATCACATCGGCGATCCAGATCGTCGTTCAGCAAACGCGCCTGAGCGACGGCACGCGCAAGGTGACCAGCATCTCGGAGATCACCGGCATGGAAGGCGACACGATCACCATGCAGGAGATCTTCGTGTTCGAGAAACTCGGCGTGAACGCCGAAGGGAAAGTGCTTGGACGGTTCCGCGCAACCGGCGTGCGGCCCAAGGTGTGCGAGCGGCTGCGCGCCGCGGGCATCGTCCTGCCGGGCAGCATGTTCGAAGGCGTGATGGAGATTCGCTGATGATCGCCGCCCTGATGGTGTTCGTGCTCGTGACGGGACTGGTGCTCGGCCTCTACGCGGCCGCGCGCGCGATCCCGAAGATGGCCGAGCAGCGGCGTCTCGAGCTGCGGCTCCATGACGTCAGTCCGGCGGTCGTGGACGTCGAAGAAAGCGTGCTGATGCAGGCGCCGAGCGGACCGCTGCCGGCAGTCGATCGGCTGCTCGCGCGATCGCCGGGAGCAACGTCGCTCACGCGCCTTATCGCACAGTCCGGTGTTCAGACCACGCCGGGAGCAGTCGTCTTGGGCAGTGTCGGCGCGGGGGTTGCCGCCGCGGCGATCACCATGCTCTTCGTTCGAACGCCGTTTGTGGCTCCCGCTGCCGCCGTTGTGGGCCTGGCGACGCCGTTTCTATGGCTGATCCGCCGGCGCACCACGCGCGTCCACAATTTCGAGGAGCAGTTTCCGGATGCGCTCGACCTGATGGCGCGCGCGATTCGCGCCGGTCACGCGTTTCAGACGGCGCTCGGCATGGTCGCCGATGAACTGGCGGCGCCGGTCGGTCCTGAATTCCGGAAGACATTCGATCAGCAGAACTTCGGCTTGCCGCTGCGAGAAGCGCTCAACGGGCTCGCCGATCGCATACCGCTGCTCGACGTCCGCTTCTTCGTCACCGCGGTGACGATTCAGCGCGAAAGCGGCGGAAACCTGTCGGAGATTCTCGAGAACCTCGCCCACGTCGTGCGCGAGCGGTTCAAGATTCGCCGCCAGGTCCGCACGCACACCGCGCACGGCCGTTTCACCGGCTACGTGCTGCTTGCGCTGCCGGCCGCGCTCGCCCTCGCGTTGTCGTCAATCAGCCCAGACCAGATGCAGCTCCTGTTTCGCGAGCCGATGGGCCGCATGATGCTCGCCGGCGCGGTCGTCCTCCAGACCATCGGCTACTTCTGGATCCGGTACGTCATCAAGATCGAGGTGTGATGTGACGCTTCTCCTTCCGCTGCTGGCGTTCGTGTTCGTCTCGCTGCTCGTCGCGGGAGCCGGGATGGCTTTCGCGCCGCGAACATCCGCGGTGGTCGAGCAGCGCCTCATTGAAATTGCGAGCGGCTCCGCGACCGTGGACGAACGCCCCTCATTCCGCCTTGCGTTGATGGCGAGGCTGAAGCGGCTCGGGGAAATGGCGCCGAAGTCGGCCGCGGAGATGAGCAAGCTGCAGAGCAAGCTGGTCACCGCGGGATATCGCCGTCACGAGGCGATCTGGATCTTCTTCGGCATTCGTATCGGCGTGGCGTTCACGTGCTTCGTGATCACGACGCTGCCGCTGTTCTTCTTCAGGCCGAATCTTGCGTGGTCGTTGGGCGCCGCCGGCCTCGGTTACCTGCTTCCGAGCATGGTCCTCGGCCGGAAGGCCAGGCGGCGGCAGCATCGCATTCGCCTCGCGCTGCCCGACGCACTCGACCTGCTCGTCGTGAGCGTCGAAGCGGGTCTCGGCCTCGACCAGGCGATTCAACGCGTCGGGGACGAGCTTGCGTTCGCCCATCCGGATCTTGCCGACGAACTGCGTCTGATCAATCTCGAGCTGCGTGCCGGCAACGCGCGCGCCGAGGCGCTCCACAACCTCGCGCATCGAACGGGGGTCGACGACGTGTCGTCGCTGGTCGCGATGCTCGTCCAGACGGACAAGTTCGGCACGAGCGTCGCGCAGTCGCTGCGCGTGCACTCGGACACGCTGCGGACCAAGCGCCGGCAGCGCGCCGAGGAAGCCGCCGCGAAGACGGGCGTCAAGATGGTGTTCCCATTGGTCTTCTGCATTTTCCCGGCGATCTGGGTCGTGACGATTGGCCCCGCCGCGATCAAGTTCGTGCAGGTGCTGTTTCCGCTGGCGCAGCAGCAATGAGCACCAACATCGCCGTATCAGTCGCCCCGTTTCCCGCGCCGACGGCGCTCGACCAGACGGGTCTCGCTCCCGCCCAGATCGAGATGCTGATGATCAAGGTGCTGTACGGCGGTGAATCGACCGGCCTTGCGGTCGCCGATCGCATCCGCCTGCCGTTTCCGATCATCGAGCCGCTGCTCGATCGCGCGCGCGCCGAACGGTTGATCGAAGTTCGGGGAGCCGTGGGTTCAGGCACGGCGGCGTACCGTTTCGCGCTGACGGACCTCGGACGCGACCGCGCGCAGCAATACCTCGCGGCCAGCCAGTACTGCGGCGCGGCGCCCGTGCCGCTCGCCGTCTACGCGGCGTACATGCGGCAGCTCGCCGAGGCGCGCGAGTGCCTCGATCGCGAGCGGCTGCAGTCGGCCTTCGGCCACCTGGTGGTCGGCGACGACATGCTGCAGCAGCTCGGGCCCGCGGTGAACGCGGGCAAAGCGGTATTTCTCTACGGCCCTCCCGGTAACGGCAAAACGGTGCTCGCGGAAGGCATGGGGCACGCGCTCGGCGGCGAAATGTACGTGCCCCACGCCATCGACGTGGACGGTCACATCATCACGATGTTCGACCCGACGTGCCACGAGCCGCTGGAGGAGATGACGGATCGGTCGAGCCTGGTGGCGCTCGTGCTCGACGACCGCCGGTGGATCCGCGTCCGCCGTCCGGTGGTTGTCGTCGGCGGCGAGCTGACGCTCGACATGCTCGATCTGCGGTTCAACCAGCTCTCGCGCTTCTACGAGGCGCCGATCCAGCTGAAGGCGAACGGCGGCGTGTTTCTCGTCGACGACTTCGGACGGCAGCGGATGCGTCCGGAAGATCTGCTCAACCGGTGGATCGTGCCGCTCGAGAGCCGCGTGGACTATCTCACGCTGCACACGGGAAAGAAGTTCCAGGTGCCGTTCGATGTGCTGACGATGTTCGCGACGAACCTGGAGCCGGCGTCGCTGGCCGACGAAGCGTTCCTGCGGCGCATTCCCTACAAGATTGCGGTCGACGACCCGACGATCGACCAGTTCGCGCGGATTTTCGAGATGAATTGCCAGGCGCGGCGCCTGCGCTTCCACAGGGTGATGGTCGCGTATCTGTATCGCCGGCACTACCGCCCGGTGGGGCGGGCGCTGCGCGCGTGCCATCCGCGCGACCTGCTCGATCAAATCCTGGCGCTCTGCCGCTATCGCGGGACCGAGCCCGCGGTGACACGCGAGCTGATCGACGCGGCGTGCGCCTCGTACTTCGTCGACGGGTGCGGCACGGGCAACGCGGACCTACAAGGTCCGCGCCGCTCCGGGAAAGGTCCGAGCCCCGAAAGCCGAATGGAGGTGCACTGATGCTGATGCCGACGCAATCGCCAATCTTCAATGGCTGGCGGCCGACAGTTACTGAGTGGGTCGCGCGCGGGATCGTCTGCGTTATGTTCGGCGCGCTGTGCGTCAACATCCTGCAGGAGTGCATGCGCACGGGCCACATCACGGGCCTGATGCTGCTGGCCAGCGAGTCGCTCGTCATCGTGCTCACGCTGGCGCGGCGACGCGCGACGCTCGTCGATCGATCCGTCCCCGCGGGTATCGTCACGCTGGTGTCCGCCGCGGGGCCGCCGTTGATGCGAGCGGACGCGGACATCGCGGCGCTGGCCCCCGACATGTTGACCGGCATCGTGTCCGCGCTCGCGCTGCTGCTGATCCTGTCTGGCAAGTTGACGCTCGGCCGAAGCTTTGGCCTGGTTCCCGCCAACCGCGGCCTCGTCTTGCACGGACCGTACGCTGCGGTGCGGCATCCGATTTACTCGGGCTATCTGGTCGCGCACGTCGCGTTTCTCGCGGCGCATCCCTCGACGTGGAATATCGCGGTGCTCGCCATCGCGGACGGCGCGCTCATCGTGCGCGCGCTGATGGAGGAGCGCGTGCTCGCCAACGACGCGAGATACCGCGCGTATTGCACCAGGGTCGCGTGGCATCTGATTCCAGGGGTGTTCTGACGTGCAATTGATCAACGACCGGACACGGAAGCCGGTCGCGGAGACCGTGGAGCTGGCCGAGACGCGGACGGCACGCCGCCGCGGGCTGCTTGGCCGCGAGTGTTTGCCTGAGGGCGCGGCGCTGATGCTCATCCCGTGCTTCGCGGTCCACACCGCGTTCATTCGGTTCGCCATCGATCTCGTCTTCATCGATCGAGATGGCCGCGTCGTGCGCACCGTATCGCGCATTGCGCCGTGGCGGATCGCGATCGCCTGGCGCGCGCGCGCCGTCATCGAGCTGCCTGCCGGTCACCTTGAATCGCTTGCCCGCCGAAGCTCGAAGAGCGAAGGCGGGTCCCCGGTCAAAATTGGCGATCGCCTGTATCTCAAGCCTGTCACGGAGCACAGACGCGCATCATGAAGCGGGGCTTTGCGAATCCCGAATCCCGAATCCCGAATCCCGTCAGGATTCTGTCTCATTGGCGAAAGCTGTTCTGGCTCGGCGTCACCGCGGCAGTCATCATGGCCGGCGACGTCCTGCTGACCAAGTACGGTCCGTCCGTTCGCGCCGCGGCCGTTGAGACCGGCGCAAGCTTCAGCGTCTCGGCGGGCTCGTTTGCGACGGAATCGAAGGCCGCGACGTTTGCGGCCGCGCTCGACGCATCCGAGCTGCCGATTCTCGTGCGCGCCCGTCCTGATGACGGGCGCTTCCAGGTGCTCGTCGGGCCGTACGTCTCGACGGATGAAGCGGAGCGCGCGCAGCGGAAGCTTGCGGCCTGGGGCCTCGGCGAAGCGCGCCTCGTCATCGACGACACGATGCGCGCCCGGCCGCAGCAGGCGTCGGTGTTCGGCGTCGGCGATGCGGCGAGCAACAACATCGTCATGGTCGCGGCCGCGGGAATGTCGTCCATCGTTTTCGAGATGAGGCAGGTGCCGAAGGCCATCGAAGCGCGCCGGACAGGCACGACGACGCTCGATGTGGAAATCGGTCAGGGGGCAGGTGGCAGGGGGCAGGGGGCAGAAGGGGGCAGTCTCGAGGGGGCAGGAGTTTTCGAGCCACTTCGTCTGCCTGATGGTGTCGTGCTCGTGCGCGAAGTGTCAGTGCAGAGCGACGAACCTGGCTCGATGCGCGCGCATCTCGTCGTGCCCGACGGTGTCGAGAGCCGGCTTCGCCTCGAGGGACGGCGCGTCTACGTCGATCTCGCGTTCCCGAAAGCGCCCTGGACCATTCGACGCGTCGCGCCTGCAGCGAAATCGCCCGCCGCCACGACCGTTGCCGTAGAGCCAGATTCTCGCGAGCAGCTGACTGCCGCCGTGGCCCGATTCAGCGAGATCGAGCCGTTCGTTTCGTCCGCGCTTCAATCGCCCGAGGCGGACGTGCTTGCCGCATTGACGCATTCGCTTGACGACCTTCGCACCATGGTCGTGGGATTGAACGTGGCGCACGATCTTGAAAGCGATCGAGCGGCGCTGCTGGCGGCGATCGCGAAGGCGTCGGATGCAATAAAAAAGGCCGGCGATCGTTCGACCGCCGGCCTCGCGAATCCCGAATCCCGAGTCCCGAATCCCGGGACCTAGACCACGTCCTTGTGGACCACCTCGGCGACGTCCTGCTTCTTCTTCGCTCCGCCAAGCCCCTGGATTTGCAGCACCGGCTCGTCGTGCTCCTTGAGCACTTCCTTGCGATAGAGGCGCTCCATCTCCTGGTTGTGGCGAATCTCTTCCGGTGTCAGCGGCTTCTTGCGCGCGGCCAGCTTCTCTTCGCGCGCGTTCTTCGCGATGCCGAGATCGTCGAGATCCGTCTGCTTGCCCTTGGCAACTGCCTCGGCGTTCAGCACGAGCGAGTGGTCCTTGCTCGAGAGGTTGACTTCCTTGCCGCCCGCGAAGATCTCGTGGCGGCCGTGCTCCTCGTACCACTTCGTGAGCGTCGCCGTCATGTGCATCTTCTCGATGATGTTCCGCCAGCCGATGCCGGTGTTGTACGCGCAGAAGGAAATCTCGCCCTGCTGCGTCGC
>Ga0209515_10007792_pt1 | contig 12782 bp, 4 predicted proteins | sample Subgroupgradi54m_FD_187454 | JGI IMG/M metagenome (GOLD analysis project Ga0209515, IMG submission 187454) | Subsurface groundwater microbial communities from S. Glens Falls, New York, USA - GMW60B uncontaminated upgradient, 5.4 m (SPAdes)... ... | reverse complement strand
CGAAATCAAAAATTTCTTCGTTTCACTTCAGGAGCAGCTTGCTGATGACGATGGAGCTCCGTAACGTTTTAGTATCGGTGGCGCGAACCGAAAGTTCGGTGACCTTCAACACGCGGGTTGAGCGCTGCACCAGGCTGAGGAACTGCACCAGCTGTGCTGGGATCGATTCCCCTTCGATCGCCACACGAATCGCTGTTGCAGGTGCCTCGTCCCGCGACGTCACCGGCTTGAGATTAATCACCGTGATCCCGGATTGATGGAGCGCTGACTCCACCTCACCGACAAATCCGGCCAGCTCGGACTCCAACGACTTCGCGGGATGGATATAGGGCTCATACGCCGTGAAGGCCTTATTGACCTCGTCGGCGCGATGTTGCGCTGCAATGGCTTGCAGGAGCTGCTGTTCTGTGGTGCTCACTTGCTGGTTTAACTCCCGCACATGCTGGCGTAGCGGCCGCAGGGCGATGAAATCCATGAGGAGCAGAGTCCCCACACTTCCTGCAATCACCGCGAGGAGCTGCTGTTGTTTTCCGAGCCGCTGCCACCGGTCCATCAGCGGAGCTGCCGTCTTAGGAGGCATGCGTCCACTCACACACCATCTCAAACTCTGCCCCGGATTGGCTGGTTCCCTTCGGCCGCAGCACCGGGCGCGCACTGACGCTGCTAAACCGCCCTTGAGTCTTCAGCCGCTCGGCAAATGCGAAAGCGGCGGCCATCGTCTCCGCCCGTCCGCGAATCGTTGCGGGTTTGCCGACTTCCATCGTCACTTGGGTAATCGCGACATCCGGATTGACCGCGGCTGCGACACTACGGAACAGCTCGAGAGCGCTCTCTGCGGGATTGAGCCACTGGCGCACCGCGCCCATCGCCTCTTGGCGACGCATCACCTCGTGCGCAGTCGGCTCAATCACCGTCAACTGCTGTTGGATCTGGGCCAGATAGTGACGAAGGAGAATAATCCGCTCACCATAGAGCAGCACTGCCAGCATCAGGATCGCCCCCAGACTGGTCGCCAAGCGCGCCAGATGCTTGGAGCGCGCATGGAGCACTTGTGAGACCCGCGCTTCTTGCGGGATGAGATCGATCCGCGGTGGATGGCCCGCCGCGACCACACCTGCAAGCGCAGCGTAGGAGACCCGCCCAGAGGCCGCTCCTTTCCCCACCGCTGTTGGAGCCATCGCAAAGGGCTTGAGCGCGCCGATCGCGCGCACCTCGACTCCCCACTGGTGCGTGAGCTGATCCACCACGGATTCTGCACCCCCGAGGACTCCCGTCACAATCCCCTGGCCAATCTGGCCCTTAATCTCTTCATGCAGCAAGATACGCGGCAGCCGCACGAGTTCTCCGACCCAGCGCAGCTTGGCTTCCTCGCTGGCGGAGAGCTGTTCAGCACCTATCGCGATACTGTGCGTAAACATGAGTTGGCCCTTCGCAGCAAAGATCGCGCAATCAGTCGAGGTCGCATCGACATCAATGAGCGCGACGAGCTGCCCCTCTGAGACCGTGGACACCGACGCCCGAGTCACCGCCCACCAGGCTTCGAGCCCTTCAGTGCTGACCCCCACCCACAAGGGCGTGACGCCTTTCGTCTTCAGGAATTGAAGCACCCCCTGGATCAAGCTCTTCCGGGCCACGGCGAGCAGCACGCTGGTATACCCGTCACGGAAACTTCCGATCAGTGTCCAGGCGTAGAGAATTTCCGAACGCGGATACGGGGTGAGCTTGCCCAGCTGCAACTCCAGCATCGAGGCGATCTCTTTCGGGTCCACCGAGGGCAGCTCGAGCGTACGCAAGCTAAAGCTCTCCCGCCCAAAGAGCACGCCGACTTGGCGCGCCCCAAGCGATGATGCCTCAAGCAGCGTGCGCAGGGCCGCAACTGGGTCATCGGTCTCCTCAGGCAGCGTGCTCGCCTGGACGCGCTCAATACGAAACGGGGCCAGCGTGACGGCCATCAGCTTTGCGGTCCGCGGCGCCACTTCAAGCGTCACGGTGGAGGTGGCACTGGTTGTGCGCTGGCCGAACGGCCACATCCGAGGGCTCATCCCACCCTACCACCTGTGTTCGGCCCGAATAGCCGAGAGAGTGTTGTTCAATATGCTAGCCCCGCCGGGGGCGGGGCACACAGGTGGTGGGATCATGTGGAGGTAAACACGTGGAAGAGAATTAAGAGCGCGAGAACGGCGATGGCGGCAGCGAACACGAACGCCAGCACCATTGTGGTTTGAATCTTTGGAGCCGCCGAGGGATTGCGAGAAAGGGCTTTAATGGAGGCCTGGCCAATAATCGCGATGACCAGCGACGGGCCAAGTGTGGCGAGAATCAAGATCAAAACCAGCGTCCAGCGCTGCATCAAGAGGACACGGTGCGTTCACCGTGTGCCATTAGGCTAACATGGCGCGTCGAGGAATGCAACGAGCTCTCGGTCTCAGGCACCGAGCACGCTGAGTGCTCTCGGTGCCTGACACCGACTACAGTCAGGGAGAGAATGGGACCTTCGGCTGCAGCGGTGGGGTCGGCGGCGTGGTGGTCCCGCGCAGCGGCTGTGTCCCGTTTCCGCTCGTTGGCGTTGCGGAGGACTCCGCAGACTCTGTGGGTGCCTGTTGTGCGAGTTGCAATTTGAGCTGCCGCTGCCACACGAGGAAGAACGACAGACTGATCCCGCCCAGCAGCGCTAAGATCACAAAGATGAGCCGCCACGTCGCCAACACGGAGAGACTGCCTTTGGCATGATCCCCAGCATGCGCGCTGCCGTCGTTCGCCACGACGATCGGGGCGCTGGAGGGTGCCAGGGCCGCCATCACCATCAGCTGGCGCAACGACACCAGATCAGCTGCAACGAGCTGTAAGACTTTGGTGTTCTCATGATAGCGGCTGATGTGCTGCTGGGGATTCGGAATGGTTTGTTCCTGGCTCGTCTCGACATTGTCCAGGTTGCGCTCAATGCCACTGGCCAGCACACGCCCTTGCTCGACATAGGCGGAGTCGGCGAGCTTCTTTGTGATCTCATCAACCTCGTGACGGATGCTCTCCAACCGCTCGGTAGGAATGCCCCACACATCCTTGAGCACCACCGTGTGAGTGACGGACTGTTTTGGCTTGAGGGTCACCGTCCCGATGAGAAAATAGGTGGCTGCCTGGGAGTCGTACTCGATGCTTAATCCATCCGCATCGAGGACATGCTCTGGCTTGACCTCTGGCGGCAGCGGGCTGCGGATATGAAACTCCTTCACTTCGGTCTCAGAAGGATTAACCACGAGCATCTTCATGGTCACATCCGCCGCCTGCACCACCACCGGCCACGCTGCTAGTAGCACCGCCAGCAGACACCATCGCGTGAGTCGTTCCATCTGTCGTAACATCGTAGGCTGCTTTCACTATACCATAAGACAAAAAAGCGCCACAGCCTTTCCTGGCCTGCGGCCGATGGCAGACATACCCTCTCTCCCTTAGAACGACGAGTCGGTTTACCCTCCCTCAAACCAGGTCTTCACGACCGGCTGGTTCAGATGCTGCTCGATGATCGAGCGTTGCACTTCCATCAGCTGCTTCAACTCTTCGACACGGCTGCGGATCGTCTTCACATCGCCCGCCTGTGACTCGGCCATCTCAAAGAGCCCATCGAAGTTATATCCTTTTTCGGTGCCAAGCTGATGGAGATCCTTGGCCACCTTCTGCACTTCCGGAGCCACCTCGGTGACCACCTGCCCTGGCAGACCCAACAGCCGGCTGCCGACACCGGCAATCTGCTGCTTGATCTGCTCCAGTGACGTAGCGGTGGCCTCGGTCTTGCCGAGCGTGCTCAGCTCTTGCATCAGCCGATTGGATACTTCGACAGCTCGCAGAATATCCCCTGTGGAATTCTTTAAGAGCGCTTCGATCGTTGTAGAGTTCTCGCCCCCTGACAGCCCGGTAATAAGCTGCTTCACCTCGGCCATCTTGGCGAGGAGCGTGCTCGGATCAACAGCTGGAGCCTGCTGTAAACTGGCGATCGTCCGCTGTAAGTCGGCGAGTTGCCCCATCGCCTTTTGCAGATCCGCCGATTGCGCCGTCGAACTGAGCGCATCCTTCACCGAGGCCTGTAGCGCTGGTAAGCCTTGTTCCAGCCCACTTAACTTCGTCAGAATCGCTTGCGTGTCAGCGGCTGGCGCCTGGGATAAACTCGCGAGCGTGGATTGTAACGTCGCCAGCTGATTCAGTGTCTGCTGTAAGCCCGCCGCCTGCGCCGGCGTGCCGAGCGTCCCCTGTAGCGTCGTGAGCATTGATTGCAGTCCGGGCAATTGCTGTCCCAGGCTGGCTAGTTGCGTGGTAATCGCTGTGAGATCGTTGCCGGTGGTGCTCTGCAGCTGTGCGAGGCTCGTCTGGAGCGCGGCTAACTGCCCTAAGGCGTTCTGGATCTCGGCGGCCTGTGCGGGTGTCCCGAGCTGAGTGGTCAAGGTGCTCAGTGAGGATTGTAGGGTCGGCATCACTTGCTGGAGCGCGGTCAGATTCGCTTTGATGGTCGTCAGATCCGCCTGCTGCGCATTCTGGAGTGCAGTGATTGTCTGCTGTAAGGTTGCCAGTTGTGTAAGGGCCGATTGCACATCGGTGCTCGTCGCCAGCGTCCCCAGTTGATTCTGAATCGCCTGCTGGAGCGCCGGCAGACTGGTCTGGAGTGCGGTGAGTTGTCCAAGCGCGGTCTGCAGATCGGTCGACTGGGCCACCGATCCCAACCTCGTGATGATCGCGTTCAGACTGGTCCGTACCTCATCCGCTGTCAACGAGCCGAGATTGGTGACCAGGATCCCCACCTGGTTGGACAGCTGGGTAGTGGTCGCGTCAAGAGCCGCAACGGAGCTCTGGAGCTGTCCCAGCGTGCCCATCTCCGTCTCAATGGTAGCGAGCCGATTTGAAATAGCCACCAAGTCGTTCGGGGTAGCTGGGGTCGGCGCAGGCACCTTGGCCGTCAGCGTCATACTGTCGATCGTGCCCGCGGAATTCGCCGAGGACGGTTCAGCGACGACTACGCGATACTCGCCAGCAGCCGCCAAGGAGAATGTCGACTCATACAGACTGGTCCCACCGTTGAGGGAAAGCGGCGGAGCCGCCACCGATGCTCCGGTCCGATCGTAAATGCTGATGAGTGGCGTGCCGCCTTCCGCGCGGTACTGAATCGTCACATTGTCCCCGACATCGACGGTGGTCGCGCGTTGGAGAATACCACCACGTCGCTGCGCCTTGAGCTGGTTCTGCATGGTGTCTTGATTGCTGAGCACCTTCGGCAATCCCGCATCAGGATCGGCGAGATAGGCCTGAACCCCGTCGATCTTGGGGATGACCTGGGTGCTGATCAGGTCGGTCTCCGCCTTGATGGCCGTAGTGTCCGATTTGATCGCCGCGGTGTCGGCCTTCACCGCCGCCACATCGGCTTGGATCACCACCCGCGAGGTCGCGATATCGGTTTGGATCGCTCCCTGCGCGGTCGCCACCGACGTCTGGATCGCAGCCTGGGCCGCAGTTACTTGATTGGGCAACGTCGTCGTCACCGCGGTGTTGATCGGTGCGAGCTCCGTCTGCAACTGGCCCAGCGTCAGGTTGCCGCCGCCCGCCAAGGTGATGTTTAACGCACCGCCCGTCGAGAAGTCTCGACCCAGCCGGTGGATGATCGTCTTGGTGAAGTACGTGTGGGCCGCCTGGCCGTTGGTCCAGGCAAAGCGATAGTTACCGTTGGGATCCGCCGACAGACCTGGTCCGCTCCCAATCGGCTGAGGAATGGTCTCAATCAACGCCCCGTTCTCATAGATCTCAACGAACGCGTCATTCAACAACGTGTCGACGATCTTGCCGGACTTCTCCAGCCACGAGAAAATCTTCACCTGGTTGGCTGCGCCGTCGTAGGTCCACTCCGAGTGCACCTGCCAGGTCACGGCATCCGAGGAGGTCACCTCGATGCGGACAATGCGGGTCTGATTGCGATCGCTGGCCCAAATCGGCACCGGGGCGGCGTCCGCGGGACCCTGGGACAAATCAGAGGTCCCATTGTTATTAGCCAGCGACCACAGGGTTGAAACCTGCGAGAGGTACGGGTAGTAGCGCGTCAGCAGACCGGTCAGATCAAAGTTCGGCTGGTTGGTCCAGCTCGTCGAATCGATAACTTGGAGGTTGTTGAGGACCACGCTGCTGGTGGCGTCCCGTACCTCCCAGTCCACCCTGTAATAGAACGCATTGAGGCTTGCCGACACCACCGGCGCTGGGATATGGTTGGCGGTGTCATCGCTGATGCGTAACATCACGGAACGGCTCGGGGTGACCTGCGGATTGCCGAGCGCTGCGACCACATCCGCGACGGTCCACTGGACTGTGGCGGCTTCGCCTGAGGTTCCGCTCATGGGCGCGGTGCCAATATCGGTAAACGCCACGCCGTCCGTTGAATAGGCCAGCCGCACCGACGTGACGCCATCGCCGAGGACGTTCCAGTTGACGGGCTGCGAAGAATTGACCGCCCAGTTCTCGCCGCCGACGGGGCTCGTGAACGCAAACTTGGCGCCGACCTGGATTAGTCCGGACCGGCCTTCGGTGAACGGATGCGGGCCGTTATTGATCCCCTGGGAGTCCACAACGCGCACGCGCAGGTTGCTGGATACGGCGTTCGTTGGAATTGGCCAGGAGAAGTTCCCGCTGTTGGCCTGACCGGACACGATACCAGTCCAGTTCGCCCCACCATCTAACGAGTATTCTAGATCCACGGTAGGAATCGTCCCAAGCGTTGTCCAAGCAATCGGCATGGAATTGGTGACGGCGAAGACGTTGGCCGGCGCGGTCGGGCCGGTCACGGTCAAGCGCCCTGTAATGCCGATCGTGTTGGACAGCCCAAAGGCGGGGCTGGCCGCGTCGGCCACGCGCACGATGACATTGGCGGAGATGTCGTCGGGAATCGTCCAGTTGTAGCTGCCGGTCGCACCGGTCGGGCGCAGCGTGCCGCAGGGCAGCGTGCAGACCGTCCCTGCCATATCTTTCCATGTCGTGCCGCCATCCGGCGAATAGGCCAGGCGCACCTGCCCGGCCGCCACCCCTTCCTGTGTCCAGGAAATCGGCAGGATGGTGTTAATCACGTGCGGGCCAGCTGGCACCAGATCGACACCGATGCCGGTGATCGAAAAAATCGGGGACTCCTCACAGGCATCCGGATCGGTACTCGGAAAGTCGACGTCGCAGAGGCGGATGCGCGCTTGTGACGTCGCCTGGGCGGGCGTCCAGTTGTAGCTGCCGGCGTTGACGAGGTTCGGGACGAGCACCGTCGTCTGCCCGCGGGCCAAATCGATCAATTCCAGACGAACGCGTGGAACCGAAGCGGCATCTGGATTCGTCGTCCAGGTGATGGCGTACGGCGTATTGACGGCCACACCGCTGACGGGTGCGAGTTGCAGCTCGCCGTACACCTTGAACACATCCGATGCGTCCAGCGCGCCGTTCTGGGCGTCAATCCCATCGCGCACCTGCACCTCTACTTGCGGTCCGCGGGCCGCTGCAGGCACCGACCAGTTGAGTGTTCCGAGCGTCGCATCTTGCGCCAGGGCAATCGACTGCCACGTGCCTGTGCCCACGCGGTAGAACAGATCCACGGTTTGCAGACCGGTGTGCACCCAACGAATCGCCTGGGTCGTGCCAATGCGCCACGCTGAGCTGGCGTTGGGCTCGATGACCTGCGCCTCGCTGAAGACAACGTTAGCCGTAGCCTCTGCTGGCGGATGGCCGAGGGAATCGTCGACCACGCGGATGGTCCCCGTGGTGGTTGCGGTCGTCGGCGTAAACGCCAGACTGGTGGCGGTCGTCGGGGAACCCGAGATTTCCTGGCCGTTGGCATAGACGCGGAATCGGCTCATGGTGCCCACAGTCGACCATTGAATAGGTCGAGAGGCCCCGATCGGCCAGCGCGGGAGACTGTCAGCGTAGCGCAGGTCCGGCGCCGGCGCGCTGATGGTAATCTGTCCGGTGATGTTGAAGAAATTGCTCAGCTTGGCCCCGCCGGAGAAGCCCATCACTGAGGCGTCGGCTCGGTCGGTGATTTTGATCTTGGCCTGTGCCGAAATCGCCGTCACCGGCACGAGCCAAGGATACGGCTTCGGCACATTCGGACTGGAGACGATCTGCGTATAGGTCTGTCCGCCATCGATCGAGTAGCTGATCGTCACATTGGTCGCACTCGCACCCCCAACCGGGGTCCAGTCGATGTTCTGGGTTATGTTCACCGGCCAGTTCGCACTAGTCGTTGGGGCCGTGATCACGTACGTCTTGACGAAGTGCCGCACGCTTCCAACCGACCCACTGAGTGCTCCGGCCAGCGCATTCAGATCCACCAGGGAGACCACACCCTGCGCTTGAATGCTCGCCGTCGCTAAGCCGATCGTCATTTCATCGTTGACCGCCAAATTGTTGATGGTGCCACGCAGGACGAAGTTCGACGGCCCGCCGGATGCCACGATGACCCCGGAGAGCGTTGCGATCATCTGTGACGGCGTCCCTGCTCCTGGAACGACGGTGAAACCCGCGGTCACTGGCGCGCCATCCTTCAGCAGCGTCAGGCTGCTGACGTCGATGTCGGCTGCCATGATGCCGGTGATCGCGCTTAAATTGAAGGTGAGGCTTGAGAGCTCGACATTCTCGCCGGTCGGTGTCAGGGCAAAGCGGAACAACTCTGCGTTGGCCACCGTGGGCAGCTCGACGAACGCATTGGCCGCAGGCCCGGAAGCGTGCTCGGCGAGCGCGAGTCGCCCGGCGACCGTGAAATTCGCGTTGGACACATCGCAGATATTGAGGCTGAGATCCTGCGAATCACACACCTCCATTCGGCCCTGCCGCGTCACGGTGTTCGGCGTCCACGGGAGACTGGCGCCTGTGGCGTTCAACGCCAAGACGGTCCAGGGCCCACCCGATCCGCTGGTTGAACTTCGTACGCGGAACGTGGAGGAAGAACCGGAGATCACGGTCCAGTTGATCGAACCCGGCTGGTTGATAACCACCTGCTCCCCACCGTTGGGCGCATCCACCCGCAGCTCTCCGACGATGGTGAAAGGCACCGACTCCGTGTACACCGCGGGGTTGTCCGACTGCTCAAGGCGAATACGCACATTGCGCAGCGGTGTGGTGAGGGACAGGGGGATGGTCCATGGAAAGAGCTGGTTCACCGCCGGTGTTGTCTGATCCACCGGCATCGCGTTGTCGATCACATCCAGCAGCACCGTGCCGATCTGATCCACCAGCATGAGCTTGACCTGCTTGCTCGGATTGACGCCGACCCAGGTGATGGTGACGGTGCTGTTCGGGACAAACCCGCGCGCCGGATCGGGTGTCGCGGTCACCGAGAGATCGACCACGTTAAAGGGCGCGCCATCCGCGCAGATCGTCGGGCGCACCTTGTCGCAGATGCGCAGGTGCAGCCCAATGGCCTGAGCCGCCGGCGTCCAACTGGAGAAGCTGCCATCGTTCGGCTCCAGGCTCGTCAGGCTCTGGAGGAGCGCCCCGCTGGCGTTGATCACGTCAATCGTCACCCCATCGATCGGAAACACGGTCGAGGGGTTGAGGCTCGCCGGCTCGGTTCCTGCCAGCGACTGCCAGGTGACATTCGTGGACCGCCCCACGACGATGTCCGCCCCGCCCGGCGCGATGTTGAGAAAGGCGGGCTTGATCTTGAACTGGCTCGACACTCGGTTACCGACCGTGGTGATCGCCCCTTGCGGCCTTGCCTGCACCTTGGCTGTGTCCGTACCCGCACCCGGCAGGCCAGGGGCGCAGGTCGTGCCGGAGCCGCCGAGGTTCACGCAGTTGATCGAGAATGACTGCTGGGTCGGTGCGCTAGCCGCCAGTGATCCGATGTTGAGGGGGTAGGTCATGCCGTCATCGAGCGATAGCTCCAGGATCGCGGTGAAAGAGCCTAATTGCTGCCAGGTCACTTGGTGCGAGTATCCGACCAACCAGGTCAGTCCGCCCGGCAGGTTCAGCGGGCTCAAACCGGTCGGGTTGACCGCATCGCCAATTTGAATTAAACCCGCGATCGTAAATGGCGGAGTGGTCACGGTGTGTACACCATCGTTGAGCGTGACCGTCACCGAATCCGCAACGGTATCCGGCACCGTCGTGTTGCACACCCCGGCCCCGCGTGGCGCAGTACAGGTCAGGGCGATGGGTGATCCGCCGCTAGGGGTGTACTGCACGGTGGGTGGAATCGGGTTGGCTTGCCCGTAGGTGTTCCACGCAATCGCCCACGGCGTGGCCACCACCACCTGCGAGCCACCGGTGGGACTTGTGATGACATACGTGGAGACGTCATGGGTGACGGCCACGCCGGTCGGGTTGCCATCGACCGCGAGCACATCGTTCGTCACAGATCCTCTCACGGTGATGCCACTGGGCAGCAGGGCCACCGTCAGCCGCTCACCCGGATCCATGCCGCTGATATTGGCGCGCAGGGTGTAACTCCTGACGTCATTCTGCGCCAACGCCACCGATAAGCCACTGAAGCTCGGGCTACCTGGCCCCACGGCAACAACCGTGCCTGTGGCATCATCCACTAGCTCATAATTACCAAGGGTCATGAGCCCGTCGGCGCCAGGGTACGGCCCTGCCACGATGCTCGGGACAGAGAAGTTTATCGCAGAAATACTTGTTCCACCCCCGGTCGTGGTGAGACGAACGCGCAAGAGATTGACACTGGTCATCGAGCCTGCGCGAATCAAGGGATCTTGAATCTGGCTGGCTGGCGGATCGAGCAGCAGCCGCTCTAGCACTTTAAACGCCGAGCTGGTTGCCGTCACCGGCTGGCCATCCCCGGTTTGAATCCCCGTCAACAGGACCTTGACATCCGCGCTGGCCCCAAGACTCGTGGGTGGGCTACTGGCCGGACTGGCGCACGACGTACCCGCACCCGTGCAGGTGAAGCCCTGGGGCAGGCCGCCATTAAACGTGTATTGGAAGTTTGTCGGAGCGCCCATGTTATTCGCGGTCCAGCTGACGTTCAGCGGGTCGTTGTATTTCACCGTGGCCGGCACGGTGATCACATACGTCGCGACTTGGTGCGCATACTCAACTAGGGAGCCGCGGAATGCCCCGAGGACGAGCGCCAAATCCGGGTTGCCCCCTGACTGACCCATCGCGCGCAGATAGTGAGGTATGGAGGCGTCGCCTTCGGTCAGAGCCGAGACGCCGCTGAAGTCCGGTGCGAAGCTGACGGTGATCCCATCGCCGACCGCCAGATTCTTGATGATCCCGCGCAGGGTGAAGGGCGTTGTTCCACTCAGTATCTGCGCGGGAAAGCTCAGGGTCATCGCGCCTGCCCCAAACGCAGCCGTCACACCGCTGATGGGTGTCCCCGGGCTACCTGACAGCAGCTCTAGGCTCACCACATCATTGCTCAGGTTCCACGTGCCTTGCGTCGTCAGCCGGAACGTCAGGTCGGTGAGCGAGACGTTGCCGCCGACTGGTGCCAGCGTGAATTTGAGTAAATTGGCCGCGGCGGGCAGGTCCCCGGTTTGCGTCAACGCGTTGTTCACCTGCATGGCTGGCGGGCTGACGGTCAGCCCGGCCGTCACCGTGAAGCCGCTGGAGAGTGCGGTCAGGTTATCCGTACCGGCATCACTGGTTCGGCCGGTAAACTGGACCTGAGCCGCGCTCAGGGCGCTCACTTCTGTAGCCGGCACGTCCCACTCGCAAAAACTCTGAGATAACCCACCGGCCGCGCAGGTGATGTTGGTGGCGGGGAAACTCCCCGTCTTCGAGAACTGCATCGATGCCGGGTTCATCGCCGTGCCTTCGTTCACCCAGTTGATGCGCAGGCGGCGTCCAACGGCGATGCTGCTGTTGGGATTGCTTAAGGCCATCCATCCGGTCCCCGCCAGGTCGCGCTGCTGGAAGCTAATGGTGTACGTCGATACGGTATGGGTCTTTGATGGAGCGACTCCGGTGACGGTGCCGGCCACCGTGTGGAGGTTCACGAACCCGGAACTCGTTCCGTCCAACTGCACCCCGCTGGTCGGCAGGCTGACAGTCATCTGCTGGCCTGCCACCAGGCCGGTGAAATCTCCCCTCAGGACGTAGGTCTTCGGCGTCCCCTCAGACACCGTGGTCGCTAGGCCGGTGAAATTGGCGTTGGCCGGATTCGTCTTGGTGCCCAACGGAGGTGCCACGCCGACTTCAAAGAGGCGCAGCGCCACCACGTTGCTCCACGCCATCGTCGGAGAGCCGGCGAAGCTCACGGTGAAGTTCATCTGTTTCAGCTGGACAGTGCCTCCCGAAGCCGTCACCGTGAATCGCAACAGCTCGCCATCATTGACCGCGCCGGGCTGCACCAGGGCATTGACCACCGGAACATTGCCCAGGGCCGCGGTTTCCAAGACCTGTAGAGCCGCGGAGCAGCCGCGGATGTAGTCATAGGGTGCTCGCTCGCGGATGCACACCTGGGCATTCGCCGATGCCGCAGCCGCGCTGGGAATGGTCCAGGCGTATGGCTTCGTATCGCTGCTGGTCAGGTTGACGCTTTGGGTGAGCGGACCGGTTGCTCCTGTCCGGTAGAACTCGAAGGTCACATCCGACACTGCCGGATCAGCTCCCCCGACAGGCATCCAGTCGACCGTGGCATTGCCCCCGGTCAGCAATTGGCTCACCCCAACCGGCAGCACGGTAATAGCCTGATACCCAGGCCGCGTATGCGTGACGGGGGAAACGACGGGGCTGCCGGATGAGGCTCTGACGGCATTCGAGACGCCCGTCAGCTCTAGCGGGCTTGTCGTGCTGCCCCGCACGCTCACCAGCCC
>Ga0209515_10007791_pt1 | contig 12783 bp, 11 predicted proteins | sample Subgroupgradi54m_FD_187454 | JGI IMG/M metagenome (GOLD analysis project Ga0209515, IMG submission 187454) | Subsurface groundwater microbial communities from S. Glens Falls, New York, USA - GMW60B uncontaminated upgradient, 5.4 m (SPAdes)... ... | reverse complement strand
AAAGATGAAATGTTCTTCGTAACTAAAGGCCATGTGCGGCTTGAGTCAGATGGTAAAATTACTCATATGAAATCGGGAAATTTCCAGAGAATTAAACCTGGCACAAAGCATAGATTTAGAGGAATCGAGGATTCGATAATCATCGAGGTAAGCACTTATCATGATGAAAAAGACTCATACCGCATTGAAGAAAGCCGCAAAGCAGAATAGTCCAGAAAATGATTAATAAAATAATTCCCAGAAAAAAAATTCACAAATTAATTGAAGATTTAAGAAGTAAGAAAAAAAACATTGTTACTTATAATGGGAGCTTTGATGTTTTACACGTTGGGCATCTAGAATCAATTAGCGAAGCGAAGCAGCAGGGAGATGTTCTTATTATTCTTTTAAACTCGGATAAATCAATAAAAATGTACAAAGGACCACTTAGGCCGATAATTTCTGAAAAAGAACGCGCTGAGATGATCTCAGTTCTTCAGGACGTTGACTACATTGTTATTTTTGACGAGATAAATCCCAAAAAAATCCTATCAATAATAAAACCTGATGTTCATTGCAATGGATCTGATTGGGGGAAAAATTGCGTAGAGAGAGACGTTGTCGAGAAAAATGGAGGGAGAATTCATGTTTTGAAATGGAAAGCCGGTTATTCCACAACTGATATCGTAAGTAAGATATTCGATATATCGAAGAAACCTAATATAAAAGCTATCTTCATGGACAGAGATGGAACCATAAATGATAACAAAGAAGGATACATACACAAGATTGAAGATTTTGAATTTCTTCCAGGAGTTTTGCCCTCTTTAAAAAAATTATCAAAAACAGAATACCATTTGATAATCGTAACTAATCAATCTGGAGTTGGACGTGGTAAATTTTCTCATAATGATTTTCAGAAATTAAGTAATTGGATGGTTGATGCGCTAAAGAAAGAAAAGATTAAAATAGATAAAATATATCATTGCCCCCATCATCCTGAAGATAATTGTGGCTGCAGGAAGCCCGGCATAGGGTTATTTTTGCATGCTGTTGAAGATTTTGGAATTAATTTAAGCAAAAGCTGGCTTATAGGAGACAATGAGAAAGATGTACTTACAGGAAGAGAAGCGAATATTAAAACTATAAAGATAGGAGACAGAATGAATCAAAATTTAAAGTTGGAACCAAATTACTATGCTTCTAACTTCCAGGAAGCAGCAGATATAATTCTATCTAAAGAATAATTATGAACTACATAGTGGTAACAGGTGGTGCGGGTTTTATCGGAGCAAATCTTGTTCTAAAATTAAAAGAAATTGGAAGAACGGATATTATCGTAATTGATCATATTTCTCCTCGGAACAAAAAAAATCTTCGTTTTTTGGGAAATGTTATATATTTCGATAAGGACGAATTTAAAGCTCTAATTAAGAAAAATAAACTGCCAAAAATATCTCAAGTCATTCATCTTGGCGCAAGAACTGATACAACAGAGACTGATAAAAATTTTTTAAAGGAAAATAATACTGAATACAGCAAAATTTTATACAAATATTCTCTAAAAAATAAAATACCATTCATATATGCTTCTTCTGCTGCGACCTATGGTGATGGTAAATTGGGATATGATGACTCTACTCGTAAGCTAATGCCTCTAAATGATTATGGTAAATCGAAATATGTTTTCGATGAATGGGTCCTGAATAATAAAAGAAATCCTCCACAATGGGTTGGATTAAAATTTTTTAATGTATTCGGTCCTTATGAGTATCATAAGGGGCAGATGGCTTCAGTTGTCTATCACGGATTCAATCAAATAAAAGAATATGGAAAAATAAATTTATTTAAATCTTACAAGAAAGAGTTTAGAAATGGAGAGCAAAAGAGAGATTTTATTTATGTAAAGGATGTTATTGATGTAATTTTATTCTTCTTAGATCACCCGAATTTAAGTGGAATATACAACGTTGGGACTGGGCAAGCGAGAACCTTTTATGATTTAGCAACTTCTTTATTTTCAGCTCTTAATAAAACTCCGGTTATAAAATTTATTGATATGCCAGAAGAATTAAAGGAGAAATATCAGTACTTTACTGAAGCAAAAATTGCCAAGCTGAGGAGCGCTGGATATAAGCAAAAATTTTATCCTATTGAGTATGCAGTAGCTGATTATGTAAAAAACTTTCTGCTTAAGGCCTTCTAATTATATGAATATTCTAATTTTATGTCTCCCCGGTATTGGAGATGCTCTCATAGCGACTCCAATGATCGAACTTCTTAGAAAAAAATTTCCGAAAGCAAGAATTGATATTTTGTGTATGTTTGAAACAGTAAGCTATATTTTTAAAAATAACTATGATATCGATAATGTATATTTTCTACCTTTATATACCGAGAATAAAATAAAATCCGTCTTCAATCTTCTTAAGCTTAGGAAGGAAAAATATGATGTTTCGATCCTTGCTTTTCCAGCATTTCGTAAAGAATATCACGTAGTGCATCGGATTATAGGAGCGAAAAAAAGAATCTCTAGTAAATTTAGGAGAGGACATTTTAAGGAATTTAATTTTTTAGAAACAGATCTCGTTGAAGTTGATGAAAATGTTCATAATGTTATAAATAATCTCAATCTACTTCGGGCACTAGGCATCAATTGGGAAAAATATAGCAAGAATAAAACTTTTTCTTATAAATTGATTTTAAATACGGCCGATGCTATCTTTGGAAAGAAATATTTAAGGGATTTTGGTTGGAAAGGAGAATCAATTATTGGTTTTCACCCAGGATCTATAGATTCGCCTGCAGGAGTTCTCAAAAGATGGCCGATAGAGAACTTTACGATACTTGCAAAAAAACTTATATCCAAAAAAAATAAAATTTTAATTTTTTGTGGACCATTTGAGAAATCTATTGGAGATCAAATAATAAACGGAGTAAGGGATCGGAAAAATTGTCAATTAGTTGCAGGAGTCTCTTTTGGACAGTCGCTTGGTATTTTACAGAATATTAATCTTTTCATTTCAAACGATAACGGATTTGCACATATATCAAATGCACTAAAAGTCAAAAATATAGTACTCTTTGGTCCGACAAATCCTATTTGGTGCTCACCTTATAATAGCAAATATTCAACTTCTATCCGTAAGGCAAGATTTACTCCGTGGTTTAGAAATGATATAAAAGTAACAGATCGTCCAAAAGGGGTAAGAAGCGGAATGGAAGAAATAAAAGTAAATGATGTTATTTCAAAGCTTGAGGAGGTATGACAAAAAAGCAACTCCCACAATAATGGTAGTTATTGTAACATTTAATTCGAAAAATATCATAGAGCAATGTCTTGATTCAGTTGCAAAGCAAACGTATCCATCAGAAGAAGATTAGATATATATGTACAAATTGCCAAAGATTTCTATTGTTATTGTTACCTTAAATAATCAGCGAACGCTTGAGGAATGCATAAAAAGAATTAAAGAACAGGATTATCCCAAAGAACTTATTGAGTATCTAAATATAGATGGCGGTTCTACAGATAATACAACTTCAATTCTAAAGCATTATGGTTTTATCGTAATCAAAAGTTATATAAAGAAAGATGCAGAAGCGCAACGAAGCATTGGTATTGTAAGAGCTAAGCACAACCTTATCGTTTCGATTGACGCCGATAACTATCTTCCGGCAAATCAATGGCTAAAACAAATGATAGCACCTTTTATAGAAGATAAAGAAGTAATTCATGCAAATACAATGCATTATCAGTATAAAAAGGACGCAGGTTTTTTTAATAGATATGCAGCATTGTTCGGCATCGCTGATCCTATTGCCTATTATGTCGGAAAGCCTGATCGAGTTGCTCAAACCCAAAAAATCTGGACTCGTGGAAGGATTATAAGAGAAACAAAGAATCATTACATTGTGGAGTTTAACAAGGAGACATTGCCAACTGTAGGCTGCAATGGTGTTGTATACAGAAAAGACATTTTACTTAAGCATACAAAGAGTGATTATAAAGAATTTCTACATATCGACGTTTTTGCAGACGCAATTGATAAGGGTTTTATACGCTTTGCCATTGTAAAAAACGATATTTTTCATGATACTGCAGTAACGCTTGGATTACTGATAAAAAAACGGCTGGCATTTTTAAGCAGTTATTATTTACGTCCCTCAGCACAAAGAAGATATTTGATATATAATCCTAAAAGATTTTCTGATAACCTAAGATTATTTCTCTTTATTCTTTACACGATAACCTTTATAAAACCCCTATTAGATAGTATTAAAGGGTATCTTCTTATTCGAGACAGTGCATGGTTTGCACATCCGTTGGTTTGTTGGGTATACTTGTATACTTACTCTTTAAGCACAGTTAAAAATGTAATGAAAGCACATAGATGAGACGCAAAAAGGAAAAAATTCTAGTGACAGGAAGTACGGGTTTTTTTGGTAAACATTTGACGAAAAAGCTCGAAAAGAAGGGCCATGAGGTCTATAAGCTAATGGGTGACTTAACTGATGAGCATGAAGTAAAGAGACAAGTCCATAAATTTTTGCCGACAACGATTTATCATCTAGGCGGTATTGTAGACTTATCTCGTTCATTTGATATTGCCAAAAAATGTTTAGAAATAAATATTAAAGGTACTTTGTATGTTTTGGAAGCATTAAGAAAGCACAAACCAATACGTTTTATTTATACAAGTAGCGAAGAAGTCTATGGAAATGGGCCGCTTCCATATTCTGAAGATCAAATACCTAACCCTCCATCTCCCTACGCCATCTCAAAAATTGCTGCAGAACAACTTGCAAAATTATATGGTCAAGAACTTGGATTTTCTATTTTTATTTTTCGAATAGGAACTGCATATGGTCCAGAACAGCCAGATTCGCGGCTAATTCCTCAAATTATCATCAAAGCTCTTAAAGGCGAAGATATTCTTCTTAACTCAGGTACAAAAAAGCGGGATTATATATATATAGGTGATGCGATTGACGCAATGACACTTCTTCTAGAAAAGAATATGGAAGAACAAGTTATCACTATTAATGCAGGAGGAGGAAAACAATATAGCTTGAAATACTTAGTAGATGCAGTGCTTCGTCTAACAGAAAGTAAATCTAAAGTATTGCTTGGCGCTTTTCCAGATAGATTGTTTGAAGCAGACGAGTGGCTTCTCGATAACACAAAGGCAAAAGAACTTCTTTCATGGGAGCCGGAAACCTCACTCGAGCAAGGGCTTAGAAAGATGATTGATTACTACAAAAATCGATAGCAGTTTTTTCATATGAGAGATACATTGTGGAAGCATAACATTATTCAAAATATTACCAGCAGAGTTTCTGATGATGATCTTTTGCCAAAATTGACCAAAGATGTTAGACTCAGCTATTATTACCAGTTTTTGGAAGCATGGGTAAGTATAAAGATTGAATGAAGGGAAAATGAATCCCTATTGAGCAATATGATTAAACTCATTAAATCAACATTTTACAAAGAAAGAGATACAAAGATGGAGCTCACTAAATTTATTAGCAAAGCTGAATATCTAAGTTTTGGGGAGCAATGCCAGAAGTTTGAAGAAGATTTTGCAAAGTGGCAGAAAAGAAAGTATTGTATTTTTGTTAATAGCGGGAGTTCAGCAAATCTTGCGCTTATCCAATCGCTTTTAAACTTAGGAAGGATAAGAAAAAGAGATAATATCGGTTTTTCTTCCCTCACTTGGTCTACCAACGCTATGCCTTTAATCCAACTTGGATTTAATCCTATTCCTGTAGACGTTGAACTTGATACATTAAATGTTTCGAGCAAAAAACTTTTGAAAATTTTGAAAAAACATAAGATTAATGCTCTTTTCTTAACAAATTTACTCGGCTTTTGTGATGATATAGACGAAATTGTAAGGGTTTGCAAAAAAAATAAAATCCTTCTTATAGAAGATAATTGCGAATCGCTTGGGACCGTTTATAAAGGAAAACTTCTTGGTAATTTCGGGCTTGCAAGTACCTATTCCTTTTACGTGGGGCATCATATGTCAACGGTAGAGGGTGGCGCAATTTGTACAGATGATAGAAAACTTTCTGAAATGTTAAAGCTTGTCAGAGCGCATGGTTGGGATAGAAATCTTTCCTTGGAAAGCCAAGTTCAAATAAGAAGCAGGCATAAAGTGAATTCTACTTTTTATTCAAGGTACACTTTTTATGATTTAGGATACAATTTAAGACCCACCGAAATTAATGGATTTTTAGGAAATCTGCAGATAAAATATTTACCGGAGATTATAAAAAAAAGAAACAAAAATTTTCTTAAATTAGCGTCAATTTTATATAAGAATTTAGATTATTATCCAATTAAATATAATCATATTGAATTTATCTCAAATTTTGCTGTTCCTATAATTTGTAAGTCTAAAAAAATTCGCGATGGATTGGTAGAAAAATGTAAGGATAAAATAGAAATTAGACCAATCGTTGGTGGAGATATGATTCTCCAGCCATTCTTTAAAAAATATGTTACCAACTTTGTTGGTGAAAATATAAATGCTAAAATAATACACGAGCAAGGTTTGTATTTTGGTAATAATCCGGAACTTACGGGAAAAGAAATTAAAGAGATAGTAAAAATATTTACAGCTTAAATTTCTATGAAAAATTTTTGGGAAAACAAAAAGGTTTTGGTAACGGGGGGAGCGGGGTTTATTGGAAGCCATTTGGTTGAAAAGCTTATTGAGATAAATGCTATCGTAACTGTTTTAGATAATCTTCAAAATGGTAAAAAAGAAAATTTAGATTCAGTAAAAAATAAAGTTAATTTTATTAAAGGAGATTGTACGGATATTAATACAGCTTTAAAAGCATGTAAGGATCAAGATATTGTAATGAATTTGGCATCAAGAGTCGGTGGAATTGAATATAACAGAACTCATCATGCAACTATGCTTCGCGACATTCTTCTGATAGGAACGATTATGATTGAAGCAGCGCGTAGAAGTGGCGTTGAAAGATTTTTAGTAGTCTCTTCTGCATGTGTTTATCCTCGTAACTGTTCTATTCCTACTCCTGAGACAGAGGGTTTTCTGGATGAACCTGAGCCGACAAATGGAGGATATGGATGGGGAAAGAGAATGAGTGAGCTGTTGGGAAAATATTATATGGAGGAGTTTGGAATGAAGGTAGGGATAGCAAGGCCTTATAATTGCTATGGTCCTCGTGATCATTTTGATCCAGAGCATTCACATGTTATCCCAGCACTTATTAAGCGTGTTTTTGATGGTGAAAACCCTCTTAATGTGTGGGGAAGCGGTCAGCAAACGAGAGCATTCCTTTATGTTGATGATTTTGTTAAGGGCCTTATGCGTACGATAGAAAAATATCCAGTGGCAGATGCAGTAAACATTGGAACGAATGAAGAAGTTTCAATTGCTGAGCTGGTACGAAAGATCGTCAAGCTTAGTAAAAAAGAGACGAAGATTGTTTTCGATACAACAAAACCGGATGGAAGCTCAAGACGCAATAGTGATAACACGAAAGCTAAAGAAAAAATAGATTTTAAGGCTAAATTCTCGCTTGACGAAGGTTTATCAAAAACAATCACTTGGTACAAAAATGAACAATGAAAAAAAATCTGAAAGCAATAAGAGAAACTTTTTGGTTAAATCGTAAGGTGATTATAGTTCTGCACGAAGCAACTACTGGACCAGGTCACGATCTTCGAGACTATTTATTACAGCAGAAAGTGAAAGAGCTACTTTTTATATCTCATCCTCTTTTATACTTACCAGAAAATTTTAAAAATTCATCCAGATATGAATTATATAAAAATGGGAAATTAGTAAAGAATAAATCTGCATTTCATTGGATTTTACCAGAGTATCTGCTATACATAAAAGACTTTTTATACACTTTTTTCTGGTCAATAACTCTAATTAAAAAAAGTGATATTTTTTTTGGGCTTGGAAATCTAAATGCTTTTACAAGCTTTTTCCTTAAATTTTTTAGACACATAGATACAATCGTGTACTACCCAATAGACTACGTTCCAGAGAGGTTTCATAATAAAGTTTTGAATTTGATTTATCATCATATAGAAAAGTTTTGTGCACAAAATTCAGATTGGACATGGAATTTCTCACCACGCGTAATTGAAGCTAGAAATAAGAAATGGGGAACAACATTTAAAAATCAACTCATAGTCCCCCACGGTGTTCATTTCAATAGAATAAAGCGTTTGTCATTTGAGAAAATTCATAAAACAGAGGTAGTTTACATGGGAACCTTGTTTGAGAGACAGGGAGTTCAACTTGTCGTAGAATCTCTTCCGGAAGTAATAAAAAAAATTCCTGAAATAAAGTTTGTAGTTATTGGTAAAGGTCCATACGAATCGGCATTAAAAAAACTCGTAAAGAAACTTAAAGTGGGGAAATATGTAGAATTTTTGGGGTATATATCAAATCATGCTGTCATGGAAAATCGTATTGCACAAGCAGCACTAGCAGTTGCTCTATATGATAAAGAACATGATGACTTTTCTTATTATGGTACTCCTGGAAAAATAAAAAATTATCTTGGAGCAGGTGTTCCTATAATCATGACTAACGTTCCATATGGAGTAAAACAAATAGAAGATGCTCAATGCGGATTTATAGTAAAATACAGTAAGGAAGAATTAACGGATAAACTAGTCGATTTCTTTTCAAATGAAAAAATAATGAAAAGTTATAGAATAAATGCATTAGAATTTGCAAAGAAATATGATTGGGATAACATTTTTACTAAAGCTCTAATACCTGTTTATGAAACAATCTGATTGACAATCAAAGAAATTTTAGTTATCGCATGCACAATGAAATACTATAAAACCATCCAAAAATGTAGAATTTGTTACTCGGTTAACCTGACGCCAGTTGTTAGAATAAAACCACAATTTATTGCGTCTACATTTGTCAAGACGAATAAGGATAATCCTAAAGCCAAGATTAAAATTCCCATGACTCTTATGCTCTGTGGTAAATGCGGACTTGTACAATTAGAAGAAACAGTTGACCAGGATCTTTTATATGAGAATTATTTTTATAGATCTAATGTAAGTAATACCATGAGACACGATCTTCAAAATGTTGTTGACGATGTTTTAAGTCAAGGCAAGTTTAAAAAAGGAGACTACGTCTTGGATATTGGATGCAATGATGGCTTAATGCTTACAATGCTTCCAAAAGAACTTAAAAGGGTGGGGATAGATCCTGCTAAAAATATAGATTGGAGCAATCTGAATAAATCTATAACAATAGTCAACGATTATTTTCCAAGCCAAAAGCTTAGAAAGTATAAATTTAAAATTATTACAACGACGGCTATGTTTTACGATCTTGATAATCCAAATACGGCTGTTTCTCAGATAAAAAAAATTTTGGCAAAAGACGGTGTTTTGTGTATTCAAGTGAGCTACCTGTACGATACAATTCGAGATATGAACTTCTATGATATTTGTCACGAACATCTAGAGTACTACTCCCTAAAAACACTGAGTTACCTAATGGAGAAAAACGGAATGAAAGTTTTTGATGCATCGACTAATTTTGTAAATGGAGGGAGTTTAAGACTGATGGTGGCGCATAAGGAAGCAAAAAGACCAAAATCGGCAAATTTAGTATACTTACTTCTTAAAGAAAAAGTACTTCAGCTTGAGAACCCGCAAACATATGACACCTTTTCTAAATTAATAGAGATAAACACTAAAAGAATTAAAAGGTACATTGAAAATCAAAAAGGATTGGTTATCGGTTTGGGAGCATCAACCAAGGGCAATGTTATGCTTCAGCTTTGCGGAATAGGCAAGAAAATACTTCCTTATATTAGCGAAAGAAATTCTTTCAAGGTTGGATTAAGAACTTTAGGTACAGATATGCTGTTAATTTCGGAGCAAAAGGCAAGAAGGCTTCAACCGGATTGTATGTTTGTCATCCCATGGAATTTTAAAGCGGAAATCCTAGAGAGAGAAAAGGAATATGTTAGAAAAGGCGGAAAACTACTTTTTATAATGCCCTATCCATACGTTATAGATAAAAACGGAGAAACAAGATTATAAGAGAGCTTCTCCTAAAGAAATTCATCTATTTATTGAAAAAATGCTATAAAAATGGCAAAAAAATATGCGTGGGGTAGAATTTTTTGATTAGCCTTAAAAGAAACACTATAAAGAAGTTAGGATACAATTGTTTTATATGCTTAGCTTATTTATAATGTTCTAGTTTATTATGGAACAGTCAGTAGATACTATTCCTACAAAAGAGACAGAACCAAGAACATTGTTTGATGCTTTTTTGGTGCATGGATATTGGCTTTCTCAGAAAGGAGAGGGGGGGATTGTAAGGCCTAGTCTCCGAAGTCATCTTGAGGCTCGGGCAGCATCGATAGCATACCACAAAGTTGGGGGTGATACGAAAATTATTCTGACCACCGGACATATTTGGGGGTCGGATTATCCATCGGTTGCGGATGTGATGAAAGAAGAGCTAGTTAGAAAATACAAAGTTCCTAAAGAAGATATTTTTGTTAAAACTACTTTTATTAACAAAGAGGGAAAAGAACAAGAAGTAAAAACGACAGACGAGGAGATTGAGGCATTTCTTCAATTTGCAAAAGAGAATGGATGGACGAAACTTGCTGATATTGCAGCAAAAACTCACTACACAACCATACCCCTTCTCTATAAGAGAAGAGGTCAAGAAATAAAAATGGATGCAGCTGAAGACATACTAAAGAATGATGACGACAGAATAAAATCTTTAGTTAATAGGTTTGGAGCATCAAAATATGAATGGAGTTTTCGTTTATACGAAGGCGTGAAAAGATTAGTGATTATGCTTGAGCCTGATTACGAATTATTGGGTAAATCAGCAGGCAAACGACGTTCTAAAAAGAACCCTCTTGGTTTACCCATTCTTTCCACGATTGTCCCAGTTGATAAATACAAAACCTAAAATAATTATCAAGAATTAGATCTCTAATTTCCTCCAATCCCCACTACGCACATTCTAGGATTGATATTTTTGCATTCTGCTTAAGTTTTCTTTGTAGGGTTTTTTGCGCGAGGAGGTAAATATGCGAATGTAGTCAGGAAAATATTGAAATACCAAGCAGTGTTTATTCGTATAATTTTTATGTAGTTTTTGGAAAATCTTGCTGGAGCTTAGGGATGTTTTTCAACCGTTAAATAAGGGCTGTGTATTTGTTGACAATTCGTTTTATTCCTTCTTTAAGGTCTACTTTTGGTTTCCAACCAAGCCGTGAAATTCTTGACGTATCGGCAACGAAATTCGTGATTCCCACTGCTTTATGGAATTCCGGTGGCTCAATCTCAACTATTTTAGATTCTTTTCCTGTTATTTCGTGTAAGTAACTGATTATTTCTTTAAAAAGAACAGGTTTTCCAAATCCTATTAAATAAGTATCATTTGTAATATTTTTTTCTTCAAGAAATTTTATCGCATCAACCACATCATCAAGATAAATGTAGTCTCTAAGAAAATTACCTCCTTTGTAAACAGACAAGCGTTCTCCTTTCACCGCCTGCATAATCATATAATTAAGCGCGCCCTTTTTTTTATTTTTATAATCTTCTTTTTCTCCATATACATTTGTTAGTCTTAAGATCAAGTAAGGCATATCATAGAGTCTTGAATACAGCTTGATAATACTTTCAGCGCAAAGCTTTGTTGCCGGATAAATTGCCAGAGGATCTGTTTTTGAATCTTCATTTATGGGAATTTTGGTTTTATCATATTCATTCCCATATACAAAAAAAGTTGATAGGAAAACTATCTTAGGTTTCTTCGCAAGGTCTTTGCATACTTCCAAAAGCCGTATGGTGCCATTAATATTTGTTTCAACATCGAGGTATGGATTAGTAAGCACATTGTAATTGTCAACGGTACTTGCTAAATGATAAATAATATCAATTCCTTCAAGATCAGCTTTTTCTATTCTGGCAAGATCTTTAAGGATTAATTTGATGTCTTTTTTTGCTAGTCTTTCCTTATGATGTTCGGAGTGGCTTAAGATTGTGACGTTTCCCACAAGTGAATCAGCAAGAGCAGAACCAATAAGTCCATATCCACCGGTAATAAGATACGATGCATTTTTGTTCATATGCGTATTATAACATCTAGTGACAATTAGGTCTGATTAAAGTGATAATATATTGCAAAGTATTTTTTTATTCGTTAGAATAGCCCTTATACCCTTTCAGGTATCTACGTTATGCTTAAAAGTAATCAGGAAACAATAAGCAAAAAGATATTATATGCAGAGGCAGTTTTTGGGGAAGAAGAAAAGCAAGCTGTAATGCGGTCAATGAACAATAAGTGGTTAGCTTCAGGCCCTTTGGTTAAAGAATTTGAAGAAAAGGTAGCTAAACTTTTTGGAAAGAAATATGGTATAGCCGTAAATTCTGGTTCTTCAGCAGATCTCCTTGCAATTCAAAGCCTCCATCTTCCGAAAGGCGCTGAAGTAATTACTCCAGCCTGCACATTCTCAACTACTGTTTCTTCCATTGTTCACAATAATTTAGTTCCTGTTTTTATAGATACTGTAATTGGCAGATATACTATTAATGAAGATTTGGTGGAAAAAGCTATTACAAAAAAAACCAAAATTATTTTTGTTCCTCAGCTGGTTGGCGGCGTTTGCGATATGGCTAGGCTTAGGAAAATAGCTAACAAATATAATCTTATTTTGATAGACGACTCTTGTGATACATTCGCTCCTTATTTTAATAAAAAAACTGCGGCTTCCTATAGTGATTTAACA
>Ga0209515_10007790_pt1 | contig 12783 bp, 11 predicted proteins | sample Subgroupgradi54m_FD_187454 | JGI IMG/M metagenome (GOLD analysis project Ga0209515, IMG submission 187454) | Subsurface groundwater microbial communities from S. Glens Falls, New York, USA - GMW60B uncontaminated upgradient, 5.4 m (SPAdes)... ... | reverse complement strand
GGAAACCCCTAGATCAAAAATTGCTCCATCAAATTTTTGATCTTTCAGATCCGTCTGCTGATAAATTAAGTTCTGAATGTCTCTAAAATTTCCCTGAATCACTCTAAATTCTTCCCAATCTTTTAATCTCTTCTTAGCTCTTTCAATAGCTTCTGGGTCTACATCCAAAGCCAAAACTCTTCCACCTAATTTCAAAATCTCCAGGGAATGTCCACCATCCCCCAAAGTTGCATCTATATACCAATTACCAGGCTTAACAGCTAATGCTTCAATTGCTTCCCTCAGAAGAACGGGTTTGTGATATCCTTCCATACTCTCTTTCTATATCTTTCAAATGCTTTTTCCATGCCTTTTTATCCCAAACCTCAAAGTGATCTCCCGTGCCAATTATTACAACATCCTCTTTAACGCTAGCGTAGTCGAGCAGGGCGAATGGAATTACAAACCGACCTTGACTGTCAAGCTCCACTGACTCGCTGCCAGAAAACAGGTATCGCCGCATTAACCTGCCCCGTTCTTCTGTAGCTGGTACCAAAAGCTGCCTTTTAGCTTCCTCTTGCCAGAGTTTTTCGTCAAAACCCCAAATACAACCCTCGAAACCACGGCTTAAAACTAAAACCTTACCCGTTAACTCTTCCCTCATCTTACTTGGCAAAATCACTCTTCCCTTGCCTGTGAATTTTGTATGATACTCTCCCAAAAACATGAAGCCATCCTCAACTTTCTGGGCAGAATACGTTGGGGTTTTCACCCCTTTTCACCATCTATTACCATTCTCCACCATTTTAATATATCTTGTCAATACCCAGTTTGAAATTATTTTTTGGGGATTAAAACAGCAAATATTCCGGCACCGGAGGCACTACCTTGGAATTTAGATCCATCTATCTTTGTATCCAGCTCTTTCCACTGCCTATCATATATATAAAGCTTGGCATCAGATCCTGGATTTTCTGCTAGCTCTAAACTTACATTTCCTCCTGGCAACTCCTTAGCAATAGGCACATTTAAAGAATAAACTTTTCCAGAAACCATTTTTCCTGAAGGAAGCTTTGGCACTCCTGTTAAATCATTGATAATAGAAAATCCGATATTTGAAAGTACAGTTCTATCAGCTTCAACTTTATAAACTAAATGTCCATCACCTGAGGTTAAACTACCCAAAGCCACATCAGATTTTTGCAGATGCCACTCCGTAATCATCCTGTAAGCTCTTTTCCCTGTTTTACCTCCGAAGGAGGGGCGTGTTATATGCAGGGTTAAAGTCCCATTCTCTACCCCTTTATCATATTTACAAACATTTTTAGAACATGTCCCAAATAAAATCTCTTGTTCATACTCACCTTTTTTCTCTTTTGTATCAATAGTCCCAGATACTCCTCTATCTATACTTCCACCCTTGCTAGTACCTTCTCCTTCATCAAATATCTTTGTTCCAGTTACTTTAGTTTCATCAGCTTTGCTGGTATAAGCCAGATCATAGGAAATACTGTCATAAGAATTGGTTCTTTTAATATTTAAAACTAAGCCGTTACCGTCTCTTCTTGGGAAAAGAGTTGCATATGGACCCTCTGCGTCAAATGGTAGATCCACTTCCTCAACCGAACCAGTTTCTTTTGAACTAATTTTTTGAAACCCTAAATATCCCAAACTCCCAAAAAGGATAAAAGCTGCTATTAAAATAACAGTTGTTTTGTGAATTGTCAGAAGTTGTTTAATGTTTTGCACTTATTTAAGTTTATCATTTAAGTAACTGCTTACGTCAACTATTTTAACTCTCTCTTGTTTAGAGCTATCTCTATCTCTTACTGTTACCATCTCATCATCCAGACTTTGAAAATCAACTGTAATACAAAATGGAGTCCCAATCTCATCCTGGGAAGCATACCTTCCCCCGATATTACCCCTATCATCAAAAGTAACCATAAAATCTTTCTTTAAATCATCATAAATTTTTCTGGCCAAATTTACTAACTCCGGTTTATTAGCAAGAAGAGGGAAAACCGCAGCTTTAAAAGGGGCAAGTTTTGGGTGTAGTTTTAATTTCACTTTACCATTTTCTTCTGAATATGCATCAATTAAGAAAAATAAAGCAGATCTGTCAACTCCGGCAGATGTCTCAATATCCCAGGGAAGATATTCATCTCCAGTTTCTCCATCACGATATCTTAGATCCTGACCGGAATACTCCTGATGCCTTTTTAGATCCCAATCTCCCCTGTGATGTATACCCATAAACTCCTGCCAACCCCAGGGGGAGTTATACTCAATATCTGTTGCAGCTTGTGCATAATGAGCTCTTTCAGTCTCAGCATGGTCCCTAAACCTTAAGTTATCCTTCTTCATTCCCAGGGAAATATACCAATCCATTTGTGTTTGCTTCCAGTATTCAAACCACTTATTACCTTCCTCTTTCTCGGGTCTAATATAAAATTGCACTTCCATTTGCTCAAATTCTCTTGAGCGGAAAGTAAAATTTCCCGGAGTAATTTCATTTCTAAATGCTTTTCCAACCTGAGCAATCCCAAAAGGGATTTTTATTCGGGTAGAATCCAATACATTTTTAAAATTCACATGCACACCGTTGGTAATCTCTCCTCTTAAATAAAGCTCGGACTCTTTTCCCTCAATTACTCCCAGATAAACTTTTACCAAAAGATTAAATTTTTGTGGATCTGTCCAGTCTGTTTTTCCGCCGTGGGTTTTCTCATGATCTGCAATTTCTTCAGGTTTATCTGCTCTAAACCTCTGGTGGCAAATTTTGCACTCCACTAAGGGATCTGTAAACGCTTCTACATGACCTGAGGCTTCCCAGGCTTTGGGATTCATCATGATTGCAGCATCCAGCCCTACAATGTCTTCCCTAAACTGTACCATTTCTTTCCACCACTCATTTTTGATGTTTCTTTTTAACTCTGTTCCCAGAGGTCCATAGTCCCAGGTTCCCGCCAAACCCCCGTAGATTTCAGATCCCGGATATATAAATCCTCTGCGTTTACACAAAGCCACTATTTTTTGCATTAAATCATTATCCATAACTAGATTTTCTTGAGAAACTTTCTGCTTTTTAATTGTCCTTCTATCACTCTTTCTAAATGATATCGTAATACACGTTCAAGTTCCAGAGCCTCTTTTTCATTGATCTCCATTTTTTCTATCTCATCCCAAGATAAAGATTCTAAACTCCCGAGCAAATTCCCAAGGTGTGAAGCTATCACACCCCTGGGGTGTGATACGTTGACACCGTCTGATTTAAAACTCATAAAACCCATTAGCGAAAGTATTTTTGCTTCAAATGCTCGAATTAAAATCTGGCGGGGTTTTCTACTTAATCTTTTTAAAACTTCAACAAGCTCAAAGTATAATCTGCGGTTTTCCTGATTCTCTGCTGTTAGCTTATCCATTAGCTCAATAATATGATAAGCATAAGTGGATAAAGTCAGATCTTCCTTAAGCTTTGGATAAGTATTGAAAGATTCTGCTTCTGTTAAAATTAAAAAGTTTTTACCCGGGAAAAGAAACATAGAGACTCTATTTAAAAGTTCAACATTTCCTGCTCTTCTTGAGGTGATTCTTCTTACCCCTTTTGCCAAAACAGAGATTTTGCCTCTATGCAAACTGAAAACAGTTAAAATCCTGTCGGCTTCCCCAAAATTTCTTCTCTTTAAAATAACCCCTTCTGTTTTAAAACCCGGCAAACTTAAACTCCTTATCTTGATCCAGTTCAAAATCTTCAACTTGTTTTCCGTTTAATTTAATTTTATATTTAAAATCCTTGGCTCCCGGTTGCTTTTGAATTAACAATTTATATTCTCCCTTTGGATCATAAGGAACACTATATTCTATCTCCAGTTTTCTTGAATTCTGGGGCCTTACTTGAACAAATGCTTCAAAGACAGTTTTTCCTAAATCCTCTATTGTTGTTACAACATCCTCTGAACCTTTAGAGGAAATTAACTGACTTCCCTTTGGAACATAAAATCTAACATAGTCCCTATTTATTCCATTTAGCCAGATATTGAAAGATTCCGGATTTTTATATTCAATGGTAATTTTTTTGCTTAAGTTCCCATCTTTTTGAACATTTATCTCTTGGGTAACTGATTGCTGCACATAAAGATTAGACTTTCCTCCGGCAAAATTAGAATCATTAATATGAAGATAATCCCCGCCGTATTCTTTAATTTCTCCTGTCCAGTTTAGGGCAGACAAAGCTTTTTGTGTAGCCTCATCATGCATATAAAACATCACATGCTTATGGTTGGCAAGTCTGGCAATTGTTTCTATTAGTTGTGGTAATTTCTCAACATCTGCTCCAACTGATTTTGCTAAAATTTGCTGCATCAAAACTCCCAAGATTGCTTTTCTTGTCTTTTCCCCTTTGGCAGCAATCTCTGCATAGGATTCCAGTTCATAAATTACATTAGGGCAGTTACATCTTTTGTCTATTTCCGCAGAATATGTAGTTCCCAATACATCAATCGGACCTGTTACCTCAATCAACTCCTCAACAACTTGTGTATCAATATAAATTATTCCATCAAATGGTAAACCCTCCCCCAACAGCTTATACATTCTTTCAAATTCCCCTGCAGCTGAAGGTAGGTCAGGTGAAATATTTGAATCCCTCATACTCCAAGCAGATCTTGCCTTTCCGGAAACCTCAGGTAGGTATTTAACAATTGGAGCCGGGGGAGTCAAGGGACAAATTTTTGTTAAGCAAACATTTAAGAGTTTCTCATCCAATCTGTAGATATCATCGGAAGTTGTAGCAGAAACCTGGCCACTGCTAATAGTTAATGTTGCAAAAGCTGTTAAGAATCCTCCAGTTGGTCTAATCTCTTTGTCATTTTGGAAAAGCAGAAGATAGTTTTTTGTTGAAGGTACCCCTAGAGCTTCCGGTGCAACCATAAGGGCTAGTTTTCCCTCCTGCACTGCTACTGCAGCCCCCAATATAAAATTTTTGGCAACTTCCAAATTTTTCTTTATAGTTTTTCCTTTAAGTTTATCTGGATATTTATTAGTATCAATACCTCTAACCCGATCTGCTGCTTTGTTTAAATTGCTTTCTATCTTATCCAAATATGGAAGCGACTTATTTAAAATTCTTACAGCTTGGGTAGTCCTATCCGGCCCTATCTTTGGGTATCCATCAAATCCTAATTCGAGCTTGCTTCCCTCTAAATTAGACAGTAACTTATCTAAAGCATCTAACTCCAGAGCACCAGCAGAAACAAATCCTTTGGCATCTGAATAATATCCACCCAAAAAGGGGATGATCTTTAGCCAAAATAAAAAGTTTAGCGATAAATCTAGCTTCTGTAACCCATTTTTAGTTGAAATTACCTCCTTTCTTAAGGAATCAAAATTTTGGCTTTTATATGCTGCCACTAATGCCTTGCCGTGTGAGGCAGTTTCTTTCACCCCCAAAAATATAAAAATCGAAGGTAGTACTACTGCAATGCTTAACATTGTCAAAATAGCCAGCCATCTTCTGGATACTCTATTCTTCCTATCTATTCTTTTGTTCAAGTTTACAAATACCATGTTAACTTGCTCCTCTTCCAGACAAAACCGCAGGTATAGTTTTTAACATAATCCAAAAATCATAAAGTATGGATCTTTTTTTAACATATTTTGCATCCATTTTAACCCTCTTATCAAAATTAATCTCAGATCTTCCTGATACTTGCCAAAGACCGGTAACTCCTGGTTTACCGGATAAAATTATCTTAACAAATTTTCTTGATGTTGGATACTTTTTTTGTTGTTCCTCAAGTTCGTATGGATAATATGCTCTTGGTCCAACTAAACTCATGTCTCCTTTAAAGATATTAAAAAATTGGGGTAATTCATCAATTGAAAATCTTCTAATAAATCGTCCTACTCTCGTCACTCTCGGATCATTAAAAATTTTGTAACTATTTTTCTTATACTCTTCCAAAAGCCCAGGGTTACCTTCTAATATTTCATGGGCGTTTTGAACCATAGAACGAAATTTATAGATCTTAAATAGTTTACCATTTCTCCCTGCTCTCATAGGTGTATCTGCTAGAATTGGACCTTGTGAATCCATTTTAATAGCTATTGCTACCAAGGCAAGGATTGGAGAAAGAACAATTATTCCTAAGGATGACCCAATCATATCAACTAATCTTTTAGCAAAATCGTAGACCATAAGTACGTAATTAACTAGTGTACAACAAAGAGTCAACTTCTCGCTTAAAATTAGTAGTAAAACTCTCTTTGCTGAATCGGCCGGCATTCTCCTTGCAATCCTCAGAACTAATTTTTTTTGTGAATATTTTTTTTAGGGCAGCAATTAAACTCTCTTCCGTTTGATCGTTAAAAAAGATACCAGTTTTATCATCAATGACTGTCTCCATTGCTCCTCCCTCCCTAAATGCCACAACTGGTTTACCTAAAGCTTGGGCTTCCAGAGAGCTTAGTCCAAAATCCTCTATTCCCGGAATTATTAAAGCACTGCATCCTGCCAAAACTGCCACCACCATCTCATCATCTAAATTACCACTTATCACTTTAAGTGGTAAACCTACTTTTTTACAGGCGGCCTCTGCTAAATCAATTCTTTTATACTTACTATTGCGGGCAACAACTGCTAAATATCCTCCGTCAAAAGCTTCAACACCTTTAAACCTATCAAGATCAATAAATGGATAGACAACTTGACTATTACTATCATAAATTTTTTTGATTCTCCTTTTGGCATTTTTAGAGCCTGCTAAAAAATGATCAACTCTGGTGGCAGAAATTTGATCATATATTCTTAAGTTTGTCAGCAGTAATTCTAAAATTCCATAATCCTTCTCACCAGAAAGATGCCACAAAAATCTTGGGGGAGTATGTAAGTAGCATAAATGCAGGGTTTGAGGTTTAGTTATTATAGCTTTTGCAAAACGAGTGGTATTGGAAATAACCAAATCAAAATCGCTAAAATCAAATTGTTCAAAGGCTACTCCATAAAGAGGTAAAAGAGCTTTATACAAAGATTTCCATCCGGGAATTTTTTGTAAAAAAGAGGTAAAAACTTTTTTAGAGCCAAATCTTTTGGAAAGCTCTGGATGGGAGCTATCATATACTGAGGTAAAAATTGGAGCATTAGGATAAATTTCACAAAGCCCCTGCAAAACCCGTTCTGCTCCACCCCATTGCACCAAATCATCATGAACCAATGCTACTCTCATAGGCCTCCTCAGGTGGTTGCGCAAATATTTGAGCAAACACTTCCAACCCATTTAAATCAGTAGTAAACCCAATAGCAACTCTACTAAATGTAGGCTCCAGTATGTTTGCCCTATGTTCGGAGCTATCCATTAATGCCTCGAAACAGCGATCTACCGCTGATTCTGCGGGTGGGCTGCATCTTGCTAAATTCTCTCCGACCAATGCATATGGATATTGAACCTTTCCTAATAATTGAGTAAAAATCAGCGATCCTTCTTGATCATAATGAGTTAGTGGAGTACTTGTTGCTGATTCGATACTTCTGATTTTAGCAACCTTTGCTAAATCTGGATCGAAAGTTAATGGAAGAAGTCCCATTTCAGTTCTGGCTAAATTTATTTTTTGGATCATATTATTTTCCAACTCATCGGAAGAAATTACCTCAACAGAAGTGGTTATTGATGTCGGAGATTCTGTAATTAAAATCTCATTCTGCGATTGAGGTTTTGAATAAGATATCACGAGACCTAATGCTAGGGCTGCACTACCAGTTAGAAAAAACAATCTTCTTTCTTTATTCATTTATAAATTATTATAAACTTCCAATGTTTGTTTGGCTAATTTTTCCCAACTAAATTGCTTAACTCTTTCCTTGCCTTTTTCCACAAGTTCTTTCCTCAGTTTCTCAGAATTTAAAACTTGGGTAATTTTCAAAACCATGTCATCAATATTTTTTGGATCAAAATAGATGGCAGCATCTCCTCCAACCTCAGGGAGCGAACCGGCATTTGATGAAACTACTGGGCATCCACAAGCCATTGCCTCAAGTAAGGGAATGCCAAATCCCTCTTCAAAAGAAGGCATAACAAACAAAATCGCATTTCTGTACAAAGCCACCAATTTTTCTTCTGAAACATAACCTGTGTAAATAATATCTTGATGCTGATATTCTTTTTTAATTCTTTGCCAAAAGTAATGATCATAACCTGATAATACTAATTTTAAATCTCCGTACTTTTTCTTAAGTTCTAAAAAGGCTTTTATCAATCCTTCTACATTTTTGTGGGGATGTGCATTCCCAACATAAAAAATGAAAGGAGGTTTAATATTGAACTTCTCTAGGATCTTTTGACTTTGTACCTTTTTACTTAGATCTATTATATTGTCATCAACTGCTTCCGGAGTCACAACTATTTTTTCATCACTAACTTTCCATTCACTGACAAGTTGCTTCTTTACAAAAATAGATGGCACTAAAATTTTTTCTGATTTTGTAATTGCGTGTTTAAAGATCTTTTTATAACCCAGTTGCTTTATTTTATAGGTAATAGGATTTAGAGTTGTAGCTCTATTCATGGCAAAATGCTGATGAATTAAATCATGAATTGTAACTACAAATTTACCAGAGTAAAAAATAGGAACATTGAAATGAGGAAAGTGAACAAGATCCAGCTTGAGCTTAGCTAAAATTTTGGGTAGTTTAATTTGCTCGCTTATTCCATACCATTTAATATTTGGTTGCTTTAAAATAGTATAGTCATTTTTTTTGTCTAATTTTTCAAGTTGAGAAATCAGATTTCTGATATAACGTCCCACCCCAGATTCTTGATACATCCTGGCATCTATAACAATTTTCATCTTTTTCCCAAATCCTCATAAATATTACTTAATTTTTGGGCAATGGGATCCCAGTCATATTTTTGTTTTACCATATTCCTGGCATTTTCGGAAATCCTTTTGTAAAGAGTTTTGTCAGTAAGTAAATTGACTGCTGAGGAGGCAATATCCAGAGGATTATCTCTGATAATTACTTCTACCCCATCAGTTGCCTCTGTACCTCTTATGCCAATTGAGGTCGTTACAACTGGAAGTCCGGATGCAAATGCCTCAAAATTTTTGTATCTGGTACCTCCCCCACCATAAATTGGGGCTACTAAAACCCAAGCCCTTTGATAAACTTTCCTGACATCATCTACCTCGTCAACTACCACATCCTTTGATACTAGATTATTAAAAAAATCTCTGGCATCTTTTCCAATAATCCAAAGCTTTGCATTTGGTAATTTAAACTTTATCTTTGGCCAAACTTTTTTTACCAAAATTTCAACAGCTTCTCTATTTTGAAGCCAGGTAAAATTACCTAAATACAAAACTACCGGTTCTTTTGATCTTGATGCAACTTTTAAACCAAAATACTTGCTATCTACCCCATTAGGTACTATATCCACATCCAAAGAGGATACCTCGGAAAGCATCTTCTTCCGATCTTCTTCTGACATAGCTACCACTTTTTGAGCCTTTTTCCAGTATCTTAGTTCCCAGTATTTCAACTTCCATACATCTATATATAAAAGCAATTTGAGAAAAGGTATTTTAAATCGGCCTGCAAAATGTTGATAAACCAAATGTTCAATTGTTTGCTCTACCAAAAGTATTGGAATTTTAGTTTCTGGAATATGCGGCATAACATAGAAAGTTTCAGCATGAATTAAGTCAAACTTTTCTTTAGTTATCATTTCCAGAATAGCGGTTTTCTCTTCTTTTGCCCAGTTTCTCACTACCAAAAAGGGATAAAAACTAAATCCCGTACGTAAAATATTATTTAATGTCCAAGGTTTTTCAGATCTATCAAAAACGTGTACTTCCTTACAAAATCTCTCAAGTTCTTGCAGATAAGCTCTCTCTTTACTACTTTTAACTAAACTTAAAAGAATTATCTCATGTCCAAGTGCTGAAAGTCTTTTGATTAAATTATATGAACGTGTTTGTCCTCCTGTTAATAAAGGGTAGGGAAGATACGGGGTAAGCATTAATACTTTCATATTTTGGGTTTCGTTAAATCTACTATTACAAATCTGGGGTTTTCTTCGAGTACTATGAAATGGCCCATCACCCAATTTGTTTGATCATCTCGGGTTGTAGATACATAAGCTGTTGCGCCATAATCTGCTATCATCTCCAAAACAGGAAGAGGAACAAAAGGAAATCCAACTCTATTAGTTTGATACAAAAAAGCTGTGTCTCCGTTATATGGAGCCAAAACTATAGCATCCCTGGGCAATATCCTATCGGCTGTCTTTCCTGCTTCAACAATGGCAGGATTGTTTATCTGATAAAATCCTTTAACTTTATCCCAACTTAAATAAAATGATAGGGCAAGGAAAAGTAATGCTAAAGGAATAGTCCAAATTCTTGGTACATAATTTATCCCACCCCGGAAAAGATCTAAAAAGCCTTTTGCTAAAAAAATTGAGGCAATTGGCATAAAACTTATTTGATAGTAATTATGTCTTACATTTCCGGTTGCAAAGATAACCATGAATAAAAATGATGACAGTGCCCAAATGTATAAAAAATATTTATTATTTCTAGGTTTTGTGATTAAACCTATTAAAAATAGAAACAGACCAGTTGCTCCTAAAATTTCTCCTCCTAATCTTTCCCCTATAATCCATTTCCAAAAAGCCGGACGAAATCTAATTCCATCTCCATTCATAAGCCAACCGGATGCAGGAATACCTTCCGGCTGCTGCAGAATCCAAAGTCTCCAAAAAACAAAAGGCAGCAGCGCAAGAATAGAAAGAATTATAAATTTTTTATTGAATGACTTATATAGAAGTGGTAAATAGAAAAATATTGCCCAAGGTTTCATTAAGAATGCTATTGCCATAAATAAAAATCCCCACAAGCTCCGCTTATCCAAAAAATAAACCATACCTAAGGAAAAGAAAACAAAAGTGGGTTCCGGCAATGTAGTTCTGGAAAAGAAAACATTAAATGGCAAAAGTCCAAAACAAAAAGCAGATAAAAGAGCTGTTAATATCCCAAGATACTTTCTTGCTATAAAATAAACAAATATTAGACTACCCAAGGAAAAAAATATTGATACAAGCCTTGAATAAATTTCATTAACACCAAAAATTAAATAAAATGGGTAAACAGCTATATTATAAATGGGGAATTCTACAAATCTAAGTCGCAGGGAATTGACTAGAGGAGTATCGGCTATTCCAGACATATCATCACCTTTGGGCAAAAAAGGATCAAATCCCTCTTTTATAAAATTTCTGGTAACTGAGGCCGTATCTGCTTGCCTCCAAGAGTGCCAATCAGCAATAGGTGAGGTAATCTTATAAATTCTAACTAAAAAAGCCAGTATTAAAATTATTCCCAGCCAAAAATATTGATTAGATAAAACTTTAAGTATTTTCATTCCTGAAATTTATAACAGCTAGATTTAGCCCTAACATCATCCAAAAAAGTGATGCCACCTTTGATGCCTCAAAAACATCAATAAATAAGCCATTAACCAAAAAAACAATTACCATAGAAAACACACCAGCTGATAAGTATCGAGTGAATTTATCGCCTTTTTTTAAAGATAAAAATATTCTTTTTGATACTTCTACTAACACCAAAATAAATGCTATGGTACCCAAAAGCCCTACTTCTGCCAACGATCTTAAGAAATCATTATCCGTTGCCAAACCTAGCGAAGAATAACCGGTCCCCAGCAGGGGATTTTTCAAAAAAGCTGTTATTGCCCTTGGCCATTCCAAATTTAACCTTATGGAAAGTGATCTGTAAACCCCAAGCTGAGTTGTATCAATCGGCTCTCCTGGTGTTATATCTGTTGCCGTTTCGCCTGAAGGGGAAGCAAATGAAGAGGTCGAAGCTGAATCGCTAGATGTTTGAATTGCAAGGGTTGGGATATTTAATTTCGCTCTTATCTGTTGATCCTCAGTTTTTCCCTCATATCTTTGACCCATATTTAAGATATTTACTGTAATTGTAGAAATAAATCTATCTCGCAGTGTAGAGGGATAAACTAAAATCAGAGTCAAAACAATCAATGCAAGTAGCAAATATTTTTTCTTCTTAGATAAGATCAGAGAAAAAATTATTCCAACAAATGCTGCAGCAAATGAAAGTCTAGCAGAGGTCAGAATTAATACGAACAAAGATAAAATTCCAAGTGCAGCAATCCAAAGTTTAAATCTTTTTTTCACAGCAAAAAATAGGGCCGTAAGAATTGTAATAGTCATTGCTAGAAATACAGCTAAATCATAATGCCCGGCAAAGGTTGAGTTCACTCTTGCTCCAGGGGAAAGGCTCAAAATTAACCCTTTAGAAAATTCAGAATTGGTAGTAGAAATTACCGGCCAATCAAGATGTTGCTGTCCCAATGCATAAACATTAACTGCCACCACTACAAAAGATAAAAAAATCAGTATCATAACCAGCTGTTTTTTAGTCTGAATCACAGTTGCAATAACCGGAAGCAGTAACATAAATTCAACTCTCCTTAAAAAGTGCAAAATACCAAGATGCGGAACCACCGAATGAGTAAGGAAAATAGCAGAAAAAGTAGAAACAAATCCTACAAAAAAGAATAGCAGCAGCGTTTGTGTTAATCTTGTCTTTATAAACCCGCCAAATTTATTAGATGAAAATAAATAAACTATCCAAATAACAACAGTTACCCCAATAAACAAATCTTCCAATCTTATGGCAACAAATGTTCCTGCAACATTCAGTAAAGGAAATTTTGGATATAAGGGTATAAAAGCAAATAGAAATAGTACTGCCCAAATTTCC
>Ga0209515_10007788_pt1 | contig 12785 bp, 11 predicted proteins | sample Subgroupgradi54m_FD_187454 | JGI IMG/M metagenome (GOLD analysis project Ga0209515, IMG submission 187454) | Subsurface groundwater microbial communities from S. Glens Falls, New York, USA - GMW60B uncontaminated upgradient, 5.4 m (SPAdes)... ... | reverse complement strand
CGGCCCAGTGTGACGAGCGCGATCTCGGCCTCCTCGCCGATCCGTACCTGCGCGGCTAGTGAACCGCGGGATTTTCATGAATGCATCCTCTTCGGCGTTCCTCGCGGTTGCGCTCCTGTTGGGGCTTCAGCAGGTAGCCGCCGGCCAACGCGCTCCTTTTGCGTCCCCATTGCCCGGATCCGGTCCCACGCCGATGAGGCCTTACGGTCAATCCGCCGGCTGTTCGGAGGAGCCCGCGCAATTTCACCGATGCGCCTTGGCCAAGATGAAGGAGTTCAATCCGCCGCGCACGCCGGACGGCAAGCCCGACTTTCGGGGCTTGTGGAACCGAATCGTCGTTCGCAACATGGAGAACATCGAAGAGCATCCTGAGACGATGGATGGTTCGGGCGGGAAGAGCTCGATCATCGATCCGGCGGACGGCAAGATTCCGTACCAGCCCTGGGCCGCGGCGAGGCGGGAGCAGCAATTCGCGACGTACCTGAATCCCAGCCAGATCTGTATTCCTCAAGGGTCGCCGAAACAGGCGTATGGCCCCGGGGTCTTTCGGGTTGTTCAGACTCCTGGCTACGTGTTCATGCTGAATGACTTCGCCCACACCTATCGCATTATTCCGACCGACGGACGTCCGCATGTCGGGTCTGGCATCTCTCTCTTCGAAGGGGACTCGCGTGGCCGCTGGGAGGGCAATACGCTGGTCGTCGACGTGACGAATCAGAAGGACAGGGTCTGGCTCGACGCGGTCGGCAACTTCTTCAGCGACGCCGTGCATGTCGTCGAGCGCTTTACGTTGATCGACAAGGACGTCATTCACGTCGAGGCGACAATCGAAGACCCGAAGGTCTATACGCGCCCCTGGACGATGGTGGTCGGATGGCGGCGCAATACGGCTGAGCCGCTCGAGATCTGGGAGAGCGCGTGCTGGGAAGGCGTGCAGGGCTCCCTGGACTTCGCGAAGGAGGGCCACAAGCTCTACCCTGGCGCGTTTCCGAAATAAGAGGTCAGCGCGGTTCAGTTGCTTTTTGTTCCTCGAGCAGAATGTAGCACTCGTAATCCAGCAGCTGAACATCCCGCTCCTGACGACGGTAGAGCGGCATGCTCATTTTCCACGGCCGGGTGAACACCTTCGGATCCTCGAGAGTGACTTCGTAGAGCATGTGGTCGCGGTCGGTGGGCGTGTAACGTTCGACCACGCGCAACGCCTCGCTGTGAAAATTTCCGGCCCTGTCCAGCCACGTCTGGTCGGTGAAGTGAATGACATCGACGACGAGCGTGTTCCCCTCCCAGCGGGCCCGCGAGTCTCCCATCCACCAGTTGTCGATCGGACCCTTGGGATGCGGGCTCCCATCCACGTATATGTGACGAGTCGTGTGGATGTATTCGTACAGGATCGCGATGTATTCGGGGGTTTGAACGATCTGAAAGGGATGCGGCATGTACGTGATACGTGGCACGCCGGCCTGGTCACACTTGGTTTCCGGATCAGCGGTACGGCGGTTCTCGAAGTTCTCGCGTTTCTTCGCAAGGGCCCAGGGCTGGTAAGGAATCTCATTTCCTTCAACCACTCCGTGCCCGGCAGGCACGCCCAGCGACGCGGCATGGTCCTGGATGTCCCACGCCGCGGTGTTCAGGGCCTGCCAGATGCCCGACAAGTCAGGCCTGACGTCCGTCGCGCGGGGCACACCACCAGCCTGAGCCTGGGCCGCGGCCTGTTGGGGGACCCCCACGAAGACAAAAAACGAAAGAAAAAAGATCCCTGTCCTCATCAGAGCGAGCGGCACGATATCACACTGTCTCGCGTGTTGACGCGGTGGCCTCAGGGCCATCCTCCGCGTCCGGCAAGTCATGTAGTATTTGCTCCTCCGCCGCGCTGGTCCAGCCAATCAGGCTGGCGGCGGCCACTCCGCAGGCGACAAAGTAGGCAGGGAAGGAGAATTCAGATGCGTGCATTTGCAACGGCAGTCGTCACAGCTTGCTTCCTGGTTTCCGGCACCGTGGCGCAGGCCGCAGAGATCCGCGTGCTGGCCTCCAACGGCATCAAAGCCGCGATGGAAGACCTGAAGCCGAAGTTCGAAAAGGCAAGTGGTGACACCCTCTCGATCGACTTCAGCACCGCGGCGACTCTCAAGGACCGGATCGAAAAAGGAGAAGCGTTCGACGTCGCGGTCCTGACCGACGATGTGGTTGACGCGTTGATCAAGTCGGGCAAGCTCTCGCCGGCGACCCGGGCCGAGCTCGCGGCGGTTGGTATCGGCGTCGGATACCGCAAGGGCGCTGCGAAGCCCGACGTGCGCACGGGGACAAGCCTCAAACAGGCGCTGCTGAATGCAACGTCGATTGCCTACACCGGCAACGGCGCCAGCCGGCCGGCGATCGACAAGATGATCGTTGGCCTCGGCATTGGTCACCAATTGGAATCGAAGTCGCATCTGGTCGGGCCCGGGCAGGCGCCGACGTCGGTCGCGAAGGGCGAGTCCGAGCTGGTGCTCACGCTGATCAGCGAGATCCTTCCCGAACCGGGCGTGGAGCTCGCCGGTCCGCTGCCCTCTGATTTTCAGAGCTATCTTGGATTCTCGGCGGCGACTGGAGCAAAGAGTGCAAAAGGGGAGACCGCGCAGGCGCTGATCAAGTTCCTCGACGGACCGGCGGCCGCGTCGATGTACAAGGTCAAAGGCATGGAGGCTCGTTGACCAAATTCGTAGGTTCCTGACAATTCTGAAATCGCGCGGAGTCGATTTTCATTGCCTACCCGCGCAATTGTGGAGGGATCTCAGCTGGCACGGCGATTGTCTTGTGCGTGCATATGCACACCCTCAGCACGCGCAATGAGCCCCTGCAAACGACGCCCTTGCAGGCGACTTTCAGAGACGGTCTAGGCACTCGCTACCTGTGGGACGGCGCGGGGGGCCCGCTCGAAGTCCTCACGCTGCACCCCCACCTGGGAGCTCTCTCGACCTTCGAGTCCCTGGTTCAAGAGCGCGTCACCCGCCTCGCACAATTCCGGCAGCCCTGTTACGCGCACGTGCGCGACGTCGAGCGCGATGCGGACGCATCGAGGCTGGCCGTCGTATCCGACCACGTGCCCGGCGTCCGTTTATCCCGGATGCTGGCGATCGCCGAGCAGAATCTGCTTCCGCTCGACGTTGACACCGGGCTCTGTCTCATTCGACAGCTTCTCTCCGCCGTCGCCACCCTTCACGAGGCCACTCCAGACACGTGTCACGGCGCCCTCGCCCCGGAGCGGATCGTCATCACTCCGGACGCGCGTCTTGTGATCGTGGAGCACGTGTTCGGCAACGCGCTCGAAGAGCTGCAGTGGTCCTCGGAGCGTTATTGGAAGGACCTGAGAATTGCACTGCCCCCGGACGGCGAGTATCACTTCACCCGTCGCGGCGATGTCTTTCAGGCCGGCACGATTGCGCTCGGGCTGCTGCTCGGCCGCCCGCTTGGAGAAGAGGAATATCCCGCGGGTCTCAGCGAGCTCGCGAACGGTACGTTTGGCCTCGGGGGCGGGTTCGAACCATTCCCGCAGTGGCTGCGGTCCTGGTTGTCCCGCGCTCTCTGGCTCGACCCGTCCCGCGCGTTCACATCCGCGGCCGATGCGCGTCAGGTGTTCGAAGCAGGACTCGCGAGCGACGGCGGCACGGCGCCGCAGACCGCGCTCGAGGCGTTCCTGAGGCAGTACCACTCGTCGGTCGACGGGCAGCCAGCGGAGGCGCCCGCAAGCAAGGCAGCGGAGTCGCCTGCACGCAAAGCAGCGGAGGTGCCGGCAAGCAAGGCTCCGGAGACTCTTGCATTCAAGGCAGCAGAAACGCCTGCAAGGAAGGCAGCGGACGCACCTTCGAGCAAGGCAGCGGAGACGCTTCCATTCAAGGCAGCGGCTCCGGCGCACGCCGCCGCAGCACCGGTGCTTCGACCGGCGACGCTGCCATCGCCGCCGCCTCAGGCCCCCGTCGTGAACACAGTGATCCGACCCTTATTCGCCCGCGATGAGGAGATTGATGTGCCGAACACCAGCATGGGCAAGACCGCACGCGCCGGCAGCTCACGACGGCCGCTCATGATCGCTGCGTCGGTTGCGCTCGTCGCGGTGATGTCGGGAGGCACGATGGCCGCTCGCCGATATCTCGCGGCGGCACCTACGACCGCCCCTGCGACGGGCACCCTTGCGATTCAGACGAATCCGGCAGGCGCAAGCGTCGTCATCGACGGCCAGGCAAGCGGTGTCACCCCGCTCAGCGTGAGCTTGAGCGCTGGGCCCCACACACTCGAACTCTCGGCGGACGGCGTCCACAGGACGATCCCGATCACCATGGCGGCGCGCGCGGAGCTGTCGCAATTCATCGAGATGCCACAGGCCGCAGCCGTCGTCGGGCAGCTCGACGTGCGAACTGATCCGGCTGGCGCGAAGGTGTCGGTGGACGGCCAGCGCCGAGGCGTGTCGCCGCTCACCGTGACTGGACTGGTTCCCGGCAGCCACATGGTGGTGCTCGAGAACGAGCTGGGCTCGGTCAACGAGGACGTCACCATCGAGCCCGGGGGAACTGCTTCTCTCGTCGTGCCGATGAGGAGCCCGCAGGGCGCGCCGGTGTCGGGATGGATTTCGATCAGCGCGCCGGCCGAACTTCAGGTGTTCGAAAACCAGCGGCTGCTCGGCAGCACCCGCACGGATCGAATCATGGTGGCTACGGGCCGCCACGACCTCGAGTTCGTCAACGACGCGCTCGGCTACCGCTCGGCGAAGACGATCCAGGTCGGACCCGGCCAGGTCGCAAGCGTCAAGCCGGATTGGCCTCAGGGCACGATCGCGATTAACGCTGCGCCCTGGGCCAACGTGTGGCTGGATGGCCAGGAGCTTGGAGAGACGCCGGTGGGGAATACGCAGGTTCCGATTGGTACCCACGAAGTGGTCTTCCGGCATCCCCAGCTTGGAGAGCAGCGTTACACCACAACCGTCACGGCTACGACGCCAGCCAGGCTGAGCGTCGACATGAGGAAGAAATGAGAATAACCACATGCGCCGTCGCCCTGTTCGTTCTCGTCATCATTCCAGCTCGCGTTCATGCCGAGGGAACGCTCGCCGCCGCACGAGAGCTCTACGCCTCAGCGGCCTACGACGATGCGCTCGATATGTTGAACGGATTGATGCCGGCAGCGAAGGCGCCGGACGAACGTCAGTCGATCGACCTCTATCGGACCTTGTGCCTTGTCGCGCTGGGACGGAATGCCGACGCTGATCGCGCGATTGAAGCGATGATCATGCGCGACCCGCTGTACCGCGCGTCCATCGACGATCTGTCGCCACGCCTCCGGTCGGCGTTCGGCGACGTACGCAAGCGGCTGCTGCCGGCAATCATTCAGAAACAGTACGCGGACTCCAAGGCCGCCTTCGACAAGAAGGACTTCGAGACCGCCGCTGTGGGGTTCGAGGGCGTGTTGAAGGGCATCGCGGATCCGGACATTTCGGCGCTTGCCGCTGTGCCGCCGCTTTCCGACCTGCGTACTCTCGCGACGGGCTTCAAGGACTTGAGCGCGAAGTCCGTGCCGCCGCCGGCCCCGCCGCCCGCCCCTGTTGCGCCGCCGCGCCCTGTGCGGACAATGTATTCAGCCGACGATGCGGGTATTGTCGGCCCGGTGGCGATCCAGCAGAAGGTTCCGAGATATCCCGCAGCGGTCTTGAAGTCCACAACCGGGATGATCGAAATGGTGATCGACGAGACCGGCGCGGTTCAGTCGGAGATGATGCGGATTCCGATCGATCCGGTGTTCGACAAGCTCGTGTTGTCGGCAGCGACGAAATGGCAATATCGGCCGGCCACGATGGAAGGCATGCCGGTGAAATTCCTGAAGCGACTGTCGATCACCGTCTCGCCGACCGGGAACTGATCGCGACGAGCGCGGCCTCGCCTCACAACTCCCAACACCCAACTTCCAACTCCCAAGGAGCTTGGGAGTTGGGAATTGGAAGTTGGGAATTGCGTGATCAACGTAGAGGCGGGTCTTTAGACCCGCCTGTGAATTCTCGATTCAGTTGGTCGCGTTGGCCCAGACTGGTGTGACCGGTTTGGCGACGAGATACGCCGGGTTCGCTCCCGCGCGCGGCTTGAACTTCTGGACGCGGCCGCTGTCGACTTCGGCAAGGTAGAGGTTGCCGTCTGAGTCCACGCTCATCCCATGCACGCCCCACAGCCCGCCGGCGAACATGCCCATCGTGCCCCACGCGTACTTCAGATGGCCTTCCTGGTCGTACTGAACCATCTTGTTCGTGCTCCGATCGAAGGTCCACACGTTCCGATCCTGGCCGATATACAGCAGGTGGAGGCTCGACGGCTCCGCATTGATACTCCATTCGGAGAGGTACTTACCGTTCTCGTCGAACACCTGGATGCGGTGGTTGTTGCGGTCGTTGACGAACACATGGCGGTTGATCGGGTCGACCGCGACGCCGTGCACGTTGTTCATGTAGCCAGGCCGCTTCTCGTTCGGCGGGTTGCCCTTGATGCCCCACTGCATGATGAACTTCCCGTTCTTGTCGAACTTCGCGACGCGCGTGCCCGTGTAGCCGTCGGAGACGAAGAAGGTGCCGTCAGGCAGCCAGTCGAGGTACGTCGGCCGGTTGAAGTGCGTCGCGTCGGCACCTTCCTGCTCCGGCGTGCCGATTGTCTGCAGCAGTGTCTTGCCGTCGTGGGTGAACCGGTAGATGACCTGCATGTTGTCGTCGACGACCCAGACGTTCTTCTCCATGTCGTAGGGGCTGATGTACACGGAGTGCGGACGGCGCATCAGCTTGTCCCACTGCTTCCACGTCTCGATGATGTTGCCGTCCCCGTCGAACACGACGAGGCAGTTTTCCCAGTTGGCGTCGACACCAAGCTTGCGGAACGGCGGTCCCTTGATCCCGAGTTCGTCGTCTTTGCCTTCCCATGCCGTCAGCCATTTCCTGGTGTCCTGATCGGTGCCGCCGACTCCTGGAAGGGAAGCGGTGGTGGCGTCTCTCCACAGACCCGCGACAGGAAAGCTGATGCTCGGACCAAGCTGCGGCAGAAGGGCGGCTTTCGGCGGATCCATCTTCGGCAGCTCGCCGCGGAAGAGGCCATACACGCGGTTCGGAGTTTCGGCGAAGACGCTTTCCCCGGCGCCGTAGGTCCACTTACCGTTGCCCGGCAACGTGCTGATGTCCTTTGGCCAACCCTTGACGACCTCGTAGGGTCCCGTGACATCCTGACTCCCGATTGCGCCGGGCACGGCGGAGAACCCGGTTGCGGCGGCCGGCTGCGCCTGGCCCTGGGCGGCGTCCCTGCCGTTCAGGAAGAACACGGCAAAGGCGGCGCCGAGAGCGAACGTCACAAGCGTCAAGACGACTTTGCGCATGCGTAACTCCGTTGCGGCTAGTGGTTAGTGGTTGGTAGTTGGTGGTTGTGCCACGACCTGCCAACCACCATCCACGAACCGATGTGAGTGTGAGGGGCTTCTTGTACAACATTCCGCGTCCGGCGCACAGCTATTTCAAAGCCGCGATCCTCGTGTTCGCCGTCTGGTGCACGGGGGTCCTTGCGGTGCCTGGCCCCACGTCGGCACTGGCCCAATCTCCACCGGCCGGTCCGCCTCCGGCGGTCACCAGGTTACCGGCCACGATTCCGATCTTCCCGCTGCCGGATGTGATGCTCTTTCCGCACATGTCGGTGCCGTTGCACATTTTCGAGCCTCGGTACCGCGCGATGGTGGCCGATGTGCTCAAGGGCGATCGGATCATCGGCATGGTCCTGCTGCGCCCGGGATACGAGCCGGATTACGAACGGAGTCCCTCGATATTCCCGCTCGGTTGTGCCGGCGTCATCGAGGACGTCGAAGTGCTGGCCAACGGCGAATACAACATCCTGCTGCGTGCCATCACGAAGTTCCGCATCGGTCGCGAGGAGACCGGCAAGCCTTATCGAATGGCGCTCGTGACGGCGATTCCCGAGGTGCTGAGCGCGCAGGAGAGGACCGCGCTCCAGATCCAGAGACAGCAGCTGGAGATGCAGCTTATCCGCTCGGTGGGCCGTCTCGGCCTCGGACGCATTCCGTCAGGCCTTTCCGACGAAGAGCTTGTCGACGGTGTCGCGCAAAACGTCGATATCGATCCGCTCGATCGCCTGAAACTCCTGGAGCACGCGAACCCGCTCGCGCGCGCCCGCGCGCTGGCAGAACTTCTGGACCAAGTGCTGACCCCGACGTTCGTGAGATGATTGCGTCATGATCGACACACGCACGATCGTTGCGCTCGCACTGGCCGTCACTGTCGTCGCGTCGCTGACCGGCGCGGAGGTCCTTGCTCAACGGGGTGCCCCGGGAGGGCGCGTGGCATCGTTCTATGACCTGAAGACGCAGACGCTTCTTGGCAAGCCGGCGGACCTGGCCGCCTATCGCGGAAAGGTGACGCTGGTCGTCAACGTCGCGAGCTATTGCGGCTACACGCCCCAGTACAAAGGTCTCGAGCAGCTGCATCGCGAGTTGAAGGACAAGGGGTTTGCCGTCCTCGGGTTTCCGAGCAACGATTTCGGCGAGCAGGAGCCCGGCACCGGTGAGGAGATCGCCACCTTCTGCAAGCTCACCTACGACGTGACCTTTCCGATGTTCTCGAAGGTCGTCACCAGGCCCGGCCCGGGTCAGTCGCCTGTCTACACATACCTCGGCGCGAGCGGACATCTGCCGGCATGGAATTTTGGCAAGTACCTGGTCGGCAAGGATGGCAAGGTCCGTGCGTTCTTCGCCAGCGACGTGACGCCGGATGAGCCCGCGCTGCGTGTCGCGATCGCAGACGCGATGAAGGCGAACTAGATCTCAGGGGGATGCATGGCCGCAGGTAAGGAAAAGACCGTCGAGGAGCGCGTTGTCGCCTTCGCCGAGCAGCTCGGACGACTCATCGGGACCGTAGAGAGCAAGACCGAGGGCTGGATCAATCAAGATCAGAAGGCGCTCGGAGACCAGCTGACGCAGATTCGAGATGGAGCAGTCGACTTGTTGAAACATCTCGGCGCCGCGCTCGCCTCGGGCCGGGCCGCGGCGAAACCTCAGAAGACACAACCAAAGGCTGCGACACCAGTCGGCCGCAGCGGCGGCACCGTCGATGCCCCGGGCAAGACCCATCGCAAGATGGCAAGGGGCGCCCCCGGTACGAAGCATTCCGATGAGAGGATTTCGAAGATCAAGGGCGCGAAGACGATGCGCCGCGGCCAGCGTCGGGGGTGAAGCGCTCGTTGCGTCTTACCCTTTGACGACGTAACCCTTCTGCGCCAGGACATCACGCAGGCGGTCGCGGAGATCGCCGTGGAGCTCGATCCCTCCGTCGATCACGGTGCCGCCCGTTCCGCAGGCGCGTTTGAGGTCCTGGCTCAGCTCTTTGAGGAACGTGGCGTTTCGCGGAAGCCCGTCGACAACCGTGACAGTTTTCCCGCCGCGGCCTTTCTTTTCCATGCGCAGCTTCGCGACGATGCGGGATGGAATCGGATCCTCCGTCTTCCGGCTGCACTGACAATTCTGTTCCGGCCAGCCGCAGCGCGGACAGATTCTGCCGGTCTCGGTGGAATAGACGGGGCGCGCGTTGCTGCGACTGGTCATGCCTACGTTATGCTGCCTGCATAGATGGAATTACTCTTCGCCTACCTCAAAGGGTACTGGAAGCTGGTGGGGCTCGCACTGGTCCTCGCGGCCATCAACCAGATTTTTTCGCTGCTCGATCCGTTGATCTTCCGTCACGTCATCGACGAGTACGCGACGAAGTTCCAGGAATACACGACCAGTCAGTTCTTCCGGGGCGTCAGCCTTCTTCTCGCCGCCGCAGTCGGTGTGGCATTCGTCTCACGCGTCGCGAAGAATTTCCAGGACTACTACATCAACGTCATCACGCAGCGGCTGGGCGCGCGCATCTATTCGGACGGCATCCGGCACTCGCTGGAGCTGCCGTACTCGGTCTTCGAGGATCAGCGGAGCGGCGAGACACTCGGGAAACTGCAGAAGGTGCGGACGGACGTCGAGAAGCTGATCTCCGCCTCGATCAACGTGCTGTTCACGTCGCTCGTCGGCATCATCTTCGTCGTCACCTATGCCTTCAGCGTTCACTGGATCATCGCGCCGGCCTATTTCCTCACCGTGCCGATACTTGGCGTCCTGAGCTCCGTCCTGAGCCGGAAGATCAAGACGATCCAGAAGGTGATTGTCGCGGAGACGACTGCGCTCGCAGGGGCCACGACCGAGTCGCTGCGCAACATCGAGCTGGTGAAGAGCCTCGGGCTCGCGCAGCAGGAGATCGCGCGCCTCAATTCGACGACCGACAAGATCCTGCAGCTCGAGCTGAAGAAGGTGCGCTACATCCGCAGTCTCAGCTTCGTGCAGGGGACGTTCGTCAATATGCTGCGCACCAGCATCATGTTCCTGATGCTGTACCTGATTTACACGCGCGCGATCACCATCGGGCAATTCTTTTCGCTCTTCATCTACTCGTTCTTCATCTTCGGTCCGTTGCAGGAGCTCGGAAACATCATCAACATCTACCGGGAGGCGGAAGTCTCTCTCGGGAAGTTCCAGGAGATCCTGAACATTCCTCCTGAGCCGCGACCCGTGAACCCGGTCAGGCTGAGCGACCTCCACCAGCTCACGTTCGACAACGTCAGCTTCAAGCACCAGACGGCATCGTTTCCCGCGCTCACCGACATCTCGTTCGAGGTGACACGCGGCGACACGATTGCTTTCGTCGGACCATCGGGCGCGGGAAAGACGACGCTGGTCAAGCTGCTCGTCGGTCTCTACCGTCCGGGGTCAGGTGGAATTCTCTACAACGGTCATTCGGCGGCGACCGTCGACTTGAATCAACTGCGCGAGCACATCGGCTTCGTCACCCAGGACACACAGCTGTTCTCGGGAACGATTCGCGAGAACCTGCTCTTCGTGAATCCGACGGCCACCGACGAGCAGTGCCTCACCGTGCTGCGCCAGGCGGCATGCGACAGCCTGCTCGCGCGCGCCGATCGCGGCCTCGACACCGTCATTGGCGAAGGCGGGGTCAAGGTGTCGGGGGGAGAGAAGCAGCGGCTCTCCATCGCCAGGGCGCTGCTGCGGCGTCCCCATCTGCTGGTGTTCGACGAGGCCACCTCGTCGCTCGACTCGCTGACCGAGGAGGAGATCGGCGAAACGATCCGTGACGTGACGGCCCGCCAGGACGTCATCACGATCCTGATCGCCCACCGGCTGTCCACGATCATGCATGCGGACCGCATTTTCGTGCTCGAACGCGGCCGGGTGATCGAATCAGGTTCGCACGGCGAGCTGCTCGAACAAAAGGGTCTGTACTACGCGATGTGGCGCCAGCAGATCGGCGAGCGCAGGCCTGGCCCCGCACCCGCGCTCACGCCACAAGTGGCGATTGCTGGCCGTTAGGCCGAGCCTCGGCCGCTGGTGGCCGTCGCCAACTCCCAAGTCCCAACTCCCAACTCCCAAGATGACCGCGCCGGGCTTACCTTCCGTCCGGGTGCTTGTTCACCAGTGTTGCCAGCGCGTCTCTTTGACTTCACGAATCCAAGCACGCAACATGCCTCGATCCGGTCGAGCCCAATCGTCTTGGGAGTTGGGAATTGGCTATTGGGAGTTACACAACCCTCGGCCGGGCCCGATTATTATCAAAGAACAGATGATCTCCTTCTCCCACATCAACAAGCAGTACGGACGGCAGGTGTTGTTCGTCGATGCGTCGTTTCAGCTCAATCCGGGCGAGAGGATCGGTCTTGTCGGCCCGAACGGCGCCGGGAAGACCACACTGTTCAGGATGATCGTCGGCGAGGAATCGCCGGACGATGGCGACGTCTCCGTTCCGAAAAGACTCACGATCGGCTACTTCCGGCAGGACGTGGAGGAGATGTCGGGCCGCTCCGTCCTTGACGAGGCGATCGCCGGGAGCGGACGCGTCGGCGATCTGCACCACGAGCTCGAGGCGCTGCAACACGCGATGGGCGACCCGGATCGCGAAGGGGAGATGGACACGATCCTCGCGCGTTTCGGCGAAGTGCAGGAGGACTACGAGCATCTCGGCGGCTACGCGCTCGAGAGCCAGGCGCGCGAAGTCCTTCACGGCCTCGGTTTCGATGACGAGCGGATCGACGGCGACGTCGGCGAACTGTCGGGCGGCTGGAAGATGCGCGTCGCGATGGCGCGGGTGCTCCTCGGTCGTCCAGACGTGCTGCTGATGGACGAGCCGACGAACCACCTCGACATCGAATCGATTGTCTGGCTCGAAGACTTCCTCAAATCGCTGCCGGGCGCGCTGCTCATGACGTCGCACGACCGCGAGTTCATGAACCGGGTCGTGACCAGGGTCGCCGAGATCGACGGCGGTGAGATCACGGTCTACAGCGGCAACTACGATTTCTACGAACGCGAGCGCGCGATCCGTGAAACCAATCGCGAGGCGGCGTACGCGCGCCAGCAGGCCATGCTGGCAAAGGAGCAGCGCTTCATCGAGCGGTTCGCTGCTCATGCCGCGAAGGCCGCCCAGGTGCAGAGCCGCGTCAAGGCGCTCGAGAAGATCGAGAAGATCGAGCTGCCGAAACGCCGCCGCGTGGTGAAGTTCGATTTCCGTCAGCCGCCGCGATCGGGCGAGCAGGTCGTCACGATCGAGCATGTGGGGAAGGCGTACGGCCGGCGCGTGATTTACGAGGACCTGAACCTGAACGTCCGGCGCGGCGAGCGCTGGTGCGTGATGGGGAAGAACGGCGCCGGAAAGTCAACGCTCCTCAAGATGGTGGCGGGGTCCG
>Ga0209515_10007787_pt1 | contig 12786 bp, 11 predicted proteins | sample Subgroupgradi54m_FD_187454 | JGI IMG/M metagenome (GOLD analysis project Ga0209515, IMG submission 187454) | Subsurface groundwater microbial communities from S. Glens Falls, New York, USA - GMW60B uncontaminated upgradient, 5.4 m (SPAdes)... ... | reverse complement strand
TGCTGCCGCGCTGCCCTCCTGGCCCATGCCCGCGGCGCGTCCGCTCGCCGCCATGCTGATGGTGGCCACCGGCTACGGCGCGGTGGTCTTCTTCCTCGCCGATCACACCACGCTGCTGGGCCACTTCTCCATCACGCCCTTCTTCGACGCCTACGTGCTGTGCGCGGTGCTGGTGCGCATCTTCGCCGGCTCGCTGTCGGATCGCGTCGGCCGGCACCCGGTGGTCATGCCCGCGCTCTTCGGCCAGGCGCTGGCGCTGGCCGGGCTGGCCGTGCTGACGCGCAGCTGGCAGCTGTGGCCCATCGGCGCGGTCTTCGGCGTCACCCACGGGCTGTACTACCCGGCGCTGCAGGCGCTCATCATCGAGCGTGCGCCGGCGGCGCGGCGGGCGCGCGCCGCGGCCTCGGGCAACTTCGCCTTCGCGGTGGGCATGTCGCTGGCTGGCTTCGGCGGCGGCGCGCTCGCCGAGGCGCACGGCTACCCGGTGGTGTTCGCGGCCACGGCGGGGGCGGGCCTGTGCGGAATGGCGCTCACCGCGTGGGACAGGTCCAAGCTAAAGTCCGCGCATGACGACGCCCAAGCTGTCAGCGAAGCCTGATCTCACCGGAAAGGTCGCCATCGTCACCGGCGCCAGCCGCGGCATCGGCGAGGCCATCGCACGCGCCTTCGCCGACGCGGGCGCGCAGGTGGTCATCTCGGCGCGCAAGATCGAGGAGCTGCAGAAGGTCGAGGCCGCCATCGTCGCCGGCGGCGGCCAGGCCAAGGCGGTCGCCTGCCACGCGGGCAAGCTCGCCGACGTGCAGCAGCTCATCGCCGCCACGGTGGCCAACTTCGGCAAGATCGACATCCTGGTCAACAACGCGGCCACCAACCCCTACTTCGGCGCGCTGCTCGACGTGCCCGACGCGGCCTGGGACAAGACCTTCGAGGTCAACACGCGCGGCTACTTCTACGGCGCGCGCGAGGTCATCAAGCACCTGCAGGCACGCAAGTCGCCCGGCTCGATCGTGAACGTGGCCAGCATGGTGGCGCTGCGCGCGGCGCCCATGCAGGGCGTCTACGCCATGAGCAAGGCGGCGGTGGTCTCGATGACGCAGACGCTCGCCTTCGAGGTGGGCGGGCAGGGCATCCGTGTCAACGCCATCGCGCCCGGCCTGGTCGACACCAAGTTCGCCTCGGCCATCGTGCAGAACGATTCGCTGCGCTCCATGATCGTGGGTCGCACGCCGCTCGGCCGGCACGCGCAGCCGGTCGAGATCGCGGGCGCGGCCCTCTTCCTGGCCTCCGACGCGTCCTCGTACGTGAACGGGCACACCCTGGTCGTCGACGGCGGGCTGACCATCACGTAAGGGACATGGCGGTTCGAGAACGTCCCTTCCGGCCCGGGCGTATACTCATCGCTGCGTGAGCGAACCCGCGGCCGACCCGGTTCTCATCATCGACGACGAGCCTGACCTCGCTCAGCTCCTGGTCTTCAACCTGCGCGAAGCCGGCTTCGAGGTCGCGGCGGCCACCCGTGGCGACGAGGGCCTGGCCGCGGCGCAGAAGCTGCGCCCGGCGGTCATCGTGCTCGACCTCATGCTGCCCGACCTGCCCGGCACCGAGGTGTGCCGGCTCTTGCGCGCCGATGCCTCGCTCGGCGATCCCGCCATTCTCATCCTGACCGCGCGCTCCGACGAGCTCGACCGCGTCTCGGGCTTCGAGCTGGGCGCCGACGACTACGTGGTCAAGCCCTACAGCGTGCGCGAGGTGGTGCTGCGCGTGCGCACCCTGGCCCGGCGCGCCAGCGAGCGACGCGCGGCCCGCGCCACCGCCGACAGCGGCCGGCGCCTGCGCTGGCGCGGCCTGGAGATCGACCCGGTGCGCCACCGGGTGTTCGAGAACGGCGCCGAGCTGACCCTGCGGCCCATGGAGTTCAAGCTGCTGTCACAGTTCCTCGAGCATCCCGGCGAGGTGTTCTCGCGTGACCGCCTGCTCGACGAGGTCTGGGGCATCACCGCCGACGTCAACGCGCGCACCGTCGACACCCACATCCGCAGGCTGCGCGCGCGCCTGGGCAGCTCGGGCGACGCCATCGAGACCGTGCACGGCTTCGGCTACCGGCTGCGAGAGCCCTAGGCCGACGGCATGCCGCTCGGCCCGAGCTTCCGCGCCAAGCTCCTGGCCAGCCACCTGGCGGTGGTGGTGGCGGTGGTCGCGGTGGTCATCCTGGCGCTCAACCACGCGCTCGGCGAGGAGCTCATCCAGCGCCTGGACGCGCGCCTGCGCGCGCAGGCGCGCGGCGCGCGCGAGTGGGTGGTCGCCGGGCGTCATCCCGAGCCCGAGCGCCTCAAGGATCGCCTGGCGCGCATCGCCGTGCGCCTGGCCGATGTGGTCGACGCGCGCGTGCTCATCCTCGACGACGCCGGCCACGTGCTGGGCGACTCGGGCCCGGGCCACGGACCGAGCCAGGACATGCGCTTCGTCTCCGAGCCCATCGGCGACGGCCTGGTGGTGCGCCTGGGCGTGCCCATGCGCGAGGTGCGCGCGACCCTGACGTCGATGCGCAACCGCATCTTCGTGGCCGCGGCATTCGGCCTGCTGGTGGCCATCGCGCTGGGGCTGGGCGCGGCGCGCCTGGCCGCGCGCCCGCTCGCCGCCATGACCGCGAGCGCCACGCGCATCGCGCAGGGCGAGTACCGGCTGTCCTTGCCTCCGCCCACGCGCGACGAGTTCGGCGTGCTGCAGCGTGCGCTCGAGTCGCTGGCCGCGCAGCTCGAGGCGCGCATCGGCGAGCTCACGCGCGAGGAGAAGCTGCGCCGCGACTTCCTCGCCAACGCCTCGCACGAGCTGCGCACGCCCGTCACCGCCATCCGCGGCTACGCCGAGACCCTGCTCGCCAGCGGCAGCGCCGACGAGGCCACGCGGCGCAAGTTCGTCGAGATCATCCACCGCCACGCCGACCGCATCGGCCGCCTGGTCGAGGACATGCTGGCGCTCTCGGCGCTCGAGGCCCACGCGACCCACCTGGCGCACGAGCCGGTGGCCCTGGCCGCGGCCGCGCGCGAGGCCCAGGCGACCCTGCAAAAGCGCGCCGACGAGCGCGGCACGCGCATCGTCACCGACGTGCCGCCCGAGCTGCATGCGCTCGGCGACGCCGACGCCATCGCGCGCGTGCTCATCAACCTGGTCGACAACGCGCTCAAGTACGGGCGCGCCGGCGGCGAGGTGATCATCCGCGCGCGCCCGGGTCAGGCCGCTGCCACCCTGCTGCTCGAGGTCGCCGACGACGGCCCCGGCATCGCCGCCGAGCACCTGGCGCGGGTGTTCGAGCGCTTCTACCGCGGCGATCCGGATCGCTCGCGCGAGCAGGCGGGCACGGGGCTGGGCCTGGCCATCGTCGCCGAGCTGTGCGCGCAGATGGGCGGCTCGGTGCGCGTGACGTCCGAGCCCGGACGCGGCACCTGCTTCACGGTCGAGATTCGCGCAGCTTCGGCGGCGCCAGCACCACCGTCCCCGGCGGCGCGGTCATGATGGCCTCGACCAGGGCGAGCACCTGATCGATGCGGAACGGCTTGACCAGGCAGGGATTGTCGACGCTGTGCAGGAAATCGTGGGCCGTGGGCGTGAATGCGCCGCCGGTCATGAAGACCAGCTTCTTCTCGAGGTTGGGGCGCGTCTGCGCCAGCGTCTCGTACAGCTCCATGCCTGACAGCTCGGGCATCATCAGGTCGCAGAAGACGATGTCGAACGCGGTCGCGTCGGGGCCGACCAGCAGGCGCAGCGCGGTGCGGCCGTCGCGCACCACGGTGACGTCGTGGCCCTCGAGCGCACGGCCCAGCGCCGCGGCCACACGCGGTTCGTCGTCGACGATGAGGATCTTGGCCGCGCGCGTGGGCGCCGCGAGCACCACGGGGGGCGCGGGCGCGTCAGCCGGCTCGCTCGCCGCCACGCCCTCGGCGATGGGCAGCGCGACCGTGAAGGTCGAGCCCGCGCCCGGCGTGCTGTCGACGGTGAGCGTGCCGCCCAGCTGGGTGACGATGCCGTGGCAGATGGACAGGCCCAGCCCGGTGCCCGTGCCCATCGGCTTGGTGGTGAAGAATGGATCGAAGATGCGCCCGCGGATGTCCTCGGGGATGCCGCAGCCGGTGTCGTGCACCGAGATGTGCACCCGCCCGGCCAGCTCGCGCGTCGACACGCGGATCTCGTGCGCGTCGGCGTGGCCCTCGGGGATGGCCTGCGCGGCGTTGACCAGGATGTTGAGCATCACCTGCGCCAGCCGGCCCTCGCCCGCGAGCACCAGCGGCGTGGGCTTGTAGTCGCGGTACAGCCGGGCGCGGTGCTTGATCTGGTTGGTGGCGATCTTGAGCGTGCGCTCGAGCACCGCGTGCACGTCGACCGGGCGCAGCGCGCCGTCGTCGGGACGCGCGAACGCCGACAGGTCGCTGACGATCTCGCTGACCCGCTCGGCGCCCTCGCGCGCGTCGGCGAGCATGGCGTCGAGGTCGGTGGCCACGTCGTGGGGAATGTTGTCGCGCAGGCGCGCGAGCGAGCGCGAGATGCCGCGCAGGTTGGCGATCACGTAGGCGAGCGGATTGTTGACCTCGTGGGCCACACCGGCGGCGAGTGTGCCGGCCGAGACCATGCGGTCGGTGACCGCGAGCTGCAGCGCCTGCTGCTTGCGCTCGGTGACGTCACGCGCCGACAGGAGCGTGGCCGGGCCGTCGAAGTCGAGCGGCTGCGCCGCCGCGGTCTCGAGCGAGACCCAGCCACCGGTGTCGCGACGCAGGGTCAGGGTGCCGCCCTTGCCGTGCGGTCCGGCGCCCAGCCAGGGATCCGCGCCCAGCGAAGGATCGTCGGGGGCGAGGAAGTCGCGTATGTGCCGGCCGGCCACCGGCGCGCTGGTGGGCAGGCCCAGGTAGGCGCACCAGGCCGGGTTGGCGTAGGCGATGAGGCCGCCGCGGTGCACCAGCACGCCGTCGGGCAGGCCGTCGATGACGCGGCGGAAGTCGTGCTGCAGCCGCTGCATGGCCAGGGTGCTCTCGCGCAGGCTGCGCTGCTGCGCGGCCAGCTCGTCGATGGCGGCGCGCGCCGCCGAGACCACCTTGGTGACGCGCCGGGCGCGCGACCACAGCGACAGCGGCGGCGGGCTCGTGAACCGGATCTCGGCGCGGCGCTCCTCCAGCTGCACTTGCATGCGCGCGTCGACCTGGCCGATGAAGCGCGGCGCGGCCGAGAGCGACCCCTGGGCGAGCAGGAAGAACTCCTCGCAGGCGGTGTAGGGCGGTGGCACCTCGATGGTGCAGCGCACCTGCCCGCGGCCCAGATCGACGAAGCCGAACTGCACGTTGTAGAAGAGCGCGGGCGCGAACCAGCTCATGGCGGCGCGGTAGATGGGCACCGCCGAGGAGAACAGCCCGGAGACCGCGCGCAGGGTCAGGCCGGAGGGCGCGTGCACCGCGTCGGCCCCGGCCGCGACCAGGTTCTCCTTGCCGACCAGCTCGCCCAGCCTCACGCACATGAGGACGAGCGTCTCCCAGTCCATGCGCCCGTCCAGCGCTTCCAGCTGGGCCAGGCTGATGGGCAGGCCCTCGACGATGCGCTCGCGCGGGACGCCGCGCGAATGGCCCGCTTGCACGAACATCTGCCAGATGCGGTTGGAGACCTCGTGCATGGGTCGTCCCTTCGGCTCGCCTTTCTCTCTCGGGCTCTTTCGGGCTCTCGTCCGTGCTTCCGGCGCCAGTTCAGGCCACGCCGACGGCGGCGGCCAGCTCGCTGGCCATGTCGGTTGCCGACGCGGCCCGCTCGCTAGGATACTTCGATAACGCCCGCCTGATGACACGATCGACCGCATCGGGCACCTCGGCCACGATCTCGGTCAGCGGCTGGGGCGGGGCCTCGAGCACCTCGCCGATGAGGGTCGCATCGTCTTCGGCACGAAATGGCGCGACGCCGGCCAGGAGCTCGTACAGCACCACCGCCAGGCCGTAGAGGTCGGCGCGCACGTCGATGGGCTCGGAGCGCAGGCGCTCGGGCGCCATGTAGGTGAGGCTGCCCACGACGAAGCCCTGGCGGGTGATGCCGGCTGCACCGTCGAGCGAGGCGAAGCCGAAGTCGATCAGCACCACGCGCTCGGTGCCGTCGCCGTTGGGGCGCAGCATGAGGTTGGCGGGCTTGAGGTCGCGGTGCAGCACGCCCGCCGCGTGGGTGGCCGCCAGGCCCTGCAGCGCCTGCCAGCCGTAGGCCACCGCGCGCATGAGCGGCACCTGCTTCTCGTGCTTGAGCACGTTGAGCAGGGAGCGGCCGCCCAGGAGCTCGAGCGCCAGGTACGGGCTCGAGCCGTGCATGCCGGCGCCGAACATGACCGCGACGTTGGGATGGCGGATGCGCTGCTGCACCTGGGCCTCGCGCTCGAAGCGCGCCACCGCATCGGGATCCTGCGACAGCACGTCACGCAGGATCTTGATGGCCACCTTCTCGCTGGTGGCACTGTCGCGCGCCTCGAACACGTCGGCCATGGCGCCGCGCCCGACCAGCTTGATGATCGTGTAGCGCCCGTCGATGACCTGCCCGGGTGAGGCGGCTGAAATCATGCTCGGGACGATCGTACGGTGCTTAGGCGCGTGCCCGCAAGCCCAGGCGGAACAACGAGATCATCCCGCGTGCACCCAGGGCCACCGGCACCAGCAGGGCCGCGACCACCGTCTGCGACGCGCCCACGGGCAGCTCCTTGAAGAATGCCAGCAGGTAACCGCCGACCCCGGCGACCGCGCCGCCCAGCGCCGCGAGGAGGAATGTGAGCCTCATGCGCCGACGCGAGACCAGCAGCGCCGCCGTCGCTGGCAGGGTCGAGAAGGCGAACACCGGCAGGGCGCCGAGCGCGCGCGCCGACACGCCCACCATGAGCCCGATCGACAGCAAGATGACCGCCGACAGCGCGGTCACCGGCAGACGCTGCACGCGCGCCGCTCCCGGGTCGAAGGTGGCGAAGGCCAGGCCGCGGAAGGCCCAGAAATGGATCACCGTCACCAGCGCGCCGACGATGAGCACGGCGCGCAGATCCTCGGCGCGCACCAGCACCGCGGTGCCGAACAGGATGGCGCTGATCTGGTTGGCCTCCTGGGCGATCTTGGCGCCCACGACCACGGCGGCGCCGCCCGAGAGCGCGAAGGCCAGGCCGAGCACGCTCTCGCGGGTGATGCCCAGCCGGGGTTGCGGGTCGGCGAGCAGGAGCGTGGTCGTGATCAGCGACAGGCCGATGGCGCCGTAGATGGGATCGAAGGCGAAGCCCAGGTGGATGGCGGAGTAGAAGGCGAGCGCCACGCCCAGACCGGCCGACTGCGTCACCGCCGCCGACACGAAGACCATGCGGCGCAGGAGCACGTAGACACCCAGGAAGCCGAGCACGAAGCCGGCCGCCGCGGCACAGTAGATGGGATCCTTGAACAGATCGAAGGCGTCGAAGAAGTCCTTCCAGGTCATGCCGCCCGCGCCGGTCGGGTCCATCAGCTGGCCTCGGGCGCGTGCGCGACGTGCACGTCGCCGTACTGCTCGCGGAAGTCCTCGTCGGCGAGGACCTCGTCGGGCGTGCCGTGGCGCACCTTCTGGCCCTCCGAGTCGAGCCAGAGCAGCTCGTCGGCGAAGCGAGCCGCCACGCCCAGGGAGTGCGAGATGACCACCACGGCCAGGTGCTTCTCGTGCGCCAGGCGGGCCAGGCGCCGGTAGGCGTCGCGTTCGGCCACCGGGTCCATGGCCGCGGTCGGCTCGTCGAGCAGGGCCAGCTCGCCGTCGGTGGCCAGCATGCGCGCGAACAGCACGCGCTGCTTCTGCCCCTCCGACAGCTCGGCGTAGGGCTTGTCGGCGAACGCGGTCGCCTCGGCCTCGGCGAGCGCGCGCGTGCAAGCCTCGCGGTCGACGCGCGACGAGAACGGGCGCAGGAAGCCCCAGCCGTTGATGCGCCCCCACAGCACCAGCTCGCGCGCGCGCACGGGCAGGATGGGGTCGAGCTGGGCCACCTGCGGCACGTAGGCGATGCGCAGGTCGGGACGCGCCTTGACCACGCGCCCGGAGAGCGGCTTGCGCAGGCCGATGAGGGTCTTGAACCAGGTGGTCTTGCCCGAGCCGTTGCGACCGATGACCGCGAGCAGCCGGCCGCGCCGGATGGTCAGATCGATGGGCGGCAGGATGGGCCGGTTCCAGCCGACCACGAGCTGCTCGCAGGTGATGAGCGCGCTCGCCGAGGTGTCGGCGGCGCGCTCGGTGGTGGTGGCGGCGGTGCTGGCGAGCGACACCATGGTCATGCCCCGAAGGCCTTGGCGATGGCCTCGATCATCTGATCCATGTGGTCGATGTAGCTCTGCCCGGCCTTGAAGTCGGCGCCGCCGGGCAGGAGGACCACCTTGGCGGGCAGCTTGCTGGCCAGGAGCTTGCTCGTGGTGTCGGGGTAGTACGACTCCTGCAGGATCAGCTTGGCGCCCAGCTTGCGGCCGTAGACCAGCACCTCGGCCACATGCTTGGAGGTGGGCGGGATGCCCGGCTTGGGCTCGAGCTCGGCGGCGTCGACGAAGCCGAGCCAGTCCATGAGGTACACCCACGACTTGTGGTAGGTGATGATGGGCTGGCCGCGGAAGCTGGCCAGGCGCTTCTCCCACTTCTGCCGGGCGGCGTCGAGCTTGGCCTGGAACAGCTTGAGGTTGGCCTTGTACTCGGCGTCGTGCCCCGAGTCGATCTCCGACAGACGTGCGGCGATGCCGGCGGCGCACTGCGCAGCGGCGCGCGGGTCGTAGAGGTAGTGCGGGTTGCCACCCGGGTGGATGTCGCCGTTGGCGCGGTCGATCTTGGTCTGCGGCACCTCGAGGCGGCTCACCAGCGTCGAGCAGTCGAGGTAGCCACGGTTGCCGATCTGCACCTTCTCGTTGCGCGAGCCCACCTGCAAGGTGGGCAGCCAGCCGATCTCGAGGTCCAGGCCCACGGCGATGAGCAGATCCGCCTTCATGACCGCGAGCGCCAGGCTGGGCTTGGCGTCGACGAAGTGAGGATCCTGCGTGGGCAGGGCCAGCGCGGTGACGCTGACGTTCTTGCCGCCGACTTCCTGGGCGATGGCGGCCAGGTCGGGGACGGTGGTGACGATCTTGACGGTCGCGTGGGCCGACCGGGGTGCGAACGCCGCCAGCGCGAGCGCGGCGACGAGAGTGACGATGTGACGACGCAACATGTACTGCCTCCTAGAACTTGTGCGCGCCGTGCGCGCCGACGACGAATTCAGCGGTGAGCATGGCGGCCCAGATGGGGTTGGGCATCCAGCCGTTGTCCACGGAGCCCTGCAGCCGGAAGCGCGAGAACTCACTGGGCCAGAAGGTGAGGTTGGCGCTGACGCGCTGGCGATCCGACGTCCAGTCGGGATCCAGGCTGTCGGGGGTGCCGTTCTTGCTCTCGACCGGCGTGCCGATCTCCCACCTGGCCGCGGTGGCCCAGCGCTGCGCGAAGCGCCAGAACAGGTAGGCGTACGCGTTGTGCGAGGTGTGCGTGTCGCCCGGCTCGTGGCGGCGCACGTGGAAGTACTCGGCCTGCAGCGACACGATGGTGTTGGAGCCGTAGGTGATGGGCCGGTACTTGAGGTAGAGGTCGCTGCCGTAGATCTGGGTGTTCTCGTTCTTGCCGTCGGGAATGCCCGAATCGTTGGGTCCGAACGCGCCCGACAGGCCCCACAGCAGCGACCAGTCGTCGTTCAGATCGAAGAACTGCTTCACCGCGACCACGTACTCGAAGTCGCGCAGACGCTTCACGCCCGGGTCGGTCGCGCCGTAGAACTGGCGGTTGGTCGCGTCGTCGGTGGCGCTGGTGGCCGAGCCGACCACCTCGACGTACCAGGGCAGGGGCGAGAGCCACGACAGCTCGGCGCCCAGGCCGCGGTTGTTCTCGCCGCCGAAGACGCGGCTCAGGGCGAACGGCTGGTCAGCGAAGTCCCAGCTGTGCGGATGCGTGTTGTTGATGCGGCCGAAGCGGGTCAGGAACTTGCCGGCGCGCACCTGCAGGCTGTAGGGCAAGGACAGCGTGGTGGCGTAGGCCTCCTCGACGTCGGGCGTCTCGGCGTCGCTGAACACGATGTTGCCGTCGAAGCGGAAGTACGGATCGACGTTGTGGTTGATGGACAGCTCGAGCTGGTTGAGCCGGAAGCCGTTGGCGTTGGGATCGTGCGCGCCCGCCTGCAGCGGCTTGGCGTCGGAGAACGCGGCCGCCGACACGTCGAGGATGACCGACAGGTCGGGGTTGAGCGACTGCAGGCCACCGCCGCCTTGCGGCGCGGCGGGCGGGGGCGGGACGCGCGCCGCCTCGCTGGCCGCGTCGGCGCCGGTGGCCTTGTCGATCTCGGCCTGCTCCTCGGGCGTGATCGCGGGCGGCGCGGCGGCGGGCTGCTCGGGCGCCGCGCCCGGCGCGGGCGTCGGTGGCGGTGTGGGGGTCTCCTGGGCGGCGGCCATGCCGCTGCCCAGGGTCAGGAAAAGAGCGCCGGCCATCAGGCCGCGCGGGATCGTGTGCATGCTCGGTCTCCGTACCTGCCCGCGGGCTCCAGGCCCGCGGGCTCATCGTCTTGCTGCTGTTGCTTGGCTACGAGTCGCAGACGACGAGCGCGGGCGGAGACGACTTGGGTGCGTTGGCGAGCAGCGGGATCTGGAACGCGACGTGGGCGAGCAGCGGCGCGGGCGCAGGCGCGGGCGGCGTGGGTCGCACCACATCGATGGTGAAGGCATCGGGCAGCGGCGCGCGCACGCCCATGTCGGCGAAGGCGCAGGCCTGGTGCTGGTAGACGGGCGCGACGCCCGAGCGCACCGACGCGTCCTCGCGCACGTCGGTGCCGGAGGCGGTGCCGACTTCCTCGAACGTCTTGTGCTGCGAGCAGTAGGTGTGCTCGTGCGAAGTGCCGTGGAACAGCGATCCGACCAGGCCGACCAGCCAGAGGCCGACCAGCAGCGCCGAGATGGCGCGGCGGGCGAACGGCACTGGGCGGATACGGACCGACATCGGAGGCTCAATCACTTATTGCCGGAGGTCAGACGCAAGTCAAGCGTCCGACCTTCACGGCCACGCGCGGTGACGCCCAGCGGAGGCTAGGCGCGGCCGTAGACCGGGACCAGCGTCCCCGACGTGAGCGCGTTCTGGGGCGAGGCAAGAAAGCGAATGGTCTCGGCGATTTGCTCCGCCTTGGGCCAGCGGTCGAAGTCGGCCTCGGGCATGGCCTTGCGGTTGGCCATGGTGTCGATGATGGAGGGCACGATGGCGTTGACCAGGATGTCCTCGGCCAGCACCTCGGCGGCCAGGCACTGCGTGAGCGAGGCCACGCCCGCCTTCGATGTGGCGTAGGCGAGCATGCCGCCGGTCGGCTGCAGCGCGGGGCGCGCGGCCACGTTCACGATGCGCCCGCCGCGCGCGCCGGGCGCGGGGCGCGCGCGGAAGGTGCGCACGGCCTCGCGGCAGCAGAGAAAGCAGGTCTCCAGATTCAGCGCCAGCTGCGCGCGCAGGTCGGCGAGCGTGGTCTCGCCGATCGACTTCATGGCGAAGCCGCCGGTCAGGTGCACCGATGCCCACAAGGACGGCAGCGCGGCATAGAGCGCGGTCACCTGGGCCTCGTGCGTGAGGTCCACGCCGGCGACCTTGCGTAGCTCGGGGTGGCTGAGCTCGGCGAAGCGGCCGGTCGCCTCGGCCTCGGGGAAGGGCACCGTGACGGTCGCGCCAGCTTCGAGCAGCGCGTTGACCACCGAGGCACCCAGGCCGCCGGTGCCGCCGGTGACCAGGACCTGCCGACCCGTGAAGCTCGAGGCGCTCATGCCCTAGAGGGTCTTCTTGACGTAGTGGTTGAGCAAGTAGAACTTCACCACGCGCAGGTCGCCCTGCCTGGCGGTCATGCCATTGGCGACCATGCGGGCGATCAGCTTGCCGCACGATCCCTCGCTCTTGGGCGGCGCGTCGTCGACGTCAGACAGCTCGTGGCATTGCGAGCAGACGCGCGCGAACGTGGCCTTGGCGATCTTGGGGTCGGGCGGCGGCGCCTCGGGCTTCTTGGTCACCGGCGCGGGCGCCGGTACGGGCACGACGCCCGTCGGCGCTTGCGTCGTCGTGGGCGTGGGCGTGGCTGCAGGAGCCGTCGCCGTTGCCGCCGCCGCCGCCGGCATGGCGCCCGCCGGCTGGTCCTCGGGCATGGCAGGCTCCCCGGGGCTGACCTCCGCGCCGCTCATGTCCGCCATGGTCTCCATGCGCTCCTCTTCCTGCTCGCGCTGCTTCTTGCGCGACCTCTGCAGGTCGGGCGTGATGGCGATGAGGTACGCGCTCACGTGCAGGATCTCGGCGTCGTTGATGGCCGCGAACAGCGCCGGCTTCTCGGCCATGCGCCCGACCGTGGTGTACCAGTCGTTGGCGCTGCGCGGCCGGGCCAGGATGGTCTTGAGGTCGTGGCACTTGACGCACTTGTTGAGCAGCACGTCGCGGCCCGTGGTCAGGCTCTTCACCGACGCGAGGTCCATCTTCTTGTCGGCAGCGGGGATCTCCGACATGGCGATCTGCTGGCGCACGCGCGCACAGTTGGACGCGCTGAACACGTCGCCGCCGGCAGCGCCGCTGGCCAGCGCGCGCTCGCGGAATGCGAAGGGCACCGACAGCCCGAGCAAGAGCACCGTGCACAGCAGGAGCCCCGTGCCCAGGTAAGGCATCCACTCCTCGAGGTGGCGGAAGAAGCGCATGATCGAGATCTTCACGATCAGGATCACTCCGATGGTGAAGCCGAGCAGCAGGTGCGCCACGGTGCGCGCCGGCAGC
>Ga0209515_10007784_pt1 | contig 12788 bp, 5 predicted proteins | sample Subgroupgradi54m_FD_187454 | JGI IMG/M metagenome (GOLD analysis project Ga0209515, IMG submission 187454) | Subsurface groundwater microbial communities from S. Glens Falls, New York, USA - GMW60B uncontaminated upgradient, 5.4 m (SPAdes)... ... | reverse complement strand
CCAAGGCCACGCTCGTCGATGTGCTGCCACTCGCGCGCGACGACGCCTGGGCCATCGGTCTCGACGGCGTGATCCTGCACTGGGACGGACGAGCCTGGACGCAGGTGCCGAGCGGCACCGTGAACATGCTGAGCCGTCTGGCCGCGACCGGTCCCGATGACGTGTGGGCCGATGGTGCGCACGGCACCGTGCTGCACTGGGACGGCAAGCGCTGGCAGGTGGTCGAGACGCACAGCGACGCGCTGCTGACCGGCATCCTGGTCTTCCCCGGCCACGACGTGTGGATCGTCGGCTACGGCGGCTTCGTGCGCCGCCTGGTCAAGGGCCAGTGGCGCGACGTGGAGCTGCCGCTCACCGCCGAGCAGCGCGACCGGTTCTGGGTCAGCGCGGTCTGGGCCGGCGCGCCCGACGACGTCTGGCTGATGAGCAAGCGCGAGCCACTGCTGCACTGGGACGGTCGCTCGTGGACTCGCTCGGATCCAGGCACGCGCATCGAGCTCTTCGGGCTGCACGGCTCGGGCAAGAACGACCTGTGGGCCACGTCGACGACCGACGTGATCGCCCACTGGGACGGCCGCGCATGGACGCCGCCCGAGCCGTCACCGCGCTACCGCGAATACCGCGCCGTCTGGGCCGCCGCCGGCGACGACGTCTGGTCGGTCGGCTACACCACGATCGCCGACACTGACCCCGCGCCGCGGCGCGGGGTGGTCGAGCGCTACGACGGTTCGGTCTGGCGCGCGCTCGAGCTGGGCGAGGATGCGCCACCGCTGGCCGCGGTCTGGGGCGCAGGCCCCGACGACGTCTGGCTCGCCGGCAACCAGGGCATGCTCGTGCACTGGGACGGTCACGAGCTGGCGCGAAGCAGCGTGGGCCCGGCGAACCTCCGCGGTCTCTCCGGCGCGGGCCCGGGCGACGTGTGGGCCGTGGGCGGGGAAGGAACCATCCTGCACCGGAGCGGCGAGGCGTGGCGACCGGTCGCGAGCGGCACCAGCGTCGGGCTCAACGCGGTGTCGGTGCAATCCGACGGCGCCTGGGCGGTCGGCGACGGCGGCACCATCTTGCGCTGGGACGGCCGCACCTGGACGAGCATGCCGAGCGGCACACACGAGCACCTGCGCGGCGTGTGGGGCAGCCGGCCCGACGACGTCTGGGCCGTCGGCGACCACGGCATCATCTTGCGCTGGAACGGCATGGCATGGTCCCCCATCTACAGCGACACGCCCGAGCACTTGATGGCGGTGTCGGGCAGCGGCGCCGACGACGTCTGGGCGGTGAGCTACATGTTCGAGGGCGGCTACGCCACCATCGTGCACTGGGACGGCACCAGCTGGACGACCCTGGGCAGGACGCCCAAGATGATCCTGCGCGGCGTGTGGTCGGTCGGGCCGGGGGATGTGTGGGCGGTGGGCGCGGCCGGCATGCTGGTGCACTACGAGCCGCCCCGAGCCGGATCGGGCGTGCAATTCGCGCCCTGATCCTCGACCACACTCCCGCTAGGCCAATCACCGACGGGAAACGGTTCCAATTCCGGGTCACCTATCCCACCCGACCCGCTTACCGACGGGGTCCGACCCTGCCTCCCGGCCATTGCCGTTTCGGTTCGTTGTGATGATCACATCAACGCCGCGCGTCAATTTTTGCCTTGGCGCGGCGCGTCAAATTGCTACCATCCGTGGCATGTCCCTTCCCGGCAAGCAAGGTCTGTACGATCCGGCCTTCGAGCACGACGCCTGCGGACTGGGTTTCGTGGCGACCCTCGATCGAACCCCGAAGCATTCCATCGTTGCTCAGGCGCTCGAGATCCTCGCCAACCTGACGCATCGTGGTGCGGCAGGGTGCGACCCATGTACCGGAGACGGCGCGGGCATCCTCCTGCAGATTCCGCACCGTCTGTATGTCGACGAGGCCAAGAAGCTCGACATCGAGCTGCCGGCACAAGGTGACTACGCGGTCGCGATGTGTTTCTTCGCGCCCGAGCCGGGCCGCCGCCGCCGCATGGAAGCGGTCATGGAGAACGCGGTCGTGCACCACGGCCAGCGCGTGCTCGGCTGGCGCGACGTGCCCATCGATCCCAAGGCGATCGGTCCGGTCGCGCGTCAGTCGCTGCCGTCGATCCGCATGCTGTTCATCGGCCGCACCTGCGCTCCCGACGCCTTCGAGCGCGTGCTCTTCATGGTGCGCAAGCGCGCCGGCCGCACGGCCAGCGTGTCGCTGGGCGGCGACGACTTCTACCTGTCGTCCTGTTCGTCGCGCACCGTGGTCTACAAGGGCCTCATGCTGGCCGAGCAGGTGGCGGCGTTCTACCCCGACCTGTCCGACGAGCGCACCGTGTCGCGCCTGGCCATGGTGCACTCGCGCTTCTCGACCAACACCTTCCCGACCTGGGATCGCGCGCATCCCTTCCGCCTGATCGCCCACAACGGCGAGATCAACACCCTCTCCGGCAACAAGGCGTGGATGAGCGGCCGTGAGGCGCTCCTCGAGAGCGACCTGTTCGGCCAGCACCTCGACGACTTCAAGCCCATCATCCGGCCGGGCGGCTCCGACTCGGCGTCGCTCGACAACGTGGTCGACTTCCTGGTCGCCTCGGGGCGCAGCCTGCCCCACGTCATGATGATGCTGATGCCCAAGGCATTCGCCGGCGACACCGACATGTCGCCGGAGAAGAAGGCCTTCTACGAGTACCACGGCTGTCTGGTCGAGCCCTGGGATGGCCCGGCCGCGGTCGCGTTCACCGACGGTGAGCTGATCGGCGCCATGCTCGATCGCAACGGTCTGCGCCCGGCCAAGTATGTGGTCACGTCGGACGGTCTGGTCGTGCTGGCGTCGGAGTTCGGCGTGCTCGACATCGATCCCGCGCGCGTGGCCGAGAAGGGCCGCGTGCAGCCGGGCAAGATGTTCCTGGTCGACACCCGCGCCGGCCGCGTCATCGACGACGAGGAGATCAAGCACAAGGTCTCCACGCAGCAGCCGTACCGCGCCTGGCTCGACGAGAACAAGATCGACCTGAACGCGCTGCCGGCAGTGAAGAGCCCGTACGAGATGTCGCCCGAGCTGCTGGCCAAGCAGCAGCAGGCCTTCGGCTACACCGAGGAGGACCTCAAGATCCTCATCGCGCCCATGGCCGCGGGCGGCGAGGAGCCGGTCGGCTCCATGGGCATCGACATCCCGCTCGCCGTGCTCTCGGATCGCCCGCAGCTGCTCTACCGCTACTTCAAGCAGCAGTTCGCTCAGGTGACCAACCCGCCCATCGACCCGATCCGCGAGGAGATCGTGATGTCGCTGGTGTCGAGCGTGGGCGGCGAGGGCAACCTGCTCGAGGAGACGCCGCGGCAGTGCCGCATGCTGCAGCTGGATCATCCCATCCTGACCAACGACGACGTGGCCAAGCTGCGTCGCAACGTCATGGGCGACTTCCGCGCGTCGACGCTGTCGCTGCGCTTCAAGCTGCCCGCCGAGCGCATGCGTGCCGGTGAGGCGCTGCGCGCGGCGCTCGACAAGCTCTGCACCGAGGCGAGCGCCGCGGTCGCCAACGGGGCATCGATCCTCATCGTCTCGGATCGCGACGTCGACGACGAGACGGTGGCCATCCCGGCCCTGCTCGCCGTGGGCGCCCTGCACCACCACCTGAACCGGGTGGGCCAGCGTTCGCGCGCCGGCATCGTGGTCGAGTCGGCCGAGCCGCGCGAGGTCGCGCACCTGTGCCAGCTCATCGGCTTCGGCGCCGGCGCGGTCAACCCGTACCTGGCCCTCGACACCGTCGCGGCCATGGCCGAAGGCGGCCAGCTGCCCAAGATCATCCCGGTCGAGAAGGCGCAGGCCAACTACGTCAAGGCGCTCAAGAAGGGCCTGCTCAAGACGATGTCCAAGATGGGCATCAGCGCGGTCTCGTCGTACCAGGGCGCGCAGATCTTCGAGGCCGTGGGCATCGACCAGCCGGTCATCGACGTGTACTTCACCGGCTGTGCCTCGCGCCTGCGCGGCGTTGGCCTGCAGGAGATCGCGGAAGAAGCCCTGGCACGCCACCAGCGCGCCTACGGCCCCATCCCCGAGGACAAGCTCGACGTCGGCGGCCACTACCACTACCGCGGCCGCCAGGTCGACGGCGAGGCGCACCTGTGGACGCCAGCGTCGGTCGCGTCGCTGCAGAAGGCCGTGCGCACCGACGACGCCAGGAGCTTCGACCAGTACTCGAAGCTCATCAACGACCAGACCGAGCGCCTCATGACGCTGCGCGGGATGTGGGACTTCGCGCCCGCCAATGCGCCCGTGCCCATCGACGAGGTCGAGCCGGCCAAGGAGCTGGTGCGCCGCTTCGCCACCGGCGCCATGTCGTTCGGCTCGATCTCGAAGGAAGCCCACGAGAACCTGGCCGTGGCCATGAACCGCATCGGCGGTCGCTCCAACACCGGCGAGGGCGGCGAGGATCCCGAGCGCTTCGTGCCCGCGCCCAACGGCGACTCGCGTCGCTCGGCCATCAAGCAGGTGGCCTCGGGCCGCTTCGGCGTGACCACGCACTACCTCATCAACGCCGACGAGATCCAGATCAAGATGGCGCAGGGCGCCAAGCCGGGCGAGGGCGGCCAGCTGCCCGGCCACAAGGTCGACGCGGTCATCGCGCGCGTGCGTCACTCGACGCCGGGCGTGACGCTCATCTCGCCGCCGCCGCACCACGACATCTACTCCATCGAGGATCTGGCGCAGCTGATCTTCGATCTCAAGAACGTCAACCCGCGCGCGCGCATCAGCGTCAAGCTGGTCTCCGAGGCGGGCGTGGGCACGGTCGCCGCGGGCGTGGCCAAGGCGCACGCCGACGTCATCCTGATCTCGGGTCACGACGGCGGCACGGGCGCCTCGCCGCTGACGTCGATCCACCACGCGGGCACGCCCTGGGAGCTCGGCCTGGCCGAGACCCAGCAGGTGCTGGTCATGAACGGCCTGCGCGGGCGCGTGCGCGTGCAGGTCGACGGTCAGCTCAAGACCGGGCGCGACGTGCTGTTCGGCGCGCTGCTGGGCGCCGAGGAGTTCGGCTTCGCGACCGCGCCCCTCGTGGCCTCGGGCTGCATCATGATGCGCAAGTGCCACTTGAACACCTGCCCGGTGGGCGTGGCCACGCAGGACCCCGAGCTGCGCAAGCGCTTCGTGGGCAAGCCCGAGCACGTCATCAACTACATGTTCTTCATCGCCGAGGAGGTGCGCGCGCTCATGGCGCAGCTGGGCTTCCGCCGCCTCGACGACGTCATCGGCCGCGTCGACTGCATCGTGCCGCGCCGGGTGCACCAGGCCAAGGCGCGCCGCATCGACTTCTCCGAGGTGCTGTTCCATCCCCGGGAAGCCGACGTCAACGCGCGCAAGTGCGAAGAAGGTCAGGATCACAACCTGCGCGGCGTCGCCGACCACCAGCTGATCGACGAAGCGGGCGAGGCGCTGGCCGGGCGCGGCAAGGCGCGCCTGTCGTTCAAGATCCGCAACCGTGACCGCGCCTTCGGCGCCATGCTCTCGGGTGAGATCGCGCGCCGCCACGGCGACGCCGGCCTGCCCGACGACACCATCCACGTGCACGCGAGCGGCTCGGCCGGGCAGAGCTTCGGCGCCTGGGCCGCGCGCGGCCTGACCCTCGAGCTGGAAGGCGACGCCAACGACTACGTCGGCAAGGGTCTCTCGGGCGGCGTGCTGGCCGTGCGCGCGCCGCGCACCGCGGGCTTCCGTCCCGACGACCAGGTGATCGTCGGCAACACCGTGCTCTACGGTGCCACCAGCGGGCGCGCCTTCTTCAACGGCCGCGCGGGCGAGCGCTTCGCGGTGCGCAACTCGGGCGCGACCACGGTCGTCGAGGGCGTGGGCGACCACGGCTGCGAGTACATGACCGGCGGCATCGTGGTCGTGCTGGGCACCACCGGGCGCAACTTCGCCGCCGGCATGTCGGGCGGCGTGGCCTACGCTTTCGACGAGGACGGCCTGTTCGACGCCCGCTGCAACCACGAGATGGTCGCGCTCGAGGCGCTCAGCGAGGGCGAGGCCGAGAAGGTGCGCGCGCTGGTGGTCGAGCACGCCGTCCGCACGGGCAGCCCGAAAGCAAAAGAGCTGCTCGACGTGTGGGCCGAGGTCCTGACCAAGATCGTCAAGGTCATGCCCAACGAGTACCGGCGCATCCTGTCGGAGCGCGCGACCATGCCCGAGACGGCGGGTCGCCCGACCGGACGCGATCGTGATGAAGAACCCCAGCCGTACACGCCGAGCGGGCCGTGGCGTCGTCCGCTGACGACGCCACCTCCGCTCACGGTCGTGCCGTCGCCGAAGGGAGGCAAGGCAGCCCATGGGTAAGGTCCGCGGCTTCCTCGAGATCAAGCGTTCCAAGAACGATGCGCGCCCGGTGGCCGAGCGCCTGGCCGACTGGAAGGAGTTCGAGCTGCCCGTGGCCGAGCCGCTCCTGCGCGAGCAGGCGGCGCGCTGCATGGACTGCGGCATCCCCTTCTGTCACGACGGCTGTCCGCTCGGGAACCTGATTCCCGACTGGAACGACCTGACCATGAGCGACCGCCTGGCCGAGGCATCGCAGGCGCTGCACGCGACCAACAACTTCCCCGAGTTCACCGGCCGGGTGTGCCCGGCGCCCTGCGAGGCGTCGTGCGTGCTCAACATCAACAACGAGCCGGTGACCATCAAGAACGTCGAGCGCCACATCGCCGACCGTTCGTGGGAAGAGGGCCTGGTCACGCCGCGTCCGGCGTCGATCGAGACGGGGCGGCGCGTGGCCGTCATCGGCTCGGGTCCCGCCGGCCTGGCCGCCGCGCAGGAGCTGGCGCGACGCGGCCACGAAGTCACCGTGCTGGAGAAGGCCGACCGCATCGGCGGCCTGCTGCGCTACGGCATCCCCGACTTCAAGATGGAGAAGCACCTCATCGACCGTCGCATCGAGCAGATGCAGGCCGAGGGCGTGAAGTTCAAGACCAGCGTCAACGCCGGCGTCGACGTGACCGGCGCCGAGCTCGAGCAGCAGTACGACGCCATCGTGCTGGCGGGCGGCGCGGAGAAGCCGCGCGATCTGCCCGTGCCCGGGCGCGAGCTGGGTGGCGTGCACTTCGCCATGGAGTTCCTGGTGCAGCAGAACCGGCGCCTCGCCGGTGACCACGTGCCGACCACCGAGGCCATCATGGCCACCGACAAGAACGTGGTCGTGCTGGGCGGCGGCGACACCGGCTCCGACTGCATCGGCACGTCGCACCGGCACGGCGCGACCAGCGTGACCTCGCTCGAGCTCATGCCCCGTCCGCCCGACACGCGCAGCGGCAAGAACCCGTGGCCCGAATGGCCGTTCATCATGCGCTCGTCGTCGTCGCACGAAGAGGGCGGCGCGCGTGACTTCGGCGTCATGACCACGCGCATCATCGGCGAGAACGGCCGCGTCAAGGCGCTCGAGGCCGTGCGCATCGAGATGAAGAACGGGCAGCCCACGCCCATCCCGGGCAGCGAGCTGCAGCTGCCCTGCGACCTGCTGCTCCTGGCCATGGGCTTCGTGTCGCCGGTGACCACGTCGGTGGTCGCGCAGCTGAGCCTGCCGCTCGACGCGCGCGGCAACGTGGCGACCGAGCGCTCCTACGCGGGACGCTTCGGCGCCACTTCGGTGCCGGGCGTGTTCGCCGCGGGCGACATGGCGCGCGGGCAGTCGCTCGTGGTCTGGGCCATCGCCGAGGGCCGCCGGGTCGCGCGCAGCGTCGACGCTTACCTCTCGTCGCTGGGCGCGAGGCGCTCGACCGAGGGCGGCGCGGGCGCGGCCACGGGCGCGGGCGCCTCGTAAGCCGCGGGCATCACCGGCGGCGCCTTCTTCACCTCACCGAATGCCCAGCTCAGGCCCAGAGCGAAGGTCGCCGGGTAGTCGACCGGCATGCCGCCCACCGGCTTGTAGACCATGGCCAGGGCGCGCAGGCCACCCGCGAGCGAGAGCTCCGCGCCCGCGCTGACCATGAAGTTGAGCTGGCCGCCGGTGACGTCGTCAGTCGTATCGACCGGGCTCTCGATGCCGCTGCGCTCGACGGTCGGCTGGTTGCGCGCCGACAGACCGCCGAAGACCGTCCAGCTGCCGGTGCGCCAGCTGGGGATGATCCCGAGCGACATCACCCCGACGTTGACGCGGTCGCGGGTCACGGTGGTGATGGGCGGCAAGCCGACGCAGTCGATGCACGTGCGGTACTCCACGTAAGGGATCGAGTAGCTGAGCAGCTCACCGGTGAACGCGATGTGCATGCCCTGGTCGCCGAGGGCGGTCGAGCCCATGACGCTCACGCCGTAACCGTACGCGTCGCCGCCGTCGACCAGCGGCTGGTCCGCCGACAGCTTGCGCGAACCCTGGTCGCGCGCCTGCTCGAGCACCAGGCCGACGTCGAAGTGATCGTTCACGCGCATCCGGCCCGCACCGTTGATCTGCCAGCGCGGCAGCTGCAGGCCGGGGTCCTCGCCCGCAGCGGCCTGGGGCTCGCCCACGCTCATCGCGCCCGGCACGCCCACGGCGATCTCCGCCATCGACTCCATGGGCGCTCCGCTGCGCATGGGCGGCGCGACCTCCGGCACCAGCGCGGCCCGCCTCGTGCTCGCCGTGCCCGAGCCCGCGCACAGCCCCACCGCGGCAAGAAGCGGCAGCACCCTCAGGACGATTCCAGTCTTCTGCATTTGTCGCCCGGACCGCTGCAACCGGCGCGCCACAAGTCATCTCGGCCACTTACGCGCTGCCGCGCGCCCAAGCCCTGACACCTGCGTCCAGCTTCCACCAGGTTTTACCGGCCTCGCGACCGCCCGCGACGCCCCGAGAGGCGCGGAATCTTTGCTGTGGACCACGCCCGGCCACGGGGCCACGATTCCGGCTGGAGGGGTCGATGGACGAGATCTCTTCCCGCAAGCGTGGCAACGCCAGCGCTCGCACCGTGGCGGTCGCGGTGGCGGGCGCCATCCTGCTGCTCTTCGGCACGCCCCTGCGCGTGCTGTGGATGGATGCGTCGGGGAGCTGGTGGATCGTCTATTCCATCTGGATCCTCGCCATCGGGCTCATCGCCGTCGCGACGCGACGGGAGCCTTGATGCTCAGCCCCGCCGTACTTACCGCCCTGGCGGTGGGCTACCTGGGCCTCCTCTTCCTGGTCGCCACACTGGTCGACCGTGGCCACGGACGCACCCTCTCGCGCCATCCCTTGACCACCGCGCTGGCGCTGGGCGTGTACGCCACCTCGTGGACGTTCTTCGGCTCGGTCGGCTTCGCCGCCGTCGAGGGCTGGCGCTTCCTGGCCATCTACGTGGGCGCGACCGTGTCCTGCGCGCTCATCCCGGTGATCTGGGCGCCGCTGTGCCGGCTGGTCAAGGAACGCCAGCTGGCCAGCCTGGCCGACCTGTTCGCCTACCGCTACCAGAGCCAGGCGGTGGGTGCGCTGGTGACCATCTTCCTGCTCGCCGGCAGCTTGCCCTACCAGGCGCTGCAGCTGCGCGCCGCGGTCGAGGCGGTCTCCGAGCTGGGCGGCGAGCAGACGCGCGGACCCATCGCGCTGGTGACCACCGGCTTCCTGGTCGTGTTCGGCATGGTCTACGGCGTGCGCCATCTGTCGCCCCGCGATCGCCACGACGGCTTCGTCGCCGCGGTGGCGGTCGAGTCGCTGGTCAAGCTGGTGGCCCTGGCGGCCGTGGGCGGCTACACGCTGTTCGCCGTGTTCGGCGGCCCGGGCGGCCTGCGCTCGTGGCTGGCGACCAACCCCGCCGCGCTCGAGCAGCTGGCCCGGCCGGCGCGCGATCACTCGTGGGTCGCGCTGCTCCTGCTCGGCGCCGGCGCCATCTTCCTCCTTCCGCGCCAGTGGCAGATGGGCTTCACCGAGGGCAACCCCGCCGGTCTGCGCACCGCGTCGTGGGCCCTGCCGCTCTACCTGCTGCTGCTCAACCTGGCCGTACCGCTGGTGCTGTGGGCGGGCCGGGCGCTCGCGCTCGGCGGCCCCGCCGACTTCTATGTGCTCGGGGTGACCCGCTCGTCGGGTTCGATCGCGCTGGCCGCGCTGGTGTTCCTGGGCGCGCTGTCGGCGGCGGGGGCGATGATCGTCGTGACCACGGTGGCCCTGGCCGGCATGGTGCAGAACCACGTGATCGTGCCGCTCACCGGCGTGACCGCGCTGGTCTACCGGCGGCTGCGCTGGCTGCGCCGCGGCCTGGTCGCCGGCATCATCCTGGCCGGCTACGGCGTCTACCTGGTGCTCGCGCGCAACACCCGGCTGGTCGACATCGGCCTGGTGTCGTTCGTGGCCGTGGCCCAGCTCATCCCCGGGCTGGTCGGCGTGATGCTCTGGCCGCGTGCGACCGCGCGCGGCTTCGTGCTCGGCCTGAGCGTGGGCATCGTGGCCTGGGTGGCCACGCCGGTCGTGCCGCTGCTGGCCTCGTCGGATGTGCTGCCAGCGAGCTGGAACTGGCTCGCTCGCCTGCCTCTGGGCGGCGACCCGTGGACCTTCACCACCGCGTTCACGCTGGGTGCCAACATGGTCGCCTTCGCCATCGGCTCGGTCATGCGCGAGCCCAGCGTGGCCGAGCGCGAGGCCGCCGAGGTCTGTCGGCGACGCGCGAGCGGAGTCATCGCCGCGCCGGTGGAGGCGACCTCGCCCGCCGAGTTCGCGGCCCGGCTCGCGCCCGTGCTGGGCGAGCCGGTGGCCGAGCTCGAGGTCGACACCGCGTGCCGTGATCTCGGCCTGCACGCCGACGAGAGCCGCCCCGATCGCCTGCGCCTCCTGCGCGATCGCGTGGAGCAGAACCTGTCCGGCCTGGTCGGCCCGGTGACCGCGCGCATGATCGTCGACGAGCGGCTGGCGCTCGACGAGTCCTTCCGCACCCTGGTGTCGGCGCAGCTGCGCTACGTGGAGGAGCGCCTGGCGGCAGCCCGGCTGGAGGGCCCGGCGCACGCGCTCGAGCAGGCGCGCCGCTTCCTGCGCGACGTGCTGCAGGATCTGCCCGTGGGCGTGTGCGTGCTCGGGCCCGCCGGCGATGTCGCGCTGTGGAACCAGGCCATGGTGCGGCTGTCCGGGCTGCCCGCCGAGCACACGCTCGAGCGACGCCTGATCGAGCTGCCCGCGCCGTGGGGCCCGATGCTGGCCGGCTTCGCCGCCGCGGGCGCGGCGCGCGCCGAGGAGGAGCACGAGTGCGAGGGCCGCGTCCGGCAGCTGACCCTGCACCGTGCCACCGTCGCCGCCGAGGCCGGCGCGGGCGGGCCGGGCGGCCTGGCGCTCCTGGTCGAGGACCGCACCGAGCAGCACGATCTGCAGGAGCGGGTCACTCACCAGGACCGGCTGGCGTCCATCGGCCGGCTGGCCGCGGGCGTGGCGCACGAGATCGGCAATCCGCTCACCGGCATCGCGTCGCTGGCCCAGAACCTCCAGAGCGAGGCCGACGAGGCGCGTCTACCCGACATGGCCGAGCGGCTCAAGCTGGTCGTCGAGCAGACCCGGCGCATCGACCGCATCGTGCAGGCGCTCATGGGCTTCGCCCGCGCCGGCGTGGCCGGCCGGCGCAAGCCGCTCGTGCCGGTGGCGGTGCCGGTCGCCGACGTGGTCGCTGACGCGGTGACGCTGACGCGCCTGGGCCGCTCCGGCCGCGACATCGAGTTCGACGTCGACGTGCCGTCCGACCTGGCCGTGCCCCGGGATCGCCAGCGACTCGAGCAGGTGATCGTGAACCTCCTGACCAACGCCTGCGACGCCTCGCCGCCGCACGGGCGCGTACGCGTCGACGCCGCGCGTGAGGATCAGCGCGTGCGCCTGTGCGTGCGCGACCACGGCACCGGCATGTCCCCCGAGGTGCGCGCGCGCATCTTCGAGCCATTCTTCACCACCAAGGAGCCTGGCCAGGGCACGGGGCTCGGCTTGACCCTGGTCTACAGCATCGTGCTGGAGCAAGGCGGCACCGTCGACGTGGCCAGCGCGCCGGGCGAGGGCACCACGGTCACGGTCAACCTGCCTGCGGACGGAGGCGGTGGCCCATGAGCAGGATCCTGGTGGTCGAGGACGAACCCATCATCCGCGGCGAGCTGCACCGGCTGCTCGCGCGTCACGGCCACGACGTGACCGAGGCGGGCGCAGTCAACGAGGCCAGCCACGAGCGCGAGCTCGATGCCTTCGACCTCATCATCACCGACCTGCGCCTGCCCGGCGCGCCGGGCACGGATCTCATCCAGCCGGCGGGTGAGTGCCCGGTCCTGGTCATGACCAGCTACGCGACGGTCAAGAGCGCGGTCGAGGCCATGAAGATGGGCGCTGCCGACTACGTGGCCAAGCCATTCGATCACGACGAGATGCTGCTGATCGTGGATCGCCTGCTCGCCCACGGTCGGCTGCGCCGGCAGGCGGCCGCGCTGCGCACCGATGTCGAGCGCGCCTTCCCGGTCGCGGGCATGATCGGGCGCAGCCCGGGCATGCAGGAGGTCTTCGACCGGATCGCCAAGGTCGCCCCCACCGACGCCACCGTGCTGGTGCGCGGTGAGTCGGGCACGGGCAAGGAGCTGGTCGCGCGCGCCATCCACGAGCGCAGCAAGCGGCGCGACGCGCCCCTGGTCGCGGTCAACTGTGCCGCCATCCCCGAGGGGCTGATCGAGTCGGAGCTGTTCGGCCACGAGAAGGGCGCGTTCACCGGCGCCGCCGCCACGCACACCGGCCTGGTCGAGGCCGCCGGGGCCGGGACCTTGTTCCTGGACGAGATCGGCGAGCTGCCCGCGGCGGCGCAGGCGCGCCTGCTGCGCGTGCTGCAGGAGGGCGAGGTCCGCCGCGTGGGCGCCAC
>Ga0209515_10007783_pt1 | contig 12789 bp, 8 predicted proteins | sample Subgroupgradi54m_FD_187454 | JGI IMG/M metagenome (GOLD analysis project Ga0209515, IMG submission 187454) | Subsurface groundwater microbial communities from S. Glens Falls, New York, USA - GMW60B uncontaminated upgradient, 5.4 m (SPAdes)... ... | reverse complement strand
CTATGCACTTTGTTGAAAGAATTCAAGTTCAGAGTACGAGGCAGCGAAAAATTCCGGTGCCAAAGAAGTTTTGGAGAGAATTCCCTCTTGATTCTTTTGTTAAAATTGAACTTCTTAATGATCAAACTTTATTTTTTGTGGAAAGAGTGCAGGCGCAAGGAGGTCTACAAAGACGGATTCCGCTGCCGCAAAAATTTTGGGCATTTTTTCCTGCCAATAGTGTTGTCAAAGTAGAATTGATGCACAAACCAACCGTATTGAAACAAATTCTTACCACTGTGGAAAAGAGTATTGATAAGAGGGTGGGAGCATGAGTCCACAAATTGTCAATCAAAGTGTCATTCAATTTGTCGAACGAATTCAAATTCAGAGTACGCATCAGCGCAAAATTCCGGTGCCAAAGAAGTTTTGGAAGGAGTTTCCTCTTAATGCATTAGTGAAAATAGAATTGATGGATACTCCTGCATTATTTTTTGTAGATATGGTTCAAGCGCAGGGGAAAGTTCAGCGTAAAATTCCAGTGCCGCAGAAGTTTTGGGATTTTTTTGCGGCGGATACAATTGTTACTATTGAATTGATGAGAAAAACAGCATGAAACGAAGACAAAAATTAAAGATAAAACGTGTACCGTTGCAAGATAACAAAGTTGTGTTTATACTTATTGTGCTGGGGTTGGTTGGTGTTGTTGTATTTTCGTTGCTATTCTCTACGTCTACGCCTCTGATGAAGAAATTTTTTTCTGGACAGAATAGTTCGATGTTGACAGGAGGGGCTGTGAGTTCTTTACAACATACTGTGGGAATTCAAACGAACCAAGCAAATTGTAGTGCGTTGACTACGGCAGGACCATACTTACTTACCCAAAATGTAAATTCGGTGGGAACGTGTTTTACAATTACTTCGAGTAATATTTTACTTGATTGTCAAGGGTATACAATCAATTATTCCACCAATGGTCTTGAGACAGGATATGGCATTTTTGATGATGATAAAGATAACATTACGATTCGAAATTGTCGTATTGAAGAGGGGAATGCGACAGTAAATGCGAAATATGGAATTTATTTACGAGGTAATAATAATCCAGTAGAAAATGTTACGATTTGGAATAATACGATACGTACAATTGGAGATTCGAGTTATGCGATTCGTTTTTTGGGGGTTTCAAATACTAATACTAGTTCGAATACATTTGATACATATGGTGACCAAGGGTACGGGATTAGTTTTAACTCATTTTTTAGCTCCCCCTCAATAAATCATCGTGTGGTTGGGAATACTCTCGTTTTAAGAGTACGACCGGTGGGGGTTAGCGTTGCGAGTACTAATAATATTAGCATTGAGGAGAATAAAATTAATAGTTCTGGTGTTGATGCAGCTGCGGTGCAATTGTCTACAGTAACTAATGCTACGGTACGATCAAATGTATTAAATACCAACGGAAGCGCGGCACCGGGAATACAGTTATCAAATGTGAAGGATTCATGGTTTGAATCAAATAGAGTTGTAACTTTAGGCAATACCGCCTATGCGCTCTATCTGAGTGCGGGAACGATTAACAATAATCTATTTTTAAATAATAATTTGAGCGCTTTGAAAGCAACGGAAATTCAAGATGATAGTTCTACTGATGGGACAACGATTAATTATTTGAAATATAATAATAGTTTTGGGGAGATTCAATGGATGAATAATGGGAGCGGGACATTTTTGGATGATTTAGATATTGAAGGGAATATTGGTTTAGGAATCAATTTATTTATTGGAGATAATGTGGCAGGGTTGAATACATCTAATTTTACTTCTTCGAAAATTAATAGTTCAGCGAATATTACATTGAAAGGATTAGGAAGAGATATATTGCTTAATATTACAAAAGATTCTGATTTTAAGACAACGGCGACGGCGGTCTCTGGTACAAATTGTTTAACGAGCAGCCCAGTAGGATGTTATCTGAAGAGTTTTTCAGGAGGAGTATTAATATTTAATGTGACTGGGTTTAGTAGTTTTTCGACAATCTTAAATCATCCACCAGTCATCACCAGTTTAATTCTTAATACTACAGATGTAACAAAGAATGATACGGATCAAAACTTAACAGTGTATGCAGTGACGACAGATCAGGAAAGCAACATTGTCAAAGTAATTTATACGTGGTATAAAAATAATAATTCAGTGATACGGATCAATATGCCGTTTGAACCGGATGGAAATCAAAATGCCACAGATTATAGTGGATTTGATAATAATGGGACGGTGAATGGGGGGGCGTTTTACAATAGTAGTGCGATCTTTGGTACGAGTGGTTCCTATCAATTTGATGGGGTTAATGATTATGTGAGTATCACGGATACATATAATCCAATAAATTATACGATTGTGGCATGGATTAATCCTTCTGATAATACAAGTACAAATATATTTGTGCGAACAGATAGTAGTGGACCAACAACGTCGTGGTCTCACCAATTACGGATTACGGCAACTGGTAAAGTCGAACATTATACGTATGATGGAGCGGGTAAAACAGTCACAGGAACAACGTCATTGAATACAAATACATGGTATCATGTTGCGGCGGTTGCGGCAAATAATGGACTGATGAAATTATATGTGAATGGAGTAGAAGAAGGAACACCAGTGGCACTTGGGACATTATGGACCGGAGGGGATCGTTATGATATTGGATCTAACTCAGGTGATGGGATGGGTTATTTTAGTGGAAATATCAAAAATGTGCAAGTGTATAATTATTCACTTCCCGCAGCACAGATTCGGGCGCTGTATTATAATCAAACGACGCTTATCACTAATTTAACTGCAGGAGATGGATGGGGTGTTTGTGCGACAGCAAATGATAATGTCACGAATGGGGACCAGGTGTGTAGCAACAATGTGACGATTCGAACAAGTTATGATGCACCTCCACGTTTTGATCCGTATCCGGTAAATCAGACGATTGACGCGAATACGACATTTTTTTATGATTTTAATGCAACAGATGATATTTCTATTGTGACGTATGGAGTGAATGATAGTACATTTAACATCAATTCGACAGGGGGATTGGTGAATTCTTCGCCGTTGCAATTTCGAACATATTTCTTGAACATTTCGATTAATGATACATCAAATAATAAAAATTGGACATTCTTTCAAGTAACAATTCAAGATACAATTCAGCCTCGTTTTGAAACATTCCCTACAAACCAAACAATTGAAGCAAACACCTCTTTTAGTTACGACTTTGATGGAATTGATCTTGTTTCACTAGTAACTTATGGTGTTAACACTACGACATTTAATATAAATAATACGGGAGGATTGGTAAATGCAACTGCTCTCCTCGCTTTAGGTATATATCGCTTTAACATCACAATCAACGATACAAGTAACAATAAAAATTCAACTTTCTTTCAAGTAATAGTTCAGGATACCAAACCGCCACGATTTGATCCACTTCCTACAAATCAAACGTTAGAATATGGAGATACATTTGTTTATGATATTAATGCTACGGATCTTGTTTCACAGGTGACATTTGGGATTAATAGTACCACTTTCAATATCAACAGCACGGGAGGGATTGTTAATCTTACCCCATTTATTAGTCTTGGCACTTATAGATTTAATCTTACGATTAATGATACATCAAATAACAAAAATGCTACTTTTTTTCAAATTGGGGCACAAGATACGATTGTGCCTCGATTTGATCCTCATCCTGTAAACCAAACGATCGAAGCAAATACTTCCGTTCTATATGATATAAATGCTACGGATTTGTTATTTGCAAATTATAGTACCAATTATACTTCATTGTTTAGTATTAATAGTTCTGGAGCGATTACAAATACTTCAGCCATTTTATCCCTAGGTACATATCAGTTTAACATCTCGATTAATGATACATCCAATAATAGAAATGGGACTTTTTTTAGTATAACTGTACAAGATACTCTTCCACCTCGTTTTGAAACATTACCAACTAATCAAACGATTGAAGCAAATACAACATTTTTCTATGACTTTGAGGGCATTGATCTTGTGTCACTTGTAACTTATGGTGTCAACACCACTGCATTTAATATTAATAACACAGGGGGATTAGTAAATTCAACTGCTCTCCTCGCTTTAGGTATATATCGCTTTAACATCACAATCAACGATACAAGTAACAATAGAAATTCAACTTTCTTTCAGATTGTAGTACAAGATACAACGCCACCTCGCTTCGATCCACTGCCTGTAAATCAAACGATTGAAGCAAATACAACATTCTTTTATGATTTTAATGCAACGGATTTAGTATCGCTTGTGACTTTTGGTGTTAACGATAGTGCATTTAACATCAATTCGACAGGGGGATTGGTGAATGCTACACCGCTGCAATTTAGAACATATGTGCTGAATATAACGATTAATGATACGTTGAACAATAAGAATTTTACGTATTTTCAAATAACTTTGCAAGATACTATTCCACCACGTTTTGATCCGCTGCCTACTAATCAAACAATTGCCTATGGTGCTCAGTTTGAGTATGATATCAATGCAACGGATAATATTGCACTGTTTAATTTTAGCATAAATTATACTTCTTTATTTGCAATAAATGATACAGGGGGATTACGTAATATCTCTTCATTAAATGTGGGGATGTATGCGTTTAATATTTCAATAAATGATAGTTCAAATAATAGAAATTCGACGTTCTTTTCTCTTACAATGCAAGCGGCACCAGTACAAAGTTCGTCAAGCAGCAGTGGAGGGGGTGGCGGTGGTAGCGGGAGTAGTATAAGTAAGAAAATAGAAGAGATAGTACCTGAATGTGTAGATGATACTGGCTGCGCACCGAAAGGCTTTTGTAAAGATCAGAAATGTATCAAGTATGAATGTGTAGAAAATAGTGATTGTCCGAAAGAAAAGTATTGCGTGCAGCATAAATGTTATAAGATTTTTGATATTAAATTACTACAAGCTGATTCGCCAGTAGTCGCAGGAGATTCTCTTGATTTTGTCTATTTTTTGAAAGGAATGGCAGATATCTCGGGTGATGTTGCGATTCAATTTTGGCTTGAGAAACTGGGTAAGAAAATAAGTTCTGGGGGGGATACAATTTATATGGGAACGTATGAAGAGAAAACAGAACAGGCGGCGTTATTTTTACCTTCAACTCTTACAGAAGGGGAGTATACTCTGCATATTGAATTGAATTATAAAGATTATATTGTCCAGAGTTATCGCACCATTGAGATTCAAACACAACCAGAGTTGGTAGGAAGTGTCGTGTTTGCTAATTTGCCGGCAATACTTTCTTCTCTTCTCAAAGAGTATACTGTAGTTCTGGCAACAAATAAAGATGTGCCGGTACCGGCAACGGTTGTGCACCAAATTAAGAGAGGGGAGGAGATAATTTGGTCAAAACAAGAAGAGATAATGATAAATCATTCTCAACTAATTAAAAATCCAGTGCCAATATTAGAGAAAGGAGTGTATTATTTTACAACACAGGCAATCATTGGTGGTAAGATCTATAAAGCAGAGCAAATGGTCACGGTGGACACTGGAGTGCAAGAGGCATCTGAACAACTTGCAACCGGAAAAGTGAAGAAAGCATTCGCTGGGCAGGCGATTGGAAATGCGGTTGAGGTATTACAAGATTATTCGGTGTTGTGGTTTATGATGCTTGTTTTGGTGCCGATTGTGTATCTCTTTTTAAGGTCTAAACGTCAAACACAGACCGGAGCAACGGAGGGAATAAGAGGGCAAACAACTAGGGCACCCGCACTTAGAGAATTAGAGCGATGGATGCAGACCATGCTTGTTTCTGGTGCGCCATCTGAGATGATTCTTCAGGCAGCTCGAGAACAGAAGTCTTGGTCGGTAGCGGAATGTACGATTGCGTTTCATCGTGCTCTGGCGGGGCATAATCTTAAAAATGCGTATGGGGATTTTGTTACGGAACAGAAATTACAGGAGCTTACAGCGTTTATTGAGCGATCACTTGAGCGGGGGATGGCTGAAGAACGAATTATTGCGCACCTGGTTGAGGCAGAATGGAATTCAAAGTTTATAAGTGAGTATGTGCGGGCGTATGTGGCGCAACCATAAAAGTCTCTTTTTTTAGATTATATCTACTTTTCAATAATATAAACAGCACAATACCTAATCCACTACCGTAAACTTTATATAGTCATTTTCTCCTCCGCAAGAGTATTAGGTTTATATTAAAAAAAACGAGGTAAGATTCATTATGGCAGAAAAAGACAAGATCTATTCTAGAGAATTACTAGGGAAAACAGTAGTATCCAAATCAGGTAAGAAGTTTGGGGAAGTGGGAGATATGATTTTTGAAGTTGGCTCCGGAGAATTAATTCATATTGTATTACGAAATCCTACTACATATACTGAGCGAATGGAACTTGAACGAACGAAAGAAGGGCAAGTGTTAATTCCGTTTTCGGCAGTGATTGCTACTGGTGATTTCTTAGTTGTCGCTGAAGAAGATATTATTTAATTAATTATTTTTTATACTTTCTTAATTTTCTCAAAGAAAGATTTGATGTTTTAAAATATAGAAGTCCAACTAATTCGTTAGGGTTACAGTTGGACTTCTGTTCTGTCACTATCGTTCCGAACTTTCCCTTCGGGAAAAAATATTCCGCAAAGTGGCGTCTTCCTCACTGGAAGACTTTCTTTGAGGACTATAAAATTACCACACTTTTTTTCGTTCAATATAATCATTTAATCCGCAGCCGTTTTTGATAAGTGTTATAGGAGTGTCTAATGATTGTTCGATGAATTTAACATAGGCACGAGCGTCTTTTGGCAACTCTTTAAATGCGCGAATGTCTTTTGAATTGCGCCAGCCAGGCATGATATGATATACGGGTTGATATTGTTCTAAGAGTGAATGATTGTTGGGAAATTCAGTGATGATTTCATTTGTTACATTATGTTTGTAGCCTGTACATATTTTAAGCATGCCAATGCCATCTACACAATCTAAGCGAGTGAGGGCGAGGGAATCTAGGTTGTTGATGCGAATGGCTTTACGCAGAACGACAAGATCTAACCAGCCGACGCGTCGGGGACGACCGGTTGTGGCACCGTATTCATCGGCGTCTTCACGAATATAACGGGTGACTACTTTGTCATATTCTTGATGGTCAATGTTTCCAGAACGTACGATTGCTTTTTCACGATGAGTGAGAGAGGGAGTGCCGCGAGTGATCTTTTTGATGTCTGTGTAGGGTTCGGTTTCAGTGAGAAAAATTCCTTCACCGACTCTTGTGCTATATGCTTTGGCAACGCCAATTACTTTTTCAACAGCGTTAAGACCTAAGCCGGTGCCGGTTAAAATGCCGCCAATAGTTGTATTTGAAGAGGTGACATAGGGATAAGTGCCATGGTCGATGTCTAACATGGCGGCTTGCGCGCCTTCAAATAAGATTCGTTGTTTGTCTTTGATGGCTTGGGATAGTAATAAAGATGTGTCGGTGACGTATGGTGCGAAACGTTGGGCTAATGGTTTTATGTTAGCCCAGATTTGTTCTGCGTTGAGGAGAGTGGAATTGGGATAGAGGGCTTGGAGTTCATGATTTTTTTGGGTGACTTGAGAACATATTCTTTGCTCTAATTCAGAGAGATTTTGAAGAAGACTGGCACGAAGGCCTGTGCGCTGCATTTTATCCATGTAGGCGGGACCAATGCCACGATTGGTGGTGCCTAGGCTGGCTTTGCCACGAGCTTTTTCTTTGGCGCCATCAAATGCTTTATGCCAATCAAAAATAAGATGGGCGGCGTCGGAGATGTATAATTGAGAATTGAGACCGTTTAGGTTTTGCGCAAGAGTTTCTAGGTTGAGTACGCAGCCGTTGGCAATGATATTTTTTACATGGGGGTAAATAACACCAGAGGGGGCGATATTGACCACGATTTTTGTGCCGTCTTCTTGATATAATGTATGACCTGCATTATCACCGCCTTGGGCTCTGACGACGTAGTCTGCGTCTTTAGCTAGCTGAGCGACTATGGCACCTTTGCCTTCATCTCCCCATTGGGTACCTAATACGGCGATACGTTTGGTCATAGGTTTTTTGTTTGAAAAAAGGCTATTTAATGATTTTGAGTGTGGAATATGTGTATTATAACAACTTGGTTTGAGTAAGAATAAAAAAAGATCTTGGGGAATGCACTTAGTTAAAAAAGAATTATATCTATTCCTTCCGTTTCAATGAACTTCTAGCCATAGTGATAAATTCTGAGGGAAAGTGAATACGATTTGGGCTATTATGTTCTATTTTTGTATCTTGCGGTGTAAACATCTGGGTTTTAGGTATATGTTTGCCTGCAGGAAATTCTTCATCAATCTTTTGGACGTAGTCGCGGACACGGGACATGACAGAACTTAAGATAAAGTTATGAATTTTTTCTTCAAGGATTTCAGAGACGTGACCAAATTCAGTTACGCGGTAGAGATTTGCGTTGGTTTCGATTAAATAAAGGTCTTTTAGGCGTTTGAGTTGGCGACGGATATTTGATGAAGCGATGCCAAGCATGGCTAAACCTGCTTGTTTACGAGAGTCCATGACTTTGTTTTTGATCTCTTCAGAGTGAAGTTCTTCTCTTCTCCCTTTAGCTTTGAGTAAGACATGGAACACGTCGACGACGACGTCACGAGAATCGCCGGGTTGGAGTAGGCCGACCGATAAACAGAACTTTCTCACTAACTCACGATCGTTCATCGTCGGTTTTTCATAGCGACGAAGTGTAATTTCTGCTAATGGTGTATCACGACTAATTTTTCCCATACCGAACCCCTCCTTTTGTAGCCTGTTTATTTTTAAATTTCTTGTTCTTTATGAATTTATCGTATTAGTATTAATAGAGGGATTAGTTATTATTCTGCTATCGGGTTGATCAATTTAGCGATGTAAGTACCACAATACTATTTTTTCGTCTTTGATTTCTTGGATGCAAGCAAAATAACGGCGTTCGAGCTGGACGACTTCGCCGACTTTACGATATAATAAAGCACGTTCGGCTTTGCCGTGGACAATGGAGCCGTCGTCAAGCCAGACTTGGGCGTCGATGGTTTCTTCTACAGGCAACCAGTGAATGATTGCGCCTTTTTGAGGATGATCTTTATATTCTTCATGGGAATTGGAGACGTAATAAAATTGGTTATTACTTTTTTGGATGTTACAGCAATCCATCAGGCGATGAAGATGGTTGTCGTTGAGTTTGTCAAGATCGCTTTGAGCGAGGAAGACTTCTTGTTTGAGGGTAAATACGCGTTTGCCACGTTTAGGAAAGTCGGGATGTAAGTCAATTGTGATTTGTTTTCCAGGAAATTTTTCGATTTTTGTCCTGATGGGGTTGTCGATGAAAAAATAACGATTGGATTCGGGTTCGATGATTTCTTTGTTAAACGCATAAATATTTTTCCAGAATTCTTCCATGCTCACGGTTTTATCATTTAAGCTGAGGCCGATTTCAATGGCGAATCTGCGAAAAGCTTCGGGACGAAAGCCGCGTTTTCTCAGAGCGGGAAGGAAAGGTAGACGGATGTCGTCCCAGCCTTTGTAGTGGCCTTGTTCGATGGCAAGTTTTGTTTTAGTGGTGCTGAGGTCGTAGCCTTCAAAATTAATTCGCCCCCAATGTTTATATTCGGGATGTTGCCAGCCAAAACAGTCCATAATCAGGCGTTCTTTGGCGGCGTTGTCAGTATGATCTTTGCCGTTTAAGACGTGAGTGATACCCATTTCATGATCATCAATAGCTACGGAATAGACCATTAATGGCCAGACGCGTTGTTCTTTACCTTTTTTGGGATGGATGTGTTCAACGATGCGCATGATGCCAAAGTCGCGCATGGCGGGATTTTTATGTTGGATATCTGTCTTTAAACGTACGACGGCTTCGCCTTCCGCGTATTCGTTAAAAAGTTTGGCGTAGCGCAAGAGTTGTTTGGTTATGGGGAGAGAGCGGCAAAGACAGGCTTCCCCTTTGGCTTTCATCTCGCGCCACAAATCACCATCACAAGTGCAGACGTAGGCGTGTGCTTTTTGAACTAATTGTTCGGCGTAATCGTAATAGATGCCTAGGCGATCGGATTGAATGATGACTTTGGCGATGCCGTTATTTGTCAGCCATTGAGCGTCACGTTCGATTAATTCGTAGGCTTGCGGATAAATATTTTCAGCATTAGTATCTTCAATTCTGAGCAGAAGTTTGCCGTGATACATTTTAGCGTATTCGTAATTTAATGAGACGCCATAGGCATGGCCGATGTGTAATGGACCAGAAGGGGAGGGTGCGATTCTGACGATAACGTTGCCATCTTTTGCGTTGGGAAGAGGTTTGAGCGGACCTTCGACTTTCTCTTCGGTTTTTTGTTGAGTGAGGCCTTGCGGAGCGAGTTCTTTGAGTTTGATTTGAATTTGAAGCAAAGAGAGGGATTCGATGTCTTTGATTGCGGCGTCGATTTCTTTAGTGAGAGTGGGGAGGTCTTGTTTTAGTTCAGGGTGATTTTTTAAGACCATGCCGAGAACGACTTTAGGATTGGCTTTGCCGTTAAATGAGGCGGCGTTGGCTAAGACGTAGGGAAGAATGATTTGTTTCATCAGGAACTAGAAATATAGAAGTATTCTTAAATGTTTTTGTTGTTGTGCGCTAGTTAAGAAGGAATTTAAGGGAGAATTTGAGAGAATGTAGTTTGGTGTAGAGGAGTTTGAATAATTCATTTTTTACAGAAAGCATTGCTTTCTTATGTTACTAACGTAACATCTTGTCAAACTCCTCTAAGAGGTTCGGTCGCTGTTGCTCCGAACTTACCTGCGAGGTAAGTCTAGTCACTTCGTTCGTGACTTGCTTACAGCAAGTTCTGTCACTGCGTTCCGATCTAGTCACTGCGTTCGTGATTCTGTCACTGTTGTTCCGAACTTACCTTTCGGTAAGCTTGCTTATCAGCAAGAGTTGCTTTCGACAACCTTTGCAATGGCGCAATTTTAAGCTTATCTGTGCACCTACTGGTGCAAACTAAATGTTACAAATTGCTTTTTGCAAAGTTCTCTGTAGATAAAAGTGCGTTTAACGGATGAACTTAATTGAAGAAGAGTTTGAATAATTGATATTTTCTACTCAAACGTTGTACTATTAAGATTTATAACTGATTGTAGCATTAAGATTTATAAATAGATTCTAACTTCATTAAGATAAATTTACAAGCGGATTGAAAACTATGGAATTAACAAAAGACAACAAATACGGCGGAATGTTAAATAAGGTACCAGAGATCACTCTCTTTTTTTGGATCATTAAAATTTTATGCACAACTGTTGGCGAAACAGCTGCCGATTATCTTAACATCAATCTTAGTTTTGGACTTATTGTTACTTCAATCATAATGGGAGTTCTATTAGTTATTGCGTTAATATGTCAATTTAAATCCAAAAAATATGTTCCTGGAATTTATTGGCTTTCTGTGTTTTTGATAAGCATATTCGGAACACTTGTTACCGACATTCTTACAGATAGTTTAGGCGTTCCTCTTGAGTTAAGCACAATAATCTTTAGTGTTCTTCTGGCAGCAACATTTGCAGTGTGGTATGCAAGGGAAAGAACACTCTCTATCCACTCAATATTTACCTGGCAGAGGGAATCATTCTATTGGTTAGCAATCTTATTTACTTTTGCCCTTGGCACTGCTGCAGGTGATTTAATGGCAGAAAGTCTTGGTTTAGGTTACTTTACTACAGGGTTAATTATTGCCGTGATGATTACCTCAGTAGTTATGGCTTGGAAGCTTCGTCTGGACTCAGTATTAATGTTTTGGATTGCTTATATTTTGACACGCCCATTGGGCGCTTCTATAGGGGATTATCTTTCACAAACACCCAAAGATGGTGGATTGGGATTGGGTCCAACTATGACTACTTTACTGTTTGTATCAGCCATCATCATTACTGTTATCTATCTTTCAATCACTAAGAAAGACCAGATAATCAAACGAGTAGGTTCCGAACACGAAAAAATGGAGAGGAACGAGCGAGGTCATCTTTTTTGGCAGGTTGTGGGAATGATATTAGTGATTGTTGTTATCGCTAGTGGAGGATACTTCATACGTCACGCCCAACTGCAAAATACGAATCCTGTAGAAGTTTCGGCTAATGCACCGCTTGGTGATTTATCTGAATTTAAAATAATAAGCGAAGATGCACTTAGCCTTGTTCGTGCAGGTAAATTAGATGATGCTAAAACACGTATCGCTGATCTGGAAGTTGCATGGGATAATAATGCCGGGCGGCTTAAATCAACCGACAAGAAAGATTGGAGTGTTATTGATACAGAAGTTGACCAAGTATTAAGCGATCTGCGTGCCAGGCATCAAGATGCTAAAGCCTGTGAAGCTTCACTTGTAGCATTGATAGATATACTTAATTCCCTTGATAAGCCGGAGTCGTCTGGTAGTTAAATAAAAATCAGGTTTATTTTTTTATTATTCTATGATTGAACTATGGCAATATAGTGCGGTAATTGATGTGATACTGTTAACGTTGTGGATTATCAATGAAGAAGTGCAGGGATATATGATAGTTTTCTCAGTTCATGTAAGCAAATGGGTAGAATAATAACAAATCTCATTAATTCAAGTCGTTTCACTCGTGACTTGCTTATCAGCAAGTATTAAACATTTGTGAGATTTGCTAGAATAGTAAATTGCATAATAAAAATTCCATAATTAATGCAATTAACGGTTCTGTTGAAAAGTTATTCTTGAAA